>Ga0209269_1000146_pt1 | contig 105503 bp, 93 predicted proteins | sample MTBAKMMethaMetaG_FD_187455 | JGI IMG/M metagenome (GOLD analysis project Ga0209269, IMG submission 187455) | Enrichment culture microbial communities from Arthur Kill intertidal strait, New Jersey, USA, that are MTBE-degrading - MTBE-AKM (Arthur... | ecosystem: Environmental > Aquatic > Marine...
AAAGAACCCGCCGCTCGACACCCTTCCGGGTCTCTCGGAGCCCCTGTGGCTCCCGGCTTTCGCTCAGCGCGAGACGGGGAAGTTATTCGATTCCGCCGTCCCCGTCAAGCCCCCCGCGAATCTTTTTTCGCGGCCCACCCGGCCCGGCCAACCGCCGTCCCCGTGCAGGAGGCGCATGTCTACAGAAAGCACCCCCCAGCGTCAACACCTTTCCGCCATGTTTTTGCAAAAACTTTTTCTGCTGGAATTCAAGCATGTTGCCGCAGGGCCTTCGCCCCGGATCAGGCGGGAATCAGGAGACCAGGGCGGCCAGATCCAGCCCCTGGCTCCACTCCTCCCACTGGGGCCACGTGGGCCAGGCCTTGGCCGCGAAGCCCAGGGTGGCCAGGTGGATGCGGAAATGGTGTAGATACAGGGGGCCGCCCTGCCCGTCCGCCCGGGCCGGGCCGTACACCGCGTCGCCCACCAGGGGGTGGCCGGCCGCGGCCAGGTGGGCGCGGATCTGGTGGCGCGCTCCCCGGTGGATCACCGCCCGAACCAGGGTGGCCGAGAGCTCTTCATTATATAAGAGCGGGGTCACCAGGGTGTGCCGGGCCGGGTCCGGGTCGGGCGCGGCCAGGACCTTCACCCGGGCCCGGTCGGCGGTGTCCAGGGCCGCGTCCAGCCGGGCCTCGGCCCATACGCTGCCGCTGGCCAGGGCCAGATAGGATTTCACCACCGAGAGCCCGGCCTCCTGGCTGCGGTAGGCGGCCTCGGCCTCGGGCGAGAGCGCGGCCAGGACCAGGCCCGAGGTGTCCCGGTCCAGGCGGTTCAAGAGCTTGGCGAAGCGGCCTGGGAAGAAGCTGGGCAGCAAGGCCTCCAGGCTGGGCTCCGGGCTGCCCGCCACGGCCTCGGTGTGCAGGCCCGCGGGCTTGACCAGGGCGGCGTAGCGGCCGGTGCTCTGGCCCGCCACCCGCACCCCGTCCGGCGCCTCGGGCACAGCCTCCTCCCGGGGCCGCAGACTGAGCACCTGGCCGGCCTGGACCCGGTAGCCCTTGGGACGGGGCCGCCCGTCCACCAGCACCAGATGGTGCTCGAACAACCGCTTGCGGCCACGCAGGCCCATCTGCGGGGCCAGCAGGGCCAGGGCCTGGTCCAGGCGCTGCCCCTCCAGGTCCGCAGGGACCTCGCAGGTCTCCTCCTCATGCTGCATCTGCCCTCTCCTCTTCGATTCCCCGAAGACAAGCACGTTTGCCCGCGAATGACAATCACCACGCCCCAAAGCAAACGCCCCCGCGGGGCGGGGGCGTTTGCCGGAATATGCGGGTGGCGGCATCGCCGCCGGGGGTCAGCCCTTCTTGCTCACGAAACGGCTAGCCAGGGGGGTGACCTTGGAGGCCGATGCGTAGCCGGAGAACCGCTTGCCTTCCTGGCGAACCCGGGCCAGGTCCGCGCGCAGGTCGTCGCGCAGGCGCTTGGCGTCGGTGGTCATCTGGCCCTGAAGCGCCTTGAGGCGCTTCAGCTTGCCCAGGAGTTGCTCCACGTCCACCCCGTCGCGCTCGCGCCAGGCCCGGTCCATGAGTTCGCTCCGGGCCTGGGAGGCGTCGGCCAGCGCGGCCACGTCACCCTCGGCCAGGAAGGACAGCTCCTTGCGTCCGAGTTCCAGGGCCTCGTCCAAAAGGGTCAGGGCATCGCTCATGGCTAGGCCGCCTTGGCCGCCTCGCGGATGTCCTCGCGCAGGTGGGCGATGACCTTCTTCCACTTGTCCACCGCGGGCAGGAACTCGTACTCCAGCAGGTCGGCCAGGAGAATCCAGTCCTCGTTCTCGGTGACCTCGACCATTTCGCTGAAGAGGTTGGTGAGCTCTTCCACGTTGTCGTTGAACGCCGTGCTGTCGCGCAGGGAGAACTCGTCGCGCAGCACGCCGATCATGCCCAGGAAGTCGCGGGTCACGTCCAGCAGGTCCTGGTACAGTTCCAGGGCCTCGGCGTCGTCGGCCTGGCGGAACAGGTCGGCCACGCTGCGGCCGCCCTCGGACATGAGGCGCACCACCTTGTACAGCTCGCGGGTGATGTTCACCGCCATCTCCGGCACGGGCACGGACACGATCTCCACGCTCTCGATGTCGCCCGTGGGGATGTCCTCGGCCTGGTGCGGGTAGATTTCGGAGAAGCTCTCCTTGTTCACGTAGACGTCGGTGACCATGCGGTTGCGCATGTAGTCGTCGTCCACAGCCTTGACCAGCAGTTCCTCGAGATTCACGAAGTTGTTTATCTCGAGCCCAGTTTCCTTCCCATCGATGACGATCATTGCTCTCTCCTCCTCAGGTACGGCAAAAAAAGTCTTCTGGCCGCATTATTCAACAACCGTGCCATTCTCGCCCAAAGAGGCCTGCCAGGCCGCGGCCAGGGCCCGGTAGCGGTCCAGAAGCGGTACGAGTTGCTCAATGTTCTCGCCCAATTGCTGGGTCTGCTCCCGCCAGAGGTCGCCCAGCACCGAAAACCGGGGCGATCCGCTCAGCAGGGCGGCCAAAGTCTGCCAATTGGCTAAAAATTTCCGCTTGATGGGCGGCAGGGGCGCGCGGCGCAGGGCCTGGGCCTGTTCCCGCACCAGGAGCAGGAGCTGTCCGGCCCGGCCCAGCAGGGCCACGGCCTCGGACCGCAACTGCGGCCCCACCCCCTGGCCCAGGTCCGGCCGGGGCGACACCGCGTCCTCGTCAAGGAATTGACGATACAGGCTGCGCTGCAGCCGAATCCAGGCGGTGCGGTCTTCGCCCTCGTGCCCGGACAGGGAGGCCAGGTCCATGAACCCGTGCGCGTCGGGCCGGGCCACCCAGGCCCGCGCCCCGGCCTGCGGCCCGGCCGAGGCCCAGTCGCCGGTGCGCAGGTAGGCGTCCACGTAAGCCGCCACGGCTGCGGGCCGCACCGCCCCACGGCAGGCCCCGTCCCGGGTGCAGGCCGCGTTGAAGGCGCAGGGATGGCAGTCCATGTCCGGCTCCAGGCTCAGGCTGCCGGCCAGGTAGGGGCCGGTGTCCCAGGGCTGGGCCGTGGCCAGGAACAGGGCGGCCACCGGCACGCCCAGGCCCGCGGCCAGGTGCATGGTGCCGGTGTCGTTGGTGGCCAGCAGCCGGCACTCGGCCAAGACCGCGGCCAGGAGCGGCAGGGAGGTCCTGCCGAGGAGGTCGATGAAAGGCCCCTGCCCGGCCGCGGCGAACGATTGGCCAAGGGGAATCTCGGACTTCGCGCCCAGCAGCACCGGGCACAGGCCGTGCCCGCTCCACAGGCGCTCGCCCAGTTCCCGGAACGCGGCCTCGGGCCAGCGGCGGGCCTCGACGCTGGCCCCCAGTTGCAGGGCCACGAACCCCCGGGGCCCGGCCGGAGCGGCCGCGTCCAACAGCGCCCGCGCCTCGGCCCGGGCCTCGGGGCCGGGCTCGGCCAGGGCGAATCCCGCCCGGCCGAGCGGATCGGCAGGGTCGGCCACCACCCGCCGGAACAGGTCCACCAGATTGTAGGGGCTGCACCCGCGGTGCCGGGTGGCGGCCTGGAGAAAGGCGGCCCAGGGGCTGGAATGGGCCGAGAAGCCCCACTCGTCCAGGCCGAAGCCCAGGGTGGGCGACGGCCCCAGGGTGCGCGCCAGGAGCCGTGCCGGCAGGGTGGAGGTGAGGTTGACCACCTGGGCGGCCCCATACGCCGTGGCCTGGCCGCCCCACTCCCGCAGCACGGCCAGGGCCGGCTTCCAACCCTGGTCCAGGCGGGCCAGGAGCCGCGCCGCGGGCAGGGGGAACACCCGGTCCACGTCGCGCAGGAGGGATGCGGCCGAGGCGAAGTTCTCCAGGCAGACCAGGCCCACCCGGGCGCCGGAACGGGCCAGCGAACTCACCGCGGCCTGGCTCTGCAAGAGATCCCCGAATCGGGTCAGATTCATGACCAGGGTACGCATGGCCACAGTCCCAATCAAGAACCGGGCCAGAACGCACAAATCGCCTGCCTCGGGCATGCCAAGCTTGCATTAGGCAGATGGAAAGCCTATCTTTTCTCCACCTGCGCGCGCCGCCGTTTTCGCGGCATGCGGGCCATTCCCGTCACGCAGGGAAACAACCCTAGACATGGAGGACGCCGCATGGCCCTATTCACCAAGGAAGAGGCCCTGGCCTACCATTCCAAAGGCAAGAAGGGGAAGGTCGAGGTCATCCCGATCAAGCCCTGCAAGACCCAGAAGCACCTGTCCATGGCCTACAGCCCCGGCGTGGCCGAGGCGTGCATGGCCATCCACGCCGATCCCGAGCTGTCCTTCGAGTATACCTCCCGGGGCAACCTGGTGGCGGTGGTGTCCAACGGCACCGCGGTCCTGGGCCTGGGCAACATCGGCGCCCACGCCGGCAAGCCGGTGATGGAGGGCAAGGGCGTCCTGTTCAAGACCTTCGCGGACATCGACGTCTACGACATCAACCTGGACTGCGCGGACCCCGACCGGCTCATCGACATCGTGAAGGCCCTGGAGCCCACCTTCGGCGGCATCAACCTCGAAGACATCAAGGCCCCGGAGTGCTTCCACATCGAGCAGACGCTCATCAAGGCGATGAACATCCCGGTGTTCCACGATGACCAGCACGGCACGGCCATCATCTCCGGCGCCGGGCTCTACAACGCCCTGGAGATCAGCGGCAAGAAGATCGAGGACCTCAAGCTGGTGGTGTCCGGCGCGGGCGCGGCGGCCATCGCCTGCACGAACTTCTATTGCGCCATGGGCGTAGACCCCAAGAACGTGTTCATGTTCGACTCCAAGGGCCTGATCTACAAGGGCCGCGGCCCCCTGACCCCGGAAAAGGTGGGCTACGCCCAGGACAAGGACCACGGCTCCCTGGCCGACTGCCTCAAGGGAGCGGACCTGTTCCTGGGCCTGTCCAAGGGCAACATCCTGTCCAAGGACATGGTGGCGGCCATGGGCAAGAACCCCATCATCTTCGCCTGCGCCAACCCCGTCCCGGAGATCAGCTACCCCGACGCCAAGGAGGCCCGCCCCGACGCCCTCATGGGCACCGGCCGCTCGGACTTCCCCAACCAGATCAACAACGTGCTGGGCTTCCCCTCCATCTTCCGGGGCGCCCTGGACGCGGGCTCCAAGGTCATCAACGAGGAGATGAAGATCGCCGCGGCCAAGGCCCTGGCCGCCCTGGCCAAGGAGCCGGTGTCGCAGGACATCTGCGACATCTACGGCGTCAAGGAGCTGACCTTCGGCCTGGACTACATCATTCCCAAGCCCTTCGACCCGCGGGTCCTGGAGTGGGAGGCCGCGGCCGTGGCCCAGGCGGCCATGGACACCGGCGTGGCCCGCAAGACCCTGGACATCGCCCAGTACAAGAAGGATCTGCGCGCCCGCATGGACGCCTCCAAGAAGCGCATCGCCGCCTTCGTGGACTCCTACGGCCTGGACGTGTAGGCCCCGTCCCTACTGCATCAAGAAAGGCCGCCCTCTGGGGCGGCCTTTTTTTTGCTTGCAACAGGTGCTGGCCCGAGGGTACTTTTTTCAATCATCCCGCACCGGGCACCCTGCCCGACAGCCCGGAGGCCGCCCTGGACACGGACAACCAGATGTACCACGACACCATGCGCCGAGCCAACGGCCTGCTGGCCGAGCACTTCGACGCGGTGCGCCGGGTGCGCGGCCGCGAGGAGGCCGCCCTGTCCGTGCGCCGGGTCATCGACAAGGGCGTGGAAATCGTGATGAAGGAAGCCGAGCGCCGCCGCGCCAAGGCCTCCAGGCTCATCATCGCGCGGGTCGCCGCGGGCAAGCGCGACGGCATCGTGGCAGAGATTTGCGCCGACGTGGAGGACATGGCCAAGGAACGCCGCGACGACAGCCTCACCGCGGTGGAGGCCGAAGGCCAAAGCCTGGCCTTCCTGCCCGACGTGTACGTGCCCCGGGACGAGGCCCTGGAGGCCTCCTGGCGCTCCTTCCTGGGCTCCCTGCAACGCCGCTGCCTGACCTGCCCCGACCCGAAGTCCGGCCTGCGCGGCCGCATCCCCTTCCGGGACGGGCGCTGGTTCTGCGACATCGCCTTCACCCGGGGCGTGGACCTCACCGTGCACCGGGACATCACCAGCCTGGACGGCAGCCTGCACCTCAAGGGCATGAGCTTCAAGACCACCCACAAGCTGGCGGTCAAGGGCCACGTGTTCGCGGACATGGCGCAGGTGCGCACCCTCAAGTCCCCGGTGGCCAGCCTGGGCGGGGACCTGCGCATCTTCGACTCGGGCTACAAGTCCGTGGCCGACCTGAGCCTGAGCCCGGCCATCCTGGAGGCCTGGGGCCTGGCCGAGGGCAAGCGGCTGGTCATCAACGAGCGGGCCATGTTCGTGTTCTCCGTGCACGAGCACGAAGGCCAGCGCTTCTTCGGGCTCATCGAGTGCCCGGGGGGCAAGGCCTGCCTGGACTTCCGCTCCATGCGCCTGCTCTGGGACGGCCGCTCCTGGAGCCACTTCCAGCGCGAACTGCCGCCCGAGACCGTGTACGCGGTGCGCAAGAAGTTCGCCCACATCTGCTCGGTGCTGCATATCGGCGACGACTTCACCTCCGAACGCGCGGACCCGGTGAAGATGATCGACCAGGACCTGGGCCGCCTGTTGGCCTTCCTGGAGATGGTCCGGGGCGCGCACAGCATCCGCATCGCCGCCAAGCTGGCCCCGGAGGAGACCGCCACGGTGCGCGAACTCGAAGAGCCCGTGACCCGCATCCGCGACCTGGCCCTGGGCGAAGGCGTGGGCTTCGACGAGGACATGGGCGCGACCAGCGCGGGAATCCTGTCCCAGTGCGAGGCCATAACCGACGAGATGCTGGCCCGGGTGCGCGACGTGCAGATCAAGCACGGCCGCACCGTGCCCCAGGAAAAGGCCAGCCGAGACGCCCGCTACCTGGAGGCGGCCGTGGCCGGCCCCACCAGCCTGAACCTGCTGCTCGGCTCCTCGGGCAGCGCCCTGGTGTTCCTGAACAACCTGTTCCGCTCCAAGGAGGCCAAGGCCCTGGCCACCAGGAAGATATCCAGCCTGCGCAGGGAGCTGGGCAAGGTCATGGGCGGCAAGTCCTCCAACGCGGTGCTCATCAACCTGCTCAAGAAGATCAAGGCCCAGCCAGGCGAGGCCCTGCGGAAGCTCTACGGCAAGGACGCCGACGTGTCCGGCCTGGCCCGGGAACTGGAGGACCTGAACGCCAAGACCCCACAGGAGATGGTCACGGCCTTCCTGCTCGGCCTGCCGCCCGCGGACACCTCGCCGGAACTGGCCGCGGACCGCGCCCTGCTCGTCCGCTGCGAGGAACTGGGCCAGGGAAGCCTGGCCGAGGTCTTCCAACTGGACGACCCGGACAAGGAGCACGGCCTGGACGCCACCATCCTGGACGGCTGCCTGGCCGTGAGCCTGGAGACCTTCCTGGCCGAGCACGCCCGGGATGAGACCGAGCTCATCAAGGACGCGGCCCCGCCCGAAGCGGTCCAGCGCCTGCTGGAGACCATCGGGCACTACCTGCCCGTGCTCAAGACCTGGAACAAGCTGGTGGCACGGAGAGGGTAACACGCCCATGCCGGCCCCCACCCCCCTGCTCCTCACCCCCTTCCGGCTCGGCCCCCTGGAGCTGCGCAACCGGCTGGCCGCTGTGCCGGTGTTCACCGGGTACGCCCTGCCCGACGGCACGGCCGGCCCCATGCTGGCCGAGCACTACTGGCGGCTGGCCCGCGCCGGCCCGGGGCTGGTGGTGGTGGGCAACGCCGCGGTGTCGCCGGAAGGGGCCACCTCGGCGCACAGCCTGCGCCTGGACCACGACCGCTTCATCCCCGGCCTGGCCCGGGTGGCCGAGGCCATCCGGCGCAACGGGGCCCGGGCCTGCCTCCAGCTCAACCATGCCGGCCGCCTGGCCCAGGCCGGGGACCCGCTCCAGCCCTCGCCGCTCACGGCCGAGCATGCGGCCTTCGACGTGACCGCGCTCAAGGCCTTCATGGAGTCCTTCCCCTTTGAGCAGCGCTTCGGCCTCACCGCCCGGCTCATGGGCCAAGTGGCGCGCTGGGACCGGGGCATGGACCGGGCGGACCTGGACCGGGTGCGCGAGGCGTTCGCCCGGGCCGCAGCCCGGGCGCGGGCGGCCGGATTCGACGCGGTGGAGCTGCACGGGGCCTCGGGCTACCTGCTCACCCAGTTTCTGTCGGGCTTCTCCAACGCCCGGGAGGACCGCTACGGCGGCAACGCCGCGAACCGGCGGCGCTACCCCCTGGAGGTGCTGGACGCGGTGCGCGAGGCCCTGCCCGCGGATTTCCCCGTGGGCTGGCGGCTGCTCCTGCGGGAGTGGACCCCGGACGGGGTCGGGCTGGACGAGGCCCTGGACCTGGCCCGGGAGTTGGAGGCCCACGGCGCGGCCTACCTCTCGGCCACGGCCGGGACCCACAACTCCCTGTACCTGCCCGAGGTGCGGCGGCGCACCTCCCGGCCCGGCTACTTGCGGGAGGACGGAGCCCGGCTCAAGGCCGCCACCAACCTGCCGGTCATCGTGGCCGGCAAGATCCTCACCCCGCAGTTGGCCGAGGACATCCTCCAGGCCGGCCAGGCCGACCTGGCCGGGCTGGGGCGCCCCCTGATCGCGGACCCGGGCTGGCTGGAGAAATTCAACTCCGGGCAGAAGGTCGTGGCCTGCAAGGACTGCTACCACTGCCTCAAGGGCCTGGTGCACGGCCGGCCCCTGGACTGCGTGCGCTGGCCGCGCGCCCGCCGCGCGGCCGTGGACCTGGAGCACCGGCTCACCGTGCGCCGGGGCCAGGGAATCCTGGTGGCCGCCTCCTCGGCCGAGGACCTGGCGGTGCTGCGCGAGGCCCTGCCCCAGGTGCTGCCCGACCGGCCCGACCTGCGCGCCCTGCTCCTGTTCCTGGACCCGCCCGAGGGCGAGGCTGCGCCGGAGGCGCTGCGGGCCTGGTTCCTGGACTGGGCCAACGGGCACTGGCAGGACCACGCGCACTGGCGCTGGAACCTGAAGGCCCAACGGGTGCGGGTGGAACAGCGGCCGGAGGAGATGCTGCGGGACCGCATGGCGGACAACGGGTTCGGCAGCCTGCTCCTGCCCTGGGCCGCTGACGAGCCCTGGCGCGCCCGGTTGCCCTACCTGCTGCGCCGCAAGAACCTGGGGCTGCTGGGCAGCCACCCGGACCGGCTGCGCCTGCTGGTCGCCTTCGACCTCTCCCCGGCCTCCCTGCTGGTGCTCAAGTTCGTGGACCTCACCTTCCTGGCCAAGCCCGGGGCCCAGGTGCGCTTCGTGCACGTGCTGGAAGGCCCGCGCTCCGAGGCGATGGAGCGCTGGGCCGAGGCCCGGGAGGTGTTGGGTTGGGGCGAGGAGGCGACCCTGGAGCTGCTCTCCCCGGCCCCGGACACGGCCGGCGCGCTGCTGGGCGCGCTGCGAGACACGGACAGCGGCAGCCTGGTCATGGGCAAACGCGGCCTGTCCGGCCTCAGGCGCTGGCTCATGGGCTCGGTGTCGCGGGAGGTGCTCGCCGGGCTGGAAGGCCGCAGCCTCTTCCTCGTCGACTGAGCCACCGCCCGAATCCGGCAGGCTGTCTTGCATGGCGGGTCAGCGTATGTACACATAACACAAACGTGTATACGCGGAGACTGCCATGAACATTGCCAAGGTGTTCCGCTCCGGCAACAGCCAAGCCGTGCGCATTCCCAAGGAATTCCAGTTTTCCTGCGAGGCGGTGGAGATCGAACGGCGCGGGGAGGAACTGGTGCTGCGGCCCGCCAAGGACCTAGGCGACCGGCTCTTCGAGGCCCTGGACGCCTTTCCCGATGACTTCCTGGCCGAGAGCCGGCCCGGCCAGGGCGAACAGCAGGAGCGGGAGGGGTTCTGATGCCCGGCCCGTACATGCTGGACACCGACATCCTCATCCACATCCTGCGCGGCAAGCGCCCGGAGATGCGCGACAAACTCAACACCCTCACCGGCCAGACCGTGGCCATGAGCGCGGTGACCCTGGCCGAGCTGGAAACCGGCGCAGCCAAGAGCCTCGCCCCCGAACTCTGCGCCCTCACCTACCTGGAGGCCGTCGACCTGACCCGGGAGGCCATGGGGTGGAACTAGGCCGGAATTGCCTCAATCCAGCGGATAGCGACGACGATAGGAGAGGTAGGCAAGACCGCAGCCGAACAACAGAGTTTGCCAGACGACCACCCAAAGGGCTCGCCCCAGCACCCCAGAGTCCGTCTTGAGCGCTGCCCCCACCATGGAGACGCCCGACAGGTAGACAACGATCGTGGTCAGGGTAGTGCCTCGGGCTCGGGCGAGGAGCTTGGCCCCCCGCAGTAGGGCGGCCAGGAAATCCGCGTCCTGGACACAGGCCAGGAAACAGAGCCCCATGGCGATGCACAGCCCGTTGAAAACGATGAAGATCCATTGGCCTGCGCTTCCCAGCAGGAGCGCGACGAACGAAATGGTTATCTCGACGACCCCGATGACCAGGCCCACCAGCAAGAGCAGCAGAAACGTCTTGGCCACATGCTGCCACCGCCTGATGAACACGTCGAACTCGTTGGCTTCATGTCCCTTGATCAGGACGTCGTGGGCCGTCGTGAAAAAGCCGCAGACGAGATAGCCGCCCGCGAGTTCTGCCATGAGTCGGAGTGTCCAGTCCTCGCCGGCCATGAACGTGCCCATCCTCGCGGCATAGACCGCCGCGAGAAGAAACGCGCAGAAGCCGGAGGAACTGCGCGCGAAGCCATAGATGTCACCCCATGGCCCGGACCTCGTTCCCCCTTCGCTCTGCATGACACCCCTTCGGAAAAGTTTAAACTATATTCGCCATATGTACCTAAACGACGGCCCGAGCGCAACGAAAAAGGCCGCCTTTCGGCGGCCTTTTCATTTCAACCGGCGTCTGCCCTACTCCAGGCCTGCGGCCTTGCGGTCGGGAACAGCGTAGAGTTCGCCGCCGTGGCAGTCGTTGATGACCAGGAGGGGGAAGTTCTCCACCGTCAGCTCGCGGATGGCCTCGGGGCCCAAGTCGTCGTAGGCGATGACCGTGGCCGCGGTGATGCACTGGGAGAGCAGCGCGCCCGCGCCGCCGGTGGCGCCGAAGTAGGCGGCCTTGAACTCCTTCATCGCGGCCTTGACCGCGTCGTTGCGCTTGCCCTTGCCGATGCTGCCCTTGAGGCCCAGGCTGTGCAGCCGGGGGGCGTAGGTGTCCATGCGGTAGCTGGTGGTGGGGCCGGCCGAGCCGATGGGCTTGCCCGGAGGCGCGGGGCTGGGGCCCACGTAGTAGATGAGCGCGCCCTGGAGCTCGAAGGGCAGCTTCTCGCCCTTGTCCAGGGAGTCCACCAGGCGCTTGTGCGCCGCGTCGCGGCCGGTGTAGATGGTGCCGGTGATGTAGACCACGTCGCCGGAGACGAGCTTCTCGATGTCCGCGTCGGTGAGCGGGGTGGTGAGGCGGTGCTCGGCCATCAGAGTTCCACCTCCATGTGCCGGATGCTGTGGCATTGCACGTTCACGGCCAGGGGCAGGCTGGCGATGTGGCAGGGGGCCGTGGCGATCTTGACCCCCAGGCAGGTGGTCTTGCCGCCCAGGCCCATGGGGCCGATGCCAAGCTTGTTGAGGGCCTCCAGCAGCTCGGCCTCCTTGGCCGCCAGGTCCGGGTCCGGGTTCACGTCGTCCAGATGGCGCAGGAGCGCCTTCTTGGCCAGGATGGGCGCGTACTCGAAGGTGCCGCCTATCCCCACGCCGATCATGACCGGCGGGCAGGGATTGGGGCCGGCTTCGGCCACCCGCTCCACCACGAAGTTGCGGATGCCCTTCCAGCCTTGCGCCGGGGCCAGCATGGTGACTCGGGACATGTTCTCCGACCCGCCGCCCTTGGCCATGAAGGCGATCGTGAGCCCGTCGCCGGGAACCAGGTCGAAGTGGATGATGGACGGGGAGTTGTCCCCGGTGTTCTTGCGGGTGAACGGGTCGCAGGAGGACTTGCGCAGGTAGCCGTCGCGGTAGCCGTCGATCATGCCCTGCTCGATGGCCTGGCGCAGGCCCGAGCCCTCGACCTTCAGGTCCTCCCCCACCTCCACGAAGAAGATGGCCAGGCCGCAGTCCTGGCACAGGGGCAGGCCGCTCTTCTCGGACAGGGCCGAGTTCTCGCGCAGCTGCCGGAATATCTCCTTGGCGGACGCCTTGTCCTCCGCGGCCTCGGCAGTAGCGAAGGCCGCCTTCACGTCGTCGGGCAGGCGCACGCTGGCCTCCCGGATCATGGCCGACACCTTGGCGGAGATGTCGCTCGCCTTCAGGGTTCGCACGGTCTTCTCCTTACTTCTTCTTTCCCGACTTTTTGGGGCCCGGCAGGAAGTTCTTGATGGCGGCCAGGCCCATCTTGCGGCGCAGGAAGCCCAGCTGGTCCTGCAGGGGCAGCTCCTTGGGGCACACGTCCTCGCAGCCGAGCAGGCCCATGCAGCCGAACACGCCCTCGTCCGAGCCCACGACCTCGAAGTATTCGCGGTCGCTGCGCTGGTCGCGCGGGTCGATGACGAAGCGGGCCACGCGGTTCAGGGCCACCGCGCCCAGGAAGTCCCGGCGCATGCGGGCCGTGCCGCAGCCGGCCACGCAGCAGCCGCACTCGATGCAGCGCTCCAGCTCGTAGATTTCCTCGGCCAGGGCGTTGTCCATGCGCTCCTCTATGGCCGCGGGGTCGAAGGTCTTGTCCGTATGCACCCAGGACTCGACCTTCTGGTACATCTCCCGGAACCAGGTCCCGGTGTCCACGGACAGGTCGCCCACCAGCTTGAACACCGGCAGGGGCAGCAGGGTGATCTCCTCGGGCAGGTCCATGGTCTTGGTCTTGCACGCCAGGCCGGGCCGGCCGTTGATGAGCATGCCGCAGGCCCCGCAGATCGCTGCGCGGCAGCAGAAGTCGAACTGCAGCGACGGGTCCTGCTCCTCGCGGATGAGGTTCAGCGCGATGAACAGGGTCATGGACTCGGTCTCGGGCAGCAGGAAGGTGTCAATGTGCGGGACCGAGGCGCCGTCCTGCGGATTGTAGCGGAAGATGTGGAATTTCAGGGTGCGGGCCATGGTTACTTGCCCTCCTTGGCCGAAGTGGGGGCCGGCGCGGGCTTGATATCCTTGGGGTCGGCCGGGATGATGGTCCCGCCGCCGTAGCCGCGGTCTCCGGGCGGAATCTCGAAGTGCGGGGAGACCGGCTCGTAGTCCAGGGTGGGCAGGTCCGCGCCCGGCTCCCAGGTGGCCAGGGTGCGCTTCAGCCAGTCGCGGTCGTTGCGCTCGGGGTAGTCCTCGCGGGCGTGGGAGCCGCGGCTCTCGGTGCGGCGCAGCGCGCCGTAGGCCACGCACAGGGCCAGGCGCACCATCCCGTCGATCTTGAGCGCCAGGGACAGCTCGGGGTTGGCCCCGATGCCGTTGGACTTGAGGCTGACCTTCTTGGCCCGCTCGTGGATCTCCTGGAGCTTGAACACCGCCTGCTCCAGGCCGTCGTGGTTGCGGAAGATGCCCACGCCCTCCATGAGGGCGTCCTGCATGGCGTCGCGCACCTTGTAGGCGTTCTCGCCGCCCTTGGCCCCGGAGATGAGCGCCTGGATGCGCTCCTCGCAGGCCTTGACCGCCTCGGTGGCCGCCGCGGTCTTGTAGGTGGTCTCGTAGCCGGTCAGGAACTCCACCAGCTTGGAGCCCACGATGCCGCCGGCCACCACGGTCTCGGCCAGGGAGTTGCCGCCCAGGCGGTTGAACCCGTGCATGTCCCAGCACGCGGCCTCGCCCGCGGAGAACAGGCCCTTGAGCCCGTAGGCCGCGCCATCGCGGTTGGTGCGCACGCCGCCCATGGAGTAGTGCTGCACCGGCCGCACCGGGATGAGCCCGGTGACCGGGTCCACGCCCAGGAAGTTCTGGCAGATCTCGTCCACCTCGCGCAGCTTGGTGCGGATGTGGTGCTCGCCCAGGTGCCGGATGTCCAGCCACAGGTGGTCGCCGTAGGGGCTCTTCACGCCCTTGCCCTCGCGGATGTGGTGCACCATCCAGCGGGACACCACGTCGCGCGACGCCAGCTCGGCCTTGGCCGGCTCGTAGATGTGCATGAACCGCTCCTGGTTCACGTCCAGGAGGGTGCCGCCGTCGCCGCGGCAGCCTTCGGTCACCAGGATGTAGGTGGGCACGATGCCGGTGGGGTGGAACTGCACCGCCTCCATGTTGCCCAGGGGCACCGCGCCGGTGTCCAGGGCGATGATGTGCCCGCCGCCGTCGTTGATGACCGCGTTGGTGGACTCGCGGTAGATGCGGCCGAACCCGCCCGAGGCGATCATGGTGGCCTTGGCCAGGTAGACCCGCAGGTTGCCGGTCTTGAGGCAGCGCACCACCGCGCCCATGCAGGTCTCGCCGTCGTGCACCAGGGCGATGGCCTCCACCTTGTCGTGGACCTTGACCCCCAGCTTGGCGGCCACGTTGTCCATGGTGTAGAGCACGGTGTGGCCCGTGCCGTCGGAGGTGTAGCAGGTGCGCCACTTGGCCGTGCCGCCGAAGGAGCGGGCGGTGATGAGCCCCTCGTTCTCCTTGAGCTCCTCCTTCTCGAACTTCTCGCCGCCCTTGAAGTAGTGGGACTTGCCCGCCACCACCCGGTTCCAGGGCACGCCCCAGAAGGCCATCTGGCGCATGGCGATGGGCGCGTTGTCGCAGAACAGGCGCGCCACTTCCTGGTCGCAGCCCCAGTCGGAGCCCTTGACCGTGTCCGTGAAGTGCACGTCCGGGCAGTCGCCCTGGCCCATGGCGCTGTTGCCCAGCGCCGCCTGCATGCCGCCCTGGGCGGCCGAGGAGTGGGAACGCCTGGCCGGCACCAGGGAGAGGCAGATCACGTCGAAGCCGGCGCTGGCGGCCTCGATGGCCGCGCGTTCGCCGGCCAGGCCTGCGCCGATGCACAGGAAATCGGTGATGAAGGTTTCGATCATGGCGGCCCCCTACTGAGTCACGATGGTGATGAAGAGGAAGCGGAGCAGGGTCAGGAGGCCTATGGCCACGAACACCAGGGTCAGGCCGTTCTCGAAGCGTTTCATCTTGGCCCGGTCGCGGCGCTTGATGAAGCCCCACTTCACCCCGATGCGGAAGAACCCGATGCCCACGTGCAGCTCCACCATGGGGAGCAGGAAGAGGTAGAGCACCAGCCACCAGCCGCCCTGGATGCGCGCCGCGCTCTTCTGGGCGCTGATGGGCAGGTCGGTGAGCACGGTCCACAGGTGGATGGAGCCCAGCACCAGGATCACCAGGGCGGTGCCCACCTGGATGAGCCACAGCCAGGTCTCGGTGTGGCGCATGAGCTTGGAGTGCTTCCAGAAGGTGACCAGCTCGGAGAAGCGGAAGGGCATTTTCCGGGCGGCCAGCAGGAAGTGGAAGATGAGCACCGCGCCGATGAGCGGGCCGCCCACCTGGGCCATGAAGGTGGCCTCGAAGAAGTAGGCCAGGCCGTCCATGGCCCATTCTCCGAGAAGGACGCTGGAGACCAGGATCATGTGCGACCACATGAACAGGACCAGCCCCGCGCCGGTGAGCATCTGCAGCGTGTCGAGCCAGGCTGCGGAACGCGTCGGGCGGACGACGTGCAGGGTGGAATCCACAACGGACATGTGTGCCTCCAATGGAATGTGAAGAAGCCGGCCGGGTCGTTCGGCCCGGCCGTGGCCAGTTGTGCGCAACAGTTCTTCTTGGCTTTTCAACTAGGAATTGTCAATCGCGAAGCACCGATAACCCGCCCCGTTACTGGCCCAGGAGGCGGCCGGACAGGCTGCGCATGTAGCCCATGTAGTTGCCGATGCCCGCCACCACCGCCACCATGACCTGGTAGACCAGGAAGAGCAGCAGCGGAAACATGGAGGTGGCCCAGGACCAGTCCACCACCTTGAACACCTTGAGCAGGATCACCACCCCCGCGATGCCCAGCAGGATGAAGCCCAGGATGTCGGAAAGGGTCATGGCGCAGCCCCCCCATTGCTATTTGTAGCAGATGGACCATTACATCTTTTTGTCTTTATACCATGCTTATCACCGTAATCCATCAATGATCTTACATACCTGTCAGATTGCATCATTAAATAGAACAAGAGTTCAGAAGCTTCTTTTGGAGATACACATATTACCTCCCCTCTTTTAAACGGAATCTCCTTCACTACCACAGACACGACTACTTTAGAATTTTCTTTGCATTCATATGGAAACTCAATAATGTCATTAAATGATATTTCTTTCCCGCTCTCAGCAACTAGTTTTGCATCAAATCCAATCCATTTTAATATAAAGATATTATCTTTGTTACAATCAGTTAATCCAACCTGTCCGGCGCGATGCGACAGACAATTCCTCATTTTATATATGTATCCAATATAACTAGAATCAACGGCCTCTATTCCAATCTTATTGAGTTCTTCAATCTTAAATTCTGCTCCGCGATAAATTATACTTTTCATCTTTTTGTCCAAATATTCGGTTTTGATTAAACCCAAAGACAATCTAATTTGTAATGCAGCATTTGCTATTTTGTCTAAAAAAATTGAAAAATATTCTATAGATTCACGAACAGCACAATTTATAGCCCACTTTTCGTACTCTGCCTTGCATTCATTAATTCTTAAAGGATCAACAGGTTGTCTAATCAATTGAAAATTTGAAAACTTATCGCTAGAAAAATCATTGCATTGTTCATTTCTTGCTGTATTAACGGCAAAGTTCATAAAAAAAGCAGCTCGCCGAATTCCTAAACAAGCAACCTCTTTTATCTGATTAATATTAATATTCATATTGATTACGATAGGTATGGTATTGCTCGCCAGTCCAAACCCAGGAGTTCGGCCCCGGCGCGGTCGCAGGCCAGGGCGTCCGTGCCGGCGATGAGGGTCGCCAGGGGCGGGTCGCAGCGGCGGCCGCCCAGGTGGTGGTCCTTGAGGCCGACGGACGCGTCGATCAGGGTCAGGTCCGGGGTGCGGCAGCGGGCCAGGTCGCGCAGGCTGGCTTGCATGCGGGCGTGGAACGAGGACTTCTTCCAGGCCCCGCCCTTGCCGTAGCGCTCGGGCGGCAGGAGGCCCATCAGGTTCTTGAGGGAGCCGGTCATGTCCGCCAGGGAGTGGGCCTTGAGCACCGGCGCGGAGATGAGGAAGCTCTGCATGGCCGCCTCGGGCAGCCAGAGTTCCTTGAAGACCTCGCCATCCGGGTTGTCCACCCGCACGCAGTCCGCCCGGTTCAGGTCCAGGAGCCCCACCCCCTCCCGGCCGGAGAACAGGTCATAGCCGTGGATGGCGAAGAGTTCCGGGGTCTCGCGCAGCACGTCGCCGCACCCCTCGGCGATGACCACCTCGGCCTTGGGCGCGTGGGCGCGCACGTAGCGCACGATGGCCGCGCAGCACTCCACCGGGGTGGTCACCGGCGGCGGCGAGGCGTTGACCAGGTTGGGCTTGATGAGGACGCGCTTCTGCTTCCTGAGCAGCTGCGCCGCGCCGCACGCGTCCAGGGCCGCGGGCACGGAGTCCGCATAGGACGTGAAGTCCACGGAGCACGTTTTGGTCCCGGCCTGAGGCGTCAACGCTTTCCCCTTGCCAAAAACTCGTTCGCTGATATCCTGGCGCCAATTTTCCCTTCAGGTCGCAGTCCACAGTAACCCAATACCAGGGGGAAGGAAAATGGTCGAACACTACATCGCCTGGTGGAACGTGGAGAACCTCTTTGAAGAGAAGGGTTCGCCCAACCGCATTGAGAAAATCCGCCGCACCGTGGAAAAGGAGCTGGACGGCTGGACCGCGGCCACGGTGCAGCGCAAGATCCAGCAACTCGCCTCGGTCATCTCGGCCATGAACAACGGCAAGGGGCCGGACATGCTGGGGGTGTGCGAGGTGGAGAACGAGTTCGTGGTGGACAAGCTCATCGCCGCCCTGGCCCCGCTGGGCCGCAACTACGCCCGCTGCCACCACAACACCGGCGACAACCGCGGCATCGACATCGCCTTCATCTACGACGCGGACCGCTTCGCGCCGGGGAAGATATTCTCCCACGTCATCGTCAAGCGCTACGCCACCCGGGAGCTTTTCCAGGTCAACTTCAAGACCCGCGCGAGCAACAAAATGCTGGTGCTGGTGGGCAACCACTGGCCGTCGCGCAGCGCCGGCACCTGGGAGTCGGAGCCCTTCCGCATGATGGCCGGCGAGAACCTGAGCTATTGGAACGAGCAGATCCTGAACATCCATGGCAAGGACACGGCCGTCATCAACCTGGGTGACTTCAACGACGAACCCTGCAACCGCTCCATCGTGGAGTACGCCCAGGGCGAGAAGCACGAGACCAAGGTGCGCAAGGCCACCGGCCCGGTGATGTTCAACCTCATGTGGCCCCTGCTCGCCACGGGCATCGGCACACACTACTACAACGGGTTCGCGGTGCTGGACCAGTTCATGGTGTCCAAGGGCGTGGCCAACGGCAAAAGCGGCTTCCGCCTGAAGAAGGCCCCGGCCCAGGCCGCCCCGCCCACGGACCGCGACCCCGCGGGCCAGCCCAAGGGGCCTTACGACGTGCGCATCGAGATGTTCAACGTGATGAAGTCCGGCGGGGCGTACCCCAAGCCAGTCCGCTTCGGCCTGGGGGCCAAGGCCGACCTGAACGGGTTCAGCGACCACTACCCCATCGCCCTCGTGCTCCAGGAACCCTGAGGCTGGCCGGCGACGCCCCGGCAGTCCCCTGCGAGAGGGCGTCGAGCCGCCCGCCTAGCCCAGGTCCAGCTCCAGCCACACCGGGCAGTGGTCCGAGCCCATGACCTGGGGGTCTATGCCCGCGGCCGTGACCCTGTCCCGGAGTTCCTCGGAGACAAAGAAGTAGTCGATGCGCCAGCCCACGTTCTTGGCCCGCGCATTGAACCGGTAGCTCCACCACGAGTAGTGGCCCGGCCCGGGCTCGAACAGGCGGAAGGTGTCAACGTAGCCGGCGGCCACGAACGTGTCCAACCAGGCCCGCTCGATGGGCAGAAAGCCCGAGGTCTTCTCGTTCTGCTTGGCGTTCTTGAGGTCGATCTCGGTGTGCGCGGTGTTGAAGTCGCCGCAGACCACGATGGGCTTCTGCTTGCGCAACTGCTGGGCATACTCCAGGAAGCAGTCGTAGTAGCGCAGCTTGAAATCCAGGCGCTCGTCCCCGGACTGGCCGTTGGGGAAGTAGATGTTGAAGAGCCAGAAGTCCGGGTATTCCAAGAGGATGCTGCGGCCCTCGCCGGCGAATGCCGGATCCGGCAGGCCCATGGCCACGGACAGGGGACGCGCCGCGTCGCGGAACCAGCAGGCCACCCCGGAATAGCCCTTCTTCTTTTTCGAATGGTTCCAGGCCAGGCCCCAGCCCGGGGGCGGGACCTGGTCCGCGGGGTCCAGTTGGGCCAGTTCGGCCTTGGTCTCCTGGATGCAGACCACATCCGCGCCGCACCCCTGGAACCAGTCCCGGAATCCCTTGCCCAGCACGGCCCGGAAGCCGTTCACGTTCCAGGACACGAGCTTCATGTCAGGCCCCCAGCACCTTGAGCTCCGCGGACAGGACCCCTTCCTTGAGCCCGATCAGGGCGTAGCCGCCCGCGGCCAGGGGGCCGGGGTTGATGACCGTGGCCGCGCCCAGGCGGTCGGTGCTGCGGGCCTCGTGGATGTGGCCCGAGAGGCAGACCGCGGGCTGCACCCGCTCCACGAAGGCGCGCACCGCCGGGCTGCCCACGTGCATGCCGCCCGGCAGGAGGTCCGCGGCCGTGCCGTGGGGCGGGTCGTGGGGGATGACGATGAGGTGGGCGAATCCCTTGGCCTGCTCATAGGCCGCGTCCAGGAATCCGGCCAGCTTCTCGTCGGAAATCTCGCAGGGCGTGCCGAAGGGCGTGGGCGTGGAACACCCCGCGCCCAGGGCTCCCACCCCGTGCCCCAGGTCGTGCGCCCGGGCGTGCAGGGAGATGCCCTCCTCCTCCAGCCAGACTTGCAGGTCCCAGATGTCCATGTTGCCGATCTGGGCCAGGACCCGGGGGTTCTGCTCACGCACCGCGGCGATGATGCCCTTGCCCTGCTCCAGGCTGCCCCGGGTGGTGAGGTCGCCGGTGACCAGCACCGCGTCGGCCCCGGCCAGCCCGGGTATGCGGCGCACGTTGTCCACGCTGCCGTGGATGTCGCCGAAACCGATCCAGTAGGCGTCGTAGCTGTCCATATCCGTATCCGCTCCAAAAAATCGTTGCCGGTTCAGAGCCTTCAGCCTAGAGAAATGGGAGACAACTGCAAGCATTTTTCTGGAGGCGTCGTGCCCGGACCCGACAAGGCCGCCCTGCGCGCCGAGCTGCTCACCCGGCGGCGCGGCCTGACCGCCAACGAGGTGGCCCGCTTGAGCGCGCGCATCATCGGCCGGCTGCGCGACCTCCCCGCCTGGCGGGACGCGCTGGAGGTGCTGCTCTACATGCCGGTGCGCGGCGAGGTGGACGTGGCACCGCTCATGAACGAACTGTGGGCGCGCGGGGGGCGGGTGCTCCTGCCCCGCTGCCGGCCGGACTCCCCGGGTGTCCTGGACCTGGCCTGCTGCGGCGGCATGGACGAGCTGGTTCCGGGCTCCTTCGGCATCCCCGAGCCCCTGGCCGAGGCCTGCCTGGCCCCGGGGGACTGCGCCCCGGACCTGGCGCTGGTCCCGGCCGTGGGCCTGGACCGGCGGGGCGTGCGGCTGGGGCACGGCGCGGGCTACTACGACCGGCTCCTGGCCCGGCCCGACCTGCCCGACACCCTGCTGGTGGCCCCGGCCTACGCCTTCCAGGTGCGGGACAGCCTGCCCGCGGACCCGTGGGACCGGCCGGTGGACGTGATCGTGACCGAAACGGAAACCATCTGGACTGCGCCGCGACGCGCGGCCGAGGGATAAGCGCACATGCCCAAGCGCCCCATCGCCGAACGCATCCGCTGGCTCCTGGACCTTGCGCGGGAACACGGGGAGCACTACGCCACGCCCGAGGCGGTGCTCACCCGGCAGCGCTACAAGGCCAAGCACCCCACCTGCCTCATGGCCCTCAAGTGCATGGACGGCCGCATCCACCTGCCCTACGCCTGCAAGACTCCGCAGGGCATCATCGAGCCCTTCCGCAACCTGGGCGGCATGTTCGACCTGGGCTGGCCGCACCTGGGCGAGGTGCTCACCGACGCGGTGGCCCGGGCCGTGGCCCAGGGCAGGCGTTCCCTGATGCTGCTGACCTACCATTTCTCCAAGGGCGACCCGCACCGCGGCTGCGCGGGCTTCGGCAACAACACCGACGCGGCCCTGAGCCACGTGCTCAAGGTGCGCGCGCAGGTGGAGCGGGTGTTCGGCCGGGAGCACGGCTCGGTCTATCCCCTGGTGGTGGGATTCGAGACCGACGAAGACGCCCTGATCCTGCACGGCCGGGACAGGACCCTGGACCTGGCCGCCCAGCCCGACGCCGATCCCGACCGGCTGGACGCGGAGCTGTCCGCCCTGCTCCCGGACATGGCCGCTTCCGTGCGCGCCGACCTCCTGCCCCTTGCGCTGGGCAACGTGCGGCACATCGCCGAGATCCGGTCGCTGCGCCGCGCGCCCACCCTGGAGCATACCGAATGGGCCCTGTGCGTGGGCCGCGGCTTCGACTTCCTGCACGAGCCGGGCACGGCGCTCATCGTGGGCCCCTACAGCCCGGACCTGGCCGACCCCATCCGCAAGGCCGCGGGCATCATCCGCCACAACATGGAGGAAGGCCGCATCCCGGACGACGGGTTCCTGCTCCTGGCCTCCACGCCCTGGCGGGAGCCCGGGCCGGACCGCGCCAGGGCCGAGCTCAAGTCGCGGTTCCTCTACCGCTTCGCCGCCGACGTGATCCACGACGCAGACCCGGGCCTGGCCGAACGCATGGTCGGGGTGTGCGCAGTGCTGCAGTGGGACACCCGGCGGCTGGACCTGTTCCACGGCCCGGCCCCGGGCCTGAAACATTTCAAGGACGGGTGAACCCCATGCCCGACGCCCTGAGCCTCATCCCCTTCGCCTTTCCCGGCGCGCCCCGGGTGCGCTGCGCCTTCACCACCCGCAGCCGCGGGGCCTCGGCCGGCCCCTTTGGCCTGGGCAACATCTCCTTCGACGTGGGCGACGACCCCCAGGCGGTGATGGCCAACCGGCTGGCCCTGCGCGAGCGGCTGGGATTCGGGCAATGGCGGGAATGCCGCCAGGTGCACGGGCCGGAGGTGGTGTTCGACCCCGAGCCCGGGGAACTCTTGGAAACCGAGGAGCGGGAGGCGGACGGCCTGGCCACGGACCGGCCCGGCCTGGCCCTGTGCATCAAGACCGCGGACTGCCAGCCCGTGCTGCTGGCGCACAAGAGCGGCAAGCACGTGGCCGCCCTGCACGTGGGCTGGCGGGGCAACGTGCTGGGCCTGCCCACCAGCGGGGTGGCGCGGTTCTGCGCGGCCTACGGCCTGGACCCCAAGGACGTGTACGCGGTGCGCGGCCCCAGCCTGGGACCGGCCGCGGCCGAGTTCACCAACTTCGAGGCCGAGTTCGGCGACCGCTTCGACTCCTGGTACAACCCGGAGACCAATACCGTGAACCTCTGGCGCCTCACCCACTGCCAGCTCCTGCAAGCCGGCCTCAGGCACGAGCACATCTTCCACCTGGACCTGTGCACCTGGGAGCTGGAGGGCGAGTTCTTCTCCTACCGGCGGGAGAAGGTCACCGGCCGCATGGCGAATATTGTCTGGATAGATAATTAAGCAGACAGCCCGAGTGGTTAGCTATTATCCTGCTGAGTATGTGCTTCAACTTCAGCGCGTATTCTTTGAATCAGCGGATTAAGTTCTGGAGTTTTTGATCTTATCCAAAGAGACAAGAATGCACCCTTTACTATACTTTCAGGAACAAACCCGAGTTCTATTCCAATTTGATTGAATATTACATGGGGGTCTCTATTTGTCGAAGCCAATCGTTCTAATATTTGTCTAACAAAGTCTTGCTTAGTCGGGTCTAAATGCAAAGAAACAGTTAATAATGCAACATTATTAGATAAATTGTCAAAAATATCAGAAAAAACCTGCTGTTCTGGTTGTTGACCAGGCAGCCGGAATATCCCAAGATCAATATCATCTCTTTGGCGCGAGTCCCCATCAAGAACGCACAAAGAATTAAACCTTGCAGTAGGATCGACTCGACGTGTTGTGTGTATCTTCACAGCATTACCATCACCCGCTATGCCGTGTACCTCTACTTGTTCAACTAGATTGGAAAGAAACTCTCGGATTGCTGTTTCAACAATAAGCCTTGAAAATTCATCCTCTGTAAAAATTGCCAAAGCTGTATCTACTTTTCCTGATATGGCTCTTAATGTCCTTATACTTAATTTACCCTGCTGAGTCTGCCCATCAAGACAAGCCCAAACACCATCGCTCGGCAGAACCTCCAGTGCATCATCACTATGCGTAGTAAATATAACTTGGATGTTTCTTCTTTGTGCAGCTGAAATAAGGTACTCTACCAAACGTTTAGTTGCCATGGGATGAAGCCCATTTTCAATCTCTTCAACAAGAATCATAGAATTTTCTGGCAACAATTCTATATCAGTTACAATTCTAATTATTGAAGACTCACCTGCGCCAAAATGGAATTCTGAATACTCATTCTGTCTGTTCCGTCCAACATGGAAAACATCCGTTGCCCCTACAACTGTCCTTTGAAAATTATTTACGGGTTTTCCTAATATGTGTTCTATCTCACGTGCAGCTTGGGCAGGCAGCTGTTCCAACGGAGAATGGTGGACATAGGATGGACGCATAAGTTTTTTAAATTGAGGGCGCTCCCCAGCTGGAACGGTTCTACTGATACCAAAATATTTTATAGACCGAGAAACTACCTCATTACGCACCCACTTTAATTGTCTAAAGCTACTACTTCTCCTAATAATAGAAGTTCGGTTGATGCCTTTATCTATCAATTCATATTCTATTGTCCACTCCGCCATTGAATTATCACCAATAGAACTTTTTGGGAAAAACATACCAGGTTTAATGTCTTTATATGCACATGCGGCAGCACCAAGGACTGTTGATTTACCGCCCCCATTTGGTCCGACAAGCGCAGTCACGGGAAAATCAAAAGACACTCTTGTGCCTTCACTAAACCCTCTGACTCGATTAAGGGTCACACTTTTAAGATATCTATTATAATTTAAACGTCTTACTTTATCTGACAACGCCGCTAGAGTGGAATCTCTAATTTCTGACTGTGGCATATTCGACTCCATTTTTTATAAAAAGCTATAACTGCCTATAAATTATGTCAACAAAATCATATAAATTACTCCTACACTGCCCACTGAGGGGATTCTATTCATAATGCGTCCACATCCGCAATATCTTCACCTTCTTCACGGCCTCCAGCACCTCGTAAACCAGTCGGTGCTGGATGTTGATGCGGCGGGAGTAGGCTCCGGCGAGGTCGCCGAGGAGTTTTTCGTAGCGAGGGGGCGTGGCGAAGGGGTCCTTGCGCAGGAGAGCGAGGAGTTTCTCGGTCTTGGGGCGCAGGCCGGCGGCTTCGAGTTTCTTGGCGTCCTTGACGGCCTGTTTGGTGAAGAACAACGTCCAGACGCTCACCAGGGCGAGCCCTCGACGCACTCCTCAATCGGCGTAGCCAAGCCCTCACACACGGACTCGCGCATGCCGGGCACGGACAGCAGATACAGTGTCTCGGTAATGGCCCGCCAGTCATCCTCGGACACCAGGAAGGCGGACCCGTGCTTTCCGCGAATCTCCACGGGCTCGTGGGAATCCTGCACCTGCTTCAGCAGGTTGTAGAGGTCTGCGCGAGCCTGGGTGGCGTTGATGGACTGCATGGCGATTCCTCCGTACGGAATACCGTACGCACCCCAAGCCGGAAGTCAAGCCTACCCTACCCTTCCCCCCCAATCCCGTACCCCTTCAACTTCCGCGACAGGTAGCTGCGCTCCAGGCCGATGGATTCGGCGAGCTTGGAGATGTTGTTGCCGTATTCCTTGAGCTTGGCGGCCAGGAACTCGGCCTCCCAGCGGGAGCGGACCTCCTTGAAGTCCACCGGGCCGGGGGGCGGGGCCGAGGCGCAGACGGCCTGGGCCGGGAGCGCGCCAGCCAGTTCCGGGGGCAGGTCCGCGGGGGTGATCTCCTGGCCGCGGCCGACGATCATCATGCGCTCCACGAAATTCTTGAGCTCCCGCACGTTGCCCGGCCAGGAGTGGCGCTTGAGCGCCTCCACGGCTTCGGGGCTGAAGCGCACCGGCATAGACGGGTTCTTGCGCGCCAGCTCGGCGATGAAGTCCGTGAGCAGCAGGGGGATGTCCTCCAGGCGCTCGCGCAGGGGCGGCACGTGCAGGGGGAAGACCTTGAGCCGGTAGTAGAGGTCCTCGCGGAACCGGCCCTGGCGCATCTCCTCCTGGAGGTCCTTGTTGGACGCGGCGATGACCCGCACGTCCACGGTGATGGTCTTGCGGCCGCCCACCCGCTCGAACTTCTGCTCCTGGAGGATGCGCAGGATCTTGGCCTGGGTCTTGAGGCTCATGTCCCCGATCTCGTCCAGGAACAGGGTGCCGCGGTGGGCCAGTTCGAACTTGCCCGGCTTCGAGTCCTCGGCCCCGGTGAAGGCCCCCTTCACGTGGCCGAACAGCTCGCTTTCAATCAACTCTTCCGGAATGGCCGCGCAGTTCACGGCCACCAGGGGCCGGTCCGCGCGGTTCGACTTGGCGTGGATGGAGCGGGCCACGATCTCCTTGCCCGTGCCGTTCTCGCCGGAGATGAGCACCCAGGCGTCGGCGGGGGCCACCTGGCCCACCTGGCCGCGCAGGGCCTCGATGGCCGGGGAGCGGCCGGTGAGGTCCTCCACCTGGTCCACCTTGATCCGGGTGCGCAGGGCCTCGATCTCCTGCCGCGCCGCGGAGAGCTGGATGGCCTGGGAGGCGCAGAGGATGACCTTCTCCAGGGAGAGGGGCTTCTCGATGAAGTCGGTGGCCCCCTTCTTCACCGCGGCCACCGCGGTCTCGATGTTGCCGTGCCCGGAGATCATGATGACCGGCAGGTCGCGGTTGCGCTCCCGGATGCGCTCCAGCACCTCCAGGCCGTCCATGCCCGTGAGCCAGATGTCCAGGAGCACCAGGTCCGGGGACGCGCTCTCCAGAAGCTCCAGGGCGGCCTCGCCGCTCTCCGCCTCCAGGACTTCGCACCCCTCGTCCTCCAGGATGCCGCGCAAGGAGAACCGGATGTCCTGCTCGTCGTCCACCACCAAGACCTGGGCGTCCACGCTGCCTCCTCGGAATGAATTGGGAAAGCCGTTCCCGCTGAATACCATCCGGGGCGCGGGGAACGCAACGGCGAGAGGCCGGGGCTATTCCAGAGAGAAGCCGTCCTTCTCGAACAGCTCCAGGCAGGCGTCCACCACCTCGGGGTCGTAGGCCGTGCCCCGCCGGGCGGAAATCTCGTCCAGGGCCTTCCTGAGGCCCAGGGCCGCGCGGTAGGGCCGGTGCGAACTCATGGCCTCCACCACGTCGGCCACGGCCAGGATGCGGGCCTCGGGCAGGATGTCCTCCCCGGCTAGGCCGCCCGGGTAGCCCGAGCCGTCCAGGCGCTCGTGGTGCTGCAGCACCATCTGGGCCACGGGCCAGGGGAAGGCCACCCCCTTGAGGATGTCGAAGCCCGCCTCGGGATGGGTCTTCATGATGGAGAACTCGATGTCCGTGAGCCGGGCCGGCTTGGCCAGGATCTCGGCCGGGATGGATATCTTGCCCAGGTCGTGCAGCAGGCCGGCCACCCGCAGCCCGTCCAGCCGGTCGCCGTTCAGGCCCAGCTTTTGGGCCAGGGCGCCGGCCAGGGCGGCCACCCGCTGCTGATGGCCCGCGGTGTAGGGATCGCGCTTCTCGGCCGTGGCGGCCAGGGCGGCCACGGTCTGCTCCAGGGTGCGGCGCATCTGGTCCACGCTCCGGCGCAACTCCTCCATGCTCCGCTTGCGGCCGGAGATGTCGGAAAAGGCCACCGCCACCCCGTCCACCCGCTGGCGGTGGTCCAGGATGGGCGTGGCGTAGACCTCCACGGGCAGGCGCTTGTCCCCGGTCAGCAGGAGCCAGGCCGAATCCAGGCCCACCACGTGGCCCGCGTCCACCACCTGCCCCACCAGGTCCTCCATCAGATCCGGAGTGTCCTCATCGGCAATGCGGAACACCTCGTCCAGGCCCATGCCCAGGGCCACGGACTGGGCAGTGCCGGTCATGACCTCGGCCGCGCCATTGGCGTAGGTGATGCGGCCCTTGCGGTCGGTGGTGATGAGCCCGTCCCCGATGCTCTGCAGGGCGGCCTTCATCCACTGCTCGTGCTCGCGCTTGCGGCGCTCGGCCTCGTACTTGTAGCGGGCCATCTCGATGGAGGAATGGATTTCCCGGTCCTCGAAGGGCTTGATGATGTAGCCGAAGGGCTCGGTGATCTTGGCCCGGGCCAGGGTCTTCTCGTCCGCGTAGGCCGTGAGGTAGATGACCGGCACGTCCCGCTCCTCGCGGATGGCCCCTGCGGTCTCGATGCCGTCCATGCGGCCTTCGAGCATGATGTCCATGAGCATCAGGTCCGGGGCCAGTTCGCGCGCCGCCTCTACGGCCTCCTCGCCCGAGGGCACCACCCGGACCACGGCATAGCCCAGCTTGCGCAGCCGGTGCTGGATGTCCATGGCCACGATGGGCTCGTCTTCCACGACCAATATCCGGAGCTTGCCCATATCGTCATCCTTGCGGCCCGGGAGGAGCCACATCTGCCCCGGCCAGGGCCAGGGACACTGCTTGGCTGAGTACAGGATACCCGAATCCGAAGCCCAAGGCCAGCAGCCGGGAGGGAATTGCGCGCTGGCTGGCGAGAATGGTCTCCTCGGCCATGCCGCCCAGGCCCAGGCGCAGGAGCGCGGCCGGGACCGGCAGCCAGGAGGGCCGGCCCAGGGCGCGGCCCACCGCGGCGCAAAGTTCGGCCATGGCGCACGGCTCGGGCGCGGTGAGGTTGAAGGGGCCGGAGGCGGCCTCATTCTCCACCAGGAAGGCCAGGGCCGCGGCCTGGTCGGCCAGGCTGATCCAGGACACCCACTGCCCGCCCCCGCCGGGAGGGCCGCCCAGGAAATAGCGGAAAGGGGGGAGCATCTTGGCCAGGGCCCCGCCGCCCGGCCCCAGCACAACCCCGGTGCGGGCCACGGCCCGGCGCACCCCGGCGTCCTCCACCCCGGCCGAGGAGGCCTCCCAGTCGCGGCAGACCTCGGCCAGGAAGCCGTCACCCGAGGGCGCGGACTCGTCCAGCACCTCGCCCTGGGCCGAGGACCGCGCCCCGTAGTAGCCCACAGCCGAACCCTGGACCAGGACCTCGGGCGTGCTGTGGGCCAGGCGCACGGCTGCGGAGCAGGCCCGGCCCGCGGCCAGGCGGCTCACCAGGATGTCCGCCCGGCGCTGCCGGGTCCAACGGCCCGCGGCGATGTTCTCGCCGGCCAGGTTGACCAGGGCGCTCGGCCCGGGGGCCGTGTCCAGCAGCTCGGCCAGCGGGCCGGGATCGCTGCCGTCCCAGGCCTGGCCCAGGACCCGGCCGGCAAAGAGCCGGTCGGACTTGTCCGGGTTCCGGGTGGGCACGGCCACCTCATGGCCGCGCTCCAGGAGCAGGGGCACCAGCGCCCTGCCAATGAAGCCCGTGCCTCCGGTCACGATAACCCGCATGCCAACCTCCGGGACAGCCGAGATGAATCCCGGCGCAAGTGTAGCGTTTTTTTTGTCGGGAACAACCCGCGGGCGCGGATCAAGCCGTGGCGCGGCCCTGGGGCGCGGGAAGGTCGACTTCCAGCACCGTGCCCCGGGGATGGTTGGGCCGCATCCGGATCTGGCCGTGGTGGTCGGTCACGATGCTCTTGACGATGGTCAGGCCCAGGCCGGTGCCGCCCTTCTTGCGCGAGAAATAGGGCTCGAAGGCCCGGGACCGCTCCTCGGGGGTGAGCCCGGGGCCGTTGTCCCGCACCTCCAGCGTCACCCGGCCCGCGGCCCGGTCGTAGGCGGCCCGTATCTCCACCGTCCCGCCCTTCTGGTCCTTGAGGGCCTCGGCCGCGTTGGACAGAAGGTTCACCAGCATGTGGCGCATGCCCGCCCGGTCCAGGGAGAGCTCGGGCATGTCCGGCTCCACGTGCAGGGTCCAGGCTATCTGGGTGTGGCTGTGCTGGAAGGTCTGGGCCACCTCCTCCAGAATGGGGGGCAGGTGGTCCGGGGCCAGGGTCAGCTCGGGCAGGCGGGCGAAGGTGGAGAACTCGGCCACCATCTGCTGCAGGTGCTCCACCTGGCGCACGATGAGGTCGGTACACTGGGTGAGCACCGGGTCGTCGATGCGCTCCCCGAACTTGTGGGCGATGCGCTGGGCCGAAAGCTTGATGGGGGTCAGCGGGTTCTTGATCTCGTGGGCGATGCGGCGGGCCACCTCCTTCCAGGCGTCCAGGCGCTGCATCTTCTCCAGTTCGGTGATGTCCTCGAACACTGCCACCAGGCCCGAGGGGGAGCCCTCCTCGTCGCGCAGGGGCACCACGTTGACCAGGAGCTTGAGCTCCCGGCCCCCGGCGGCCAGGGTGATCTGGCGGGTGAGGCCCGCGCCCAGGCCCTCGGCCGGCCGGCTCCCGGCCTCCACCAGCAGGGCCGAGAACTCGCCCAGGTCCAGTTCCCCGGGCCGGCGGCCCACGGCCTGCGCGCCGTCCGTGCCGAGCATGGCCTCGGCCGCCCGGTTCACGGTGGTGATGCGGCCGGTGGCGTCCATGGACACCACCCCGGCGGTGATGTTGTCCAAAAGGGCCTCGATGTACTGGCCGCGGGCGGCCAGCTCCAGGTTCTGGACGTGCAGCCGGCGGTTGGCCTGGGTGATCTCGTCGCGGCTGCCCTGGAGGTCCTCGGCCATGCGGTTGAAGCTCTGCACCAGGAGGCCCAGCTCGTCGGTGGAATCGTCCACCAGGCGCACGTCCAGGTCGCCTTTGGCGATGCGCTCGGTGGCCTGGGCCAGGGCCTGCACCGGCGCGGAAATCTCCTTGGCCAGCTTGAACCCGAACCACACCGCGCCGAAGACCACCAGCAGGCTGATGAGGGCCAGCCCCATGTAGAGCGCGACCTTGAGGGGATACTTCATGGTCTGGAGCTTCTTGTATTCCCCCACCCCGCGCACGATCTGGTCCAGGCGGTAGAGCAGGCCCTTGCCGATGCTCTCGCCCAGCACCAGGTAGCCGGTCTTGCCCTCGTCCACGGGCAGCACGCCCACCACCATGTCCGCGGAAGGGCCGGGCAGGATGGTGGACCAGTAGTCCGGCCGCTTGGCCAGGCTGTCCCAGGAGATGGCGGCCTTGGCCTCGGGCCAGGCCTGGACCCAGTCCTCGGACTGCCGCCAGTTCTGCTCCTTGCGCTCCGGGGAGAGCACGCCCAGGAGGCTCAGGTCGTACTCCTCCCGCTTGGTGTCCATGAACTGGTCCATGGATTTGCCGCCCCAGGCCAGCCGCCCATCCCGGATGCGGACCAGCAGATGCCGGGCGCGGCGCTCCAGCCGCTCCTGGCTGCCCGCGTAGAAGGACTGCCCCACCTCCAGGGCCTGCTCCAGGGAGTTGTCCACCTGGCTCTTGAACCAGTAGTCCACCGAGGTCTGCACGAACTTGGCCCCCACCAGGAACATGACCAACGTTGGGGCCAGGGACAGGGCGGTGAAGGACACCACCAGCCGGGTGCGCAGCCGCGAGCCCAGCACCTTGCGCCGCCGCTCCACCAGAAGCTTCACCAGGTTGCGCAAGAGCACGAAAAGGATGAGGACCAGGAGAATGGTGAGGAAGACCGTGAGGCCCAGGAAGATGGAGGTGCCCGCGCCCAGGGTGCGCAGGCTCACCAGCACCGCGCCCAGCACCGCCAGCAGTGCGGCCAGGGCCAGGTAGAGCTCACGCTGCCTGCGGCGGCGCTCCCGGCCGGCGTCGGGCGAGACCAGGATGGGTTCCGGATCGGCCATGTGTGCCTAGTACCGGAAGCCCTGTTCGTAATGGGTGGCGGGCAGCACGTCCCAGGACAGGAAGAAGGCCGCCACCCTGACGAAGGCCGGCACGTCGACCCGCTTGAGGGACACGTCCAGGCTCAGCACGTACTCGTGCCCCGGGGCCAGGACCTTCCACGGCCCCAGGTCCAGGGTCACCGCGCCCCAGGCCTTGGCCAGCAGCCCTCCCAGGTCCTTGCCCCGCAGGGGCTTGCCCCCGCCGGGCAGCTCGACGCTGTATTCCTGCGCCAAGCCGTCGAAGCCCAGCCGGCTCTCGAAGTCCAGCCCGGCCACCCGGCTGTCGAAGAAGAAGGAACGCACCCGGTGGATGTCCACCCGGCAGCGCAGGCCCAGTTCCGACCCCGCGTCCAAGGCGGCCTTGACCTCCTCCAGCCCCTCCACCCGCAGGCCGAAGTGCACCGAGAGATTGCCGCCGTGGTTGTCCAGGGTGAGGTTGGCCAGCTCCAGGCCCTGGGCCCGGGCCGGACCCGCCAGCAGGACCAGGACCGCCCATGCCGCGAGAGCCGCGAGCGCCGTTGCCCGGGCCGCGGCCGGCCATGCCGGGATGTCCCTGTGCTGCGCCATGTGCCTGTGCCTCGTGCGCCGGGGTTTACAATCCGCCCGAGGGGGGATTACGCAACCCCTGGCAGCCCGGACGGCTGCCGCAGGGTCCCCGACACCGCAGACGTACAGCAGCCACCCGGCTTTGACAACACCGGGAAACCGCATGAAAAAGCTCAAATTCCTCTGGCTCGGCCGGCTCAAGAAGCCCTTCTGGAAGGCCGCGGCCGAGCACTACCTCAACGCCCTGGGCCGGATGCACGGCCTGGAGGAGACGCTTCTCAAGGACGCGCCCGGCAGCCTGGCCCCGGCCGAGGCCGCGGCCTGGGAGGGCAGGAAGGTGCTGGAGAAACTCGGTCCCGGGGACTTCCTGGTTTGCCTGGACGAGCGCGGCAGGCAGGCCACGTCCGTGCAGCTCGCGGACCTCCTGCGCAGTTGGCTGGAGGACCCGGCCCGCACCCCCTGCCTGCTGGTGGGCGGGGCGCACGGCCTCTCCCCCGACGTCCTGGCCCGCGCCAACCTCACCCTGTCCCTGGGCCCCATGACCCTGCCCCACGAACTGGCCCGGGTGGTGCTCCTGGAACAACTCTACCGCGCAGCTTCAATCCTGCGTGGCCTGCCCTACCATCACGCCTAGCAGGCCGTTGAAAACCCCACGATAGGCGGCGTTGCTGCGAACCCGTCAGACCCTCACATATATTTCCAATATGCTTCGGCCCTGACGGATTCTTGCGCCTTGCCCTCGTGGCTTTTGAACGGCCTGCAAGAAACTACGGAGTCGGCTCCATCCTGATCCAATCCGGGGGCACGTCCGCGCGCAGGGTGGAGCGGGCGGGCAGGAGGCCGGGGCGGGGCCGGGTTTCGGCCACCATCCCGCCGGGCGCCCACCAGAAATACCACGTCCCCTCACCCACCTGCCGGGCCAGCAGCGCCTGCCCCGCATCCGCGTACACCACGTCGCCCAGCGCGTAGGCCGCGCCCTCGGCAGTGAAGCGGCCCAGCGGGTCCAGGGATACCCGTTGCCAGTCCTCCGTGGGCTCGGGCGCGAAGGGCAGGCCCGTGCCCAAGCGGTAGGTGCGGGCCTGGCCGTCGAAATCCTCCACCCGCAGGGCGCGGCCCAGGGGCGAACGCCACACCGAGGGAAACCGCCGCTCCACCACGGTCTCCAGGCTCCAGGTGCGGGCCAGGGGCGAGTCCGGACCTGGCCGGAACACCAGGGTCCTGTCGACCACGGCGAGGCCCACGTCCATGGGCCGGGACGCCGGCGGAGCAGCCACGGGCCGGCGGGTGGCCAGGTCCAGGCCCAGGTCCGCGCCTTCGGCAGTGCGCATGACCAGCACGTTGTCCTGCACCCTGCCGGACACGAAGGGGCCGCCGGCCATGCGGATATGGTCAATCTCGCGCAGGGGCCGCAGGGCGGTGAGGGTGACCTGGCCTGCGGCGTCGGCCGCGGCCATCACCCCCAGGTCCCGGCCCAGGCCCAGGGCCACGGCGGGCTGTTTGGTACTGACCACGGGAGCGAGCGGGCCGAGCACCGGCCCGGCCCAGACCCGGCCCACGGCGTCGGCCGCCAGGAGGAGCCCGGAACGTTCCAGGGCCAGGGCGCTCACGGCCTCGCCGAGGTCGTGCGCCCCGTTGGCGAACTGGCCCGTGCCCAGGTTGAGCACGAAGACCTGGCGCCCGGAGGCGTCCAACACCGCCAGATGGCGGCCGCCGGCCCAGGCCAGGCGCGCGGGCGTCGCCTTGCCCGGCATGCGGGCCAAGCACAGGCCCGCCGCGGTCCAGGCCAGGATGCGGCCGTCCGCGCAGGCCACGGCCAGGCCCGCCGGGTCCGGGGCCACGGCCGCCACGTCCCGGGCCAGGACCAGTTCCCAGGGCGCGGCGGTGAGCCGGCGCATGGCGTAGCGCTCCATGCCCCGGGCCGGGGCCTGGAGCAGGTCGCGCCAGGCCGCGGACTCGGCCCGCCACAGCCGGGCGGCGCACGCGTCCAGGGACTCGCCGGGCCGGCAGTCCTGCCCGGCCCGGGCCGGAAGCGAAGCGGCCAGGAGCACGGCCAGCGCGAAGAGAAGGAATATGCGGCGCATGGGACAGGGAGATAGCCCGCGGCCCGGGCAAAGGCAAGGCGTCGGCCTGCTTTACCCTCGGCCGGTTCTGTGGCAGTGCTGGCCGGGCGGCCCGCCCCAGGCCGTCGACCACGCAAGGAGGGTATCGTGCTGGACTCAGCCTATCTGCAGAAACTCTTTGACTACATGAAATCCGGGGACTTCGCCTTCGACTTCGAACACGCGCCGCAGGACAGGAAGCTCGAAATGCTGGACTTCCTGGAGCAGCTCATGGACCTGGCCGAACTGGCGGACGAGACCGCCACCAAGGCCATCTTCAAGAACTCCTACCTGGGCATGCTGTCCGGGACCAGCGACCAGAACGAGCGCTCGCCCGAAGGCGAGGAATAGACGCTTCGGGCCTCCAGGACCCAACCCGCCAGGCGCGGGTCGTCCGGTCCGGGAGGCGTCTCGCCCGCCAGGATCACGCAGCGGCCTGCAGCCGCCAGCCGGGGCAAGGCCAGCTCCAGGACCTCGGGCCAGGGCCGGAAGGCCCGGGACAGGAACAGGTCCGTGGGGAACAGGTCCCCGGCCTGCTCCAGCCGGGCGCACACCGCCCGGGTGCGGGCCGGGCGCAGCAGCGACAGCGCCCGGTTCAGGAAAGCCGCCCGCTTCTGGCGCGGCTCCAGAAGAACATACGATCCCAGGCCCCAGAACAGGCGCAGGGGAATGCCGGGCAACCCGGCCCCGGCCCCCACGTCCACGCAATGCGGCCGCCCTTCCCCGGCCGGCCAGGCCAGCCCGGCCAGGAAGTCCGCCAGGTGCCAGGAGTCGGCCACCAGGTCGGCCAGCACCTCGCGCCAGTCCGCATGCCCCACCAGGTTCATGCGCCGGTTCCACGCCGCCAGTTCGGCCAGGTAGAGGGCCAGGCCCTCGGCCTGCCCCGGGTCCAGGTCCCGGCCCAGGCCGGCTGCGGCGGCGGCCACGGCCGCGGGGGTGGTCACGGGCGCTCCCATGGCCCGCCTTGTGGCACGGCCGCCCCGGGCTGGCAAGCCCGGCTTGACTTCCGGCCGGATTGGCCTTACCCGCGCACCTTACCTGACCTGCTTTGGAGGATTCTCATGACCATGAGCGAAAAACCCGCCTGCGCCGTGCTCTTTCCGGGACAAGGCTCCCAGGAGAAGGGCATGGGCCGCGACCTGGCCGAGCGTGAGCCAGAGTGCATGGACCTGTGGAAACGGGCCGAGAAGGCCAGCGGCCTGGCCCTGCGCGAGATATACTGGGACGGCGAGGAGGCGGACATGGCCCGCACCGACGCCCTGCAGCCGGCCATGACCGTGGTGAACCTGAACCTCTTCCTGCGCGCGGGCCTGCGCCTGGCCCCGGCCGGCGTGGCCGGGCACAGCCTGGGCGAGTTCTCGGCCCTGGCCGCTTCGGGCGTGCTCTCCCTGGACGACACCCTGGCCCTCACCTCCCTGCGCGGCAAGCTCATGAGCCAGGCCGGCGGCCCGGACCAGGGCATGACCGCGGTGCTCAAGCTCTCCCTGGACCAGGTGGAGGCCATCGCCGCCGCCGCGGCCGAGGCCACGGGCGCGCTCTGCATCGCGGCCAACCGCAACACCCCGGCCCAGTTCGTGCTGTCCGGCCACAAGATCGCCCTGGAGGACGCCGCCGTCCGCGTGAAAGAGGCCAAGGGACGGGCCGTGCCCCTGGCCGTGGCCGGGGCCTTCCACAGCCCCCTGGTGCAGGAGGCCGCGGCCGAGTTGGCCCGCGCCATGGCCAAGCTGGACTGGAACGCGCCCCGCATCCCGGTGGTGCTGAACGTGACCGCCCAGGCCGAACCCGACCCGGCCAAGGTGAAGGACGCCATGGGCAAACAGATGGTCTCCCCGGTGCGCTGGATCGAGACCATGGCCTCGCTCTGGGGCATGGGCTGCCGCCGCTTCGTGGAGCTGGGCCCCAAGGGTGTGCTCACCCGCATGTGCGCCCCCAACCTGGCCCCCCTGGGCGCGGCCGAGGGCGCGTGGGCGGCCGAGTCCGCCTCCACCTTGGAAGCCGCGGACAACTTGCTGTAAGCATTCTCCCTCAAGGAATTCCCGATGCACGCCTGCGATACCTTAGAAAAGATCCTGCGCGATTTCGTGGCCGCCAAGGGCTGGGCCTGGCCGGACAAGGCCCAGGCCACGCCCACCAAGGACGAGAAGTTCGGCGACGTGGCCACCAACCTGGCCCTGATCCTGGCCCCGGTCGCCGGCATGAAGCCCCGCGACCTGGCCGCAGAGATCAGCGCCGCGGTGCAGGAGGCATCGCCAGGCATCGCCAAGACCGAGGTGGCCGGCCCGGGCTTCGTGAACGTGTTCTTCGCCCCTGCCTTCTGGCAGGCCACCGTGGCCGAGGTGCTGGGCGCGGGCGCGGACTTCGGCTGCTCCACCGCGGGCGCGGACCGCAAGGTGCAGGTGGAGTACGTGTCCGCCAACCCCACCGGCCCCCTGCACATCGGGCACGGCCGGGGGGCCGCGGTGGGCGACAGCCTGGCCCGGGTGCTGCGCGCGGCCGGATTCGAGGTCTCCACGGAATACTACATCAACGACGCGGGCCGCCAGATGCGCCTGCTCGGCGATTCCGTGCTCTTCCGGGCGCGCCAGGCCGCCGGGCAGACCCCGGCCGAGCCCGAGGACTGGTACAAGGGCGACTACGTCATCGACATCGCCAAGCGCCTGCTGGCCGCGAACCCCGACCTGCTTGAGCGTCCCGAGGCCGAGGCCGTGGAGTTCTGCAAGGTAGCCGCCGTGGACGAGATCATGGCGGGCATCAAAACCGACCTCGAGGATTTCCGCGTGGGCCACGAGGTGTGGTTCTCCGAGAAGTCCCTGGTGGACAACGGGGCGGTGGAAGAGACCTTCGCCCGGCTCAAGGACACGGGCCTGGCCTTCGAATCCGACGGGGCGCTGTGGATGCGCACCACGGACTTCGGCGACGACAAGGACCGCGTCCTCCGGAAATCCTCCGGCGAGCTGACCTACTTCGCCTCGGACATCGCCTACCACGACCACAAGTACACCCGGGGCTTCGACATGGTGGTGGACATCTGGGGGGCGGACCACCACGGCTACGTGCCGCGCATGAAGGCCGCGGTGCAGGCCCTGGGCCGGCAGGCGGACGACCTCCAAGTCATCCTGGTGCAGCTGGTGAACCTCTTGCGCGACGGCCAGCCGGTGGCCATGTCCACCCGCGCCGGACAGTTCGAGACCCTGGCCGACGTGGTGGCCGAGACCGGGGCCGACGCGGCCCGGTTCATGTTCCTGTCCCGCAAGAGCGACTCCCACCTGGACTTCGACCTGGAGCTGGTCAAACAGCAGACCATGGACAACCCGGTGTACTACGTGCAGTACGCCCACGCCCGCATCTGCTCGGTCATGGCCAAGGCCGCGGAGCGCGGCGTGGCCCTCGACCTGGGGGGCGCGGCCGACCCCGCGGTGCTGGCCCGCCTGGACACCCCCGAGGACCTGCGCCTGCTCAAGCTGCTGGCCCAGTTCCCGGACACTGTGGCCGGCGCGGCCAGGCAGCTGGCCCCGCACTTCGTGAGCTTCTACCTCATGGACCTTGCTGGAAGCCTGCATCGCTACTACACTGTGCACCAGGTGCTGGGCGCGGACAGCCCGGACCTGGTGCAGGCGCGGCTCCTGCTCATGCAGGCCGTGGCCCGGGTGGTGCAAAGCGGCCTGGACCTGCTCGGGGTCACGGCCCCGGAGCGCATGGAGCGCAGCGAGGCCCCCGACTCGGCCCCGGATGCGGACCCGGATGCGGCAAAGTAACCCACTGGTCCATTAAGGGAATACCCGCGGGTATTCGTTCTCTTGGCAGGAGGCCGGCATGGCCGGTGCGGGCAACGGCGGTCCCCGGGGCAACGGCCGGGGCGATGACGGAGGCAAGGGCCCCCGGCGCTTCACCATCTCCCTGTCCCTGCCGGGCATGGTGGTGGCGGTGACGGTGCTGCTCTTCGGCCTAGCCTGGACATTCGTGCTCGGCGTGCTGGTGGGCCGGGGCTATTCGCCCGAGTCCGCGGTGCCGGAGATCGCGGCGCTCATGCCCGGCGCGGCCAACTCCAGCAAAGGCGAGGTGCAGGTGCTGAAGCCCGAGGACCTACAATACCTGGACGACCTGACCAAGAAGCCCGCCCCGCCGCCGGCCTCCCTCACGGCCAAGGCCCCGGCCAAGCCCAAGCCCCCCGAAAAGCCCGCGGACAAGACGGCTGACAAGCCGGCCAACGCGACCGCTCCGGCTCAGGCCCAAGCCCAGGCCCCCGCACCCGCTACGGCCCCTGCGCCGGCCCAGGCCAAGGCCCTGGACCAGACCCCCCTGGACGCCGAGACCGGCGGCCAGGTCTACCGCTACCTGTACCAGGTGGCGGCCTTCCCGGACCCGGCCTCGGCCCAGGACTTCCGCACCAGACTGGCGGGCATCGGCCTAGCCTCCAGCCTGGAGAAGACCGTGGACCCCAAGGGCCGCACCTGGCACCGGGTCCTGGTCCACTTCACCGGCGCGCCCGAGGATACCCGCGGGCTCAAGGACAAGCTGGCCGAACTGGGGATATCCCGGGTCATCTTGCGCGACAAGAAGCCCAACTAGCCCCAGGCTCCCCAACCTTCTCCCCTCCCCGGCCCACGGCTGCCTGGGGGCTCCTGCAGCGCCTGCGTGCGGAAATTTGCGTTTGACCAAAGTCTTCAATGATATTATACTGTTTGAACTTGTTTAAATATTCATTCATATCGCTGGCCAACCAGCGGCCAGCCTTCCCCGGCTCCTTCCCGGGGAAGCTTTCCGGGCGTGAGCGCCCCCCATGGCGCGGAATGCCGCGCCAACCAGCGAATCCTGCGGAGGATACGCCCAGCACAGTCCTTGAGAACCTCCCCCTGATGCGGCATGCCGGGCGGCCACGGCCCGGCAAACCGGACATGCATCCGCACGCCGAGCCCAGGGCCGGCAGATACGATGCCTGTTTCCGGCAGGGACCGTTCGCGCTTCGCCGCGCCATGGGGGAAACGGAACACCACGCCGGCGCGGCCGGCGCAGAGGAGCCCCATGCCCAGCCTGAGCCCCACGCACGCACGGCCCGCCCGGATGCGACGCACCGCCCGTGTTGCCCTGTTCTCCTGCCTTCTGGGCCTGTGCCTCTCGCTGGCCGGCGCGGCCGAAGCCCTGGCCAACGAGCTCTACGACCGCATCCCCGGGGCCAAGCAGGTGTTCTTCCTCGCGAATTTCGCCACCCAGCACGTGGACGAGACCAAGGACGCGGTCACCGTCCGGGGCATCCTCAACGCCAAACAGGTGAAGGTTGTCCAGACCCGCGGGGACGAGGGCCGCACCTTCTCCATCGAGACCGACTCGGCCCTGGGCCTCACCCTGGCAGACCTCGTCACCGAACTGCGGGCCTTCCCCGGCACCGAGGCCTTCGGCCTGGAAAAGCTGGTGGTGGACGAGCAGAAGCTCACGGCCGCCGGCGCCGTGAACGTGCGCGGAGTGGACTTCACCGCCTCCTGCGATCTGAAGGGCAAGCGCCTGGACGTGGCGGCCACGGGAAGCCAGGCCGGGAAGGCCGGCATCGGGCAGCTCATCCCCGCGCTCAAGGACGCGCCCGTGGTGAGCGACTTCACCTTCGCCCAGGCCACCTTCGACCTCATTGCCAAGACCTTCACCACCACCGACGCCCTGAACCAGGCCCGGATGACCGCGCTCATCGACGCCAGCCACGGGGGCCGGAACATGGTCTTCGACCTCAGGCCCGCAGCCGGGGCCGTGTCCCTGGGCGACGCCATCCCGGCGCTCAAGGGCCTGCCGGTGCTGGACAACTTCACCCTGGCGGACCTGCGCTTCGACTTCGCGGCCAAGGCCGTGACCGCGGACATCGCCTACAACAACGCACACCTCACGGGCAGCGCCACCGCGGCCGGCGGCCCCAAGAGCCTGGTCCTGGACCTCAAGGCCGCGAACCAGGTTGTCACCCTGGGCGAGGTGCTCCCGGCCCTGAACGGGGCCCCGGTGGTGGACGGCTTCACCTTCAAGGACCTGCGCTGCGACCTGGCGGCCAAGCGCATCACCCTGCTGGGCGCGCTCAACCAGGCCGAGATGACCGCCACCCTGGACCTGGCCAAGGCCGAGCGGAGCCTGGACCTCACGCCCACCTCGGGCAAGGCCACCCCGGGCCAGGCCATCCCCGCTCTGCAAGGCGTGCCGGTGCTGGACACCTTCGGCCTGGAGAACCTGCACTGCGACCTGGACTCCCGGGCCGTGACCGCCCTGGTGTCCCTGAACCGGGCGCAGCTGACCGGCACCCTGTCCGCGGCCCAGGGCTCGAAGGACCTGGTGCTGGACCTGCGGGCCGCCCGGCCCGTCACCCTGGCCGACGCCCTGGCCGGCCTGGGCGGCCTGCCGGTGGTCAACGACTTCACCTTCTCGGACCTGCGCTGCGACCTGGGGACCAGGACCCTGGCCCTCACCGGCGCGCTCAACCAGGCCCAGATGACCGCGACCATCGACGTGAGCCAGGGAGCACGAAACCCGGCCTTCGACCTGACGCCCACCGCGGGCAAGATCACTCCGGGCCAGGCCATCCCGGACTTGGCCGGCCTGCCGGTGCTGGACGCCTTCGGCCTGGAGCGGCTTCGCTGCGACCTGGGGGCCAAGACCGTCACGGCCACGGCCTCCGTGAACCAGGCGGTGCTGGCCGGCGGCCTGGCCAAGGCCCCGGGGGGCAAGGGCGTCGTCCTGGACCTGGCCTCGGCCAAGGGGCCGGTGAGCCTGGGCCAGGTGCTCACCGACCTGGCCGGCGCGCCGGTGGTGGGCGACTTCACCTTCGAGCGCCTGCACGCCGACCTGGGGGCCAGGGCCCTGTCCCTCACGGGCAAGATCAACGCGGCGGAGATGACCGCCTCGGTGGACGCGGCCAAGGGCCAGCGCAGCATCGACTTCACCGCCACGGCAGGGAAGATCACCCCGGTCCAGGCCATCCCGGATCTGGCCGGCCTGCCGGTGATGGACGCCCTGGGCCTGGAGAACCTGCACTGCGACGTGAGCACCCGGGCCGTGTCCGCCACCCTCTCCCTGAACAAGGCCATGCTGGCCGGCAGCGTGGACGGGAGCAAGGGGAAAAGGGCCCTGGTGTTCGACCTCAAGGCCACGGCCGGGGCTCTCACCCTGGGCCAGGCCCTGCCCAACCTGGCGGGCGTGGCCGTGGTCAACGACTTCGCCTTCACGGACCTGCGCTGCGACCTGGGGGCCAGGACCCTGGCCCTCACCGGCAAGCTCAACGACGCCCAGATGACCGCCACCGTGGACGCAGCCAAGGGCCAACGGAGCATCGACTTCGCCGCCACCACGGGCAAGGTCACCCTTGTGCAGGTCTTCCCCGCGCTCAAGGACCTCCCCCTGCTGGACGCCTTCGGCCTGGAGAACCTGCATTGCGACTTGAGCTCCAAGGCCGTGTCCGCCACGGTCTCCCTCAACGACGCGGAGATGGCCGGCAGCGTGGACGCGGCCCAGGGCGTGCAGCACCTGGACTTCTCCCTGACCGCCACCAAAGGCTCGGTCACCCTGGGCGACGCCCTGCCCGTGGTGGCCCAGGTGCCGGGCGTGAACGCCTTCGCCCTGGAAGGCCTGTTCCTCAAGGACAGCGCCTTCACCGCGGACGTGAGTTTCCAGAAGGCCCACGCCGCCCTGACCCTGAAACGGAAGACCGCCTCCGGCGGGGGCAAGGGCCTGGACCTGGACCTGACCCCGGTGCAGGGAGCGGTGTTCGACCTGGCCTCCCTGTTCCCGGACCTGGCGCACCTGCCGGGCGTTTCGGACTTCGCGCTGGTGGACCTGAACTTCGACGAACTGGCCAGGCAGCTCACCGCCTCCTTGAACATCGGCGGCATCCTGGCCACCCTGCGCACGGACTCGGAGAAGACCGGCGGCAAGACCGGCCGCGTCTTCACCCTCACCAGCCCGAACCTGGGCCTGGGGGCCATCGTGTCCTCGCTCAAGGGCCTGCCGGTGCTGGGCGACCTGAAGTTCACCGAGCTGTCCATCGGCCCGGGCTTCATCGAGGCCAGCGCGGACCTCGCAGGCGCCCCCATCACCCTGGTGGAAAACCTGGCCAAGGGCTTCGCGGCCCTGGACTTCGGCGGCCTGGACGTGGCCAGCGTGGTGCCCTCGCTCAAGAACACGGTCATCAGCGACCTCAGGATGGCCAGCTCCCTGTTCCTCGTCATGAAGAACGCGGGCACGATCTCCCCGGACGACTTCCCCGAGGACCGGCGCAGCCTGCTGGGCGATTTCGACTTCTCCAAGACCCTGAACGCGGGCGTGAACCTGCTGGCCTCCCTGAACCCCGGCGACCTGGGCAAGCTGGCGGGCCCGCTCAAGCGCCTGGGCCTGGGTGCGGCCAAGCTGCCCCTGAACGGCTCCCTGCCCAAGGGCATCTTCGCCTTCGTGGAGCACGCCTTCAAGAACAAGGGGCAGGACCCGCCCCCGTCCCTGGGCGCGTCGAGCCTGCTCAAGGGCATCACCATCACCGTGCCCGTGGGTGCGCCCAAGATCGCGGCCATCTCCAAGTTCGCCACCCTGGACCCGGCGGTGCTGTACGTGAGCGGCAACCTGGGCACGGGCTCCCCGTGGGCCGTCCTGCCCAAGGAGCTCCTGAAGTACAAGCCCACCGGCGAGGTGGACATCGCCCTGCAGGGCGGGGTCACGCTGTCCATCGGCAACTTCAAGGAGGACATGGCCGCCCTGGTGGACCTGAACGTGGGCGAAAAGGCCGGGGCCCTGTCGCTGCTGGCTCTGGACAAGGGGTCCTGGAACGACCCCTTCGGCATCAAGGGCCTGACCGTGCAGGACGGGGGCTACGTGCTCTCCCTGTCCGACGGGCCCTCGGGCGCGCGGGCGGACCTCTCCTTCTTCGGCACGGCCAAGCTGCACGACAAGGACCAGTTGGCCGTGAGCGCCGTGTTCCAGGACAAGGGCGGCCTGCCCACCCTGGAGTACTTCGAGATCGCCGGCCCGGTGTCCCTGGCCGACGTGGCGGGCGGGCTCAAGGCCGGCAAGGGCTGCATCCTGCGCGACCTCAAGGTCTACCCCGACGGCATCGAGGCCCAGGCCGAGTTCAAGTCCAACGGGTTCGACGGCACGTTCGGCCTCTACCTCTTCGACCTCACGGTGGCCGGGAAGTCCACCCTGGCCGCGGCCCTGGACCTGAACACCGACCTCACCACCAAGACCAGGAAGAACTTCTCCCTGGGCACCCTGGCCAAGATAGCGCCTCTCAAGGGCAAGAACGCCAAACTCGTCACCGCCAAGCTGGACACCATGGAGGTGGCCAACGCCTGCCTGGTGCTCTCCAGCAAGTCCCTGCCCGTGGTCACCCTGGCCGACCTCAAGGAGGGGCCGGCCCAGGACCTGTTCACGCGCATCTTCGGCAAGACCTCGGTGCCGGTGCGCCTGGACAACGTGACCCTGCTCTCGGACTTCCACACCGACATGATGGGCGAGATCGGCGACAAGCTGGGCAAGGGCGCGGGCAGCCTGAAGCTGGGCCTGGACGGCGGGGCCGTGCTGAACGGCGCGGTGGGCGGCCTGTTCGACAGCGACCCCCTGAGCCTGGACCTGGAGATCCTGGTGGACGGCGGGTTCAGCCTGTCCAACCTGCAGAAGGCCGGACTCAAGCTGCCCAAGTTCCTGAAGTCCAAGCCGGACAAGGTGGGCGCGGGCCAGAAGGCCGGCCTGATCCTCAAGGTCCTGGACGAGACCTGCGAGGTGGGCCTGCTGAGCGGCTTCGACGTGGAGTTGAACAAGACCACCTTCGACTTCACCGGCACCCTGGGCGTGCAGCTGGCCGAGGAGGACATCGGCCTGAGCCTCACCGGGTCCATGAGCGACACCTGGCAGAACGCCCTGGGCATCAAGGGCTTCGCCATCGAGAAGGTCGTGGTCACCGGCGAGGTGGAGGAGGAGGCGGGCGACCCCTCCCTGAAGCTCGGCCTGGCCGGCGAGACCAACATCCTGGGCCGCGACTTCACCCTGGCCGGCGACGCGAGCCTGGGCCTTGGCCCCGGCGTGCCCATCCCGGACGGGCTGGGCATGCTGGCAGCCACCAGCCAGTTGGACGCCGTGGCCTACAAGATCCTCATCTTCATGGAGGCCGGCGGGCTGACCGTGGGGCTAGCGGCGGCGCTGCCGGGCGGCATCGCGCTCATTCCGGTCTGCGCCGTGGCGGGGTCCCTGACCGCGGCCTCGGTGATGAACGCGTTCATCACCGACCTGGCCACCCACAAAAAGGTCACGCTCAAGGGCCTCCTGTCCGCTCCCGGGCACCGGCTCGACCAGTTCTGCGACAAGGTGGCCTGGCTGCTGGGAGCCAAGGAGCTCCAGCTCTCCTTCGCCACGCCCGGCGCGTCGGACGTGAACCTGGGCATCCCCGACGGCATCCACCTGAGCGGCAAGATCGAACTCTTCGGCGGGGCCATCAAAACCCCGACACTCCACTTCCCCCTGTCCTGGATCTACAAGGTGGCCCAGGCGGTGTCCAAGGCCGCCACCCAGCCGGCGGTCGACCCGTCGCAGCCCGACCCCATGATGATGGCCGCGGCCCCGGCATCCAAGGCCCCGGCCTCCGCCGCCTCCCTGCAGGCCACGGCCGAGAGCTACCAAGCCCTGCGCCGCATCGTGGCCAAGGAGCTGGGGCTGTCCAGCGAGGACCCCGGGGTGGCCTATCCCAAGCCCACGGCCCAGGAGCTGCAGGAACTCAAGGACTCCCTGCGCTTCACCGTGCCCGGGGGCTTCACCCTGGGCAAGGTGTCGTTCACCGGCGCGGAGGTGGACCTGCTGCACTTCTCGGTGAAGACCAAGGCCAAGCTCTTCGGCGTGGAGGAGGACGTGGAGCTGTCCATCCGCGACGGCAGCCTGGCCATGGTGCTCAAGAACAAGCTGGGCGGCATCTGCGAGACCGACCTCATCTTCGAGTACGACCAGGCCAGCGACGCGTTCACCGTAGCCGCGGACCTGAAGGACAACGCCGAGTTCGCGAAATGGCTGGGCGACGAGATCACGGCGGGCATCAAGCAGATCAGCGCCACGGCCAATGCCAAGTTCAACGCGCTGAACAAGGACCTGCAGGACGCGCAGAAGGTCCAGAAGGCCGCGGAGCAGGGCCTGCAAGACGCCCAGAAGGCGGCCCAGACCGTGACCAAGGACGCCGTCGCCCGGCTCCGGCAGTCCACGGACAACTACCAGCACGACTACGAGTACGCCCAGTCCCAGTACAACAAGTGCTCGGGATGGAAGAAGAAATTCTGCCAGGCCAAATGGTACCCGCGCAAGGGCCTGGCCTGGGACACCTGGCAGGCCAGCAAGGAACTGCTCGACGACGCCGAAAAGGCCCTGGCCGAGGAGAAGGCCCTGGAGGCCGACGTGCATGCGGCCCAGATCAAGTTCGACCAGGCGGCCAACGCCGTGGCCCTGGCCCTCAAGGACGTGGAAGCGGCCGAGGAGATCGAGGACATCCTGGCCGACGGCCTGGAACACTTCGTGGACAAGGCCCAGGGCACCGCGGAGGGCTTCGCGCTCAACGAGGCGTTCCTGGTGGGAAGCACCACCGAACTGGCCAAGGGCATGCCCTTCGTGGTGGAGATGTTCTTCACCATCGGCGGCACGAAATACCAGGAGTTCTTCGCCCTGGACCCGTCCTCGGCGGAGTTCAACGCCCTGTCCTTCGGACTCCTGCCCATCATCGTGGCCGAGCACGTGGTCAAGGACCTGGACACGACCCTGGAGAAGAAGCTGGCCCCCAAGTTCGGGGCCTTCACCCAGAGCGCGGCGGACAGGCTCTCCACCTGGGTCTCGGCCCACATCTACGAGCTCATCGGCGGGACCCGGGAAAACATGGAAAAACAAATCAACAACATACAATACGAATTGACACAGGAAGAGAGCGTGTACAAGAAGGTGTTCGACTCGCTGGAGAAGCACGCCGGCACCTTCCAACCCGGGTACCAGGATCTGGCGGCCACCACCGACCAGATCCTCTCCACCTACGAGATGACCGACTTCATGCCGGTGAGCGTCCAGTTCCAGAACCGTTACATAGCCGTGGGGCACAGCGCCCTGTGCCTGGGCGTGGCCGACAACGGCGTGGACGTGTACCAGCAGAACTGCAAGGACGTGGACACAGAGCAGTGGACCACGACACCGCTCAAGGATGACAAGGGCCAGGACACCGGCTACGTACAGCTGAGGAGCAAGGGCCTGTGCCTCAAGGCCAAGAACCTCGCCCCCAAGAGCGGACAACTCCTGTCCCTGGCCCAGTGCAACGGCGACGACGAGCACGAGAAGTGGAAGGTCGCCACCAAGGACGGCTTCTTCTACGAGATCATCAACCGCTTCTCCCAGAAGTGCCTGCACTTCGACACCGAGAACGCCAACGACAAGTCAGGATACGCGGTATGGACCTCCTGCCTGGGGGCCGACAGCCAGGCCTTCCGGGTACTGGAGGACGCCCAGAAGCCCATGTTCTACACCGTGAACGCCCAGGTCCGGGCCAACAGCGGCATGTGCCTCGCGCCGGACGACAATTTCGCACAGTACTTCTCGAAGACCACCAAGGGCTTCACCACCGCCACCCGCGAGGACCACAAGAAGATGCAGTCGCGCCGGCACGACCTGCTCTATCCGTCACCCTGCGACGGCAAGCCCAAGGGGAAGTTCAACTACGTGGAGAAGCCCGACGGAACGCTCAAGCTCGTGCATGCGCCCTCGGGCTGGTGCGTGGCCACGGCCGGCAAGCACGGGAACCACCTGATCCTGGCCCCATGCGACAACGGCGAGGACAAGTTCTGGCGAACCCGCGACGACAACGGCGACGCGTTCGAATTGCAGCACATGACCGACCAGCAGTGCATCGACCTGCCGTCCAGGAGCCAGCGCAACGGCCCGGCCCCCGAGTCCGGGGCCGCCCGGACCACTCCCTGCCGGCGCTCGGCGTCCCAGTACCTGGACTTCATCCACAACTGATGAACGGCCATCGAGCGACACGACCCCAGAGAACGGAGACAACGGTGAACATCCCGACGCCCCCCGCCTTCCCGCGCCCGGCCCTGCGCATCCTCGCCGGCCTGATCCTGGCTGGCCTGGCCGGCCTCGTCCTGGCCGGATGCAGCCACATGTCCTCCCCGGCCTCCAGCTACACCCGGCAACTCAAATCCGCCGAACTGGACACCATGCTCGCCAAGATGCAGCCCCAGAACGAGCTGCAGGAGAAGGTCAAGAACGGCGTGCTCGCGCTCAAGACGGGCCAGTACGAACAGGCCACCGAGCTGTTCCAGGAGGCCCTGCGCCTGGACCCGGCCAACGGGCACGTGCACTTCCTGAACGCCCTGTCCTACCACATGGGCTTCCTGAACGGGAACGCCAAGATGCTGGACCTGGCCCGGGCCGGCTACGTGACCGCGCTCAAGTTCGACGAGTCGGACTACATGGCCGCCTACTTCCTGGGGCATATCTACTTCCACCAGAAGAAGTACCGCGACGCCCAGCAGCAGTTCGCCTACGGGCTCATGTACGCGCCGCACGACCTGGCCCTGCTCCAGGCCCTGGCCACGGCCGCCTACTACTCCCGCGACCTGGGCGCCAGCCTGTGGGCCTCGCAGCGGGCCTACCAGGCCGATCCCCGCAGCCCGGCCAGCCTGCGCAACCTCATCTTCGCCAGCGCGGCCTGCGGCGACTTCACGGCCATGGACGGGCTGCTGGCCCAGTACGGCGTCCTGTCCCGGGGCGGCGGCAGCGCCGATCCCTACTGGGCCGAAGTGAAGCTGGAGCGCGTGGCGCACCGGGTGGATGACTGGAAGACCTACTACGCGTCCAACGACGCGCCGGTGTTCACGATGCCCTCCCCGGACATCGTCACCTATTCCCAGGGCCAGGACGGCGGCGCAGCGGCCCAGGACGAGGCCCCGACCCACCAGGCTGCGCAGGGCCAAGCCCCGGCGCGGGAGGGCGGCCCCCGGCTGCCCAAGATGGCCAACGTGGACGTGGTGATCCTGCGCACCGAGGAGGTGCGCTCCCAGGCCAAGGGCATCAACCTGCTGGACAGCCTCAAGACCACCCTGTCCGGCACCCTGCTGGCCTACCAGATGGTGGAGGGCACCGACGCCAGCGGCTCGCGCGACGTGCGCACGGTCACCATCTCGCCCAGCCTGAACCTCATGGACCTGGAATACAACCTGAACATCTTCAACGACGGCATGAACAAGGCCGAGATCCTGGCCCGGCCGTCCCTGCTCGCCACCGAGGGGGCCACGTCCAACTTCTTCTCGGGCGGGGAGCTGCACGTGCAGCTCTCCAGCAACAACTACGACGGGTCCCTGGTGGACATCCCCATCGGCATCACCCTGAACGTCACCCCCACCTTCTACGGCGACAACACGGTGGAGGTGGTGGTCCACGCCGAGCACTCCTTCCTGCAGATGCAGTCGGAGATGGTGGGCTTCTCGGCCTTCTCCCAGACCACCAAGACCTCGGTGGACGCCACGGCCGTGCTCAAGTTCGGGGAGACCCTCATCCTCTCCGGCCTGTCCGAGCGCGGCAGCGACCACAGCTCCAGCGGCGTGCCCCTGCTGCAGGACATCCCCGGGGTGCAGTACTTCTTCTCCCGGGATGAGCAGCTCAAGTCCAAGAAGTCCATCCTCATCCTGCTCACCCCGCGCAAGGCCTCCTTCGCCCGCAGCGACCTGACTCCGGAGGAGCTGGCCGAGGGCGCGGAACTGGAGAAGGTGCGCTCAACGGACCCCAAGCAGAAGGACAGGCTGGCCAACACCAACCTGAACGACACCATGGCCCACCTGAAGGAGGACTCGGAGTTCTACCGCCAGTTCCGCACCGGCGACATGAACCTGGGCTTCTGGGACAACGACGACTCCCTGTTCGGGGCCATCAGGCGGATACTGGGGTTCCTGTACTACTAGAAGCGGTTGGACCGACGCCAAAAGGCCCCGGGCTTGCGCCCGGGGCCTTTTGGCGTTGAAGAGAGAACTCCCGCAGGCCGTTCAAAAAGCGTGAGATGCAAGGAAGTGGAAAAATCCAGGACGCGCAGTGTATTGCGCATACATAAGCGGTCTGGATTTTTTCACTGACGAAGCAGATCGCACTTTTTCAACGGCCTGCTAGAGGAACTTCTCCAGGATGTCTGTGGCGGAGCTGATAGCCGCGGCCTCGACCGGACAGCGGGCCTGGAGGTTCAACAGCCCGGCCGGGTAGCGGCCGGTGCGCTTCACCTGGGCCTTGAAGGTGGCGACGATGGCGTCGCTCATCCGCTTGACCTCGACAACCACCGCATCGTCGGGATTGCCCGAAGCCAGGGACCTGGCGATGTGCTCCTCGGAAAGTTCCCGGAATTCCATCTTGGATTCGACGTACATGGAGCGATTCTGGCCTGTTCCGGGAAAAGGGTCAAGGCCTTCCCGGCCGGCCCGGGGGGGGATGCGCCCGCGCCCGGGCGGATCAGGCCCGGCGCAGGGCCGATTCCATGTCCCGCAGATAGGCCAGGGCTTTTTCCGGGTTGAGCTGGGGGCTCTCCTGGCGCATGCGCCGGGTCCCGTCCCGCTCCACCAGGTCGGTGCGCACCCACAGCCGCTCGCCGTCGCGCACCACCCGCACCTCCAGCCCGGCCCCGCCCTTCTTGCGCAGAAGCACGTTCACCGCCACCACCTGCTCCTCGATGCGCGCCGCCACGTCCTCACCCGCCATGCCCGCCTCCCGTTGCCCGCCGTTTGCGCAAGCATCGCATCCCCGCCCGGCCGGCGCAAGCCCCGGCCGGCGCATGGCAATGCGGAGACAATCCGCCGCAAGCCTTGCCTTCGCCCGGAATTTGCCCCAAGAAAGAACGGTTCGCACGGATTGAATGGATTTCGTGCAACCCCAAACCAACCTTCGGAAGGTCCATGCCCGACTCGCCCTTGGCCCGGCCCTGGCTGGCCAGCTATGATCCCAACGTGCCGCCCAACCCGGCCATCGAGGCCGTGCCGGTGTTCGCCTACCTGGACCGCGCGGCCCGTGACTTCCCGCAGCGCGAGGCCCTGCGCTTCCAGAACCTGCGCCTGACCTACGCCGCCCTCCTGGAGCGGGCCGAGCGCGCCGCGGCCGCGCTGCGCCGGCTGGGCGTGGGCCCGGGGGACCGGGTGGCCATCATGCTGCCCAATTTGCCCCAGACCATGGTGGCCTACTGGGCGGTGCTCAAGGCCGGGGCCGTGGCGGTGATGGTGAACCCGCTCTACATGGAGAGCGAGCTCACCCACCAGCTGGGCGACGCGGGCTGCTCCACCATGATCGTGCTGGACCACCTCTGGCCCAAGGTGGCGGCCCTGCGCGAGCGCCTGCCCGTGCGGCGCTACGTGGTGACCACCGTGGCCGATGGCCTGCGCTTCCCCCTGAACCTGCTCTTCGGCCTCAAGATGTGGCGCGCGGGCCAGCGGGTGGCCGTGCCCTACGACCGGCGCACGGTGCTGCGCTGGGGCGCGCTGTTCGCGGGCAGGGAGCGGCTGTCCCATCCGCCCGCGGACCCGCACAAGGACCTGGCCCTGCTCCAGTACACCGGCGGCACCACGGGCATCGCCAAGGGGGTGATGGTCACCCACGCCAACCTGGCGGCCAACGTGCAGCAGTGCGCCACCCAGTTGCACGCCTTCGGCCGGGGCAGCGAGACCTTCCTGGCCATCCTGCCCTTCTTCCACGTGTACGGGCTCACTGTCTGCCTGAACCTGCCCGCGGCCCTGGCGGCCACGGTGTATCCCATCCCGCGCTACGTGCCCGCGGACCTGTTGCGCGCCATCCATACGCTTAGGCCCACCATCTTCCCGGGCGCGCCGGCCATCTACGGGTCGCTCATGCAGCAGAAGGACCTGGCCCGCTACGACATCAGCAGCCTGCGCTACCTGGTGTCCGGGTCCGCGCCCCTGCCCCAGGAGGTGCAGCGCCGGTTCCACCAGCTCACCGGCGCGGAGATCATCGAGGGCTACGGCCTGACCGAGGCCTCGCCCGTGACCCATTTCAACCCCCTGAACGGGGTGCGCAAGCAGGGCAGCATCGGCCTGCCCCTGCCCTGCACCGACGCCCGCATCGTGGACCTCAAAACCGGGGACACGGTGCTCGGCCCGGGCCAGGAGGGCGAGCTGTGCATCAGGGGTCCGCAGGTGATGCGCGGCTACTGGAAGCGGCCCGAGGACACGGCCGCCACCTTGCGCGACGGCTGGCTCTACACCGGCGACGTGGCGGTCATGGACGAGGAAGGCTACTTCACCATCGTGGACCGCAAGAAGGACCTGGTCATCATCGGCGGGTACAACGTGTATCCCCGGGAGATCGAGGAGGTGCTGTACGAGCACCCCAAGGTCAAGGAGGCCGCGGCCGTGGGCCTGCCCCACCCCGCCCGGGGGGAGGTCATCAAGGCCTACGTGGTGCCCAGGGAAGGCGAGACCGTGCAGCGCAGCGAGATCGTGGCCTGGTGCCGGCGCAAGCTGGCAAACTACAAGGTGCCGCGCGAGGTGGAGATACGGGCGGACCTGCCCAAGACCCTGGTGGGCAAGGTGTTGCGCCGCGCCCTGCGCGAACAGGAGGCGGCCCGTCCGGCTGCCGGAGAATCTCAGGAGGCGAGACCGTGAGCACTGCCCAAGACCGCGCCCTGGAACTGTTCAAGAACGACTGGCTGTGCGCCGAGTGCGTGCTCACGTCCGTGACCGAGGCGCACGGCGTGTCCTCGCCGCTGATTCCGAGAATCGCCACCCCGCTCTGCGCCGGCATGGGCCGCTCGGGCGGCCCCTGCGGCGCGCTCACCGGCGCGCTCCTGGCCCTCGGCGTGCTGCGCGGCCGCAACGAACCCGACCGCGAAGCCTGGCTGGCGGCCCAGTCCCTGGCACAGGAACTCACCCACCGCTTCGTACAGCGTTTCGGGTCCATGACCTGCCCCGGCCTCCTGGGCGTTGACCTCAACACCCCTGAAGGCCAAAAGACCTTCGCCGCCCAGGAAATGAAGCAGAGAAAGTGCCGGGAATACGTGCTGGGCGCGGTGGAGTTGGTGGAAGAGGTGCTAGGGGAGGAATGACTTCTCTTTTTGTTTGATTAGTAATAAAAACCCAACTATAACAGGTGGTCGACACAGGGAAATACATTCTGGTTATCATTGGAGACAAGAGGGATACGCTATGAGCAGAGCAAGAGATATTTATGACACAATTCTCAAAGACAGAGAAAAAGCCATTGATTTCTATATTAAAACAAAAAAATCTGAAGATCTTTTTTTAGATTTTAAGCGATCTGCTGACGATGGAAAAGGTGAATTTCTTCATAACTCAGACAGAAAAAACCTTGAGAAAGGAATTTCTGGCTTTGGAAATTCAGAAGGTGGAGTAATTGTATGGGGAGTTTCTACACACTCAACAGAAAAAGGGATTGATGTCGCTCAATCTAAATATCCAATACAAAATCCAGAAGCTTTCACGAGTAAAATTGAATCCTGCATATCAGGCTGCACAATCCCTCCGCACTCTAATGTAGTAAATTCATGTATTAAGACAACAGATACTTCAGGATACGTAGTAACACTAATACAAAAAAGTAATGATGCACCACACCAATGCCATGACGGACGATACTATATAAGAGCAGGCTCAAGTTTTTCGCCTGCTCCCCATAGCGTTCTCTCTGGCATGTTTGGAAGAAGACCTCAACCCAATGTTTTTCACAATTTTTATTATGCGCCTATTACAATAGAGTATCCTAATATTGAATTTTCTTTAGGAATAACAATAGCAAATGGGGGGCCAGGTATCGCTTATGACTCATTTATGCACCTTACCTATAGCAGTGTGCCAACAGGAATAACGTTATTTACACGCCCACAAAATTTAGAAAATATGAATGTCATCAATGCCTATGGTGTACATTTTAGTTCAATATCAAAAGCTGATCAAAAAATTCCGCCGAAATCATATATCCCATGCTTTTTATTAGATTTTACAATTAGCGAACCATTAGATAAAGACATTATTATTGAAGGCGTTTGTGGGTGCAGAGAATCTAATAATTTCATTTTTACAATACATTCTACAAAAAATAATATGGAAAAACATTACCAGCACATAATTAAAATGCATAACAGTGGCAAACTAGACAAGAAAACAAAACTAAACTTCGTTGGTGAATTTCTAAACCTAGAGGAGCAAGCAAAAAAATATAAAAACTTCAATATGTAGTTCAACTGCTGTGACGATAACATTCACAATCCTTACCCGTTGTTCCGTAACTCACACGCCGCCGCCTCCGGGTCTTCGGCCGCGGTGATGGCCGACACCACCGCTATCCCCGCCACGCCGCAGGCATACACTTCCTGTGCATTCTCTTGGTTGATTCCCCCAATCGCCACCACGGGCAGCCGCGTGACCTGGACGAAGGCGCGGAGGCCTTCGGGGCCGAGGACCTTGCCGGCGTCGGGCTTGGTGGGGGAGGCGTAGACCGGGCCTACACCTAGGTAGTCTACGTCCTGACTTTCAGCTTCCGTAACCTGGGCCAGGGTCTTGACCGTGAGGCCGACTATGGCGTCGGGGCCGAGGATGCGGCGGGCTTCTTGCGGGGGCAGGTCCGTCTGGCCGACATGCACGCCGGACGCGCCGGCGGCCAGGGCCACGTCGGCGCGGTCGTTGATGAGGAGGGGGACGTTCAGGGGATCCAGGAGGGCCTTGAGCGCCCTGGCCTCCTCCTGCAGGGTCCTGGTGTCCGCGTGCTTGTGCCGGAGCTGGACCATGGTGGCGCCGCCTCGCACGGCGGCGGCCACCACGTCCAGTAATTCCGCTAGGGACGGCCGAAACGGCCTGGGGCGCCCCCGGCAGTCCGCCGGGCCGACCACCAGCATCAAGCGCAATGCAGGGCGCAACGAGGAGCGCAGGTCCTGGCGCGGCCTCATCTTCGCCTCATTTGGCCCGCAGCTCGGCGGCGATCTGCTCCGCCACCTTCTCGCCCGAGAGCAGCATGCCGCCGAACACCGGGCCCATGCGGTAGGAGCCCTTGGCCGCGTTGGCGGCCATGCCCGTGACGTACATGCCCGGGAAGATGCGGCCGGTGTTCATCAGGGTGTGCTCCTCCGCGGTGTCGGCCCACATGGACTTCTCGCCCTCGATGCCGCCGCTGGGCGTGTCCAGGCGCACGTCGTTCTTGCGCACCAGCACCTTGAGCACCTCCAGGCCGTGGCCTGTGGCCTCGATGGTGGCCTTGGCGAAGACGGTGAGCGGGTCCACGTGCAGGCCGGTCATCTCCACGGGCGTGGAGTTCACCACCAGGCCCGTGACCCGGGCGACTTCACCATCTGGGCCCGCCCCGCGCAGCACCACGTCCTCCACGGACAGGCAGTTGAAGATGCGCACGCCCGCGGCGCAGGCCGCGTGGGCCAGGCCCACGGTGGCGGCCACCGCGTCCGCGGTGTAGTACTCGTCCTGGTACTGGCGGGTGGCCACGCCCGCGCGCTCCAGCACGTGCTTGCTCCCCTCCTGCACCACGATCTCGTTGAAGGTCATGCCCCCGCCCCACATGCCGCCGCCTATGGACAGCTTGCGCTCGAACAGCGCGACCTTGAAGCCCTGCTCGGCCAGCAGCCAGGACGCGGTGAGGCCCGAGGGGCCTCCGCCCACAACGGCCACGTCCAGGTCCAGGCAGTTGCGGAACTTCTCGAAATAGCGGGTCAGGATGGCCTCGGAAATGAGGCGTTCGTCAAGGGCCATGTGGTCAACCTCCGGTCGGTTTTCCCGGGGTCGCCGGCCCTTGCGGCTGCGGCAGGGCGGACCATAAAAAATGGCCGCCCGGGGAGGACGGCCAAGCCATCAGCGTCTTCCTCCACCGGCATTACCCGGATCAGGTTCGACGGTCGGACCCACAGTTCCCAAGGGTCCCTCTCAGCCCGGTTTGTCCGAGCTCCCGCGCATGTCTCGCCGCGCCAAATCCCCGGCCCCTGCCGGGCGGTCGCGGCACATCCTCTCTAGCCCGGAACGCTTTCCCGGGCAAGGAATTTCACGCCTACTGCGCCAGTTCCCGGATGGCCGCGGCAATGCCCGTGGCGTCGATGCCCAGGCGCTGGCGCAGCTCCTTCTGCTTGCCGTGCTCCACAAAGGCATCGGGCAGGCCCAGGCGCTTCACGCGCAGCCCGGCCAGCGCGCCCCGGTCGGCTAGCATCTCCAGCACCGCGCTGCCCATGCCGCCAGGCAGGCAGCCCTCCTCCACCAGGAGGAGGCGCTTGCACCCGGCCACCAGGTCCAGGAGTTGGGCCTCGGGCAGGGGCTTGACGAAGCGCAGGTTGAAGACCGCGGCCTGTGGCCCGCCGTCCTTGGCCGCTTCTTCCGCCGCGGCCAGGCTGGGGTGCACCCGGTTGCCCAGGGCCACCACCAGCACGTTGCCGCCCTCGCGCAGCAGTTCGCCGGAGCCCAGGGGCAGGGGCTCGGGATTCTCGTGCAACTCCGCGCCCACGCCCACTCCGCGGGGGTAGCGGATCGCCACCGGCCCGGGATGGGCCAGGGCCGTGGCCAGCATGCGCTGCAGCTCGGCCTCGTCCTTGGGCGACATGAACACCAGATTGGGCACGTGGCGCAGGAAGGAGATGTCAAAGGCCCCGTGGTGGGTGGGGCCATCCTCGCCCACCAGCCCGCCCCGGTCGAGGCACAGGGTCACGGGCAGGTTCTGCAGGCACACGTCGTGCACCACCTGGTCGTAGGAGCGCTGCATGAAGGTGGAATACACCGCCACCATCGGCCGGAACCCCCGGGTGGCCAGGCCCGCGGCGAAAGTGACCGCGTGCTGCTCGCAGATGCCCACGTCCACGAACCGCTCGGGGAACCGCTCGGCAAAGCAGGACAGGCCGGTGCCCTCGGGCATGGCCGCGGTGATGGCCATGATGCGCTCATCCTTGTCCGCCAGGCTGCACAGGGTCTTGCCGAACACGTCGGTATAGGTGGGCAGGGTGCAGGAGCCGTACTTGAGCGCCTCGCCGGTTTCGGGCTCGAAGCAGCCCACCCCGTGGAAATACGTGGGGTCGGATTCGGCCGGGGCGTAGCCCTTGCCCTTCTTGGTAAGCACGTGCACCAGCACCGGCCCCTCCAGGTGGCGCACCTGGGCGAAGACCTTGTTCAGCTCCTCCAGGTCGTGCCCGTCGAACGGGCCGAGGTAGTTGAAGCGGAAGGCCTCGAACAGCATGCCCGGAGTGAAGAAGCTCTTGAGCGACTCTTCGCTCCTGCGGGCGTAGGCCGCCAGGTCCTTGCCCACCTTGGGCACCGAGGTGAGGAAGTTCTCCATCTCCTTTTTGAAGCGCATCACCCACCGGCTGGACAGGTTGCGCGAGAGGAAGGACGAGAGCGCGCCCACGTTCTTGGAAATGGACATCTCGTTGTCGTTGAGCACCACCACCAGGTCCGTTCCCAGACCGCCTGCCTGGTTCAGGCCCTCGTAGGCCAGGCCCGCGGTCATGGACCCGTCGCCGATGACGGCCACCACCTTGGAATCCTCGGCCTTGCGGTCCCGGGCCACGGCCATGCCCAAGGCAGCGGAGATGGAGGTGGAGGAATGCCCCACCCCGAAATGGTCGTAGGGGCTCTCGCTCATCTTGGGGAAGCCCGAGATGCCGCCCAGGGTGCGCAGGGAGTGGAAGGTCTCCCGCCGGCCGGTGAGGATCTTGTAGGCGTAGGCCTGGTGCCCCACGTCCCAGACCAGGCGGTCCCGGGCCGGGTCGAAGGACCGCAGCAGCGCCAGGGTGAGCTCCACCACCCCCAGGGAGGGAGCCAGGTGCCCGCCGTTGCGGGACACGGTCTCGATGATGAGCTGGCGGACCTCGGCGGCCAGGCCGGCGAGCTCGGGCAGGGACAGGCCGCGCAGATCCGCGGGGTCCTTGATGCGGGGCAGGATGCCCACGGGAACCGGTGCGTCGTCCATGGTCAGTTCACGCGCTCCACGATGTAGCGGGCCAGATCCCGCAGGAAGTCGGCCGCAGGGCCGTCCAGCCCGTCCAGAGAGGAAAGATGCTCCAATGCCTCGTCCGCCGCGGCGTGGGCCAGGCGGCGGCTCTCGTCCAGGCCCACCAGGCTCGGGTAGGTGGACTTGCCCTGGCGCTGGTCGCTGCCCACGGGCTTGCCGATGGCCTTCTCGTCGCCCACCACGTCCAGGATGTCGTCCGCGATCTGGAAGGCCACGCCCACGGACCGGCCGTAGCCCTCCGCCCGAGCCGCCAGGCCCGCGTCCGCCCCGGCCAGGGCCGCGCCCATGGTGCAGGCCGCGGTGATGAGCGCGCCGGTCTTCATGGCGTGCAGCCGGCGAAGCTGCTCCAGGGTCGCGCCGGATGCGCCGGTCAGTTCCATGTCCACGGCCTGGCCGCCCACCATGCCCACCGGGCCGGCCCCCCGGGCCAGGAGGGAGGCGGCCTTGAGCAGCCGCTCCGGGGGCAGGCCCCCGGGATTGTCCAGAATCAGGGAGAAGGCCTCGGTGAGCAGGCCGTCCCCGGCCAGGATGGCCAGGGCCTCGCCGTAGACCTTGTGGTTGGTGGGCCGGCCCCGGCGCAGGTCGTCGTCGTCCATGGCCGGCAGGTCGTCGTGCACCAGGGAATAGGTGTGCACCAGCTCCAGAGCCGCGGCCGCGGGCAGGGCCGCATCGCCGGCGAGCCCGCCCAGCTCGGACCAGGCCAGGCACAGGGCGGGCCGCAGCCGCTTGCCCCCGGCCAGGAGGCTGTACTCCATGGCCGCCAGCAGGCCGTCGGGCACCTCCTTGCCGCGCAGGCAGCCGGCCAGGTAGGCCTCGACGCGCCGGGCGTAGGCCCCCAGGGTGTCCTTAACCGTCACCGTCGCCACCTTCGGGCGCGTCGAACCCCGCCAACTCCTCGGCCAGCCCCCCGCGCACCACGGCCACCTCGTTCCTGGCCTTGTCCAGCTGCTTGCGGCAGGCCGCGGCCAGGGCCACGCCCTCCTTGAACAGGGCCACGCCCTTTTCCAGCGGCGCGTCCCCGGCCTCCAGTTCCTCGACGATGGCCGAGAGCCGCTCCAGGGACTGTTCGAAGCTTTCCTGTTTCTTCGCCATGCCCACCTCAGAATGCGCAGTCGCCGCCCAAGAGCGGCAGGGGGTCGACCTTCTGGCCCAATACCGACAGGCCGAAATGCAGGTGCGGCCCGGTGACCCGGCCGGTGTGCCCCACCTTGCCCAAAACCTGGCCCTTGGCCACGAAATCACCCGGTTTCACGTCGATCTCCGAGAGGTGGAAGTACATGCTCACCACCCCCTGGCCGTGGTCCAGGTACACCGAACGGCCGGAAAAGTAGTGGTCCGCGGCCAGGGCCACCCGGCCCGCGGCCAGGGACAGGACCGGTTCGCCCTCGGCCCCCCGCAGGTCCACCCCGGAGTGCGGGGCCCGGGGCTGGCCGTTGAAGAACCGGCGCAGGCCGTACTCGCTGCCCACCTGGCCGGGCACGGGCCGCACCAGGGGGCATTCCAGGAACAGCCCGGGTTCGGCCTCGGCCAGCACCTTGGCCACCGCCTCCTTTTCCCGGCGGTGGCGTTCCAGGGCCTTGGCCGGAGGCTCCACATACTCCTGGTCCACCTCGAGCCGCTGTTCGGCAAAGGCACGTTCCTTCACCGCCACCTTGAGATGCTGCGCGGTGCGGCCCGCGGCCGTGTCGGCAAAGACGTGGAGTACACCATGCCCTGCCGGGGCGTCCAGCCCGACCCCCAGCAGCATGCCCGCGGCATAGCCCTGCCCGGTGGCGTAGGACTGGGGCGAGAACTCCCGGTCCAGCCAGCGCACGGTGAGGTGCGCAAGCGGCGTGTCGGACACCACCTTCACGAAAAAGGCCCGGCCCCGCTCCACGCTCGACGGGCACTGCACGGTGAAGGCATGGGCCTGCGCCGCGGCCAGGGACGACGCGGACGCGAGGAGCAGAACCAGGAAGAAAAAGAAAGTGCGGACAAAGGGTTGCGTCGCACCGCTCCTGCCTGGGGCCAAGGCCGAGGTCGACCACGGTCTCACGAATCCCCCTCCGGCCGGGGCGCCGCGCCCTGCTCCACCCGGGCCGCCACCCGGCCGTCGCGGGAGCGGATGTCCAGGCCGTCGCCCGGGGCCACCTCGGCGGGGCCGCGCAGGAAGCGGCCGGTGCGGCGCACCGTGACCAGGCTGTAGCCGCGCGCCAGCGGGGCCTCCGGGTCCAGGGCAGCCAGCCGGGCCGTGAGCAGGCCCAGGCCGGTCTGGCGCGTGGCCATCCAGGCCCGGCCCACGGATTCCAGGCGCGCGCCGGCCAGGCCGGAGGCGGCGTCCTTGCGCTCCAGCAAGGCGGCGCAGGCCGGGGCCAGCCGGGTGGCGAGGGAGGCCAGGCGCTGTTCCCGCTGCGCCACGTCCCGCAGGCCGAAGGCCCGGTCCAGGCCAGCGGCGGCGCGGTCCAGGCGGGAGGCGGCTCGCTCCACCAGGCCGGAACCGGCCCGGTCCAGGGCGCGGGACTCGCGGTCCAGCGCTTGGGTGAGCCGCTCCAGCCGGCGGGCCGGGGACAGCCAGGCCAGGGCGCGGGTGAGGCGTTCCAGGCCGGCCTCATGCCCGGAAAGATAGCGGGAAAAGCTGCGCAGGAGCGCGGTCTCCAGCCCGTCCACCTGCTGCATGAGGGCCAGGCGCTCGGGCCAGAGGAGCTGGGCCGCGTGGGAGGGCGTGGCCGCGCGCAGGTCCGCGGTGAGGTCGGCCAGGGACACGTCCTTCTCGTGGCCGATGCCCGCCACCACCGGCCGGGGGCAGCGGAACACGGCCTCGGCCACGGCCTCCTCGTTGAAGGCCCACAGGTCCTCCAGGGAGCCGCCGCCGCGGATGAGCACCACCACCTCGGCCCAGCCGTCGGCCGTGGCCTGCTGCATGGCCGCCACGATCTGCTCCGGAGCGCTGGGTCCCTGCACCAGGGTGGGATGGATGCGGATTTTCGCGCCCCGGCCGCGCTCGGCCGCGATGCGCAGGAAGTCCTTGATGGCCGCGCCTTCCGGCGAGGTCACCACGGCCACGCGGTCGGGATGTGCGGGCGTGGGCCGCTTGCGGCCCTGGTCGAAATAGCCCAGGGCCGCGAGCTTCTGTTTCAATGCCTCGAAGCGCAGGTGCAGGTCGCCCACGCCGTACTCCTGCACCAGTTCGGCCACCAGCTGATACGCGCCGCGCGGGGCGTACACCCCGATGCGGCCCGCGGCCAACACCTCCTGGCCCTCGGCCAGGGTGAAGGGCGCGGCCTCGTCCAGCACCTCGCCGGTGAGCGGGTCCACCCCGCTGCCCGCGCCCTCGCGCCGGCGGCGGCGGAACCAGACCACGGACAGCACCGCGTCCGCGTCGCGCAGGGTGAAATAGACGTGGCCGGAGGGCGGCCGCGACAGGTTCCCCACCTGCCCCCGCACCCACACGAAGGGGAACTGCCCGCCCAGCACTTCCGAAACGGCGGTGGTCAGTTCGCGGACGGTGAAGACGTGGGGCATGGGCTTCCCGGGATTTCTCCTACTCCGCCGCCACTGCGATGCCGCAGCCGATGAAGAGGGTGCCGGCGGCCCGGTTGGCCGCCCGCACGGCGCGGCGGCTGCGCAGGAGCTTGATGGCCCGGGCCGCGGCCAGGGCGTAGGCCGAGGCGCAGGCCGCCAGCACCACCAGGCAGGTGCCGGCGATGCGGGCCACGTCGCCGTTCGACAGGGTGGACATGTCCACGAACGCGGGCAGGAAGCTGCAGTAGAACAAAATCACCTTGGGATTGCCCATGCAGATCACGAACCCACCCAGCAGGCCGCCGGCCATGCTGCGCCGGCAGGGCGCGGCGTCCGGCCCCACGGTGATCATGTCCCCCCGGCCCAGCCAGGCGCGCGCGCCCAGCCAGACCAGGTAGGCCGCGCCCGCGTACTTCACCGCCAGGAACACCCCGCCCAGGCTGGCGGCCAGATGCGACAGGCCGAAGGCCGCCAGGAGCAGATACACCATGTCCCCGAAGGCCACGCCCAGGGCCATGACCATGGCCGGGCCGAACCCCGAACTCACTGACCGGGCGGTGATGGCCAGCATGCACGGCCCGGGGATGATGCAGGCCACGAAAAAGGCCGCGGCGAAGGCCGACAAGGCTCCCATTGTCATTTCTGCCAACTCCTCTCCAAAGCTATGCCGGCAGGCCGTTCAAAAACCGCGAGGGCAAGGCGCAAGATGACGTCAAGGCCGAAGCGTATTGCCAATACGTGAGGGTTTGACGTCTTCGCAGCAACGCGGCCATCGTGGGATTTTCAACGGCCTGCTAGTCCTCCAGGCCCCAGCCGGCGCGTACCTGCTTCCGCCAGGCGGCGAACGCCTCGGCCAGGCCGTCCAGGGGCAGCTTGGCCTTCTCCCCGGTGCGGCGGTCCTTGGCCTCCACGATGCCCTCGGCCAGGCCCTTGCCGCCCAGGGTGAGCTGCATGGGCCAGCCGCACAGGTCCGCGTCCTTGAACTTGACCCCGGGTCGCTCGTCCCGGTCGTCCAGCACCGCCTCAACGCCCAGGGAGCCGAGCAGCGCGTAGATCTCCTCGGCCTTGGCGCTCACCTCGTCCCCGGCCTTGCCCAGGCTGAGCACCGCCGCCTCGAAGGGGGCCACCGGCGGCGGGAACTTGATGCCGTCCGCGTCGTGGTTCTGCTCGATGCAGGCGGCCACGATGCGCGACACGCCGATGCCGTAGCAGCCCATGACCATGAGCTGCTCCTTGCCCGCCTCGTCCAGGAACTTGGCGTTCAGGGCCTTGGAGTACTTGAGGCCCAGCTTGAACACGTGCCCCACCTCGATGCCCTTGGTGAAGCCGACACGACCGCCGCAGCGCGGGCAGGGGTCGTCCTGGGTTATGGTGCGCAGCTCCGCCCAGCCGGTGAGCGCGGCGTCGCGGGCCAGGTCCAGGTGCAGCACGTGGGCGTCGGCCGCGTTGGCCCCAGCGGCCCAATCGTTGCCGAGCGCAAGCTCCTTGTCCGCGTAGAGCTTGGCCACCTTGAGGCCCTTGGGTCCGGCGAAGCCCACCGGCGCGCCGGTGATCTGCACCACCTGCTCGGGCGTGGCCAGGGCCAGGTCGATGACGCCCAGGAGGTTCTTGAACTTCACCTCGTTCAGCTCCCGGTCGCCGCGCACCAGGGCGGCCACGGGCTGGCCGTCGGCCATGTAGAGCAGGGTCTTGACGATGCGGTCCGGGGAAATCTTCAGGAACGCGGCCAATTCCTCCACCGTGTGCACGCCCGGGGTGGGCACCTGCTCCAGGGCCGGGCTGGCGGGAAGCGGCCCGGCCTCGGGCAGCTTCACCTCGGCCTTTTCCAGGTTGGCCGCGTAGGAGCAGGACTCGCACACCGCGATGGTGTCCTCGCCGGTGTCGGCCAGGACCATGAACTCGTGGGAAAAGGACCCGCCGATGGGGCCGGAGTCGGCCTCCACCGCGCGGAAGCGCATGCCCAGGCGGGTGAAGGCCCGGGTGTAGGCGTCGTACATGTCCTGATAGCTCTTCTGGGCCCCGTCCTCGTCACGGTCGAAGGAGTAGGCGTCCTTCATCACGAACTCGCGGCCGCGCATGAGCCCGAAGCGGGGGCGCACCTCGTCGCGGAACTTGGTCTGCACCTGGTAGAGGTTCACCGGGAGCTGGCGGTAGCTCTTTATCTCGCCGCGCACCAGGTCGGTGATGATCTCCTCGTGGGTGGGGCCCAGGCAGTAGTCCCGGCCGTGCCGGTCCTCGAAGCGCAGAAGCTCCTTGCCGTAGACCTCCCAGCGGCCGGACTCGCGCCACAGGTCGCCGGGCTGGACCATGGGCATGAGCACCTCCTGCGCCCCGGCGCGGTTCATCTCCTCGCGGATGATGTCCGCCACCTTGTTGAGCGCCCGCAGGCCCAGGGGCAGATAGGTGTAGATCCCCGCGGTGAGCTTGCGGACCATGCCGGCCCGGGTGAGCAGCTTGTGGCTGACCACCTCGGCGTCGCCCGGGGCCTCCTTGAGGGTGGGCGCGTACATCTTGGACAGTTTCATGCGGTATGTCTCCGTTCTTCGAGGAATGTGTCGAGTTCGTCGAGAAAGGCGGTGAGCAGGTCCTGTTCCTTGACCTTGCGCACCACCTCGCCCTTGCGGAAGATGATCCCCAGTCCGCGGCCGCCGGCCAGGCCGATGTCCGCCTCCCGGGCCTCGCCCGGACCGTTCACCACGCAGCCCATCACCGCCACGGTGAAGACCTCGGGCACGGCCATCAGGTGCTTCTCCACGGCCCGGGCCAACTCGGCCAGGCCGATCTCCGTCCTGCCGCAGGTCGGGCAGGCCACGATCTCCGGCCCCCGGGCGCGCAGGCCCAGGGCGCGCAACAGCTCCCAGGCCACCAGCATCTCGTCCACCGGGTCGCCGGTGACCGAGACCCGCAGCGTATCCCCGATGCCCTCGGCCAGCAGGATGCCCAGCCCGGCGCTGGACTTCACCGCGGCCCGGGTCAGGGTGCCGGCCTCGGTGACCCCGATGTGCAGGGGGTAGTCGCACTGGCCGGCCAAGAGCCGATACGCGGCCACGGTGTTCAGCACGGACGAGGACTTGAGCGAAATCTTGATGTCGTGGAAGCCCCGGTCCTCCAGGAGCCGGACGTGGCCCAGGGCGCTCTCCACCATGGCCTCGGGGGTGGGGCCGCCGAATTTCTTCAGCAGGTCCTTTTCCACGGACCCGGAGTTCACCCCGATGCGGATGGGCGCGCCCCGCTCCTTGGCCGCGCGCACCACCGCGTCCACCGGCCGCTTGCCCCCGATGTTGCCGGGGTTGATGCGCAGGGCGTCCACCCCGGCGTCGAGCGCGGCCAGGGCCAGTCGGTGGTCGAAATGGATGTCCGCGATGAGCGGCACGGGCGACTCGGCCCTGATGGCCTTGATGGCGCGGGCCGCGTCCTGGTCCAGCACGGCCAAACGCACCACCTCGCAGCCCGCGGCCCCCAGGGCGCGGATCTGGGCCAGGGTCGCGGCCACGTCGCGGGTGTCGGTGCAGCACATGCTCTGCACCACCACCGGGTTGCCCCCGCCGATGGCCACGTTGCCGATGCGCACCACCCTGCTCGCGCGCCGTTGCTTGACTACGTTTTCCATAACCGTACCGGGACCAGAGGCTTATCCCAAATCCCGGCGCAAGCCAAGGACCGGCCCATTGCGTCCGGTGCGCTGCGGGAGTATTCTTGGACATTGCCCCCCAGGCTCGGCACCTCGCAGAGCACAGGGCCGAAACCGGGCCGGCGACGGCCCCGGCGGTACGGATGAAGCCTCGCGCCCTGCAACGACTCCTTGGAACCTGGGGCATGGCCGCCGGCCTTGCGGCCCTGTGCGCCGTCCTGGCCTGGGCCGGCTCCCTGTCCCTGCTCGACGACCTCTACCTCGACTCCTGGCATCGCCTGGCCGGCAAGCGGGCGGAGCCCTCCCGCGTGCTCATCGCCGCGGTCGACGACGCCACCCTGGACAGCTTCCGCGACCAGCCCCTGTCCTTCTTCGGCCCGGTCTTCGCCCAGGGACTGGCCAGGCTGCGGGAACTCGGGGCGGCGGCGGTGGCCATGGACGTGCTCTTCGCGGTGAGCGCCGAATCCTGGCTGGAGCGCCTGGGCGTTGCCACTCCCCTGGGCCAGGGCTACGACCAGCGCTTCCGGGAGGAACTGGCCCGGGGCGGCGTGGTGCTGGGCGCCCTGGCCAGCTTCGGGGCCGACGGCTCGGCCCGCACCCTGCTCCCGGTGCGCGACTTCTACTACGCCCTGCCCCGGCCCCGCGAACAGCGCACCGGGCTCACCAACCTCCTGGCCGACCCGGACGGCGCGGTGCGCCGCTTCTACCCCACCCTGCTCGGGGACGGCCGGCTCACCCTGGCCACCCTCCTGGCGGCGCGGACCCTGGGGCTCGACCCGGCCGCGCCGGTCCTGGCCTTTCCCGGCCAGGACCTGCCGGTGCGGCCGCAGTCCCGGCCCATCCCCTACCTGGGTCCGCCGGGCACCTTCCCCCGCATCTCCTTCCTGCGCCTGCTGGCCCCGGAGGCGGACCCGGACCTGGCCGCCCGGGTCCGGGGCAAGGCGGTGATCGTGGCCTTCGAGATGGCCGGCTCCCAGGACACCCACGCCACGCCCTATTCCCGCAGCCTGCTGGGGCTCTCCCCACCGGCCATGAGCGGTCCGGAAATCCACGCCAACCTGGTGGAGGCCCTGCTCACCGGCCGCCGCCTGGCCCAGGCCTCCCCGGGCCTGGCCGCGGCCCTGGCCGCCCTGCTGACCCTGGGCTTCGCTCCCCTGGCCCGGCGGCTCTCCCCGGCCCGGGGCTGGCTGTTCCTGGCCGCGGGCCTGGCCGGGACCCTGGCCCTGTCCTGGCTGGCCTTTGCCTCGAACCTGCTCCTGCCCGTGGCCGGAGCCCAGGCGGGCATGGCCCTGGGCCACCTGGGGGCGCTGGGCCAGCGCCTCACCGGCGAGGAGCGCCGCCGCCGGCGCATCCAGGACGCCTTGGGCCGCTACGTGTCCGACGCCGTTGCCGCCCGGCTGGCCGAAACCCACGAACTGCCCAACCTGGGCGGCGAGGCGGCCACGGTGACGGTGCTCTTCTCCGACATCCGCAATTTCACCACCCTGTCCGAGCGCATGGCCCCGGAAGAGGTGGTGGAGATGCTCAACGCCTATTTCAGCCGGGCGGTGGAGCGCATCCTGGCCCTGGACGGGACCGTGGACAAGTTCATCGGGGATGCGGTCATGGCCGTGTTCGGCCTGCCGGCCCCGGCCCCGGACGACGCCCTGCGCGCCATGCGCGCGGCCCTGGCCCTGGCCGAGGAAGCCGCGGCCTTCCGGGAGTGGATGGCGGAACGTTTCCCGGGCCGCGATCTGCCCGCCTTCGCCATCGGGGTGGGGGTGCATACCGGGCGGGTGGTGGCCGGCAACATCGGTTCGGCCCGCCGCATGGAGTACACCGCCATCGGCGACGCGGTGAACGTGGCCTCGCGGCTGGAAAGCTTGACCAAGGACCTGGGCTGGACCATCGTGGCCAGCCAGGATGCGGTGGAGGCGGCCGGGCCGGCGGCCCTGGTCCGGGAACGGGCCGAACGCCAGGTCAAGGGCCGGGCCGAACCGGTCCGGATGGCGGAACTGGTTGGTATACAAGGAGACGACAATGCGTAGCCTCATGTGGAGCCTGGTATTCCTGTGCCTACTGGCAGGCCCGGCCCTGGCCGGGGAGGCCGTGGGCCAGTTCACCGCAACTTCCGGCGAGGTGGCCCTGGAGAGCGGGGGTGCGGCGGCCCCGGCCGCGGCCCTGGCCAGGGTGCGGGAGGGCGACCTGGTGCGCCTGGGGCCCGGGGCCTCGGCCAGCCTGGCCTATTTCGCCAACGACCGGGAGGAGACCTGGTCGGGCCCGGGCAGTTTCCTGGTGGGCCGGGAAGGCGGCCAGGGACAAAACGGCCTCGCGCCCACGGCGGTGGCTGCCGAGTCCACGGCCGGGACCGCACCGTCCGGGGTGTCCAAGGAGGACCTGGGCAAGGGCGGCCAGCTCATGATCCGCGGCGTGAAGAAGCCCGCGCCCGCCAGCCAGTAGCCGGTTACCGCGCCGCTCCCCCGGTCTCGCCCACCAGCACGAACGGGGCCCAGAAGAAGGGGTGGGCGAACACCGCCTTGCGGCCGTCCTCGGCCGCCAGGCTCGGTCCGTTCATGAGATCCAGCATGGAGCGGCGCAGGGCCTCGGCCCGGCTCAGGCCCGGCTCCTTGGCCTGCACCGCGAAGAGCCCGGTGGTGATCCGGCGCGCCGAAGTGGTCTCCACCGGCCACATGCTCACCAGAAGCGCCCGCGCCCCGGCGTAGAAAAAGGCCCGGCCCAGGCCGGACACCGCCTCCGCGCCCGCCCCGTCGGCCGCTCCGGTGTTGCAGGCCGAGAGCACCACCCAGTCCGCGGCCAGGCGCAGGCGCAGCACGTCCTCCATGGTCAGCAGGCCGTCCCCGGCCACCCCGGTCACCAACGACGCGGACAGGGCCAGGGCCGGCTGGTCCAGGCCGTCCAGGTCCCCGGGGACCAGGGCGTGGGTGGCGAAGGCCAGCACCCGGCGGTCGCGCAGTTCCATGGCCAGGACCTTGCTCCGCGCCGCGTCGCGGCCCAGGAACAGGTCGGCCTTGGCGTCCGCGCCCAGGGCCGCGGCCATCTCCAGGAGTTCGTCCCGGGTGTCGGGCAGCCGGTCCAGTTGGGACAGGTCGGCCTGCACCCCGGCCACGTCCAGGCTGCCCCGGTTCACCGCGCGCACGCTGCGCACCTTGACCTTGACGCCACGGGAGGCCAGCCCCGGGGTCTCGGCCGCGGCCAGGCGGGCCTGCTCCGGGCTGAAGAAGGGGTCGCCGAACCCGGCCAGGGGCTTGCGCGACGCCTCGCCCGGGGGCATGGCCCGCAGCCCGCGCAGGCTCTCGGCGGACGGGACCACGGCCACGGCCTGGCGGACGGCCAGCCAGGGGATCCGGCGGTAGCGGTCGAAGAGCGCGGCCCGGTCCGGCCCCGGGTCGGTGGCCGCGGTCACCAGCACGCCCAGGGGCAGGCGGTCCAGGGGCGGCCGCAGCACCGCCAACAGGGTAGCGGCGTCCTTGAACCCCGCCTCGGCCGGTCCCAGCAGGTCGCGGTACAGGGCGTGAGCCTGGGCCAAGTCGAAGGCCGGGACTTCGGCCAGGGTGGAGGCGGATATCTCCAGGCCGAGGCGCAGGGCCTCCACCCGCTTGGCCAACTCCTTGCGGCCCACGGACGCGGCGTGGAAGCTGGGCTCGCCCCGGGCCGGGACGCACCAGACAAAGGTCTGGTCCTGGGCCGGGAACACGGACACCAGGGCCTCGCCCGGCCTGAGCGATTCCTGGACCTGGCGCAGGCTGCACCCCTGCGGGGCAACCAGCGCGGAATACCTGGGGAAGCGCTTGCCGATCTCCTCCAGCAGGGCCTGCCGCGCCCGATACAGCTCGGCCACGTGCTTGCGGGCCGCGTCCAGTTGGCCGCCCTCCCCGCCGGCCTGGGCCAGCAGGTCGGCCTGGGCCGCCTCCAGGTACATGGCCAGGTCCTGCTCCTGCCGGGCCATCTCGGCCAGCTCCGGGTCCTGGCCCGCGGCCCGCGCGCCCTGGGCCGCCAAGGCCCCGCGCACCGCGCGGCTCCCCGCGGACTCGGCCGCCCGGAAGGATTCCTCCAGGGGATCCAGCCCCGCCTCCCGCGCCAGGGCAGAGCCCTGCAGGCGGACCAGGAGCGCCAGCCACTCCCCTGCCAGGATCCGGGTGCGGATGGCCTGGCCCTCGTTGGCCGACCCGGTGCCCGACCGGGACAGCAGGACCGGCATGGCCCGGGACAGGTCGGCCAGGGCTTCGCGGTCCTGGCCCAGCCGGGCCTGGGCCGCCCCGCGAATGGCCAGCATCTGGGCCGCGGGGAAGGCGTCCGGCCCCAGAACCTGCTTCAGCCTGGCGTACATGCCCTGGGCCAAGCCCAGGGCGTCGGCCGGCCGCCCGGCCAGGAGCAACGCCAGGGGAAGATGGGGGTTGTTGCCGGTCGCCCGGCCTGCCTGGTCGGGATTGCCCTTGATGCGAGCCAGGATGGCGTCGAAATCCGCGCTGGCCCCGGCGAAGTCCTCCAGCAGGGTCTTGGCCTTGGCCTCCAGGTTCAGGGCGTTGAGCACGTGGGCCGACTCCGGGGCGTAGCCCGCGCCCTCCAGCATGGTGACGATGGCCGCGGACAAGTCCCGGGCCTCGGCCAGCCGGCCCTGGGCCAGGGCCACCTCGCCCAGGCGGTGCGCAGCCTGGGCCAGGAAGCCCGGGTCCCCCCCGTCCGCGGCCGCGGCGTCGCGCACGGCCTGGCGCGCCTCCACTTCGGCATCCACCAGCCGGCCCTGGTTCTGGAGGTTGCGGGTAAGCCGCAGCCGGATTTGAAGGACCTCCGAGGGTTTCTCCTCCCGGATGGACATGAGGTCGAGCAGCTTGCGGATGTGGGGCTCGGCCTCCTGCCAGCGCCCCAGCCCCTCGGCCAGGGAGGCTCGCAAGTCGGCAACGGCCTTGATCACCCCCGGTTTCTCCCCGCGCGGGTCCTTCCGGGCGGCTATGGCCAGGCCTTGCTCCTGGGCGGTCCGGGCGGCGGAGAGGTTGCCCAGCTTGAGGTGGAGCCGGAGCATCCTGGCGTAGAGCCCGGGGTTGGGCGAGGACGGCGGAAGCGTCTCCAGGAGCTCCAGGGCGCGGCGCAGGTTGCCGGCGATCTCCTCGGACCGGGCCAGCATGTTGAGCAGACGCGGATCGTTGCTGCGGCCCGCGGCCATGGCCTGGGCGTAGGCCGCGGCGAAGTCGTCCCGGGCCTGGCGGCTGCGGCCCAGTTCCCAGGCAGCTTCGCCGCGTTCGCGATAGAATTCCGCCAGGGCGCCGGGCGAGGCCCCAGCCGGAGGCTGGGCGTCGGCCGCGGCGCGCCAGGCCGCCAGGTGCGGAGAATCGCTCCGGGGCCGGGCGGCCAGGAGCGCGGTCATGTCCTCCATCCGGCGCGGGGGGACCATGTACCCGGTATGCGCCACCGATATGGCCACGTTCTTGGCCTGCTCCAGGGACATGGGACGGCCGCATCCGGCCAGGACAGCCAAAACAGCCAGGACAACCATAAGAACCAGAGCCCAGGCAATACGCCGCATGACAACCTCCGCCGAGGACCGGCAGGAAGGGGAAGGGCCGGAAAATCCGGCACTCCGCTTTTTTACCACCAGGGCATCCCCGGTAGCAACTGCGGAATGCGCACCCCGCAGGGGCTAGATCAGCTTGAGCAGCAAGGCGTAGAGCCCGGCCAGGGCGGCCAGGAGCAGGCCGGTGGCGCGGCACAGGGTGAGGAGGTTGGCCAGCCGGGCGTCGGTCCACCCCGCGTCCTTGGGGCCGAGCAGGGGCTTGTCCTTGGGCTTGCCGAAGTACACCGCCGGCCCGCCCATGGTCCCGCCGCAGAGCCAGGCCGCGGCGGCCATGGGCCAGCCCGCGTTGGGGCTCTCGGTCTTGCGCGCGTCCTCCAGCAGGTGGAGGTAGGCCGAGCCCCAGTCCAGGCGCAGGAGCCAGCCCGCCCCCAGCATGGCGAAGGCGGTGATGCGGGCGGGCACGAAGGCCAGCACGTCGTCGCAGCGGGCCGAAAACCAGCCCGCGTGCCGCCACTCGTCGGTGGTGTAGCCCCACATGGAGTCCAGGGTGGACATGGCCTTGTAGGCCCACAGCCAGAACGGGCCGCCCACCACCAGAAACAGGAAGGGCGCGGCAAAGGCGTCGTTCAGATTCTCGGCCAGAGTCTCGGCCAGGGCGCGGCGCAGGGCCGCCTCGTCCAGGCCCCGGGTGTCCCGGCTCACAAGCATGGCCAGGGCCGCTCGCGCGGCCTCCAGGTCGCCCTGCTCCAGGCTGGACGCCACCGCCCTGCCCTCGCGCAAGAGCTGGCCCAGGGCCAGGCCGGCATAGGCCAGGTACAGGGCCAGGAACGCGCCCAGCCAGGGAAGGGCCGCGGCGAACCAGGCCACGCCCCCGGCCGCGCCGGCCAGAACCAGCGCCGCGGCAACGCCCTTGGCCCGCTGCGCCCCGGGGCCGCCCGCCCGCACCAGGGGCGAGAGCTCGGCCGCGGCCTTGCCCACCAGCCGCACCGGGTGCGGCCAGGCCGGCGGATCGCCCAGCACCAGGTCCAGAAGCACCGCCACCAACGGCAGGAGGGTCCAGTACAGGTTCGCGTCCATGCGGCCTCCGCGCCATCCACTCCCAAATACCGCCAGGTATTTTGGAGAGATACTCTCTACGGTTTCACTGCACCACCAGCTCCGCCCCGTCCCGGACACAGCGCAAAAAAACGCGGGCGCGACGGAATCCGCCGCGCCCGCAGAGTGCCACGGGTTTCCGGTCTAGTCCACCTTTCGCCAAATCACTCCCCGGTTCTCGAGGTCCAGGCAGTGGGTGGAGCAGGAGATGCAGGGGTCGTAGGCCCGCACCAGCATGGAGAGCTTGAGCTCGATGGACTCGGCCGGCTCGTCCTTGATGAGCGGGGTGATGGCCGCCATGTCGTACTGGATGTTGGCGTGGTTCTGGTTGGTGGGGATCACGCAGTCCGCGTGGCAGATGCGGCCCTCGTCGTCGTACTCGTAGGAGTGGAACAGGATGCCCCGGGGCACCTCCACCGCACCCACGCCCTTGCCCGCCTGGAGCCGCACCGGGGCCGGGGCCTCGAGCCGCACCCCGGTCTTGATGAGCTCGTCCAGGATGCGCACCGAATCCTCGGTGGAATGCACGCACTCCACCAGCTGGGCCACGGTGATGAAGTAGGGATTGTGGCAGGGGGCCTTGAGCCCCAGCTTTTCCGCGGCCTTCCTGGCCCCGGGGTGCAGCAGCCCGTGGTTCAGGTTGAATCGGGCCAGCGCGCCCACCATGTAGGATTTCACCTGGTTCTTGGTCCACTTGGCCGTGGACTGGGGCAGCAGGTACTCGTTGGTCAGGTTCAGGTACTCCGAGGCCGGCCGGCTCTGGTCCTGGCTGGTGCCCACCTGGCCCCAGAGCAGCGGGTACTCGCCGGGGTGCACCAGGCCCACGTACTCGGTCTCCCGGGTGAAGTCCGGGATGGCGCCGGCCACCGAGGCCACCAGGTCCACCACCGCGTCCAGGGCCTTGAGGGAATCGTTCAGGCGCTTGCGCAGCGCCTTGAGCTCGTCCATGGTCGGGGCCTTGTGGAACCCGCCCGGGCACAGGCGCTGGGGATGGGTGGTGCGGCCGCAGATGGCCTGGCTGAACTCGTTGGCCAGCCGGCGCAGGCCGATGAGGGTGGTGAGCTCCTTCTTGTGGGTGGAGGCCAGGGGAATCACCGAGCCCACGCCCAGGTAGTCGGGCAGGGCCAGGTAGCCCACGTGCAGGTAGTGGCTCTGCAGGTTCTCGCCGTGGATGGCCAGCTTGCGCAACAGGGTGGTCTGGCGGGATATGCGGACGCCCAGGGCCTCCTCGGTGGCCTGCAGGGAGGCCAGTTGGTGCCCGATGGAGCAGATGCCGCAGATGCGGGAGGTGATCTGGTGGATCACGTCGAAGCGCTTGCCCAGGACCATGGCCTCGAAGAAGCGCGGGGCCTCGGGCACCTCCCAGCGGCAGGTCTGGACTACGCCCGCGGGGTCGATCTCGACCACGATGTTGCCGTGGCCCTCGACCCGGGTGAGGTAGTGGACGTCGATCTTCTTGGCGGCGGTGGTTTCGCTCATGACTGTTCCCATGGGTGCGGTTGCCGGCCTACAGCGGGGCGCTGGAGAAGCCGAGGAAGAGGCGCAACAGGTCCTGGGCCTCGCGGCGGGAGAATCCGCCCAGGTCTTCCATCACGTAGCGGGCGGCGTCCAGGTTCGCGCCCGGGGTCAGGCCCCGGCAGCCCCAACACACCGCGCCCTCGGTCACGCAGGCGGCCTTGCACCCGGCCCGGGTGATGATGCCCAGGCAGGCGCGGCCCCGCTCGTAGTTGCAGATGTTGCCCGCCTGCTTGCACTCCATGCAGACCGGGTAGTCGGGCAGCCAGGGGGCCTTTCCCGAGAGGAGCTCCTTGACCATGCGCAGGAATTCCTGGCGATCGATGGGGCAGCCGTGGATCTCCAGATCCACCGGCACCACCGCGCGCACCGGCCGGGCCGCGTAGGTGGGGTACCAGCGGGACTTGTCCCCGTAGACCGCCTCGCGGCACTGGGCGTCCTCCATGAAGTTCTTGATGCAGTTGATCCCGCCGATGGTGGCGCAGGCCCCCAGGGCCACCAGGAGCTTGGCGTTGGCGCGGATCTCCTTCAGGCGCTTCTCGTCCTCGGGCCGGGTGATGGAGCCCTCCACGAAGGCGATGTCGTAGTCGTCGCTCCGCTCGGTCATGACCTCGCGGAAGTTCACCACGTCCACGTGGGCCAGCACGTCCAGGAGCTTTTCCTCCAGGTTGGCCACCTGGAGCTGGTCGCCTTCGCATCCGGCGAAGTCGAAGAACGCGATCTTGGGCTTGGCCATGGTTCCTCCCGTTCCGGCGTCGGCCGGACTAGATGGCCTCTTCCAAAGGCTCGATGGCGGTGTACTTGAACACCGGGCCGTGGATGCAGGCGCTCTTGCCGTTGATCTGGCAGTGGCCGCACTTGCCAAGGCCGCACTTCATCTTCCGCTCCAGGGACACGTAGATGCGGTCGGAAGAGATCCCCAGTCCGCAGCAGTCCTTGATCACGAAGCGGTACATGATGGGCGGCCCCACCATGGCCACGTAGGTGTTGTCGATGTCCATGCTGAGCTTGGGCAGAAGCGTGGACACCACGCCCACATTGCCGGTCCACCCCTCCTCGGCCCGGTCCACGGTCTCCAGAATCTCCACGTCCTGGCGGCCGGCCAGCTCCTCGATCTGGTGCACGAAGATGCGCTCGGACGGGGTGCGGGTGCCGATGAGGATGATGATGCGGCCGAACTCGTCGCGGTGGCGCAATTGATAGTTGAGCAGGCTGCGCAGCGGGATGTAGCCCAGGCCGCCGGCGATGAACAGGGTGTCCTTGCCCACGAACTCCTGCACCGGGAAGAAGGTGCCGTAGGGGCCGCGCACCCCGACCTTCTGGCCGGGCTCCAGGGCGTGCAGGGCGCTCGTCACCGTGCCGATCTTGCGCACCGCGATCTCGAACTCCAGGGTATCCGGCGAGGGGTGGGAGCAGATGGAGAAGGGGGCCTCGCCCACCCCGAAGATGGAGAGCTGGATGAACTGCCCGGGCTTGTGGGCCAGGTTGCGGCCGCTGTCCAGGCGGAAACGGAAGCGGGACACGGTGTCCGACAACTGCTCCTTTTCCACCAGGGTGGCCGCCTTGGGCACGTAGGGCGAGAAGTTCTTGCGGGTCATCGCGTCTCCTCCCACAGCGCGTTGAACACGTCCTTGGGGTTGGCGATGCGCGCGGTGCAGGCCCGCACGCAGCGGCCGCACCCCACGCAGCCCAGCTCGCCGATCATGTCGTTGATGTACTTGCCCTTGCGGAAGTAGCGGTGGCGGTACCGCTCCCTGGCCTGGGCCCGGAAGTTGTGGTCCCCGGCCACCAGGGCGAAGGAGCTGAGCATGCAGCCGTCCCACTCGCGGAAGCGGCGACCCTTCTGCAGGGACTCGTCCAGCTCCTCCCTGATGTCGAAGCAGTAGCAGGTGGGGCAGACCACGTTGCAGGAGCCGCAGGCCAGGCACAGCCGGGCCTTTTCCCGCCACAGGGTGGAATTCCAGCTCTTGGCCAGGACGTGGGGCACCTCCTGCCAGGGGAACTTGAGCCCGTTCTCCCGGGCCTTCTTGCGCACGGCCTCGCCCACCTTGCGGGCGGCCTCGCGGTCGGCCAGGGTGGCCTTGGCCACCGGGCCGTCGGCCAGGAGCATCTCCTCGCCCCGGGGGGAACCCACCTTCACGTGGAAGGAGGCCGGGCCGATCTTGGTCCAGTAGAGGTCGAAGCCCAGGTCCGCGGTGGCGGTGCCCATGGTGCCCCAGAAGGCGGTCTCGGCGATGCGCAGGGGCTCCAGGGCGAAGACCGCGATGCTCTCGCGGCGGCGCAGGTAGTACTGGTCCGGGGCCCCGGACTCCATGATCTGGTCCAGTTGGGCGATGGCCCGCACGTCGTAGGGGTGCACCCCGAAGAGCAGCATGGGCGGGGCCTCGAACACCGGCTGGGCCTCGCACTTGGCCACGTCGTAGCGGATGAGGTCCTCCCGCGGGGGCAGGAAGAACCGCTTGTGGGAGTTGTAGGCCATGTCGTAGTCCCAGGCGATCTCCACGCCCTCGCTCCAGGGCGCGAAGTCGTAGAACCCGCCGGGCAGCGCGGTGGGCGCCTGGATCTGGTAGTCGGCTGACCACTTCTTGAGCAGTCCGGGAAGCTGCTCCATGTACACCGTATAGGCTGGCATCGGCTCCTCCGGCGCCGGGGCGGCCGGGCGCACGCGCCCCGCCCCTGCGGTAGATGACAGGCGGGCGCGAGGCCCGCCGCAGGAACTGCCGGGCCGTCGCCCGGTCCCGGCAGGTCAATCCTTATAGGGAACGCCCGCCAGGGGCGCAAGTCTTGCGCAAATAATCACAATAGGGCGAACGCCCTACTCTTCCGGAAATCCCCCGCTCTGCCTGAGCCCCTCATACAGTAGAATCCCCGCCGCAGTCGAGAGATTCAAGCTGCGCACCTGGCCCCAGATGGGCAGGCGGACGCACAGGGGGTGGGCGGCGAGGATGTCCTCGGGCAGGCCGCGGGTCTCGGGGCCGAGGACCAAATTAAGGGAAATTAAGGGGACACCATACAAATTAAGGGGACACCATACTAAATTAAGGGGACACCATACTAATTATCCCTTGCGCTTGGTTTTGGGACCTCGCTTCTGGGGCAGGAAGGGGCGGCCCAGGGTCATTTCCAGGCGCTTGAGGAAGGATGTCGATCCTAGCGGGCGGCCTGTCCGGGAATGGAGGCGCAAGGCGTCAGCAATCGTTGTGTCGTCGTCGGTGATGAAGGACTGCCAATCCGGCATCATGGTTAGGAGCGGTTCGGCATTGGCGAGGATGTCGTCACGCCGTTCCAGATGCGCGTGGACGCTGCTCCATCGGTAGTCCGAGGGAGTTCCGACCATCCTCGCGCGGACCGGATTCCGCTCGATGTAGCGCGCGGTGGCCAGCACATGCTCCTCGTCCATGACAAAGGACGCGAAACGCCCCTGCCAGAGATGGCCGGTCCAACCCTCGCGCTTGTTGACGTGCGACGTATACCGGCGGTGCGCCTCACCGATCGCGCGGGCCAAGGCGCTCTCCTCGACGGGAACCGCGATGAGGTGCACGTGGTTGGTCATGAGGCAGTAGGCCCAGATATCGACTCCCAGCTTGCGGCACCACTCGGCCATAAGCTCCAGATAGAAGGCATAGTCGCCTGTCTGGAAAAAGGTAGGCATACGCCGATTCCCGCGCTGCGTGACATGGTGCGGCAGCCCTGGGACAACAACCCGGCTGATTCTTGGCATGGAGGCTATATAGCACGTACGTAGCAAAGGTCAATAATTTAGTATGGTGTCCCCTAATTAATTGTCATTTAGTATGGTGTCCCCTAATTGTCCCTAATTGTCTTTTTTAATTGTCTTTGTCTAATTGTCTGAATTGTCTGTAATTGTCTGGATGTAATCCATAATATTTAGGCTGGTCACCGCTAGATCCATTTGGAATTATTCCTACATACGCATGTCCTGCGCTTACTGTGCCATCGGATTTGACGTGAGGAGGTGCAACATATATGTGTACTGTATATGACTCTGCCACGGCAAATCTCCTTACGTTTAATAATAAGCTAAATATACAATTAAAAGTTCATTGCCGCCAAGAATGGTACTGGCAAATGATACTGATATTTTTGAATGTGTTTTCCTCCAGCTCTTTTTTTCATATTTTTGTACTCCAAATGAAATTTGATCTCTGCTGTTATCATCTTTAGACTCGCCATATTTCTCATATAGTTGCTTGCAAACGCTATTAAATTCATCAATTGAGCTATTGCCCTTGAATAGACTAACTACAGTAAGCTTTCCTGTATGTTCCCTGGTAAAAAAAAATCCTTTGAATGTAATTCCATATATTAAACATCTGTCAGCGACATACGGTAATATTTCCCGATCAATATGATAAATCTTTCTATTAATAAAAGAAGCCTCTTCTTTTGTTGCGCTGCGCAGCGTGACATTGGTTTTCTGGGGCAACACGCTAACATGATCCAGCCACTCCAAGCCAAATGGGGGGCTGATTTCATACTCTTGAGCCAACACACTAGAATGACACATTACAATATGTGCCATAATTATTATACATATATTGACTTTCATGAGTCTTCCGCGTAAAAACATGCAATAATCCTCTCTATTTAAAAATATGTTGCGTTGCAGATATACTCCATAATTGAGCACCGCCAAAACTATCTATGCAAAGATAGCATTCACCTGGCACTGCCGACCCAGGCGGGGAGGGATAAGGCGGCCTTTTTCGTCGTCTTCACGTGCTCGTCCTTAGGAATCCCATCCAACGAGGGATTAAGGGGACACCATACGAATTCACTTGAGTAAACAACATATATTCCCCCCTACTCCTCTGGCAATCCCCCGCTCTGCCGTAACGCCTCATACAGCAGAATTCCCGCTGCGGTGGAGAGGTTGAGGCTGCGCACCTGGCCCCAGATGGGCAGGCGCACGCAGTGGGGATGGGCGGCTAATATCTCTTCCGGCAGGCCGCGGGTCTCGGGGCCGAGGATGAGGGAGTCGTCGGGGGTGTAGGCGAAGCGGTCGTAGCGCTGCCCCTGGCGGGCGCTGGCGAGCACGATGCGGCGGCCGGGGTAGGCGGCCAGGTAGCTCGCGAAGTCCGGCCAGACCGCCTTGTCCACGTGGGGCCAGTAGTCCAGGCCCGCGCGGCGCAGGTAGCGGTCCTCCAGGGAGAAGCCCAGGGGCTCGATGAGGTGCAGGGGCGTGCGGGTGGCTGCGCACAGGCGCGCCACGTTGCCGGTGTTGGGCGGGATCTCGGGGGTATGGAGCACCAGGTGCATGGCGGACGCCATACCCTCCCGGCCCGGAAAAACCAAGCCCGGCCATGGTTGCCCGAAACACGGCCTCCCGCCCCGCTTTCCCGCCGCCCAGCCCCGGCTCCCCGGCCCGCGCCACGGGCCGGGGGCTTTACATCCTTCGACATATCGTGGTGTATTCCCTGCCCATCGGGCATCCCCCCAGGACACGAGCCCGCAACCCCGGAACCGCGGCATGCACCACACCCTCATCGCCTGCCACGAGTGCGACCTCCTGCACCGCGTCACCCCCCTCACCCGGGGGGGGATCGCGCGCTGCACCCGTTGCGGGGCGCAACTCTACCGCCGCCGCCGGGGCAGCATCGACTCCTGCCTGGCCCTCACCGTGGCCGGGCTCATCCTCTTCGGGGTGGCCAACGCCTTTCCCCTGCTGGCCATGCGGGTGGGCCAGGACACGCAACAGGCCGTCCTGGCGAGCGGGGTGATCCAGCTCTGGCAGCAGAAGGCCTACGCCCTGTCCGGGCTGGTGCTGGTGACCAGCATCCTGGCCCCCCTGGCCAAGCTCACCCTGTTCGCCCTGGTGCTCGCTCCCCTGCGCCTGGGGCTGCGCCCCCCGCACTGGGCGGCCGCGGCCTTCCGCGTGGCCCTGGGCCTGGCTCCCTGGTCCATGATGGAGGTGTTCCTGCTGGGCATCATGGTGGCCATGGTCAAGCTGGCGGACACCGCGGACATCCTGCTGGGCCCCTCCATCTTCGCCTTCGGCCTGCTCATCCCGGTGCTGGCCTGGGTGAGCTCCTCCCTGGACCCGGAGGTGGTCTGGGACCGCCTGGAGGGCCGATGAGCACAGCCCTGACCGCCCGCGCCGCGGGCTACCTGGACTGCCACGTCTGCCACCTGCTGGTGCGCCGGCCCGCGGTGACGCCGCGCCGCCTGGTCTGCCCGCGTTGCGGGGCGGCCATGCACCAGCGCAAGCCCGACAGCATCGCCCGCACCTGGGCCTTCCTGCTGGCCGCGGTGTCCCTCTACGGCCCGGCCATGGCCCTGCCCATCATGAATACCGCCACCCTCACCGGCGCCCGCGCGGACACCATCATGTCCGGGGTGATCTACCTCATGACCTCGGGCATGTGGCCCCTGGCGGCCATCGTGTTCTTCGCCAGCGTGGTGGTGCCGGTGCTCAAGATCCTGGCCCTGACATTCCTGCTGGTCTCGGTGCACCGGGGCAGCCGCTGGCGGCCCCGGGACCGGACCCGGCTGTACCGCGTGAACGAGGCCGTGGGCCGCTGGTCCATGGTGGACATCTACGTGGTCACGGTGCTGGTGGCCCTGGTGCAGCTGCGCGCCCTGGCCCAGGTGGAGGCCCGCATCGGGGCCCTGTTCTTCGCCGCGGTGGTGGTGTCCACCATGCTCGCGGCCATGAGTTTCGACCCCCGGCTCATCTGGGACCGGCAAGACGACGCGGAGTAACGCATGGAAGAGACCCCCCTGCCCCCGGAACTCGCGACCCAGGCCCCGGAGCCCCAGGTGTCCCACCGCCGCCACATCTCCGTGGTCTGGATCATCCCCCTGGTGGCGCTGTTGGCCGGAGCCTGGATGGCCTACGACGCCATCACCTCCCAGGGGCCGCTGGTCACCATCACCTTCAAGACCGCCGAGGGCCTGGTGGCGGGCAAGACCAAGGTGAAGTTCAAGGACGTGGAGGTGGGCAAGGTCGAGTCCATCGAGTACAGCGACGACCTGTCCCACGTGGTGGTCAAGGCCCGCATGGCCAAGGGCATGGAGCGCTACCTGCGCTCCGAGACCGAGTTCTGGGTGGTGCGGGCCCAGGTGTCCGGGGGCGAGGTCTCGGGCTTGGGAACCTTGTTCTCCGGGGCCTACCTGGGCGTCGGGCTCACCAAGAAGGGCAAGCTCATGACCGAGTTCGTGGGCCAGGAGAAGCCGCCGGTCATCACCGGCGACCAGCCCGGCCGCATCTTCCTGCTGCGCTCCGACCGGCTGGGCTCCCTGGACGTGGGCTCCCCGGTGTACTTCCGGCAGATCAAGGTGGGCCAAGTGGTGGCCTACGACCTGGAGAACAAGGGCCAGAGCGTGCTCATCCAGGTCTTCGTGCGCGCGCCCCACGCCTTGCGGGTGCGCGCCAACACGCGCTTCTGGAACGTGTCCGGGGTGGCGGTGTCCATGGACGCCAACGGGCTGCAGGTCAAGGCCGAGTCCCTGCTCTCCCTGGTGCTGGGCGGCATCGCCTTCGAGACCCCGGGCGCGCCCGAGGAGGCCAAGGACGTGGCCCCGGGCCAGGTGTTCACCCTGTTCCCCACCCGGGAGAAGAGCAACGAGCTGACCTTCGCCCACAAGGAATACTACCGCCTGGAGTTCCCGGGCTCGGTGCGCGGCCTGTCCATCGGCGCGCCGGTGGAGTTCCGCGGCATGGCCATCGGCCAGGTGGCGGACATCACCCTGGAGTACGACGAGGCCAAGGGCGAGGTGCGCATCCCGGTGCTCATCGAGGTGGAGCCCGAGCGCTTCCGCCGCCTGGGCAAGAGCAAGGGCAAGGACCCGGCCAAGATCGTGGCGGACATGGTGGCGGACGGGCTGCGCGGCCAGCTCAAGACCGGCAACCTGCTCACCGGCCAGGCCTACGTGGACCTGGACCTGCACCCCGGCGCGCCCAAGGCAGGCCTGAAGCGCGACGGCGACTACCTGCAACTGCCCACCCTGCCCACCCCGCTGGAGGGCATCTTCGCCAGCTTCAACCGCATCATGGACCGGGTGGACACGCTGCCCCTGGAGTCCATCGCCGGCGAGCTGCGCAACACCATGAGCGGCATGCGGGGCACCATGGACGAATTCCGCACCACCATGGCCGGCCTGCGCAAGGCCCTGGACTCGGCCGAGGGCTTCATGCACACCGTGGACGCCCGCACCCTGCCCAAGGCCGAAGCCGCCCTGGAGCAGATGCGCAGCACCCTGGCCCGGGCCGAGGCGACCATGGACCCGGACTCGGCCATGCGCTCGGACATCGAGCAGGCGCTCAAGGAGCTGGCGGACGCGGCCCGCTCCCTGCGGGTGCTGGCCGACTACCTGGAACGGCAGCCCGACGCGCTGCTCTACGGAAAGGGGAGATAAGGCCATGCGCACCGCCATCCGTCCCGTCCTGGTGGGCCTGCTGGCCCTGGCCGCGGCCCTGGCCGCCTGCCGGGGCCCCATGCCGGCCATGCAGTTCTACACCCTGACCCCGCTGGTCGCGCCCGCCGCGGCCCCGGCCGCCGCCCCCGCGTCCGTGGGCGTGGGTCCCCTGGACATCCCCCTGGCCCTGGACCGGCCCCAGATCGTGACCCGCAGCGCCGCAAACCAGTTGGACATGGCCGAGTTCCACCGCTGGGGCGGCTCGCTGGCCGGCGACATCCTGGCCTCCCTGACCGCGGACCTCTCGGCCCTGCTCGGCTCGGACCGGGTGGTGGCCCATCCCTGGACCCGGTTCATCGAACCCGAGTACCGGGTGCCGGTGGAGATCCACCGCTTCGACGGGAAGCTCGGGGAGGAAGTCTCCCTGGTCGCCACCTGGGCCGTGCACCGCAAGGGCGAGGCCGAGCCCCGGGTGGTGCGCAAGTCCACCCTGGTGGAGCCGGTGGCCGGCCCGGACTACGCCGACCTGGTGGCGGCCCACTCCCGCGCCCTGGCCGCCCTGTCCCGGGAGATCGCCGCGGAGATCGGCCGCCAGATGGCCGCCAACTGACCCGGTGCCGGACCTGCTCACGAACTGGGGCCTGGCCCCGTCCCGGCTGCGGCCGGACCTGGCGCCGCCGGGCAGCCCGGAGCGCTGCATCGCCCGCCAGGTGGCCGAGGACGCCAGGGGCGGTCTGTGGCTGCTGGAGCGCATCGCCCCGGCCCAGGCCCCGCGCCGCGAAACCCTGGCCCGCCTGCTGGCCGCCCTGGAGCGGGCCGGCCTCGACCGCCTGCTCCCCTACCGCCCGCTGCCCGACGGCGGCTTCGTGCTGGCCGCCCGAGGCGGGTGCTGGCAGCTCTCCCCCTTCCTGCCCGGCGTTGACCTGCCCGCCCCGGACTACACGGCCTGGGACGGGCCGGGCCAGGACCTGGGGGACTTCCTGGCCGGCCTGCGCCGGGCCGCAGCCCGGGCGGACATCCCCCCCGGCCTCGCGCACTTCTCCCAGGGAGCCTACGTGGACCGCATGGTGGCCGACGTGGCCCGCCGCGACCCCGCGCTCCTGCCCCGGGTGGCCCGCTTCCGGGAGCTGCTGGCCCCCTTCCTGGAGGCCGAGCCCGCCCTGCCCCGCGTCCTGTCCCACGGCGACCTGCATCCGCGCAACGCGGTGTGGCGGGACGGCCGCCTGGTTGCGGCCATCGACTGGGAGTTCGCAGGGTTCGCCCACGAACTCTACGACCCGGCCGTGGCCCTGGGCTGCATCGGCATGGAGGACCCGGCCAGCTTCGGGCAGGGCGCGGCCGCAGCACTCATCCGCACCCTGCGCGGCCAGGGCCTGCTGGCCGGGGACAGAGCCCGCTGGCTGCGGCCGGCGGTGGCCGCGGCCCGTTTCGGCTGGCTGGCCGAATGGCTGCGCCGCCGCGACCTGGAGATGGCCTCGCAGGAGCTGGACTATTTGGAGCTGCTCCTGGACGCTTGATACAATACTGCTAAAAATCAACATTAGTTAATTCACTCAAAAATCATTGACTGGATTTTGGTCCCCATGTACGGTCGGAGCATGGGCAAACGCACGCCGATACCCACCGGCCAATCCCCGGCAGGAAGGCCTCGGCGGGGCCTGGGCAACCCGCCCCTCACCGCCGAGGACCGGACCATCCTGGACTCCTACCGTCCCCTGGTGCAGGCCCTGGCCGACCTCCTGGGGCCGCACTGCGAGGTGGTGCTGCACTCCCTGGAGGACCCCCGGCGCTCGGTGGTGTGCATCGCCAACGGCCACGTCACCGGCCGCTCCCCGGGCTCGCCCCTCACCGACCTGGCCCTGGACATGCTGCGCGAGGTCCGCTCCGGCGGCCGGCTGCACCAGACCTATTTCAGCACCGCGCGCAACGGGCACCAGCTCAAGTCCGCCACCACCCTCATCCGCAACGGGAACGGCCGGGCCATCGGCATGCTCTGCGTGAACCTGGACCTGGACGTGCCCCTGCACCAATTCGCCGCTACCTACACCGCGGCTCCGGAAGCCGGGCGGGGCCACGTTCCCGAGTACTTCGCCAGCAACGTGGCCGACCTGCTGGAGACCACTGTTGACGCGGTGCTGCGGGAGGTGGAGGACGATCCGGCGGTGCCCGCCAGCCAGCGCAACAAGCAGATCGTCACCGCCCTGTTCGACAAGGGGGTGTTCGAGATCAAGGAGGCCATCCACTATGTGGCCGCCCGGCTCAAGGTCACCCACCACACGGTCTACATGCACATCCGCCGCCACCGCCAGGAACACGGCGGCATCTGAGGGAACTGTTGGAAACGTCCATTCAGCTGGCCGTTCAAAAACCGCGAGGGCAAGGCGCGAGGGAACGTCAAGGCCGAAACGTATTCGACATACGTGAGGGTTTGACGTTGCCGAAGCAACGCAGCCATCGCGGAATTTTCAACGGCCAGCCAACCCCAACCCAAGGAAGCAGGCATGTATAAGGAAATCATCGCCACGGACCAGGCTCCGGCGGCCATCGGCCCCTATTCCCAGGCCGTACGCACCGGAGGCTTGCTCTTCTGCTCAGGCCAGATCGGGCTGGACCCGGCCACCGGCCTGGTGGCCTCGGGAGGGGTGGCCGAACAGGCCGAGCAGGCCCTGGCCAACCTGAAAGCCCTGCTGGCCGCGGCCGGCTGCGGCCCCGAGCACGTGGTCAAGACCACCTGTTTCCTGCGGGACATGGCCGACTTCGCCACCTTCAACCAGGTCTACGCCCGGCACTTTCCCGGAGACTACCCGGCCCGGTCCTGCGTGGCCGTGCTCGGCCTGCCCAAGGACGTGCTGGTCGAGGTGGAGGCCATTGCCGCCACCCCGGGCGCCTAGCGCCGCGCTCGCGGGTCCACGCCGCACTGGCTTGCCGCGCGACACTGTGACAAGAGATCGTATTCTCGAAATACCAGAAGGTGCTTTGCGTTGTGACACCCGGCGACCACCCCTTTCGGAACCATCCAAGGAGGCGATCATGAAACGCGGACTTTCCCTGCTCATCCTGGCCCTGGCGTCACTGGTCCTGGCCGCAGGCCCGGCCCTGGCCGGCCCGGCCAACATCACCATCACCTCCGGCCCCATGGGCGGCGACTGGTACTCCATGGGCGGGGCCCTGGGCGAGCTGTCCAAGGGCGTGCTGCCCGGCGCGGTGGTCACCACCACCACCGGCGGCTCCCTGGAGAACCTGCCCAAGGTCAGCACCGGCCAGGCCGACCTGGGCCTGACCATGGCCAAGCTCTACCACGAGGCCCTGGCCGGCACCGGCGCCTTCGCCGAGCGCGGCAAGCAGGAGAACGTGAGGGCCATGGCCTACCTGGCCAACATCCCCATGAGCTTCTTCCTGGTCAAGGAAGGCAACTCCCTCGCCTCCATCGACGAGATCAAGGCCAAGAAGGTGGGCCTGCGCATCCTCACCTCCAAGAAGGGCTCCTCCCCGGCCCTGGCCGCGGAGATGATGCTGTCCAAGTACGGAATCAGCTTCGACGACATCAAGTCCTGGGGCGGCTCGGTGAGCTACGTGTCCTACGCCGAGGCGTCCAACCTCATCAAGGACGGCCACGCCGACGCCTGGATCGGCCCCATGGTCTCGGCCATCGTGGAGCTGACCACCACCGAGAAGATGAAGATGCTGCCCATCTCCGAGGCCGCGCTCGACAAGCTGCGCGACGAGGACAGCTACGTGAAGACCATGCTGCCCAAGGACAAGTACTACTTCGTGACCAAGGACACCCCGCACATGGCCGAGGCGGTCATCCTGATCGTGCGCAAGGACCTGGACGACGCCACGGCCGAGGCCCTGGCCAAGGCCGTGCTCACCCATCCCGACTCCATCCGCAACATCCACAAGACCTACTCCGGGTTCGATCCAGCCACCGCCTGGCAGAACGTGGGCGGCCCGCTGCATCCCGGCGTGGAGAAGGCCTACAAGGCCCTGGGATTCATGAAGTGAGCCCCGACGCCCAAGCGCCGCGGCGCAACGCCTGGGACCTCGCCATGTCCGCGGGGTTCGTGCTCTTCGCGGGCTACCACGTGTGGACCACCGCATTCGGCATGCCGGTGGCCTACCTGCACCGGCCCATCCACCTGGCGTTCGCCGTGGCCTTGGGATTCCTGCTCTATTCGGCCAGGGGCCAGAAGCGCTCGCAGCGGGCTCCCGTCTGGGACATGGCCCTGAGCCTTCTGGCCCTGGCCGGCTTCGGCACCGCGGCCTGGCTGGCCGAGCCCATCTCCGAACGCCTGGCCATGGTGGACCCCCTGAGCGCCTGGCAGCTCTTCTGCGGCGGGACGATCATCCTCCTGGTGCTGGAGCTCATCCGGCGCACCGTGGGCTGGCTCCTGGCCGCGGTGGCCATCCTGTTCCTGGCCTACGCCTTCCTGGGGCCGCACATGCCCGGGGTCCTGGCCCACCGCGGCTTCGGGTGGAAGGCCATCGTGGACTACCAGGCCTACGGGCTGGAGGGGATCTATTCCTCGGCCGTGGGGGTGTCCTCCACCTACATCGTGGTGTTCATCATCTTCGGCACCTTTTTGGAGATGAGCGGGGCGGGCGAGGTGCTCATGGACCTGGGCCGCGCCCTCACCGGCCGCTACCGCGGCGGCCCGGCCAAGATCGCGGTGCTCACCAGCGCCTTCTTCGGCACCATCTCCGGCTCGGCCGCGGCCAACGTGTACGCCACGGGCAGCTTCACCATCCCGCTCATGAAGCGCACCGGCTACAGCCCGGTGTTCGCCGGCGCGGTTGAGGCAGCGGCCTCCACGGGCGGCCAGCTCATGCCGCCCATCATGGGCGCGGCGGCCTTCCTCATGGCCGACATCCTGGGCATCCCCTACCTCAAGGTCTGCGCCGCGGCCCTCATCCCCTCGGTGCTCTACTTCTTCTCCATCCTCATGATGGTGGACTTCGAGGCCGCCAAGCTGGGCATCAAGGGCTTGCCCAAGGAGGAGTTGCCCGACCTGCGCGCCACCCTGCGCCGCTCCGTGCTCCTGACGCCCATCGTGGTGCTGGTGGGGGTCATGCTGGCGGGCTACACCCCGTTCATGGCCGCCTTCATGGCCACGGCCTCCACCCTGGCGGCCTCCTGGTGCGTTCCCGGCAAGCGCATGGGCCTCAGGCAGGTCATCAAGGCCCTGGACACCAGCGGCCGGCGCACGGTGCTCATCGCCGTGGCCTGCGCCGGGGCCGGGCTCATCATCGGGGTGGTCACCCTCACCGGGGTGGGCCTGAACATCTCGTCCCTGGTCATCACCGCCTCGGGCGGCAACACCGCCCTGGCCCTGGTGCTCATCATGGTGGCCTCCATCCTCATGGGCGTGGGCACCCCCACCACCGTGGCCTACATCATCGTGGCCACCCTGGGGGTCCCGGCCCTGCAGAACCTGGGCTTCGAGGCCCTGCCCTCGCATTTCTTCGTGTTCTACTTCGGGGTGCTGTCCATGATCACCCCGCCCGTGGCCGTGGCCTCCTACGCAGCGGCCGAGGTGGCCGGCGCGGACATGATGCGCATCGGCGTCACCGGCACGAGGCTGTGCTTCGTGGCCTTCCTGGTGCCCTTCCTGTTCATGTACGAGCCCGCCCTGCTCATGGTGGGCGCGCCAACCAAGATCCTCCTGGCCTTCGCCACCGCCCTGGTGGGCTGCGTGGCCCTGGCCGGAGCCCTGGAGGGCTGGTACCTCGGCTGCATCGGCCCGGCCCTGCGGGTGCTCCTGTTCGCCTCGGCCCTGCTCATGATCTTTCCCGGCCACCGCACCGACCTGTTCGGCTTCGCGCTCCTGGCCGCCATCACCCTGTGGCGGCGCTCCCGCCGCGCCGCCGCTGCTGCGCAATCCCCATCCAACGGAGAAGCATAATGGCCCGACTCATCTACCCTTCCGGCTCCTGGGTGGCCATCGTCACCCCCTTCGACGCATCCGGCGAGATCGACCTGGGCGTCATGCGCGACCTGGTGGACTTCCAGGCGGCAAACGGCACCAGCACCCTGCTCATCATGGGCTCCACCGGCGAGCCCACCACCCTGACCCTGGACGAGCGCAAGCGCATCATCAGGGAGATGGCCGCCTACTGCAAAGGCAAGATCCATGCCTTCTTCGGTGTGACCCTGGGCTCCACGGCCATGACCATCGACCTGGCCCGCTATGCCCAGGAACAGGACGCCGACGGCATCGTCATCGTGGTGCCGCCCTACCTGGCCCCGCCCCAGGACTCGGTGTTCGCGTACCTGCACGAGGTCTGCTCCAGCGTGGACATCTCGGTGGGCCTGTACAACAACCCGGCCCGGGTCATCACCAACATCGACCCCGCCACCATCGTGCGCCTGTTCAACGCCGTGCCCAACCTGGTGGCGGACAAGGAGGCCATGCCCAGCGTGGGGCAGCTGGTGCAGGTCATCGAGGGCACCCAGGGCAAGCTGCCGGTGCTGTGCTGCGACGCCCCGGTCTACGGCCTGGTGCTGCCCACCCTGTCCCTGGGCGGCCGGGGCACGGCCAACGTCACCGGCAACGTGCACCCCCGGGCCGTGGCCGCCATGTCCAAACCCTGGGAGTCCTGGGAGGACGTGGAGAACACCCGGCGCATCTACTTCGACATCCTTCCCCTCATGGACGCCACCTACGCCGCGCCCAACCCGGTGGCCACCAAGGCCATGGTGCGCCTGCTCGGCTTCCCGGTGGGCTCCTGCCGCAAGCCCCTGCCCGACCCCTCCCCGCGCATCATCACGGCCATGGAGGAAGTCATCGCCCGGTTCGAGCTCAAGCAGCTCTACGGACTGAAGTAGGAGGCCGGCCGTGACCGTCACCCCCATCCCCAACCCGGTCTACCGCCACCTGAAGCTGGGACCCGGCGCGGACCTGTTCGCGTCCCTGCGCCGATTCATGGACCAGGAAAACCTGGAGCGGGCCTTCGTGCTCTCCACCATCGGCTCCCTGCGCAAGGTGATCGTGAACTTCCCCAAGGCCATGGTGGACAACCCCGAGGTGGGGAGCGTCACCCTGGAAGGGGCCTACGAGATCAACGGCATCTCCGGCGAGGTCTGGCGCGAGCCGGACCGCATCCGGGTGCACCTGCACGGCTCCGTGACCCATGAGGCGGCCACCCTGTACGGGGGCGGCCTGGGCGAGGGCGCCGTGGTCCTCAAGCTGGCCGAGATGGTGATCCTCGGCATTCCCAAGGAGTGAACCCATGCCCCTGTACAGCTTCCACTGCCCGGCCTGCGGCCAGGATTTCGACCGCTTCCTGCGCCTGAGCCGGCTTGCGAACGGCGCGGCCTGCCCGGCCTGCTCCGCCCCGGTATCCCATCCGGCCGCGGGCGGCCCGGCCTCGGCCCAGGCCCCCTCCCCTGCCCCGGAACCGGCCTCGGGCCAGGGCTCCTGCCTCATCCCCCAGCGGGGCTGAGCCGGTCAGCCTAGGAGCACCCATGTCCTTCCTGCTCAAAGACATCCTGCGCATGGAGGTGGCCCCGGCCCTGGGGTGCACCGAGCCGGTGGCCATCGCCCTGGCCGCGGCCGCCGCGGCCTCCCTGCTGCCGCCCGGCGACATCGCCTCCATCGAGGTCTGGGTGGACCCCAACGTGTACAAGAACGGCCTGGCGGTGTGCATTCCCGGCACGCCCGGCCTGGCCGGCCTGGACACGGCCGCGGCCCTGGGCGCGCTGGGAGGCGACCCCGCCCTGCGCCTGGAGGCGCTGGAGCCCATCACCCCCGCGGTGGTGGACCAGGCCCTGCGCCTCAAGGCCCGGGGCCTGGTCCAGGTCCACATGCTGGACCAGACCGGCCTGCACGTGCGGGCCGTGGTCCGGCAGGGCGCGGACGAGGCCGAGGCGGTCATCACCGGAACCCACGACAACATCGTGAGCCTGTCCCTGGGCGGCCGGCCGGTCACGGACAGCCCGCTGCTGCGGGAGGCCGGCCCCGGGGACAAGGGCGGCCTGGCCGAACTGGAGGCCTGGCTGCGCGGCCTGAGCCTGGCCGACCTGCTGGACCTGGCCCGCACTGCGGACCAGGAGGACCTGGAATTCGTGGAACAGAGCGTGCGGGTGAACATGCTCCTGGCCGAATACGGACTCCTGCACGGCCCGGGCCTGGGCGTGGGCAAGGCCATGGAGCGCCTGGTGCGGCAGAAGCTCATGGCCAAGGACATGATCCTGGCCGCGCGCATGCTGGCCTCGGCCGCGGCCGACGCCCGCATGTCCGGGGTGAAGATGGCGGCCATGTCCTCGGCGGGCAGCGGCAACCACGGGCTCACCGCGGTGCTGCCCATCTGGGCGGTGAAGGACTACGTGGACTGCTCGCACCGGACCGTGCTGGAGGCGGTGTGCCTGAGCCACCTGGTCACCGGCTACGTCAAGGCCCACACCGGCCGGCTCTCGGCCCTGTGCGGGTGCTCGGTGGCGGCCGGGTCCGGGGCCGCGGCGGGCGTGACCTACCTCTTGGGCGGCGGGGTGGCGCACATGGCCGGGGCCATGAAGAACCTCATCCAGGACCTGGCCGGGGTGATCTGCGACGGGGCCAAGCTGGGCTGCGCCATGAAACTGGCCACCGCCGCGGGCGGGGCGGTGCAGGCCGCGCTCTTCTCCCTGCAGGGCGTGGTGGTGGGCCAGGACGACGGCATCATCGGCGCGACCCTGGAGAAGACCACCGAGAACCTCGGCGCGCTCAGCACCCAGGGCATGGTGGAGACCGACCGCACCATCCTGCGCATCCTCACGGAAAAGCGGCTCAAGGTGGAGTAGCCTCCCGAGGACGCTTGACACCAGGCCCGGTTCCTGCTGGCATGGCCGCCACATCCTGCGAGATTTCCAAGGAGAAACCCATGCCCAAGCCCCTGGTGTACGTGACCCGGCAGATCCCCGACGCCGGGCTGGTCAAACTGCGCGAGCGCTGCGACGTTGTCGTGAACCCCGAGGACCGGCCCCTCTCCCGCGAGGAGCTGCTGGCCGCCGTGGCCGAGGCCGACGCGGTGCTGGGCCTGCTCACGGACAAGATCGACGCGGGGTTCTTCGACGCGGCCACGCGGCTCAAGGGCTACGCCAACTACGCGGTGGGCTTCGACAACATCGACGTTCCCGAGGCCACCCGGCGGCGCATCCCGGTGTCCAACACCCCGGACGTGCTCACCAACGCCACGGCCGAACTGGCCTGGGCCCTGCTTTTGGCCGTGGCCCGGCGGGTGGTGGAGACCGACGCCATCATGCGCTCCGGCGCATGGCCGGGCTGGGGGCCGCTGCAGTTCATCGGCGCGGACGTGACCGGCAAGACCCTGGGGATCGTAGGCGCGGGCCGCATCGGCACGGCCATGGCCCGCATGTCCAGGGGCTTCGGCATGAAGATTCTCTACACCTCGCACTCGCGCACCAACGAGGCGCTGGAAAAGGAACTGGGCGCCAAACGGGTCAGCTTCGACGAGCTGCTGGCCCAGTCGGACTTCGTGAGCATCCACGCGCCGCTCAACCCGTCCACCAGGCACCTGTTCGACGCCGCGGCCTTCGCCAGCATGAAGCCGAGCGCCATCCTGGTGAACACCGGCCGGGGGCCGGTGGTGAAGGAGGACGACCTGGTGGCCGCGCTGAACGCCGGAACCATCGCGGGCGCCGGACTCGACGTGTACGAGGCCGAGCCCAGGATGGCCGCGGGCCTGGCCCAGTGCAAGAACGCCGTGCTCCTGCCCCACGTGGGCTCGGCCACGGTCTCGGCCCGGGACGGCATGTCCCTGCTGGCGGCCGAGAACCTGCTGGCCATGCTGGAAGGCCGCAGGCCCCCCACCTGCCTGAACCCCGAGGTGTTGGGCTAGGCCCGGCCGTTCCGGCCCGCCTCCCGCCAAGCTGGCCGCCGCCCCTTACCCGCAGACGCTGCGCAGGTCCTCGCCCAGGTGTTCCTGCTCGTTCTCGCCAAGCAGGCCCAGGGAGAGGCAGATGAGGGTCCATAGGTGGACCGGCCGCCAGGCGCCCCCGGTGTGCGCGGCCAAATCGCCGATCTGGGAGTGGCAGTTGTGGCAGGGGGCCACCACGTAGCGCGCGCCGGTGGCCTCGATCTGCTCGGCCTTGCGCCGGCCGTACGCCCGCCGCTGCCGGGGGTAGCCGGCCTGCAGGGCTCCGCCCCCGCCGCCGCCGCAGCAGTAGTTGTTGGACTTGTTCGGCCGCATCTCCACCAGGTTCTCCTCGCCCACCACCATCCGAGTCACGAAGCGCGGTCCTCGGCCGCGGCGTCGCCCAGGGACTTGCGCACCAGCTGACAAGGGTCCTGCACCGTGAAGATGACGCCCGCGGTGTTCCAGTCCGCGTTCACCGGGAGCTTCCCCTCCCGGATCCAGCGAGCGTACCGGGCTGCGCCATCTCCGCGGACCAGGCCTTTCGCGAGGCGGACCTGGCCGTGGACTTCTGCGAGGACGTGCCCGCCCTGCCCCTGGCCGACGCCCGGCGCATCCAGGGGCTGTTCGAGGCGGCCGGGGCCCACGCCAAGATCAGCTCCATCCACGTGAACGGCTGGTTCGGGGACTACGACAAGCTGGCCATGACCCGGGTCTTCTTCGCCGAGGTCCTGGGCCAGGACCTGGACGCGGTGCGGGACGCGGTGGTCTTTGCCGGCGACTCGCCCAACGACGCGCCCATGTTCGCCTTTTTCCCCAACGCGGTGGGCGTGGCCAACGTGCTGGATTTCGGCGACGCCCTGCCCGCCCGGCCGGCCGGCCTGGGTCACCGCGGCCCGAGGCGGGGTCGGGTTCGCCGAACTGGCCGCGGCCCTGCTCGCGGCCCGCGCCTGACCCTCCGCCTGCCTCTCTTGCGCCTGCGGCTACAGGCTCGCGAGCGCCCCTCGGTCCGGGTCCGAAAGAATTTTTCAGTTTTTACGCCATAGTATGCATGGGCAGCTGTGCCGGACGGCCAGTTGGACGTTCATCGGGCACGGCCTTTACGTGCCGGATTGTCCCGCAGAGTTGATTGGACTGATTGCCGCCCCGGCCTCGCCCCGGGCAGTACTCCATGCCCTACTTCAGGCCGTACTGCTTGAGCTTGCGCCAGAGGGTGGTGCGGGGCAGGCCCAGGATGCGGGCGGTGAGGCCCTTGTTGCCGCCGGTGCGGGAGAGCACCTTGGCCACGTGGCGGCGCTCCAACTCCTCCAGGGTCACCAGCTTCTCGCCCTCCACGGCCTCGAACTCCATCTGCTGCATGTCCGGGGGCAGATCGGCCAGATCCACCTTCTCCCCTTCGCCCAGGGCCACGGCCCGCTCCACGATGTTCTCCAGCTCCCGCACGTTGCCCGGGAAGTCGTACTGCATGAGGGTGTCCATGGCCGGGTCCGAGACTCCGGCCACGTTCTTGTGGAAGAGCAGGCCGTACTTGTCCACGAAATGCCGGGTGAGCAGCGGGATGTCCTCGCGCCGCTCGGCCAGGCGCGGCAGGGCGATGCCCACGACATTCAAGCGGTAATAGAGGTCCTCGCGGAAGGTCCCCTGCTCCACCTCGGCCTTGAGGTCGCGGTTGGTGGCCGCGATGACGCGGATGTCCAGGCCCACCGGGGTGGCCGAGCCCACCCGCAGGATGCGCCGCTCCTGGATCACGTGCAGGAGCTTCACCTGCATGGACGCGGGCATCTCCCCGATCTCGTCCAGGAACACCGTGCCGCCGTTCGCGCTCTCCAGGAGCCCCACCTTGGCCGCCACCGCGCCGGTGAAGGCCCCCTTCTCGTGCCCGAACAGCTCGCTGGCGATGAGCTCCTCGGCGAACCCGCCGCAGTTGAAGGACACGAAGGGCCGGTCCCGGCGCGGGGACAACTCGTGGATGGCCTTGGCCACCAGGGCCTTGCCCGTGCCGCTGGCCCCGGTGACCAGCACGTTGCAGGCCACGGGAGCGACCTTGCGGATGAGCTCGAACACGCTGCGCATGGCCGCGCTGGCCCCGATCATGGAGCCCAGCCCGGTCTCCCGGCGCAGGGCCTTGCGCAGCCGCCGGTTCTCCCGGCGCATGGACACCTTGGTGCTGGCCTCGCGCACCAGGCCGCGCACCTCGGCCAGGCGCACCGGCTTGGCCACGTAGTGGAACACTCCCTCCTTTATGGCCTCCACGGCCAGCTCCAGGCTGCCGTGCCCGGTGACCAGGATGGCCTCGGTGTCCGTGCCCAGGGCCTTCATGCGCCGAAACACCTCCATGCCGTCCAGGCCCGGGAGCTTGAGGTCCAGGAGCACCGTGGAGAATCCGGCCTCGGGCAGCCGGGCCAGGAAGGACTCGCCGTCCGGAAACGCCTCCACCTCGTAGCCGTCGCGCAAAAAGGCCTCGGCCAGCCTGCGCCGAGCCAGGCCCTCGTCCTCCACGATCGCCAGGCGGCATGGCGTTGCCAGGCTATCGGCCATCCTTGTCCTCCTGCTCCATGAACTTGGGCAGGTACACCCGGAACAGCGCGCCTTCGCCCAGGGTGCTCTTGGCCTCGATGCGCCCGCCCATCCGCTTCACGATGGAATAGGTCACGGCCAGGCCCAGGCCCGTGCCCTTGCCCGGGTCCTTGGTGGTGAAGAAGGGCTCGAAGATGTGGGGCAGCTGCTCGGCCGGGATGCCCTTGCCCGTGTCGCGCACCTCCAGGCAGACGAACTCCCCGGCGTCGAGGCCGCTTACCGTCACCTGCCCGCCTGGAGGCGTGGCCTGCACCGCATTGAGGATGAGGTTCAGGAACACCTGCTGCAGGTGGCGCAGGTTGCCGGCCACCTGGGCCAGGCCGGGCGGCAGGTCCACCACCACCTTCATGCCCGAGATCATGACCTGGTTCTTGAGCAGGGCCACGGTGCTCTTCACCATCCCGGCAGGATCCAGGGGGGAAAGCTCGGCCCGCTCGGTGCGGGAGAAGTCCAGCAGGTTGCGCACGATCTCCCCGGCCCGCTCGGCCTGGTCCAGGATGTCCGTGGCCAGCTCCTTCCCGTCCTCGTCCAGCACGTCGCCGTGGGTCTCGAGCAGGGTCTCGGCCGAGAGCATGATGTTGTTCACCGGGTTGTTGATCTCGTGGGCGATGCCCGCGGTGAGGGTGCCCAGGGCCGCTATCTTGCGCGCCTGGAGCAGGTTCTCCTGGTTGGCCTCCAGCTCGTGGGCCATGAGGTTCAGGGCCTCCAGGAGCCCGGCGATCTCCGCGATGTGCCGGCCCGGGGCGTTCACCGGGCTGAAGTCGCCCTTGGCCACCCGGCCGGTGATCTGGCGCACCAGGGTCAGCGGCGTGAGCAGGCTACCCGCCACCACCTTGATGAGGAAGACCATGAACAGGAGGAACACCCCCAGGGTGCCGAAGGGCAACAGCGACACCCGGGAGATGGTGCGGTGGATGCGCTCCCGCTTGGTGCGGGCAGCACCCTCGGCCAGGTCCACCAGCCGCTTGCCCAGGCCGCGGATGCGCTCGGCGTCCGCGGAGAGCCCCTGGCGCAGATCCAGAAGCGCGGCGCGGTAGCCGGCCAGGGCCGCCAGTAGCGCGTCGCGCCGCTCCGGCCCGGCCACCCGGCCCATGTCCGAGGCGATGGCCTGGGCCTGGGCCTCGGCCTGGTCCAGGTAGCCCACGCCCTCGGCCAGGCTCCGGGCGTCGCCGTAGATGAGCACGTTCTTCTCGTAGCGCCGCGCCTCCAGGATGTTGTTCAGGAGGTCGTCGTAGCGCTCGGACAGCACCAGCCGCGCCCGCACCGCCGAGAGGGTCCAGACGTTCAGCGCCGTGAGCCCGCCGGCCACCAGGAAGGTGACCAGGAACAGGGCGAAGATCTTGCCCTTGATGGAGTTGAAGAAGTCCCGCCAGCGCGCTGCCCGGCCCATGCCCGCCTCCTGGCCGGGGGCTTGGCCTCCGGTCGTCCAGACCCTAACCCATGTTCCGTTTTGAGACAAGCCCCCGGGCAAGGTCATTGTTTCATTACGGAACAAATCAGGATGCCCGCGCATGCAGCTTCATGAAAAACTATTAAATACAGTGAGTTAAGTCACAATTCCCGGTTGGCCCCGGTCTTGCTTTTTTGGGGGACACACTCGGGAGACCCATGGAACGCATCCTCGTTGGCATAGACGCAACCCGCCCCGCCTGGGAGGCCCTGACCCGGGCCGTGCTCCTGGCCGGGCGCATAGCCGCGCGCCTCACCGTCCTCCTGGTGCTCCGCCCGGCCGCGGCCCCGCCCCCCGGGGTCCGCCGCCGGGTGGACCTGGAGATCGAGGCGGCCAAGGCCTCGGGCGTGGGCGTGGAGTTCTACGTGGCCGAGGGAGCCTTTGCCGAGGAGGTCATCCATGCCGCGGGCCAGTTCAAGACCACCCTGCTGGTGGCCCCGGCCCCGGGACCGCCCGGAGAAGAGAGGAGCGCGGAGGCCGAGGCCATAAGCCACATCCTCAACGGGGTGGACTGCCGGGTGGAGCTGGTTTCGCCCAAGAAGAACCTTTAACCGACAAAGGACGGGTCATGACCATTCCCATGCATCTCTACCTGCCCATTGCGGGCAACAGCATCAACATCGTCGCGGTCTTCGGCCTGGGCGGGGTGGTCGGGCTGCTCTCCGGCATATTCGGGGTGGGGGGCGGCTTCCTCATGACCCCCCTGCTCATCATGATGGGCATCCCGCCCACCGTGGCCGCGGCCTCGGACTCCAACCAGATCGTGGGCGCGTCCACCTCGGGCACCCTGGCCCACCTGCGCCTGGGCAACGTGGACATCAAGATGGGCCTGCTGCTGCTCATCGGCGGCGTCATCGGCGGCACCGGGGGCGTGGGCGTGATCAAGGTCCTGCGCGCCATGGGCAACGCGGACTTCCTCATCACCGTGACCTACGTGCTCATGCTCGGATTCGTGGGCGGCTACATGTTCCTGGAGAGCCTGTCCTCCATGCGCAAGGCCAAGCAGTCCGGGGGCGGCCACCCCGCAGCCGCGGGCAAGCCCTCGTTCTTCGCCCGGCTCACCGGAGCCCTGCCCTGGAGCATGGACTTCGCCCGCTCCGGGGTGCGCATGTCCCCGCTCATGCCGCTGGGCCTGGGCGTCCTGGTGGGCGTGCTCTCGGCCATCATGGGTGTGGGCGGCGGCTTCATCATGGTGCCGGTGATGGTCTACCTGCTGCGCATGCCCATGCACGTGGTGGTGGGCACCAGCCTGTTCCAGATCCTCTTCACCTGCATCAACGTCACGATCATGCAGTCGGCCACCAACCACACCGTGGACTTCGTGCTGGCGCTCATCCTGCTCATCGGCTCGGCCCTGGGCGCGCAGGTGGGGGCCAAGGTGGGCAAGCGGCTGCACGGCGACCAGCTCAAGATCCTGCTGGCCAGCCTGGTGCTCGTGGTCATGTTCAAGATGCTCTACCAGCTCCTGGCCAGGCCCGACGTGCTCCTGGCCTATGTGGGAGGTCACTAGCCATGCGTCGCGTCTCGATCCTCACCCTGGCCCTGGCCCTGCTCCTGCCCCTGGCCGCCCGCGCTGCGGACGCCGAACTGGCGGTCACCCCCCCGGACGTCGCCATCGGCGCGCTGTACGACGGCGCGCACCTGACCGTCACCGGCCGCGCGCCCTCGGGCGCGGACGTGGTGGTGCGCTTCACCGGCGAGCCCGACGAGATCCACATGAAGGAAAAGGGCAAGGCCCTGGGACTCCTGTGGATGAACCTGGACTCCCTGACCTTCACCGGCGTGCCCCGGGTCTGCCTCGTCCAGTCCACCCGGCCCATGGCCGACCTGGGCGGGGCGGGCGAAGAGCTGGGCCTGACCGGCCTGGCCGCCACCTTCGGCGTCCAGTCCGAGCACGGGGACAAGCACTACCTGCTGCCCGAGCTGGTGAAGCTCAAGCAGGAGGAGGGCCTGTACCGCGAGACCTCGGGCCAGGTGGAGATGGGGCCGGAGTCCGACGGGACCCAGCCCTTCACCGCCACGATCTTCACGCCCTCGCGCCTGTCCCCGGGCGAATACCGGGTGGAGGCCTTCGCGGTGCAGCACGGCGCGGTCACCGCCCGGCAGTCCGCGCCGGTGCGCGCCTCCCTGGCCGGCGCCCCGGCGTTTTTGGCCAACCTGGCCTTCAACCACGGGGCCTGGTACGGCGTGCTGGCCTCCATCATCGCCATCCTGGGCGGCCTCCTGATAGGCATGGTGTTCCAGAGCAAGGGCGGCGCCCACTAGCAAATCGTTGAAAAACTCGCGGGGGCGGCGTTGCTGCGAAAAAGGCAAACCCTCACGTATCTCCAATACGCTTCGGGCTTGCCTTTTTCTTGCGCCTACCCCCCGCGGTTTTTGAACGATTTGCAAGATGGTGGTAAGAGAATGAAATAGGGAAATGACATGTCCCCCTTCACCGGCCTCAAGAACGCGCTGGCCGCCTGGCGGGCCAGAAAGCACCAGGTGCCGTTCACGGTGCTCTTCAAGAAGTTCAAGAGCATCCTGGAGCGCAACAACCTGGTGCTGGAGCTCATGGCCGACATGGGGGACAAGCTGGGCGGGGAGTACGTCTTCGACCAACAGTACATCCTGGACAGCTGCGACCGGCTCCTGGACCAGGTCTTCAAGCTGGTGTCGGACCTGGCGGTGCTGCGCCAGCGCAAGAACGTGGACCTGTTCCTGGCCGGCGAGCGCATCCAGCACCAGATCCGGGAAGAGTTGGCCGGCCGCCGCGCCCCGGGCCGCACCGGCCCCATCCTGCCCCTGGCCGGCCTGGCCAACGACCTGGGCGACGAGTGCGGCAACAAGATGGCCAACCTGGGGGACATCCGCAACATCCTGGGCATGCCCACGCCCGAGGGCTTCGTCATCACCACCGGGGCCTACCTGGCCGCGGTGGAGCGCGGCGCCCTGCGCCAGCGCATCTCCCAGGCCCTGTCCGGCCTGCGGCTCGGGGACGAGGCCGGACTCAGGGAGGTCTCCGCGCGGCTGCGCCAGGAGATCCTGGGCCTGGCCCTGCCCCGCGTCCTGGCCCGGGCCATCGCGGCCGCTGCCCGGGACCTGGCCGAACGCGCCGGCCCGCTCCTGGCGGTGCGCTCCAGCGCCTGGGACGAGGACACCCTGTCCAGCTTCGCGGGCATGTACGAGACCCGGTTGGGGGTGCGGCCCGAGGGCCCCGGGGGAGTGGTTGACGCCTACCGCGAGGTCTTGGCCAGCCTGTTTTCCGAGGACGCCCTGCGCTACCGCCTCTACCGCGGCCTGGAGGGCGACGAGCCGGCCATGGCCGTGGGCGTGGTGGGCCTGGTGGACGCCCGGGCCAGCGGGGCGCTGTACACCTACGCCCCGCTGCACGACCACGACCAGGCCATGGTGGTGAGCGCGGCCTGGGGCCTGGGCAAGCCGGTGGTGGACGGCACCGCGGAAACCGACACCATCGTGCTGCACCGCAACCCGCCCCACGCCGTCCTGTCCCGGGAAATCTGCCCCAAGCCCCAGCGCATGGTGGCCGATCCCGCAGGCGGGGTGCTCCTGGAGGACACCCCCCCGGAACTGCGCGACGCGCCCTGCCTCACCCCGGCCCAACTCTCCGAGCTGGCCGAGGCCGCGCTCACCCTGGAGCGCTTCTTCCGCCGGCCCCTGGACGTGGAATGGGCGTACGACCACGACGGCAAGCTGGTCATCCTCCAGGCCCGACCCCTGCGCATCACCCCGCGCGACCCCCAGGCCTGCGCCGACCCCAGCCTGGCTGCCAAGGACGCCCGGGTGCTGCTCTCCGGCTCGGGCGCGGCGGCCATGGGCGGAGTGGCGGCCGGACCGGTGTACAAGGCCCGGCCCGGCGCGGACCTGGACGACTTTCCCTACGGGGCCATCCTGGTGGCGGCCCATTCCTCGCCGCGCTACGCCAAGGTCATGCCCAGGTGCCGGGGCATCATCACCGACGTGGGCTCGGCCACCGGGCACATGGCCACCATCGCCCGGGAGCTGCGGGTGCCCACCCTGGTGGGCGTGGACGGCGCGTTCCGCACCCTGCGGCCCGGCCAGGAGATCACCCTGGATGCGGACCGCAAGGTGGTCTATGCCGGGGCCCTGGCCGAGCTGTGCCGCTCCGACCTGGCCAAGGAGGACGTGTTCGAGGAGTCGCGCGAGTACCGGCTGCTCAAGCGGGTGCTCAAGCGCATCACCCCGCTGACCCTGGTGGACCCCAATTCCCCGGACTTCACCCCGGCCCGCTGCGCCACCTGCCACGACATCGCCCGCTACGTGCACCAGAAGGCGGTGGAGGAGCTCATCACCCTGTCCGCGACCCACCTGGAGCGGCACGAGGGCGCGCCGCGGAGGCTCTCCTCGTCCCTGCCCCTGGGGCTGACCCTCATCGACGTGGACCGCGGCCTGGCCGACACGGCCACGGGCGAGGAGGTGCGCCAGGAGGACCTGCGCTGCGTGCCGCTCCTGGCGATCATGGAGGGCCTGGCCCGGGCCGGCATGTGGGAGATCGATCCGGCCAGGGTGGACCTCAAGAGCTTCATGTCCAGCATGACCCGCACCTTCGGCGCGGACCAGGCCCATCCCGAGCGCATGGGCCGCAACCTGGCCGTGGTCTCCCGGGAGTACTTGAACCTGCACCTGCGCCTGGGCTACCATTTCACCGTGGTGGACGCCTACATCGGGGACAGCCTGAACGACAACGCCATCTTCTTCCGCTTCATGGGCGGGGTCACCGAACTGGTGCGCCGCTCCCGGCGGGCGGTGCTCATCGCCGCGGTGCTGGAGCGCTTCGACTTCCGGGTGCAGGTCAAGGGCGACATGGTGACCGGCCGGGCCAAGAAGCACCCCTCGGCCGCCATGCTGGACAAGCTGCGCATGCTGGGCGGGCTCATCGGCTACACCCGCCAGCTCGACGCCCGGCTGGACGACGACGCCTCGGTGCAACGCCACCTGGACGAATTCCTGTCCACCTTCAGCGCCCCCAAGGAGGCAGCGCCATGAGCGACCGGCGGACCAGCATCCTGGTCCTGGACGACGAGCCCATCGTGTGCAAGCGCCTGAGGCCCTTCTTCTCGAAGGCTGGCTACGAGGTGGAGACCTTCGGCAGCGCGGACGAGGCCCTGGCCCGGGTGCGGGAGCGGGCCTTCGACGTGGTCATCACCGACCTCAAGATGCAGGACATGGACGGCCTGGCCTTCCTCACCAAGGTCAAGGAGATCCATCCCGACACCGGGGTCATCGTCATCACCGGCTTCGCCACCCTGGAGACCGCCCGCGAGTCCTTCCGCCAGGGGGTCTTCGACTTCGTGGCCAAGCCCTTCAAGCTGGCCGACATCCTGGACAGCGTGCGCCGGGTGGAGAAGGAAAAGGGGTTGGGGGCCTAGCCGCCCATGCGCCCCCCAGGCGACGCGCAGGTCCAGGACGGCCAGGGGCCGGGCACGGCCCGGTTCCTGTTCCGCGCCTTCCGCCGCATCCTGGACCTGAACACCCGGGTCCTGGAGGCCATGGCCCGGATGGACCGCGCCCTGGGCGGGGAATACGTGTTCGACGCGGCCTTTCTCCAGTCCGCGGTGCGCGACCTGGGCGGCCTGGCCCACCGGGTGGCCTACCATCTGAACGGCATGACCGGCGAGGCCGAGGTGGCCCTGTACGACGCCTGCCTGGGAGTCAAGGACGGCCTGGAGGACGTGCTCTCCGGCGGCCTGGGGTCCCTGGCCGGCCGCCACGCCCTGGCCTTCGCGGAACTGGACTGGGAGGCCGAGCCCCTGGCCGGCCTGCCCGCGGTGGCCCTGGCCGTGCTGGGGGGCCGCCTGGGCCTGCCCGCGGCCGACGGCTTCAGCCTCACTGTCACCGGAACCAAGGCCCTGCGCCAGGACCCGGCCCCGGCTGCCGAGGCGGCCATCGCCCGGGAGCTGGCCGCCCTCTCGGCCCGCCACGGCGGCCCCGCCGCCCTGGACCTGGTGCTGGCCGAGGCCTGGCCCGACGCGCCCGGCCAGGTCCTGGCCACCCGCGCGGTGGACGACCCGGCCGGCCTGGTCGAATCCCTGCGTGCGCTCCTGGCCGAGCATCCCGAGTCCTCCCCCCTGGCCGTGGCGGTGTTGCGCCGGCCCGCGGCCCTGCTCTCCGGCAGCCTGCAGACCCTGGCCTTCGCCCCGGCCCTGCCCCCGGCCATCCTGGTCCACGCCGGGCACGGGGAGGCGGACCGGGACCGCTCCTGGATCGAGCGCACCGCGCCCCACGCCCTGCTCCGCTCCCGGCTGGCGACGAAGCCGCTGGACGCGCTCCTGGTGCAGCGCCGGCCCCAGGCCTTGAGCCGCGGCCGGCTCATGCGCGGCTCGGCCTGGCTCTCCCCGGAACGGTTGGCCCGGCTGGCCGACCTGGGCCTCACCGCGGAACGCGCCCTGGGCGGGCCGCACCTGCTGCACTGGGTGCTGGACCCGGCGGGCGAGGCCGTGCTCACCGGGGTGGAGCCCCTGGCCGGCGGCCTGGACCCGCACCCCGACGACGCCCACGTCCCCCTGCCCGGGCCGGCGGACCGGCTGCTGGCCGGGGGCCGCACCGCCTGCGGCGGGGTGGGCGCGGGCGCGGTGCTGGCCATCGACGAGAACACCCCGCCGGCCGACGTGCCCCTGGGCGCGGTGGGCGTGGCCCGCGCGGCCTCGCCCGGCCTGTCCCGCATCGTGCCCCGGCTGGCCGCCCTGCTCACCGAGGTGGGCTCCCCGGCCAGCCACCTGGCCACCGTGGCCCGGGAATCCCGGGTGCCGGCCCTGTTCGGCCTGTCCGGCTCGCTGGGCCTTGCGTCGGGCAGCCTGGTCACCGTGGACGCGGACCAGGCCGAGGTGTACCGCGGCATGCAGCACGGCCTGTTGCGCCAGGCCGCGGCCGCGGCCCTGGAGACCGGGCGCGAACCCGAGGTGCAGGTGCTGCGCCGGCTGCTGCGCCTCATCCGGCCCCTGAACCTGCACGACCCCGATTCCCCGGACTTCCGCGCCGAGCGTTGCCGCACCCTGCACGACGTGATCCACTACGCCCACGAAAAGGCCGTGCAGGCGCTGCTCCAGATAGGCTCGACCCCGACCTCGGGCCTGGGCGCGCCGCGCCGGCTGGCCGAGGAGTCGCCCTTTGCCGTGGACATCCTGGACGTGGGCGGCGGCCTGGCTACGCCGGCCCCGGGCAACGGCGAGACCGGCGGAGTGGCCCTGGACCAGGTGACCAGCGCGCCCCTGCGCGCCTTCCTGGACGGGCTCCTGCTGCGCGGGCTGTGGCGTCAGGCCCCGGCCCGGCTGGGCCTGGGCGACATCTTCGGGGGCATGGACCGCTCCGCGCGGATGCTGGCCTCCCCTCCCCGGCACACCGGGTCCAACCTGGCCATCGCCGCCACCGACTACCTGAACCTCACCCTGCGCCTGGGCTACCATTTCAGCGTCATCGACGCCCTGGCCACCCCCCGGCCCGAACACAACGCGGTGTATTTCCGCTTCGTGGGCGGGTTCGCGGACCCCGAGCGCCGGAAGCGCAGGGCCGAGATGGTGCGCGGCGCGCTGGAGTCCCTGGGCTTCCGCGCCCGCCGCCAGGGCGACCTGGTGGTGGCGCGGCTCAAGCTCCTGGAGCAAGAACACACCCTGGCCGTGCTCCGCTTCCTGGGCGCGCTCACCGCCTACACCCGGCAACTGGACGTGGACCTGGCCGCGGATGAGGACGCGGCCCGGTTCCTGGATGCCTTCTTGCGGGAATTCGGCCCCCTGCCCGGGGCCGCAGCCGGAGGGGACCACTGATGGCCTGGCTCTCCTCCCTGTTCGAGAAGGGCATGGCCCGCCTGCGCTCCCGCAAGGAGCGGGACCAGGCCCGGGCGCTCTACCGGCTCAAGGCCCGCTACCACATCTTCCGGGTGGTATTGGCCGACAACGAGCGCGCCCTGGGGCTGCTGGCCGAGGTGGACCGGCTAAGCCGGGAGGCCGAGCCCGAGGCCCTGGCCGAGGCCCTGGCTAGCCTGGGGGAGACCGTGCTGGACCTCGTGGACGGGGTGAACCGGCTGGACGGCTCCGCCCACCTGGGCCTCTACGCCCGGCTGGCGGACATCCGCGGCCAGTTGGCCGTTGCCCTGGACCGGGCCGCGGCCACCGCGCCCGGGCCGCGCTTCCCCGGGCTGGACGAGCTGGGGGCCGACGCCCGAACCGCGGCCGGCGGCAAGGCCGTGTCCCTGGCCCTGCTGCGCCGGGCCGGCCTGCCCGTGCCGGACGGCTTCGCCATCCCGGTGGCCGCCTGCCGCGAACATTTGCAGCGCACCCGCATCGCCGAACGGCTGCGGCCCCTGCTGGCCGGGGAGGACGACGAGGCCGCGGCCCGGGAAATCCAGCGCATGATCCTGGCCGCGGACCTGGCCCCGGAGTTCAGGGAACAACTGGCCGCGGCCCGGGCGCGCCTGGCCCCGGGCCGGCCCCTGGCCGTGCGCAGCAGCGCGCTGGCCGAGGACGGGGCCGAACACTCCTTTGCCGGCCAGTACCGCAGCATCCTCCAGGTGACCACGCAGCAGGGCCTGGAGCAGGCCTTTTGCTCGGTGCTGGCCAGCGCGTTCAGCGCCCGGGTGCTGGCCTACCGCCGCCGGGCCGGCCTGCCCCGGGACGGGCTGGACATGGCCGTGCTCTGCCTGGAGATGGTGGAGCCCCGCGCCGCGGGCGTGCTCTTCACCCGCGACCCCACCACCGCGGACGCGGGCCGCATGCTGGTGAGCGCGGTGCCCGGCATGGGCACGGCCGCGGTGTCGGGCAGCGGGGCCGCGGACATCTACCGGCCGGCCCGGGACCCGGGAGCCGAGGCCGTGGAGCGGACTCCGGTCCAGGTGGCGGACAAGGCCGAGCGCGAGGTGGCGGACCCGGCGGGCGGGCTGCGCACCGAGCCGGTGCCCCAGGCCGAACGCCACGCGCCGCTCTTGTCCTGGGCCGAACTGGCCGAACTGCGCGCCCAGGGCCTGCGCATCGAGGCCCTGGCCGGAGGGCCCCAGGACATCGAGTGGGCCGTGGACCGGGCCGGCGCGCTGTGGATTCTCCAGGCCCGCCCCGCCAGAGTGGCTGCGACAGCAGCCTCTGTAGAGGACGAGTGCGGCCGGGAGCTGCTGTCCGGCGTGGGGGCCTCGCCGGGCCGGGCCGCGGGCCGGGTGGCCCGGGTCCGCACCCGGGACGACCTTGAGGCCCTGGCCCGCGACCCCGGGGACGCACCCCTGGTCCTGGTCCTGGCCCAGAGCCTGCCCGACGCGGCCCGGCTGCTGCACCTGGCCGCGGGTGTGGCGGTGGACCTGGGCAACCCCCTGGACCACCTCTCCTGCGTGGCCCGGGAACAGGGCGTGCCCATGGCCACCGGCCTGGGCCGCGCCAGCGAGATGCTGCACGACGGCGACTGGGTGCTGGTGGACGGCGACCGGGGCCGGGTGCTGGGCGCGCAGCAGTGCGTGTGGAAGGATTTCGCCCCGGCGCGGAGGCCCGCGCCCCGGGCCTCCGCCGGGGACCCCGGCCGGGACGCGGTGCGCAACCTGGTGCTGCCCCTGAACCTCACCGACGCCTACGGCCCCACCTTCAGCGCGACCGAATGCCGCTCCCTGCACGACCTGGTGCGCTACGTGCACGAGAAGGCGGTGCTGGCCATGTTCGAGGCCGGGGACGAGGTGGCCGAGGAAGCGTTCTCCCTGGTGCGCCGGCTGGACGGGGTGCCGGGCATGCCCTTCCTGGTGCTGGACGTGGGCGGCGGCCTGGCCCCGGGGCCGGGAGGCAGGGCCCTGGATCCGGCGGATATCCGCTCCGAGCCCCTGGCCGCGCTCTTCGCGGGCATGACGACCCCGGGCCTGCGCTGGGGCGTGGCCCCGCCGGTGGGCAACATCGCGGGGCTCATGTCCCGGGCCATGCTGGACAAGCGCGGGGAGCGGCCCGTGGGCGAGCCCAACTACGCCCTGGTGTCGCGCGACTACCTGAATCTCAACGCCAAGGTGGACTACCACTTCGCCATGGTGGACGCGGTGTGCGGCCGCAGCGCCCGGGAGAACGGAATCCGCTTCCGGTTCAAGGGCGGGGGCACGGCCCGGGTGCAGCGGGAGCGCCGCGCCCGGCTGGTGGAGCAGGTGCTGGCCGCGGAGCAGTTCTTCGCCACCCGGGAGGGGGACATGGTCACCGCCCAGTTCACCGAAGGACCGCGGGAGATGGTGCGCGACAAGCTGGCCATGCTGGGCCGGTTCCTGGGCTTCAGCCGGCTGCTGGACGCGGCCATGGTGGACGACGAGGCCCCGGGCCGGGCCGCCCGGGCCTTCCTGGAAGGCGACTACGCCCTCGCGAGCCTGGAAAAGGAGCGCGGGGAATGAGCTCGCGCATCTTCGCGGTGGGCGACGTGCACGGCCGGCTGGACAAGCTCGCCATCCTGCTGGGCCGGCTGCCCCTCACACCCGGCGACCGGCTGGTGTTCCTGGGCGACTACCTGAACCGGGGGAGCGAGGCCAGCCAGGTGCTGGACCGGTTGCTGGAGCTGCGCGCCGAGCGGCCGGACACCGTGTTCCTCAAGGGCAACCACGAGCAGGCCGTGCTGCGCTACGGCCGCACCCAGGACCCCGAGGACCTGCGCCTGCTGCGCGGCCTGGGCTTCCAGGCCACCCTGGACAGCTACCAGTGCGCCTCGTTCTGCGGCCTGGACTTCATGCCCCAGGAGCATGAGGACTTTCTGGGGGGCCTCCTGCCCTGGTGGGAATCGGGGCTGTGGACCTTCTTCCACGCGCCCCTGGCCTTTGGCCGCGACCCGGGGCGCGCCACCCCGGACGAGTTGGAGAACCTGCTCTCCGGCCGGGAACTGGACGGCCCGGGCTGGGCCGGCAGTGGCCGCACCCTGGTCTTCGGCCACGTGCCCCTGGAAACCCCGCTGGTGGCCCCGGGCCTCATCGGCATCGACACCGGGGCCGGGCACGGCCACCTGCTCACCGCGGTGGAGCTGCCCGCCCTTCGCTTCTTCCACGCCTAACGCCCGGTTCCGCCCAGGCCAAGTTCTCTTCGCACCTTTCCAAACGTGCTGCGGGAATTTTAGTTTCACCATCTATTTCTCATTATTGCCATATGTTGTTGAAGTGGGTAATAAGTATTACCTGTACTTCTTTTCTTGCATGGTCAGGCAAACGAGGCGGATATGAAAGCCCTGCGCAAGGCCCTTCTGGAAAACGAGGGATGGCTCATGGAGCGGGTCCGGGACTACGGTCACGTCCGTCAACGTGGTGTAAATTCTGCTGGCCATGAGGTGGCAATCGGTCACGCTGCCCGGGGTGTAATTTCGAGCAGTTCGGCGTTGAGTTGCGGGGTGTTGATTTCGGCCATGGCCTCGA
>Ga0209269_1000151_pt1:0-47500 | contig 105013 bp, 79 predicted proteins | sample MTBAKMMethaMetaG_FD_187455 | JGI IMG/M metagenome (GOLD analysis project Ga0209269, IMG submission 187455) | Enrichment culture microbial communities from Arthur Kill intertidal strait, New Jersey, USA, that are MTBE-degrading - MTBE-AKM (Arthur... | ecosystem: Environmental > Aquatic >...
CGCATTCAGGACGAAAATAGCCAGGCGCAGCCCCGCGAACGCGGGGCAGCGCCTGGAAAGAAAGACAAAAAGTATGGATCGCGCCCCGCGGCCGCGGGGCGCGGAGAACGGGTTGCTGCGAACACCGCACTTCTCCGCGCCCCGTCACCGGGGCGCGCATTCTTTAAACACCATCGCTTGTCCAGGCGCTACCCGGCTTCGCCGGGCGGCGCCTGGCTATTGTCTTTGAAACTGGACGGGCTTGCCGGAGACCCGGCATTGCGGCACAGAGCTGGAGTGAACGATCATGCCCCTTTGGTTCCGGCTACGACGGGTTGGGATCACGATTACGAATTACGAGCACGAACTCTCAACCCGCAACCCTCAACTCTCAACGAATGAAAACGAGCCCCGAGCCTCGAGTCTCGAGTCCCGAAAAAACGGCCCCGCCCGATGCCGGACGGGGCCAGATTGAACCTTGGTGTCCTCTGTGACTTTGCGGTGAATGCTCCCGGCCTAGCCGGAGGTGGCCGCCTCCAGCCGCTTCAGGATGGTGAAGATGAACGCGGCCGAGATCAGGCAGCAGACCACGAACACGCTCCACACCTGCCACAGCGGGAACACCACCCACATGGACGAGCCCACGAACAGGAGCTGGTTGCCCAGCGCCGTGGCGCCCAGCCAGCCGCCCTGCATGAGCCCCTGGAACCGGGGCGGCGCCACCTTCGAGACGAAGGACAACCCCATGGGGCTCAGGAACAGCTCGGCGATGGTCAGGATGAGGTAGGTGTTGATCAGCCAGTACGGCGACACGCGGTCGGGCGACGGCGCGCCCGCCAGCTCGGCCGGCGACAGCAGGCTGATGGAGCTGGCCACCATGATGATGAACCCGATGGACGCCAACACCATGCCGATGCCGATCTTGCGCGGCGTGGACGGCTCCTTGCCCCGCGCCCGGAGCCAGGCGAAGAAGCCCACCACCAGCGGCGTGAGGAAGACGACGAAGTACGGGTTGAACTGCTGGAAGATCTCCGGCTCGACGAGGTTGCTCGGCGAGTAGGTCCGGAACAGCAGCCAGCCCAGCGCGGCGCCGCCCACGGCCATGCCGGCGCCCACGGCGCGCCGCGCGCCGGACGACTTCCGGCCCAGCAGGAACACCAGCCCGATGATCACGCCCGCCAGCAGCAGCAGGCCGCGGATGTCGAAGATGAAGTAGGTGACGGCATCCACCGTCTTGACGGTGTAGTCGCGGGCGAAGTAGGTCAGGGTCAGGCCGTTCTGGTGGAACGACATCCAGAAGAAGATCACCACCAGGAACACCAGCCCGAGCGCCATCAGCCGCTTCTTCTCCTCAGCCCACGGCATCTCCAGCTTGGCTTCGCCGGAGGCCACCTGCTGGCGCCGGTCGGGGAGCCAGCCCTTGAACAGCACGTAGGTGGCCAGCGACACCAGCATGGCCACGGCGGCGATGCCGAACGCGTAGTTGTAGCCGGTGGCGAACACATCGAGGTAGTTTCGGGCGAACGCGTTCAGGTCCGCCACCGGACCGCCGGCAACACCGTCGGCCAGTTTCTGCAACGCGCCCAGCTCGGCCAGTTTCCCCGCCAGGAGCTGGTGGCACAGCGACGGCACGTCGGCGTCGTAGCCGAAGCCGTTCTGCTCCAGGTACCAGGTGCGGATGTACCGGGCGGCGTTGGGAGCGAACACGGCGCCGATGTTGATGCCCATGTAGAACAGGCTGTACGCCGAATCGCGCAGCTTGCTGTAGGCGGGATCGTCGTACATCTGGCCCACCAGCGCCTGGAGGTTCCCCTTGAAGAGGCCGTTGCCCAGGGCGATGGTGAAGAGCCCCAGGATGGCGAACGGCAGACCCATGCCGGGAATGGCCATCAGCACGTAGCCGATGAACATGATGACGATGCCCGTCATGATGGTGCCCTTGTAGTTCTGGCTGCGGTCGGCGATGAAGCCGCCCAGCAGCGCCAGGGCGTAAATCAGGAAGTAGAAGCCGCTGTAGATCCAGCCGGCCTCGTCCTGGGCCAGGCCGTATTTGGCCTGCAGGAACATGACCAGGATGGCCATCATGGTGTAGAAGCCGAAGCGCTCGCCCATGTTGGCGAAGAAGGCGACAATCAGTCCCTTGGGATGTCCTTGAAACACCGGTCCTCCTTGGCGGAATATTGCACAGCCGATTCCGTCATCCCGCTCATGGGCCGGCCGGCTGGAAGAGCCGGCCCAGCAGCGCGGGCGGCATGTCGAACGTGGCCCGGAGCGACGGGCCAGTCGCCGCCACTGCGAAGCCGGCCAGGATGGTCTCCGCGTCGGTGGGTGACTGGCCGGCGGCCACGAGGGCCAGCGAGACGAAATTCTTCAGCAACAGCGCGATGCCGGCGGCATCCTCCGGCCGCCGGCACGTGAGCCGCGCGACGCAGGTCCCCCGGCCCGTCGTTTCCAGGTTCCAGGCCAGCTCGGTGATCCCCGCGAACAGACGCCGGAGCGTGGCGTAGGACGATCCGATCGGGCCGGCGCCCAGCAGATGCGCCATGAGGCCTTCGCCGAGGTAGAGAGTCAGGGCGCCCGCGCCGCCCGTGCCGGTGAGCAGGGCTGGCGGCGGGGAGTCGAGCCGGCGGGGCTGGCGGAGTGCGGCCAGCGTCTCTGCCTTGCCCGCCACGAGGAGATCGCGGCGGGGGAAGCAGAAACAGAGTGGCGGATCGGTGCCCGGCTCCCGGAGCCGGAAGAAGGCCACGCCGGGCGACGGGCTGACCGGCGCCGCCCGGTCCCCCAGCGCCTTCAGGATGGCCGCCTCCTGAAAATCACCCTGCAGCCAGACGCCCAGGAACACGTCGTCGTCCCGCCGGATGCCCGTCAGGGCGAGGCCGTCCAGCCGCGCGGCCGCGGGGAGCAGCCCGGCGTCCCGGACGCGCTGGAGCACGGGCGCCACCGCGGGGAACAGCCGCAGGAGCGTTTCGCGGGCGGCGGGCTGGCGGGCCAGGTCCGCCGTGGCGTAAAAATCGCAGTTGCCGGGGAGCGCCGTCACCCAGCCGGCCGGGGCTTCCGGCGCGGTCGCCCCGGCGGCGCCGGCGGCCGCCCACAAGCTGGCGCAGAGCCAGGCGGCGGCGGACAACCGCCGCCGGCGGGCGGGCCGGCCGGTGGTGTGGCGGGGATCACTCACTGTCGAACCAACTCTGGTCCACCGACGAGGAGCTGTCGAACTCGTGCAGCATGGACTTCTGGGAGCTCTTCTGTTCCAGCTCGGTGCGTTTGGTCAGGAGGACCGAGTTGACGAGGTTGGCCGGATGATACTGGACCGCGACCGTCCGGCGCCCCGCCGGATCGATGGTCAGCTCGGTGGAGAGCAGCGCCCGCAGGTGGGTCATCAGGTCGTTGACCAGGTCCAATTGCCGGTTCTGGGGCTTGAATCCGAGGAGCTGGCGGATGGTCTTTTCCACGTCCGGCGTGCCCATGGCCACGAAGGTGGTCATGCCCTTCACGACCGCCTCCAGCACCTTGTCGAACGACTCGGGCGAGTTGAGCTCGTCCACGACGAGGATGTCCTGGTCCTGCCGCAGCGCCTCGTCGATCCCCTGCTCGATGCTGTTCATGTCGGAGCCGATCTCGCGCTGGGTGACGAGGCAGAGGTTGTTGCGGTGGCTGAACTGGATGGTGGGCTCCAGCACGGTGACGAGGCGGTTCTGGGTGGCGTTGAGGTGCTCCACGATGGAGGCCAGGAACGCGCTCTTGCCGCCGCGGCCCCGGCCGTGGATCACCCAGAGTCCTCCCCGGAGCCCCTTGAGCGACTGCAGGAAATCATCCGGCAGCTGGTACGAGCTCAGGAGCGGGATGTCGTGGGGGATGACCCGCATGGCGAAGGCCAGGGAGCCGCGCTGGCGGAACAGGTTCACCCGGAAGCGGGCCAGACCCTGGACGGAGTAGGAAAAGTCGAGGCTCTTGACCCGGTCCAGGTAAATCCGCTTGGACTCGGCCGTCGGCTGCTCCACCACGTAGTTGGGCAGGATCTCCAGCGCGATGGCCATGGTCTGGCCCGGATTGAGCGTGGTGTTCGGGACCTTGAGCAGCTTGTTGCCCACCCGGTAGGTGATGCAGGCCCCGGGGAACATGTAAATGGTGGTGGCCTGGTTCTCGATTCCGGCGACAAGGTACTTGTCGAGCGTTGTCAGCTCGGCGGGTTTGGCGGGTTTGGCGGCGGGCGGACCGGCGGCGGGTTCACTCACGGGCGGCTCCTCGCGCGTATCATTCCCGGCGGCCGGCGGCGCGTTTCCGGACGGCGGCGGCGCCATTATACCAAAATCACCGCTGGGAAATCCTTTGTTTTTGGCAGCCCTTTCAATACAATAGAACGTCATGAATCACCTCCGCGTGCTTCGAGCCACACTCTGCTGGGTGGTCCTGGGCCTGACCGGACTGGGAGGTGTCGCTGCGGCCCCCGATGTGGATCGCGTCAACGAAATCATGTTCCTGGTGGGCGACAACCGCCTGAACGAGGCGCTGGAGCAGGCCCACCTGCTCATGACCCAGGAGCCGGAGGACGTCCGCGGCTATTACTATTTCACCTGGGTGCTCGCCAAGCTGGACCGCCTGGCCTGGGGGGAGCGCTATTTCCTGGAAAAGCTCAAGCGCGACCCCGACAACGCCTATTACCTGTTCGCGCTGGGGACGAACTACCGCATCCAGACCGACTACCCGCGCGCTATCGAGTTTCTGGAAGATGCCATCGCCCGCCGGCCTCGCCAGGACATGTTCTTCGACATCTACCTCCTGGCGGTGGATGTCACGGGCGAGCATCAGCGCGCGCTGAACTTCCTGCTGGGGCTGCGCCGGCTGGATCCGGATAACTGCTATCTCACCAGCTCCATCGCCGAGCTCCATTATTACCTCGATGATTACAACGGTTTTTTTCGGTGGGAAGAGGTCGCGCGCGCCCAGAATCCCGAGATTCTCTCCACGTCGATTCTGACCATCGTGCGGTACCAGATGGAGGGGCGCGACGACAAGGCCATGGCGCTGGCCCGGCAGCGGGCCGACGAGGCCGGCCACGCCGGCCGGCTGCGCGACCAGGCGTACTACCTCCAACAGATCGGCAATCTGCACCTGTATGCCAGCGAGTACGAGAAGTGCCGCGCGGTGGCCGACGAGGCGTTCAGCCTGTGCGCCATCATCGGGGACGAAGAGCTCGAACGCAACATTGAGCAACTCTACGCCAACTACTACGCCCAACTGGGAGACCACCTGTTGGCCCAGGAGCACTTCCGGAACGTCATGCGCCACGCCGAACAGACCAAGCACATCCGGCGGCAGGCCGACATCCACGTGCAGTTGGGCCTTTGTAGCGAGCGGATGGGCAACCTGCAGGGGGCGCTGGACGCCTACAACCAGTCGCTGGTGCTCTCCGTGAAGGTGCAGCAGCGGAGCAGCCAGGTGCAGGCGCTCAAAAAACTGGCCGATCTCAAGCACCGGCTCTACGAGTACGACGACGCCGAGGCCTTCTACCAGCAAGCCCTGCGCATGACGCGGGAGACAAACGATCCGTTCAGCGAAACCGTGCTCGAGGCCGACCTGGGGATCCTGGACCAGACCCGCAAGCAACATGAAGCCGCGATGGAGCATTTCCGGAAATCGCTCGAAATTGCGGATCGGATGCGTCTCCAATATCAGAAAGGCGTCGTGCTGGAGTGCATGGGGTGGAGCCTGTTCAAGATGGATCGCCGCGCCGAGGCGTACACCTACGTGGAAAACGCCCGCCGCCTGTTCGCCGAAATCCGCGAAGACGGCGCGGTCGCCGACTGCGACTGGGTGATCGGGCACTTCCTCTACAAGCAGGACCAGTTCGTCGAGGCCTTGGACCAGTTCCAGAAGGTGCTGGCCGCGACCAGGCGGCTCAACAGCCGGGCGTTTGAGGTGGGCACGCTGCGGGCGATGGGCGCCTGCTATCGGAAACTGGGCCGGACGGCGGAGGCGATCGACCACTACCAGCGGGCGCTGGACTATCTGGAGGAGATCGAGAACTCGCTCCTGAACTACAAGGAGCGGATCGGATTCGGCGAGGACCTGTTCAGCAACTACGAGTCGCTGATCGCCATCCACGAGGAGTCGTTCCGGCGGCACGGCCGGGCGAGGGATATGGCCGAGGCGTTCCGCCTCTCCGAGAAGGCGAAGGCGCGCAACCTGTCCGCGACCATTGCCCAGACCCGACTCCTGCAGCACATCGGCGGGGTGTCACCGGAGCGGAACACGGAGTTCCTGCTGCTCGGCCGCAAGCTGGAGGACCGGCACAAGATGTACACCGACCTGGTCCGCGCCGGCGTGGCCGAGACTGACGTGCGGCTGCTCTCGGTGCGGTCGGAGATCGGGCTGCTGGAGCGCCAGCGGGGCGAGTTCCTGGATCGGCTCCGCCGCGAGAACCCGCGTTTCTTCGAGCTGTTGACGCCGGGTTTCGTGTCGCTCGACGAGTTGCGCCGGCGCCTGCCGCCGCGCACGGCGGCGGTGGAGTTTTTCGTCGGCGAGCTGGACACGTACTACTGGCTGATCCGGAAGGATGGGGTCCGGTTCGGCACGTTGCACCTTACGCGCGACCGGCTCGAGGCACTGCTCCGCGACGTGAGCTTCAACCTGTTCAGCCCCCGGTCAGTGGACACGGACGGCAACTTCCTGCGCAACCAGCGGTGGGCCGGCATCCGGACCAAGGGAATGCACGAATTGTGCCGGCGACTGTCCAGTCCATGGTCGGAACACCTGGCGGGGATCGACCGCCTGCTGATCATTCCCGATCACATGCTCCACTACCTGCCGTTCGAGATGCTGGTGGACCGCTGGTCGCGGGAGGGTGAGATCCGGTTCTGGCTGGAGCGGTTCGCCATCAGCTACCTGCCGTACGCCGGGATGATCAACACGTTTCCCACCGGCCCGCCGCCGGACGCCCGGCTGCGCAATGTGCTGCTCCTGGGCAATCCCGAATTCCTCCGGCCGGACACCGCGAGCGCGTCGGGCGCCGCCGCGCCGGTCAGCCTGCCCTGGTCCGAGGCCGAAACCCGGGACATTTACCGCCTGATCCCGCGGTCTCAGCTCTTCCTGAAGGGCGAGGCCACGGAAAAGAACTTCAAGGCCAATGCCGGCGCCTTCCGGGTGTTGCATCCTTCGACGCACAGTTACCTCGATGATCGCCAGCCCTTTTACTCGCGCCTGGTGTTCGCCTCGGTCGGCGGCGCCGACGGCGACGACGACGGCGCCCTGTACACGTACGAGATCTTCAACATGAAGCTGGACGCCAACCTGGTGGTGCTGAGCGGCTGCGAGACCGGTCTCGGCAAGCTGTCGCGCGGCGAGGGGATCGTGGGGCTGAACCGGGCGTTCACCTATGCCGGCGCCGCCAGCCTGGTCATGAGCCTCTGGCCGGTGGGGGACCGCAGCACGGCGACGCTCATGACCGAGTTCTACCGGCAGATGTGGGAAGGCGCGTCCAAGAGCGAGGCCCTGCGGGCGGCCAAGCTGGCGGTGGCGCGCGATCCCCGGAGCCGCGATCCGTTCTTCTGGGCGCCGTTCATCCTCCAGGGCGATCCCGGCCCCGTCCCGTTCCGCCGGGACGGCTGGCCCCGGGGTGCCGGGTGGCTGCTGGCGGTGAGCGCCGTCATGTTGCTGGCCCTGGGCATCTGGGCCTGGCGGGCGAGGGCGAGATAGGAGATAGGAGATAGGAGATAGGAGTTCTGGGTTCGTCGTGCTCGTGATTCGTAATCGTAATTCGTAATCGTGATTCGTAATTCGTAATTCGTAATCGAGACTCGAGGCTCGTTCCCGCAACGCGGACATCGGATATCGGAAATCGGACCTGGGCCCTGGATCACAAACCCAGATCCGAATACCCATTCACCGAGACCGATCAGCGCATGAGCTTGAGTTTTCCGTGCTCTCTAGGCGAAACCGTCTGGTCCCGAACCCCTATCCCCGGTTTTCCGGCCGATCGGACGGCAGCAATCCGTCCAGGAGCTCCGCGGCGCGCTGCGCGCCGTCCGCGGGCACCGGCGGGTAGTCGGGCGTAGCGTCGAGCTGTTCGGCTATCGCCTGGGCCAGGAGCTCCGGCGTGGTGGTGGAAAGGACCATCCGGTGGCCGGCGCCATGGCGGGCGAGCCGATCGGCCACGGCGAACTCCTGTTCGCAATGCCCCTCCACCGGGAAGAAAATGAACGGCCGCCGGAGCACGGTGAGTTCCAGCGTCGCCGTGCCGCCCCCCTGGGTCACCACCGCGTCGCTGGCGGCGAAATGCTCGAAGAGCGCCGGGACGTATCCGCGGATCTCAACGCCGGGCGGCGCCGCGACGGCGGAGACCGGCAGGCGCGGCCCGCACACCAGCACCAGCCGCACGCCCGGCACTCGTTCCCTGAGTGCCGGGTACGACCGGGCGGCGAGCTCCAGCAGCTCGCGGCCGATCGCCGTGCCACCGATGGCGGCGACCACCAGCGGTTCCGGCCCGTAGCCCAGGCGCCGCTTCACCGCTGCCGTGTCACAACAGTCGGTCGGGTCGAAGGGCAGGATATAGCCCACGAACCGGCACCGCGTCCGGGCCCAGTCCCGGCGGTTGGGGAGCCAGAGGCCGAACGGCGTGTCCGGGATGTCATCGAGCTCACCGATGAACAGGCTCATGTCCACGTGGCGGGGCTTCTGCCGGTAGCCCTTCGACCAGGCATGGTTCCAGAACCAGACGCCGAGGCGCTCCATGGGCCGGGACGTCATGGGCTGGAATCCGGCGAAATCAAAGATCATCACGAACGGGAACGTCTTGAGAGCGGGTTTTTTCTTCAAGGCGAGGCTGATCTCATACGTCTCGTCCCCGACGACCAGGTCGTAGCGCTGCGCTGCCGTGACCCGCTTGAGGACCTCCACGTTTTGCGACCAGTGCCGCATCGCCCCGAAGGCGTAGCGGACGAGGCTGAGTTGCGCCCCGTCGGCGGCCGCCTCGGCCAGGGCGCTCTCGTCGGCCAACTCGGCGGACTCGGGCAAGAGGCGCTCGCCCGCGTCGCGCAGGTACTGGTCGGCGGGCGCCGCCGCGAGCCAGTCGACCTGGATGCTGGCGCGCCGCTCCCGCAGGGCGCGGACGATGGCTACGTCCCGGCTGACATGGCCCAGCCCGATGGACCCGCTGATGAACAGGACCTGGACGGCTGCCTCGGCCATGGCCCACCTCCTGCATGGGACTCCGACTGTGAATGCACGAGCCCGCCCGCGATGGGCGAATGGGAAACGGAACAACTTGACCGGCGGTAGAACTGCGCGCATTCTATGATCGTGTCCGCCATACGTCAATCCATTTATCGAGCCCCGGGACTAGGAGGCCGTTCCCGCTTTGCGGACATCGGGAATCGGACTTCGGGCAGCTCGGATTCACCAGGACGCAGAGGACACAGCAGCGTTTTTTGTTCTGGACTTTAACCGAGAGCCGTATCCCGTCTCTCCTCTCCCGTCTCCCGTCTCCCGATTCACCGACTCACCGATTCACCGATTCACCGACTCACCGACTCACCGACTCACCGATTCACCGACTCACCGATTCACCCATTCACCGATTCACCCATTCACCCATTCACCATCTGGATTGACCCACTGATTGCCTATCCGTATGTCCTGGTGATAGCATTCCCTCGATGAACGCGGAATTTTCCGGTAAAAGCCGTCTATGGATGTGAACACGGTCAATCCCGGTGGGAGGCGAGCCATGCAAACGGGCACGATTTTGGCGGTGGCGGCGGCGGCGGTGTTGCTCCTGGTGATCATCCTGGCCGGCTGCAAGGGGAACAAGCCGCCCCGGCCGGCGCCCCTGGAGTTGGACGAGAAATTGGTGGGCGTCTACTGCGACCTCGTCGCTGCGGAGCAGGCCGATGAGGCGTACGACCGCTGCCTGGCGCGGGGCTACCGGCAGGAGGTGAGCCGCGAGAAGTTCGTCGCCGCCCACGCCAAGCGCCGCCAGGAGGCGGGGGCGATCCTCGGCCGGAAGATGCTCCACTACACCGAAACGAACAACCTGTTCGACGGCGAGCGGCGAACGTACATCTACTACGAGGTCACCTACTCGGCCGGGCCGCAGTACCTGGTCGTCGTGCTCACCGACATCGACGGCGAATTCAAAATCGAGGGCACCTACCGGGAAAACGCCGCGGAAACACTGGATTTTGTCTTATGGTGAATCGGTGAGTCGGTGAATCGGTGAGTCGGTGAATCGGTGAGTCGGTGAATCGGTGAGTCGGTGAATCGGTGAGTCGGTGAATCGGTGAATCGGTGAGTCGGTGAGTCGGTGAGTCGGGATACGGGAGACGGGAGACGGGAGAAGGGAGACGGGATACGGCTCTCGGTTAAAGTCCAGAACAAAAAACGCTGCTGTGTCCTCTGCGTCCTCTGTGGTGAATCCGGGCTGCCCGAAGTCCGATGTCCGATGTCCGTCTGACGGGAGCGAGTCCCGAGCCCCGAGCCCCGAGCCCCGAGTCCCGAGCCCCGAACCCCGAGCCCCTCGATTCCCGCCGGGGAAATTCTCCTGCCCTCCATTGGACGATTGCGCTACAATTGAACCAGTCGTTGCCATGAAAGATGGAACCATCGGATCGCTGCCGTCCGCCAGCCGCCTGACTTTCGCCGAGGCGTCTGAATCACAGTGCGCCACGTGCCCCGACACGCCGTGCTGCGCCTACCTGCCCCTGGGCAAGGTCCGGCTGGAAACGCTGACCGAGGTGGACCACGCCCGCTTCCTCCTGAACTTCGAGCGGATCGAGCTGGGTCTCTTCCGCACCGGGCGCTGGGAGCTGTTCTACCGGGCGCCGTGCCGGTTCCTCGATCCCTCCGCGGGCGCCTGCCGGATCCACGACCGGCCGGAGCAGCCGCGCGTCTGTCGCCACTACAACCCGTACCGGTGCTGGTACAAGGCGTCGCTGGCCGGCGCCGAGCCTGACGGATTCTACCGCCTGGACCGGCGGCGGCTGGAGGCGCTCCTCCCGCTGCTGACATTCGACGGCAAGGGCCGGCTGGTGGACGTGCCCGACTGGCCGGCATTGAGCGCCGCCTTCCGTCCGCTGCCGATTCCGGGCTGGCCCGTCGATGGGGACGTTCCCGGCGCCGACCCTATGGATCGGGCCTGGCGGGAGGAGGTGATCCGTGGCGAGACCGCGGCGCCCGAGCCGCCGCGCACGTACGCGGAACTCAGGGACCCGTGCGCCGGCTGCGAGACCTGGTGCTGCCGGGCCCTGTTGATCTCCCACGGCACGCCGGCCACGGCGACAAACCTGGATTACCTGCAATTTGTCCTGGGCTATCCCGGTGTGTCGGTGGGCGTGGCCGACGACGGCTGGCAGCTCATCGTCCGGACCGTCTGCCGCCATCTCGCCGGCGGCCGGTGCGCCGTGTTCGGCCGGCCGGAGCGGCCCCTGGAGTGCCGATACCTCGACGCCTGGCGATGCGTCCCGCGGGCGCGCCTCGGCCGGCCGCGTCCGGCGGGCTACCTGCGCCTGAGCCTGGAGCACTTCGACGCGCTGACGGCCCTGACCGCCTTCGACGCCGAAGGCCGCATCACCGCGCTGCCCGGCGTCGCCGCGCTGCGTGACCGCATCGAGGCGGACTGGCGAGCCGCGGCGCCGCCCCGCGGCCCGGGCGGCCGGGAAAAGCGCGCAACGCGGCGGAGAAAGAGCCGATAAGTAAGCAACGAGCGATGTTTTCATAAAGGGAGGAGGTGTTATGTCCATCAATCGAATCGGATCGCAGCCGCCGGACATGGGCGACGACGGCGCGCTCGACAAGCTCGCCGAGCCGCTCGCCGGGAAGCTCCAGGAGCCCCTGGCGATCAAGGGCGAGGCGATGATGAAGGAACTCGCCGAGACGGCGCCTGCCGCCTTGCCGCCCAAGATGGACCTGGCGGAGGGCGAGCTCATCGGGGATCACAAGCTGCAGGGGATGCTGGTGCGCGACAAGCTCCAGCTCGGCGACGAGAAGGCGCAAATGCAGCTGGCGGAACGGCTACCCAAGGGAGGCGGCGACCTCCAGATCAAGAACGAGCTCGTGCTCGGCAACGAAAAAGTGTCCATGATCGGTCATAAGTTGCCCGGTGACCTCCAGATCAAGCACAAACTGGAAAGTGCCGACGAGAGGATGGCCGTCATCGGCGGTGCCCCCGAGGAAAAGAGCGTCTGGGCGGCCAAACTGAAGGGTTTGGGGAACGATGCCGTCCGGTTTGACGACGAAGAGGAAGGCGGCGATCCGCTCCTCGCCAAGGGCCTGATGTCGGGTGCACGGACCGTGGCCGCCAAGATCGACGGCGTGAAAGGGGACAAGGATTTCTTGCTCCACAAAAATGTGGGTCTGGCCGAAAAATCCTGGGCGGGCGTCGGCGCGGGGCCGTCGGACGAAGCCGTTGTCGACCACAAGCACTGGAAAGTGGCCGAGGACCTGGGCCTGTCCCCGTCGTCGAATATCTGGGGCGATCAATCCGTCGACCGGTCACAGGCGCAGGTGCGGGAGAAGTGGGACCAGGCTGACGTCAAGCTCGTCGACGACAAGTCATCTGATATCAAACCTGACTGATTGCGGACGCCGCCGCGGGCACCCGGATGCGCATTGCGTTAGTTTCGATGCCTTGGCTCGACGGCCACGTGCCGTCGGCGGCGCTGGCGGCCCTGAAGGCGTGGGTGGCCGCGCGGGTCCCCGGCTGCGCGGCCGCCGTCTGGCCGGAACACGTGGAGGTGGCCCGGCGCCTGGGCCGGACGGCCTACCGGGCCATCCAGGAAGACCCGCTGGCCGGCGAGGCGCTCTACGCCGGTCTCGTCTACCCGGAGCGCCGCGGCGGCCTGCCCGGCCTGCTGCGCGCGGCCTTCGCCGCGGAGGCGGCGAAGGGCATGATGCTGCCCCCGCCCGACGCAGACCCGGCGGGAATTCTCGACGCCATCGACGCGCACGCCGCCGAGCTGGCCGGACGCCTGGCCGCGGCGACCGACGTGGTGGGCCTGACCGCCACCTTCCATCAGCTTTTCGCCAACGTCCTGCTCGGACGGCGGATCAAGGCCGCCAATCCCGGGGTGTTCATCGTCTGGGGCGGCAGCCTGCTGCGGAGCGCGGCGGGCCCTTCGTTCATGCGCGAGTATCCGGAGATCGACGCCGTCGTCCAGGGGGAGGGCGAGCGCCCCCTGGAGTCCCTTTTGGAGCGGCTGGCGGCGGGGCAGGAGCCGCCGGACGACGTACCGGGACTCCTCACCCGCGGCAACCTGGACCGGTTCCCCGCCGGCGCGCCCGTCTGGGAGGCGGACGACGTCGCCGCCCTGCCGCTCCCCGACTTCGACGACTATGCCGCCGCGGCGGATCCCCTGAGCATCGAGTGGCGGATCTGGCTCCAGACCGCCCGGGGCTGCTGGTGGGACCGTGCCGGATCTACCGGGGACGCGAAGCGCCGTTGCCTGTTCTGCAACATGAACGAGCGGCGGCGGTACCGGGCCAAGCCGGCCCGCCAGGTCGCCGCCGAGGTCGAGGCGCTGGTGGCCCGGCACGCCAACCCCCGCGTGGTGCTGGGCGACCTCTGCATGCGCCCCACCGGCCTGGCCGAGCTGGGCCGGCGCCTGGCGGCCTCCGGCCGGCAGATCCAGCTCCAGATCGAACTGCGCGCGGGCGCCCGGCCGCGGGATGTGCTGGCGCTGTGGGCGGCCGGCCTGACTGTGGCGCACACGGGCGTCGAGGGTTTCTCCACCGCGTACCTGCGGCGGATGAACAAGGGCACTACGGCCATCCAGAACCTGGAGCTGCTCAAGACCTGCGCGGAGCTGGAGATTGGCAATCCCTTCGGACTCGTGACCGACTTCCCCGGCTCCACCGCGGCCGAAGTGGACGAGTCGGTGGCCAATATCGAGCGGTCCGCCACGGCCTACCCGCCGCCGGGGATGATCATGGAGTTCGACCTGACAACCGGCAGCGCGGTGGACGTCTGTCGGGGGGAATTCGGGGTGATCGGGGTGAGGAACCATCCCCGCTATCCGGAGTTTCTGCCGGCGGGAGTCTGCGAGCGGTTGGAACTGCCGCATCGCCGTTGGGATTACACGCCCGAATGCCGGCCGGCGGACTGGACGCCCGTGCGCGACGCCTGCCGGCGGTGGCGGGAGACCCACGAAGCGATCCGCGCCACCGCGCTCCGCGAGGGGCGCACCCCGACTCAGGCGCTCCTCTACCTAGATGGCGGCGACTTCCTGGAGATCACCGACCACCGGAACGTGCCGCGGCGGTTTACCCTGTCCGGGGTGTGGCGGGACGTGTACCGGGAATGTCTCGAAACCCGTACGTTCGCGGACCTCGAGGCGCGCTTCGCCGGCGTCGCCGACGCGGCGCGTCTCCGTGAGATTCTTGACCGTCTGGTGGCCGAGAGGGTCATGTATGCCGAGGAGAACCGGTATCTATCCCTGGCCGTGGCCTCCCGCCCGGACATCGCCGCATGGCGGATTCGGCGAGGAAGAGTGAAGAGTAAACGGAAAACAGTGAACAGTGAACAGTTAGGAGTGAGGCGATAGGAGATAGGAGTTCGGATCTCGTGCTCGTAATTCGTAATTGTAATCGTAATCGTGATCGTGACCCAATGCTCGTTCCCGTTCGTCGGATGTCGGACATCGGACATCGGACATCGGACATCGATCTTCGGACATCGATCTTCGGACTTCGGACATCAAACGTCGTGCTCATGATTTCAGGCCGGTGATGCCGGAACCGAGCGGTAAGTGTAGCGATCGTTTGGTCCTCAGTCCATCTCGTTCGCGCGCATCGTGGTCATGGACAACCGATGGGAACCTTTTCAGCGACACGCTACCTGCGCGCCGTACATCGGTAGCCCCGGGTGAAATCCGGGGGGTGTTCCGCCCCGTCGTGAGCCGAGGCAACATGCGAAGTTCGGCGCGGTTACGCAGATTTCCAAACGAGGGGTGGACGGAGAAATATTGAAATGCCCAACGCAGACAACCAAGACCTGAAAGTGTTCATCTCCCATCGAGACTCGTCGTGTGACGAGTGCCACGAGCCGCTCGGGCGCCAGGCCTGGATCGTTCTCGGGGAAGGCAATCGCGCCTTCTGCCTTGCCTGCGCCGAACTGGACCACCTGGTCTTCCTGCCGTCAGGCGATGCCGCCATCACCCGCCGGGCGCGCAAGCACTCGACCCTGTCCGCCGTGGTCCTCAAATGGAGCCGGGCGCGGAAGCGATACGAGCGCCAGGGACTCCTGGTGGAGGAGGCGGCGCTCGCCCGCGCCGAGACCGAGTGCCTCTCCGACGCCGATGCCAGGGCCCGCCGCCGCGACCGCGAGGCCGAGCGGCGCGCCGAGATCGACCGCGATTTCGTGGCCCTCTTCGCGCGCCGCGTGCGGGAGCAGTACCCCCGGGCGCCGGCCGGAGTGGAACTCACCATCGCCGAGCACGCCTGTCTGAAGTACAGCGGCCGGGTGGGGCGGTCCGCGGCGGCCAAGGCGCTGGATCCGGTCGCCGTCCGCCTCGCGGTCGCCGCCCACATCCGGCACGCCGAGACGCCGTACGACAAGCTCCTGGCGCGCGGCTGCGAGCGGCGCCAGGCCCGCGACGAGGTGAACTCGAAAGTCCGCCAGGTCCTTGACGATTGGGAAGGTCCGAAAGACGGTGAATCGGTGAGTCGGTGAGTCGGTGAATCGGTGAGTCGGTGAATCGGTGAGTCGGTGAATCGGGAGACGGGAGACGAGAGAAGGTAGACGAACAAAACGAATGATCAACCATCAACTTTCAACTGATTGCGAATCTGCGAACCTGGAACTTACTAACCTGCGAACCTTCCAACGTTCAAACCTTCAAACGGCTCGATTACGATCACGATTACGATCACGATTACCAATTACGATTACGATCACGATTACGAAATCCGATGTCCGATGTCCGATGTCCGAACTCCGTCAGTTGGGAACGAACCCCGAGCCCCAAGCCCCGAACCCCGAACCCCGAACCACGATGTTCGATTCCTGCAACCTCACCGTTCACTGTTTACTGTTCACTGTTCACCCAGCCAGCCCCACCCAGAGTTGATAAAACCCGAACCCCGCCAACGCCAGCGCCGACAGCCCGACCAGCGCGCGACCGGCCCGCGGACCCAGGCGCCGGGCGGTGCCGGAAAGGATGACGATCCCGGCATTCACCCCGAGAATGGTGCCGTAGAACCCCGCCAGGAGAGCCACGCCGTGGGCGGGAGATTGTCGCCACCCCTCCAGCAGGGCCGGTCCCAGTACCAGGCTCCAGCCGAGGTACGGACCCGGGTTGAGGAAGTTGACCACCGTGGCCTGGAACAGGCCCCGGCCGGCGGACCCCGGCGAATCCGGCGGCGCGGTGTCGGAGCGGCGCCAGGCCCGGAACGCCTGGGCAGCCAGGTAGAACAGGAACACGGCGCCCGCCAACCGCACCCCCCGCTCCATCCCCGCCGGCAGCCGGCTGAGCAGGAACAGCATGAGCACGGCGATGGGACCGTCGCTGATGAGGGGCGCCAGCACCGCCGGCAGCGTCCGGCGCCAGCCGTGGATCATGCTCCGCCCCACGAGGTAGGCCATCAGCGGCCCCGGCTGGACGCCGGAGGCGAACCCGAACGAGATGCCGAGAACCAGGTACAACCACATGGATCACCCACCCACTTTGCGTCACCCCTGACGGGCGCCACGCCCCGCCGATCATAGCATGGGCGAGACGCGGAAGACGCGCCGAAGGTGGAGGAAACAATCAATCGTTCATTAGTTATTTGTCGTTTGGATATTTCCGATTATTGGTTATCGATGATTGTTTATATTCGTGATCGTGATCGTGATCGTGATCGCGCCTCGACTCGGAATGCTCACCACGAAGTCACAAAGGACACTAAGGATTCATTCATTTTTCATTGGTCATCTGTCATCGGTCATTTCAGATTATTGGTTATTGCTGATTGCTTATATTTTATCCTCTATTTGGAGCCGAATCTGTTCTTGCTGTTGATGGGATCTGGGACCCGGGGACTGGGAGCCGGGCTCTGGGATTTGGGAGCGAGGACCCAGAAACGAGGTCCCAAGTCCGATATCCGATATCCGATATCCGATGTCCGATTTCCGATTTCCGAAGTCCGACGATCGGGAACGAGCCTCGAACCTCGAATCCCGATTACGATCACGATTACGAATCACGATTACGAATCACGATTACGAATTACGATTACGAGCGCGAACTCTCAACCATCAACCATCAACGATCAACGATCAACCATCAACCGTCACAGTTCGCTCTCACTTTCCCTCAACTTCTTTCAGCGTCCGCGCCACCGCGGCCAGCACCGCCTCAACGTCAGCGGCGGAGACCGCCGCATCGGCGGCCACGGCCAGGAAGAGCTTCGCGCCGCCCGCGAGGGGAATGAGGTACGACTCCACGTTCCGGGCGCGGGGAATCGAGGTTGACTGCGCGCCGCCGGCCAGTGTCAAACCAAGGAACACCCGTTCCGTCTTCCGGGTGGCGGGCGATGCCAGCCCCATGAAGGTGGACTTGAAATAGCCCAGCATCTCCGCGTCGTTCATCCCCATGGCGTCCACCATTCCCTTGGACGCGGCGGCCAGGACGATCTCGATGCGGCCGACGCCGCCGGCGGTTTCCGGCGGGTGCGCCAGCGCCACCGCATCGAGGCCGATCTTCGCCGGCGCGGCGAAGGGAACGGCTGTCTCGAAGCTGACGCGCCACCAGGTGTGGCGGGTGCCGGCGCCTTCCGCTGAACCGTCGGCCCGCACGGTGCCCACGAGCGCGCATCCGGCGATGAGAGCGATCATCAGAATGAATTTCATGGATCAACCTCCGATCCGGTTATGGGTTTGATTTAACTTCAGGGGCAGGCCAGGTCCTGCCGGCGGAGCAGCCCGGCGGTGGTTCCCTTCGCGCTCCGGAACCGGCCCAGCACCCACTCATCCCCCGCGTGCAGCGCCGGGGCCATCGCCACCGCGTCGCCCCGGAGCACGTAGCCCCGCCGGCGCTCCGGCGGCAGGGGGCCCACGACGTGAAAATACGCTTTCTTCGCCGTGACGCGGCAGGGAGCCAGAGGCTGGAACTTATCCCGGCTGAAGGTGTCACCCGGCCAGTCGGCGCCGCAGAACGAGGCGATGCCGTCCGCCGTCTCCATCCGAATGCCCTGGACGGTAACGAGGAAGGTGATGGTGCCCTGCTCGTCTATGTACTCGTAACGGCCGTCGGTGACGAGCCCCGCCACGCCCGCCCCGTCGCAGATGTGGGCGGACGCGCCGAACACCGCGGTGTAGGTGAACGACAGGGCGTCGCCCGCGAGCGCCAGGGTCAGTTCGCCCATGGCGCTGGTCCACCGGCCGCTGGGATCCGGGGCCGGCGGGGGGCCGGCCGGCGGCTCCGTTTCCGCCAGCGCCAGTCCGGCGGCGGCCAGCGCGACGATCAGCAGGATGCGGGCGATGCGCTGCGGAGTCATGAAACCCTCCCGGGACGAGATGTTCATGAGACGGCCATGCCGTTCGGTTTTAACATGGAAAGCAACAGCCCGTCCAGCGCGAACGGGCCGACAGGGTGATCAGCGTGTCTTGAGGTGATGGGGCGGTCAGCGGGGCAGACCGCGCAGTAGGGCGCGGACTTCGTCGCGGTGGCCGAGCAGCGGTTCATCCATGGCCAGGTACTGCTGGAACAATCCGCGGGCCTGGCCGAAGTCGCCGATGAGATAATACGCTTTCCCCAGGTAGTAGACGGCGTCGGCCCGATACCGGGTGTTGCCGGTCTTCTCCTCCAGACTGCCGGCGATGGCGCGGGCCTTTTCCAGGTGGGCGATCCCCTGCCGGGCGCGTTCCCGATCGAGGCCGACCGTCACGCCGGCCGCCCCCTGCTTGGACAGCTCCAGGTAGCAGAGGCCGGAGAAGAAATTGGCATCGAAGTTGTCGGGCTCGTGCTTCAGGTAGCCGGTGAAGTGGCGCAGCGCATGCTCGTACTGCTTCTGCTCGAACGCCTGCACCCCCGATTGGAACTGGTCGTGCTGGAGATCGGCGCTCTTCATCACGTCCATGCGGGGCAGGTCCAGGTCGTAGCGGTCGTGCTGGACGCCCGCGACGTACCGCAACGCACCGAAGGGCACGGCCAGCAGCAGCAGGGTCGCGGCGGCCGCGACCAGGCCGGGGTGCCAGGTCCACATTCTGGAGAAAAAGCCGAGCGGGGACGCGGCTGGGCGGAGGGCCGGCGTGAACGCGGCGGGATTGGCCCGCACGATCCGGGCGAACGCCAGCATCTCGGCCGCCCGGGCGTGGCAGGCCGCGCACTCCATGAGGTGCTGCTCCACCCGAAGCTCCTCGTCGTCGGGGAGCAGGCCGAGGCAGTAGTCATGGAGTGCCTGCTGAATGTTCTGGTGGTTGTATCCCTCGCCCTTCATCACGAATCACCTTTCCTGTTTATGGAGTACGCTTTGGGTGATTTTGTACGAAAGAATATCATCTTTTTTCTCATTTTTTCCATAGAAACGTTAAATCGGCTGACCAGGGTCTGTTTGGGCATGTTGAAGTGGGCGCTGAGCCGGGCATACGACCATCCCTGAACGACGTGCAGATGGATCAGTTCCTGAATGTGCGGGGGAAAGGTCTGGAAGATTTCGCGCGCCTGTTGCGACGTCATCTCCGCCCCGGCCTGGTCTTCGGCGTCCAGGATCCGGTGTTCGCCCGACTCCTCCAGCGCCACAACGACCTTTTCCTCGATGGACTCCGGCCCGTCGGACAGAAAACGGCTCCGATCCTGCTGACGTTTCCTGATCTCCTTGATGATGATTATTTTGAGTATGCCCAGCGCGTAGCAAAACAGGTCCTGGTAGGTGGATTGACCGCGGAATTTTCCCCGGTGGATGTTGTCGAAGAGACTGAATAGGGTTTCCTGAACCAAATCCTCGGCGGCGTCACCCACGTGGCTCTGGGCGACCTGGATCAGGCGCTCGCGCAGCTTCTGGTACAGCGCCTCGGGGAGGACTGAATTCGGCTGTTCGCTCATTCGTCTGACGCGGCAACAGTATGTCGTTCGGTGGTGAGCATCGCGCTGCCAGGATGCACTATCAATCGAACTCCGCTGGCGGCCGCCACCCACGGCCGGCGGTCATTTGTCGGACAGTTTCTTGACGTTGGGGACGATCTTCTCCTCGAACCACCGCGACGTGTGGGAGCGCACCATCTGCATGAGCGAAATCGTGGCGATGAACGGCTCCGGAAAGCGGCGGGCCTGCTGATAGACGTTCACCAGGGCGTTGGAATACTTGTCCAGGTAGACATTGTCGATCTGGGTGGGATCGCCCATGACGATGAGCTTGGAATCCTCGCCCAGGCGCGTGCCCAACGTGCGCATCTGGAAGGGATTGGCGTTTTGCGCCTCGTCGAAGAGCACCACCGAGCCCGACAGGTCCGCGCCGCGGACGTCGGCCAGGTTCATCATCTCGATGACCCCGTCGTCCAGCAGCTTCTGGTAGCCCGGTTCCTTCTCCAGCCCGTTCTCGCCCACCAGCTTTTGGAGCTTTTCCACGAACGGCCGCATGCGGGGCAGAAGCTTGCGCTTGACGGTGCCCGGCAGGAACCCGATGTCCTCGCCCAGCCGCGATTTGGTGATGATGGGCTTGATGAGCTTGATGGACTCGTATTTCTTGCGGAGGAACACCAGCTCCAGCGCCGCGGCCATGGCGATGTGGGTCTTGCCCGTGCCGGCCTTGCCCACGACCACCTGAATCTGGACCTCGTCGTTCATGGCCTGGGTCATGCAGACGGCCTGTTCGAAGTTGTGCGAATAGTTTTTCCGGTCCAGCACCTTGGGGCCCACGCCCAGCACCCGGACGCGATCGTACTGGGTGAAGAGCAGCGTGTCGCCGCTGCGGTAGCCGAGCCCGAGATAGTTACCGGCCTCGTCCTGCAGGATCACGCCCTCGTTGAAGCGCAGCCGGAGCCGGTTGAAGTTGGCCAACTGCCACTCGTTCGGCTTCTTGGCGGTGAACATCTCGTCGATCTCGGCCGGCGTGAGCACCACGGTGCGCAGGGGATCGCTGATGCCGGTGAGGCTCTCCTCGGAGACATGGTCGTGGAGGTAATCCTCCGCCTGCAGCCCGAGAATGTGGCACTTGATCCGGAGATTGCGGTCCTTCGTCACGAGGGTGACGGGCCGTCCCACCTGCTGCTTGAGGTGGATGAGCGAGGCGAGCAGGTAGTTGTCGTAGTACGATAGGTCCAGGTCTCGCGGGAACGAGCCCTCGGCGTACTCCGCCAGGAAGAAGAGGAGGCCGTCGTAGCCGTTGCGGATCCGGATCCCCCGATCCGCCTGGTAAGGATCCCCGCCCGACAGGATCTGTTCCAGTTTCTGCGACACGTCCCGGGCGTTGAACCCGATGATCGGATCGCCCTTCTTCTTGTCCACCTCGTCCAGCCCGTGCAGCGGGATGACCACCAGGTGTTCCTGAAACCGGAACAGCGAGGTGGGATCGTGCAGCAGGACGTTGGTGTCCAGCACGTAGATCTTGCGGGCGGATTCCTGGGCCGCAATGGCGGATACGACTGAAGCGGTTGTTTCGAAAGCGTTTAGGGCGACGCCCTTTTTCTTGACGTTCATCGAAATCACAATACCATTGATACGGCTCGGGAGACAAGCCAAATAGGCGGCTGCGGCTGATTTTTCAACCGGCGGCTCCCTTTCGGCGCGACCTTCAACCCAGTGGATGAATTCGCCTTCTTGTGATATAGTTATTCCAAAATTTTTAACACCATTATCAGGCAGGGGATATGCGCAGATTCTACCGGAAGTTCAAGAACCGATATTACACGGCGTTTCTCATCGTCCGTCTGCTGGTGCCGGTGTTCCTGACCGTCCTGCTGCTGCTCTTCCTGATCGGCGCCGGCGTGCTCTTCGACATCGTCCATCCCACCCACAGCCTAGAGGTGATCACCCCGTCCGAATATCACATGTACGCGGTGGATTTCACCTGGGACGGCGCCGGGGGCGATGTCCTGCAGGGCTGGTACATCCGCGGCAGCAACCAGTCGCCGCTCATCATCCTGAGCCACGGCTACGACACGAACCGGACGGAGGTCCTGAGCCTGGCGTCCCGGCTGCGGGATTACGGCTACAACATTTTCGTCTACAACCTGCGCGGGCACGGCTTGTCCGGCCAGACGGTGTCTTCCCTCGGAATCAAGGAAGCCGAGGATCTGCAGAAGGCCGTCGAAAAACTCGTCCAGCGCCCCGAGGTGGATTTCAACCGCATCGGCATCTACGGATCGTCACTGGGCGCCTTCGTCGCGCTCAAGGCCAGTGCGGGCAATCCCAACATGCGCGTGCTCGTCCTCGACTCGGTCTTCCCCAACATCGAGACGTTCATCTCGATGAAGGTGGAGGACATCGTCGGTTTCCGCACCTCGCTGCTGTCCTTCTTCGTCCGGATGCTGTACCGGCTGTACTTCCGGGCGCCCACCGAGCTTGTCTCCGCCGAGGCCACGCCCGAGGTGTACACCGGCAAGAGTATCCTGTTCATCACCGGCAAGGACAAGGCCAGCGCCAGCCTGGCCAAGGAGACCCGCCGGCTGTACACCAACTTCAAATGCCGAAAGGAGATCCTGAATCTGGCCAACTCGAGGGAGTCGCTGCTGTTCGGCGAGGAGAAGCACCGCTACGACCAGTTCGTGCTGGATTTCTTCCGGCAGGAGCTGCCCCTGATAGAAGAATCGGTGAAAATCGACTTGGGAAAAACCCCCCATTGATTTAAAATACCACTTTTTGCGGCCACGTTCTCCGAAACGGATCTCCACGCATGCATCGAATAGAATGCCTGAAAGTGTCCGGCTTTAAATCATTCCGCACGGCGGTCTCCACCGACTTTCCCGGCGCGGTCAATGCCATCGTCGGCCCCAACGGCTGCGGCAAGAGCAACATTTGCGACGCCTTCCTCTGGGTGCTCGGCGAGCAGAGCGCCCGCGTGCTCCGCGGCAACCGGATGGAGGACGTCATCTTCAACGGCACCCAGCGCTACGGCCCCGTCGGGATGGCCGACGTCACGCTCCGCCTGAAGTACATCCCCTCGCCGGACGATGACGAGCAGGCCCTCATGAAGGAGGATATCGAAATCACCCGGCGCCTGTACCGGGACGGCGCCAGCGAGTACTACCTCAACGGCAAGCGCTGCCGCCTCCTCGACATCCAGGAGGCCTTCGAGGGCACCGGCCTCGGGTTCACCTCGTACGCCATCATCGAACAAGGGCGCATCCAGAACCTGCTGGCCTCCAAGCCGCTGGAGAAGCGCGCCCTGATCGAGGAGGTGGCGCGGATCGTCTCGTTCAAGCACCGCAAGAAGTCGGCCCTGGTCAAACTGGAACTGGCCCAGAACAACCTGTTGCGCATTCGGGACATCATCGCCGAGATCGAACGCAACCTGAAATCGCTGAAGCTCCAGGTCCAGCGGGCGAAGCGCTATCGCCACCTCCGCGACAAGATGCGGACCTACCTCCGCGTCCGCTACTTCCTGCTGGGCCGTGACCTGCTGGCTCGGCTCGACCAGAACCTCCGGGAGCTCGGCGAGCTGGACGCCGCCGCCCGCGCCGTGGAGGCCGACCTGCAGGAGTGGATCCAGCGGCTGGCCCGCGAGCGCTCCGATCTCGAGGGGAGCGAGAAACGGCTGCAGGAGCACCGCGACCGGCTCGCCGGGCTGGAGCTGCATCTGCAGCGGATCGCCTCGTCGTCCGACTTCCTGCGCAAGGAACGGCAGGATTTGACCGCCCGCCTGGACGGGATCCGCCAGGAACGCCAGCAACTGGAAGAGCGCCAGCGGGAATGGCAGGCCCGCCAGGCGGAGCTGGACCGGCAGGCGGAAACGCTGGACGCGCGGCTCCAGGAAGCCAAGGGCCGCAACGACGCGGTGGAGCAGGAATACACCGAGGGGAGCGATCTCCTGGCCCGCCAGGAGAAGGCGATGGAGGATCTCCGCGGCCTCGTGTTCGAGGAGGCGGGGCAGGTGTCGCGCTGGCGGAATCAGGAGATCCAGCTCCTGGAGCAGGACAAGTACACCCAGCGCCAGCTCGCCCACAAGGAGGAGGAGCTGGCGGTGCACGGCGCCGAAGCCGAGCGGCTGAGCCGGTCGGCGGACGACAAGGCGGCGGTGCTCGACGAGCTGCGCGGCGCCATCGCCGCGCTCGAGGACGAGCGGGAGCGCCTGTATGCCGACATCGAGGCCGGACAGGAGCAGCAGGCCGCCCTCCAGACCCGCGTGGCCGAGCTGGAAAAGGAAGTCAGCGCCCAGACCCACCGCCTGCGCTCCATCGAGGAGCTGGAGCAGCGTAACGAGTTCTATTCGGACGCCCTCAAGCAGGTTCTGCCCGCCTGTTCCGGACACGCCGCCTTCCGCGGCACCCTGGCCGACTTCCTGGAGGCGGGACCGGAGTTCCACCCGGTGGTGGAGAGCTTCCTGCGCGCCGAGCTCGAGACCGTGATCGTCGACGCCCCCGAGTTGCTGGAGCAGGGCATCGAGCTGCTGAGCCGGAAGCGCTCCGGGCTGTGCCACTTCCTGCTGGCGGGTTTCCCGCCGGCGGCCGAGCCGCCCGATGCCGGCGACCTCCACGGACAGCCCGGAGTGCTGGGCCGTCTGCTGGACGGGTTCCAGCTCGACAGCGCCGGACGCGACTACCTGCTCCGGATCGCGCCGGGCATCGGCAACGTCTGGCTGGTGGCCGACTGGCGCACCGCCGTGGAAATCGCCCGGGCCCATCCCGGCGCCGTCTGCCTGGCGCTGGACGGTGTCGCCGTGAGCGCCGCCGGCCGCGTCTCGGTGCTGGGCGCGGAAGTGGGCAAGGGCATCCTCGGCTACCGCCACGAGCGGAAGACCATCACCCAGACGCTGCAGGCCGCGGAAGCCGACCTGCAGGCGCGGCAGGCCGAGTTGCAGGCGACGACCCAGCGGCTGGACGGGCTGGAGAACCGCCTCGAAGATCTGGACACCGAACTGCAGGAGCGGCGAATTGTCCGGGTCCGCGAAGAGGAGGAGCTGCGCAGCCAGCGGGAAGAGCTCCAGCGCCACGAACAGCTTCGGCGGGCGGCCGGGCTGGAACGCGACAACCTGAACCAGGAGCGCGCGGGCATCCAGGCCGAGCTCGGCGGCATCCAGCAGCGCATCACCGAGCTGGAGCAGAACCGCCAGGCGCGGCAGCAGGAATTCGAGGAGTGCCGGCAGGAGATCGCTCGGCTCAAGGACGTCACCGCCGAACTCAACCGCCGGTGGTCCGAGGCAAGGGTCGAGTACGCCGCCGCCCGCGAGCAGCTCAATGCCGCGCGGGCCGAGCTGGAGCGCAACCGCGAGCTCCTGGCCGACAACGAGAACCGGCGGGCCCAGCTCGACGCCGAAACCGCGCAGATCGGCGACCGCCAGACCGAGATCGGGAAGGAACTGGAGTCGTGCGAGCAGCGGCACCAGGAGGCCGTCCGGGACCAGGACGCCCTGAAGGCGGAGATCGAGCGGCAGCGGGCGGCCATCGAGGCGGGCCGCCAGCAGCTCGCCGCCACCGAGGGCGAAGTGGAGCTCCGGCGGCTGTCGTTGGACGAGCAGCGGGAGAAGCGCAACCAGGGCGTCATCCAGAAGACCCAGCTCGAAGGCGAGATCGCCCACCTCGAGGAGGGGTGCGTGATGGAGTTCCATCAGCCGCTCCGGACGATCATCGCCGAGGGCGTGACGGACACCGAGGATCTCGACGCCGAATCCGCCCAGCAGAAGTACCTGGACTACCGCGACAAGGCCGAGCGGATGGGCAGCGTCAACCTCCTGGCGGTCGAGGAGTACGAGCGCGAGGAGGAGCGGCTGACGTTCCACCGGACGCAGGAAACCGACATCGCCGATTCCATTCTCAACACCCAGAAGGGCATCGAGGAGATCGACCGCCGGTCGGGGCGGCTGTTCAAGGAAACATTCGAGGCGGTGAACACCAACTTCCAGGAGATGTTCACCCGGCTCTTCGGCGGCGGCCACTGCGAGCTGCGCCTGGTGGACGAGGAGAACCTGCTCGAGAGCGGCGTGGACATCGTCGCCTCGCCCCCCGGCAAGAAGCTGCAGAACATCCTGCTGCTGTCCGGCGGCGAGAAGGCGCTCACCGCGCTGGCCCTGATGCTGGCGATCTTCAAGTACCGGCCCAGCCCCTTCTGCCTCATGGACGAGGTGGACGCGCCGCTCGACGAGAGCAACATCGACCGGTTCGTGTCGCTGGTGCAGCAGTTCAGCGCCCAGACCCAGTATGTGCTCATCACCCACAACAAGCGGACCATGGAGATCGCCGAGACCATCTACGGCATCACGATGGAAGAGGCGGGCGTGTCCAAGGTGATCTCGGTCCAGCTCAAGGACGTCGAGAAAGTGCTGGCGTGATCCGCGGGGGAGCCATGGCGGAGGACCATCCCGCGCCGGCCGGCCGGCCGGGCACTCTGTACGTCGTCGCGACGCCCCTGGGCAACCTGGGTGACATCACCCTGCGCGCCATCGAAGTGCTGCGGACGGTGCCGCTCGTCGCCTGCGAGGACACCCGCCGCACCCGCCCCATGCTCACCCGTTTCGGGATCCGCAACCGGCTCGTCTCGTACCACGACTTCAACGAGCGGACGCGGACCCACCAGCTCCTTGACCACCTGTGCGCCGGTGCCGACGCCGCCCTGGTCAGCGACGCCGGCACGCCCATGCTGTCGGATCCGGGCGGGTGCCTCGTCGCCGCCTGCCGCCGGGCGGGCGTGTCCGTGGTGCCGGTCCCCGGACCCAGCGCTCCGGCCTGCCTGCTGTCGGTGAGCGACCTGCCCGGCGGGCCGGTCCTCATCGCCGGCTTCCCGCCCCCGCGCCGCGCCGAGCGGCGCCGGTTCCTCGACGGCCTGGCCGACGCGCCGCACACGACGGTGTTCTTTGAGGCGCCTCACCGGATCGTCGCCCTGCTGGAGGACCTGCTGGCCCGGTGGGGCGACCGGGACTGCCTGTGTGGGCGGGAGATGACGAAACTTCACGAGGAGTACCGGCGCGACACCCTGGCCGGGCTGCTGGCGGAGCTGCGCCGGCGCGGCGCGCCGAAAGGGGAGTTCACCCTGGCCGTGGCCGGCGCCGCGCGACACGCCGCGGACGGCGGGGGCGGTGCGGAACCGGTGGATCCGGACGCGCTGCGCCGGGAGTTCCGGCGCCTGAGTCGCGCGGGGCTGCCGCGGGCCGAGGCGCTGCGCCGCCTGGGGCGCGCCCACGGACTGCCCCGCAACCGCCTCTATAAGCTGCTGCTGTCCGACGATCAGTCGGAGATGAGCTGAATCATCTCGCGCACCGCGCGCTCCAGCCCCACCAGCACCGCCCGGGCCATGATGTTGTGGCCGATGTTCAGTTCCTCGATCTCCCCGATCATGGCGATGGGCGTGACGTTGCGGTAGGTGAGGCCGTGGCCCGCCAGCACGCGCAGGCCCAGCGACACGGCCAGGCGGGCGGTCTGGCGGATCCGCTCGTATTCCTCCCAGGCGGCGGCCGGCGCGTGCTCCAGGTCCGCCGGCGTCAGCTCCGCGTACCGCCCCGTGTTCAGCTCGATCAGGCGGCCGCCGAGCTCCGCCGCCCGGCGGATCTGGCCTTCGTCCGGGTCGATGAAGATGCTCACCTGGATCCCGGCGCCGCCCAGGGCCTGGATGGCGCTCCGGACGGCCGCCTCGTGCTCGATGACGTTCAACCCGCCGGTGGTGGTGACCTCCTCGGGCCGCTCCGGCACCAGCGTGCACATGTCCGGGCGGATCCGGGTGAGGACGCCGATCATCTCGGCGGTGGCGGCCATCTCCACGTTCAAGCGGGTCTTGACGGTTCGACGCAGCAACTCGACGTCCCGCTCATGGATGTGGCGGCGGTCGTGGCGCAGGTGCACCGTGATGCCGTGCGCGCCGGCCAGCTCGGCCAGGACGGCGGCGTGCACCGGATCGGGCTCCGGCGCCTGGCGGGCCTGGCGCAACGTGGCGACGTGGTCGATATTGACACCCAGCTTGGCTCCCATGTCAGCCTCCTTCAGATCCCGGGACATTCAGGTGCAGCGGATATTATACGGCGAAACTCCTCGCTGTGGAGGCCCGGCTTTTCATAAATGACCAGGGGGGGCGCCACGGCCGCGTCCGCCGGCGCCCGGTGCCAGCTGTGGAGGAACATCCGGGGCTGGCGGCTGTCGGGAAAGGATAGGACCTGCCGGGACCGGCCCGGATGGAAGCCGGCGCGGGCCGCCTCAGTTGCCACGTCGGCGCGGCGCTCCCACAGGTGGATGAGGTCGAAGCGTCCGCCGGGCATCAGGAAGCGGCGGGCGGCGGTGAAAAGGGCGTCCAGGTCGAGGTTCAGCTCGTGCCGGGCCGCGGCCTTTTCCGGGTCCGGGTTGAGGCGGCCGGACCCCACCCGGCGGTAGGGCGGGTTGGCGAAGACCACGTCCGCCGGCGCGTCCACGGCCGCCGGCGCCACCTCGCGGACGTCGGCCGTCACGATCCGGATGGCGGATTCGGCGCCGTGACGGCGGACGTTTTCCCGGGCCAGCTCGGCGAGCGCCGGCTGGAACTCCACCGCGACGATCCGGTGAAACCGTTTCTTGACGAACAGGATCAGCGGGATGATGCCGCAGCCCGAACCGATCTCGATGAGACGGTCCTCGGGCCGGCAGCGGATGAAGTGGGCCAGGAGCGGCGCGTCGACGGCGAAGCGGTAGCCGCGCTCCGGCTGGAGGATCTGGAGTCGGCCGTCGAGGAAGGCGGTAGGGCGGGGCATCCCTCGTCAGGATGAAGCGGGCTGGCCCAGGAAGCGCAGCGGGTTGACCGGCCGGCTTTCCACGCGCACCTCGAAGTGGAGGTGGGGGCCGGTGGCCTTGCCGGTGGAGCCCACGTAGCCGATGATGTCGTTCTTCCGGATCCGCTGCCCCACCCGGACGTTCATGGCGGACAAGTGGGCGTAACGGGTGGAGATGCCGTATTTGTGGGCGATGATCACGACGTAGCCGTAGCCGCGCTGGGCGCCGGAGAAAAGCACCGCGCCGTCGGCGGGGGCGATCACCTTCGTGCCGTAGGGCGCCGAGATGTCCAGCCCGTCGTGCATCTCACGCCGTCCCGAAATGGGGTCCGGGCGATAGCCGAATTCCGAGCTGATGTACCCGACGACGGGCCACATCGTGGGCAGCGACGACAGGTACAGGTTCTGCTCCAGGGCGATGTCCTTGAGCTGGATCACTTCCTGCTGGACGCCGCCGCTCTTCTGGATCAGGTCGTTGAGGTGGCCCAGGTTCTCGGCCTCGAGATCCCGGGCGGCCTGCGAGCCGGTGGCGAATCCGCCGATGCCGCCGGTGGCGGACCGGACCATGTCCGGAGCGATGCCGGTGAGGCGGCCGATATTGCGGGTGATCATCTCGATCTGGGAGAGCTTTTCATCGAGCTGGCGGGTTTTGTCGCGGTATTGAAGATTCTGTTCCTTGAGGGCGTTGTGACGGGCGAGGACGCTTTCGAAATCCACCAGCTTGGCCACGAGGTGGAAATAGGTGAACACGCCGTAGCTGGTGAGGAGGGAGAGGATGATGGCGCAGAAGAGGATGCCGTAAATCCGCCGCATGGAGATACGGAATTGTCTGACGCGACCGGGGCTGTTCGGGGCAACGATCACGGTGAATGATCTGTCCCTGGGTCCCATCGCACCTCCTGGCGGTTTTGAGTACAGAATGGCGTAACGTGTTGAAAAAGTGTGACTAAATAGTTACGGGTCGGTGGCATTATACCCGTAACCGCCGGTCGAGTCAACTGAAAAATCGGGGGGCGGTCATGCTTTCGAAAAGATCTTGCGGAGGCGCTCCATGGTATCGCGCAGCTGGGCGACGTTGGTCTTGAGCGCATCAATCTCCTTACCCATCTTCGCCAGCGAGCCGGCCTGCTTGTCCAGGTCGGATCGCGACTCCTTGGCGAAGGTCTGGTAGGTCTTGCGGAGGCCCTGGATCTCCACCACCAGGTCCTTGCGGCTCGACTCGACCTTCGTCAGTTCGGCTTGCTCCGCCTCCAGCTCCTGAAGCCGGTCGCGGATTCCGGCCGCCGATTCCTCGGCGGCGGCCAGCTTCTGTTCGGCGGCGGCCGCGTCGTCGGCCAGCCGCGCTTCGAGCTCCTGCAGCCGCGCCTCGATGGCGGACCCGCCCGCGGCCAGCCGCTGCTCCGCTTCCCTGACCCGGAGGTCGAGGTCCCGGTTCAGCGCCTCGAGGTCCACCGCCGGGGTTTCCGCCGCGGCGTCGGCCGGCGTCGGCTGGTCCATCAGCGTGCGCACCTCGGCCCGGAGCGCCTGCAGCTCGCTCTTGATGAGTAGCGTCTCCTGCGCCGCCCAGTCGCCGTCGGCCCGGGCCGGCGCGGTCTCGATGGCGCCCCGGATCTGCCCCTGGAGCGTCTCCAGCCGGTCCAGCCGCTTCTTCAGGTCGGCCGCGCCGTGGCCGTCCGCGTTCTGGCGAAGCAGTTCGTCCAATCCCTTGCCGATGGCCTGCAGAGACTCCCCGACGTCGGCCGGATGGCGGTTGAGCTGCACCTCCTCGCGCAGGGAGGCGACGCGGGCGTCGAGTTCCTCCATCCGGGCCTGGAGCTGCATCACCTGCTGTTCCACCGTTCCCTGGAGGTTGCCGAACTGCGTGGCCAGCTCGCGGAAGGACGCCCGGTGGCTCGTCAGTTCGTCGCCCAGCGACGTGTGGAACTTCAGCACACCCTGCACGCCGGCGTACAGCTTCTCGAACTGGCGTTTGAGCTCCCGGGTCTGTTCCAGGGTCAGCGACGGCGCCTCGGGCGCGGCCGCTTCCGCCGCGGGCGGATCGGCCACGGCGGCTTCGCCGTTGCCGCTCTGGGGCGAATAGCGGGCCTGCAGTTGCTCCTTCTTGCGCTGGAGCGCCTCGAACTTGTGGAACACCAGGCCGCAGCGCACGCATTCGTTGGCGCTGTCAGCTTGTTCAAAACCGCACTTCGGGCACTTCATGGGAGCCACTCCGGGTGACGAAAAGTCGGTGCAACAATCGGGAATGGTACCAGATGCCCCGGTCCGATGCAAGACCCGGACGTCGGCAGCCGCCCCGTCGGGTTCCGCTGGAGTTGAAATTATTGCGTACCGCTTCATAATTCCCCGCCGGTGGGTTATAATAAACGAACCGATTTTGGACGACGGACAATTTCACATAAGGAGAGCTGCGGTATGGTCAAGCGCGTGTTTAACTTCAACCCCGGGCCGGCGACTCTGCCCCTCGATGTACTCGAGGAGGCGGCCAAGGCCACGGTGGAGTTCAACAATCTGGGCATGTCGATCCTGGAGATTTCCCACCGGTCGAAGGACTTCGAGAAGGTCCTCAACGACTGCGTGGCCGACGTCAAGGAGCTGCTGGGCCTGCCCGACGGCTACAGCGTCCTCTTCGTGGGCGGCGGCGCCAGCACCCAGTTCGCCATGATCCCCATGAACTTCCTCCCCGCGGGCGGCAGCGCCGACTACATCAACACCGGCGAGTGGTCCAAGAAGGCCATCAAGGAGGCCAAGCTCTTCGGCACGGTGAACGTGACCGCCACTTCCGAGGACAAGAACTTCTCCTGCCTGCCCGACATGCAGGCGGTCAAGGTGACACCCGGCGCGGCCTACGTCCACGTCACCAGCAACAACACCATCTTCGGGACCGAAACGTTCGTCTTCCCGGACACCGGTGACACGCCGCTGGTCTGCGACATGTCGTCGGACATCATGTCGTGGAAGTTCGACGCGTCGAAGTTCGCCCTCATCTATGCCGGCGCCCAGAAAAACATCGGACCCGCGGGCGTGACCATGGTGATCGTCCGGCAGGACTTCCTGGCCAAGGCCAATGAGAAGATTCCCACCATGCTCAAGTACAAGACCCATGCCGACAACAACTCCCTCTACAACACCCCGCCGGCGGGCGCGATCTTCATCGTGGGCCAGGTCATGAAGTGGATGAAGCGCAACGGCGGGCTCGCCGTCATGGAGGCGAAGAACAAGGCCAAGGCCGACCTGCTGTACGCGGCCATCGACGACGGCGCCCCCTTCTACCGCGGCACGGTGGAAAAGCCGGCGCGCTCCCGCATGAACGTCACCTTCCGGCTCCCCAGCGAGGAGCTGGAGTCCAAGTTCATCACGGAGGCGAAGGAGGGCGGCCTGGTGGGTCTCAAGGGGCACCGGAGCGTCGGCGGCTGCCGCGCCTCGATCTACAACGCCTTCCCACTCGAGGGCGTCCAGGCCCTGGTCGACTTCATGAAGGCCTTCGCCCAGAAGAACGGCTAGGCCGGCTTCGGCTATTTTGAAGGAGTTCTGCAAAAGTCTGGTCGTAACAATCGATCCGAAAACAAAACGGGCGGTTCCCCACCGCCCGTTTTTCTTTCCTGAACTCTCATCTTTCAACGATCAACCATCAACTCACAACTATCAACGATCAACATTATCTGTGTCCTCTGCGCCCTGTGGTGCATTGGACCCTGGCCCCAGGTCCCCTCAACTATTTCTTTTGAAGTTCGCCGCCGGTTTGGAGTGCGCAGACACGTCTGCGCTTTAGATTCCCGCGGGACGCGGGCACCGGGATTTTCCGGTTGCGACGGCTCATACTCCACGATTATGCCTTGCGCGTCCCGCGCAAAACCAGAGCGGCGTCATGCCGCCGCACTCCAGACCATCAGGTCGCTGGTTTGGAGTGCGCAGACACGTCTGCGCTTTAGATTCCCGCGGGACGCGGGCGCCGGGACCTTCCGGGTTGCGACGGCTCCCACTCCACGATTTTGCCTTGCGCGTCCCGCGCAAATCCAGAGCGGCGTCATGCCGCCGCACTCACAAAGTGACTGTGCGTCTTCGCGCCTTGGCGAGCCGGACCACGCGTCCCGATTTCCCTTGTTTGTCAATTCCCCTTGAGTCTATGATGGAGACAGTCTCGCCAGCGCCGCACAAATTGACAGGGTGCGTATGTCTCTAACTGTCGTGCAATCCTTCGTTCATTCCCGTCCGACCGTAGCGTGCTGCCCTGACAGCCATCCCAACGACTGGAAAAGGCGTTGAATGGACGCGAAGAGCCGCCATTCGATTCGCCGTGTCGCCGGTTTCATGCGGGCGCTGGGCGTCCTGGTGATCGGGTGGCCGCTGCTCACCGGCGGGTCGTGCGACCGCACCGCGGAAGGGGCTAAGGCGCCGGCGGATCCGCCGGCGACGCGGACGCAACGCGCGGCCGGGCAGGGGGAGCGACCGCTGCACTTCTCGGGCCGCGTGGTCGCCGTGGGGGACGGCGACACCATCAACGTGCTGGCGGACGAGGCGTCCGCCGACGCCGCGCGGCCGGCTGACCGGCAACGAGACCGGCGGCCGATCCGGGTGCGGCTGGTGGAGATCGATTGTCCGGAGCTGGGCCAGCCGTTCGGGCGCAAGGCCCGGCAGGCCGCGTCGTCACTCTGCTTCGGCCGGACGGTCCGGGTGGCCGGCACGGGAATGGACACGTTCGGCCGGGTGCTCGGGGTGGTGACGCTGGACGACGGTCGGATCCTCAACGAGGAGCTCGTCCGGCTGGGCTACGCGTGGTGGTTCCGCAAGTACTCCCGTAGCGAAACGCTCCAAGCGCTCGAGGCCGAAGCCCGCGCCGGCCGGGTGGGCCTGTGGGCGGACCGCGATCCGGTCCCGCCGTGGCAGTGGCGCGACCGCTCCCGGAATCGCTGACCACTTCCGCCGCGCTCAAGCATCGAACCGGCGGGACGGCGAAACGGCAAACCGGTGAGTGGACGGAGTCGCTCTGGTCGCCATGGGGCACGGCCCCGCCATCAGCACGATGTTTCGGCAGCCGGCAGCGGAGGCGCTGTGCCGCGCGGCCCGGTCACCGCGCGCCACAATCCGCCGACATGATTCAAATTTTTTGAACCCGCCAAGCCATATTCACCTTGATTCGCTGCAATCGGTCCGCTATGGTTAATGAAGGAATGTCTTTAAAGTCGATTCGGCGGGAACCGACGAGCCAGCAATTTGGTTCCATTCGCGAGGTGAGCGAGTGTCTCCGCGTCCAACCGGCGAGCCGTTGCCTTCGGTCCTCAAGCTGAGCTTCTATGATTCGAACGGGGCCATGCGGTCCTACGAAACGGATGCTTACACCGTCATCATCGGCTCACACCCAGACTGCCACCTGGTGCTGCCCGACATTCCGCCCCAGGCCTGCAAAATCTACCTGAGCGAGCACGGGTATTACGCCGTGGACCTGGGCGGGACGCTGTCGGTCGACGGCCGGCCCGGTTCCGGCTTTGTGACGAACGGCGCCGCGCTGCAGGTGGGGCCGCGGACCGGCTTTCGCGTCCAGATCCGTACCGCGCCCGAGCCGGTGCGAGTGGCGGATCCGGCCCCGCTGCCGGTCGCCCCGCCGCCAACCCCGCCGCCGATCCCGCCGGTGACTGCCTCAACGCCGCCGCCCGGCCGGTCGGAAGCCGGGCGCTCCGTCATCGCCCGTCCCCCGGTTGTTTCGGAATCCCCGCGGACGACACCGTCACCGGCGCCGCCGCAGCCGGCATCGCCATCGGGTGGCATGGCGGCCGCCGCGGGACGCCCCCATCACCCGGGCCTGGCGCTGGCCCTGGGGATCGTGCTCCCCGGCGCCGGCCAGGCCTACAACGGCCAGCCGCTCAAGGCGGCGCTGCTGGCGCTGACCAGCGTCCTGGTGCTCCCCTGGCTGTTCAGCCTCTACGAAGCCTGGGCGCGGGCCCGCCGGGTGCAGGCCGACGGCGGACGCCGCGGCTCGGGCGGCTGGGGCTGGGTGACGCTGCACCTCTGGTTCCTGCTGGCGCTCGGCCTGGCCGCCCTCATCGGGCTGACCCTGGCGGGGGTGCTGTCATGAGCCGCGACCTGCACGCCCGCCGCTCCGGCTGCTTCGTGGTGTTCTGGGTCCTCTTCCTGCTGCTCCTGATCGGAGCGGAGGCAGGGCTGATCTGGTGGATGAACCCCGGCTGGTTCGACCGGCTAGCCTTCTGGCGCGGCCCCATCTACCCGCCCGAGACCGTCATCCTGCCGCCCGGGCCGGACGACGACCTGCCGCCCCCGGGCCCGCCGGCGGCCGGCGACGCCGGGTTCGCCTACTGGGAGGAGGGGCGCGTCCGCGCCGCCTACGGCCCCGCCGCCGGCGCGACCCTGCGGACGCCGGAGGGCGCGGAATTCACCATCCCGCCCGGGGCCGTCGACGGGACCCCCGAGGTCTCCCTCACGCCGGTGGTGAACGTGCCGGAGGCGCTCTCCGCCGACGGTGTCCTGCCCGTGGGGCCGTTGTACGACCTGCGGGTGGGCGAGGCGGCCCATTCCCGGTTCCGGCAGCCGGTGCGGGTGTCGGTGCCCTTCCGGCCCGACGACCGCCTGGCCGCGGAGACCGGCGGCCGCCCCGCCGTGGGCGTCTGGGACGGCCGACGCTGGGAGGTGCTCCCCACCGCCGTGGACGACGACGCCCGGCGCCTCACCGCCGAGACCGGCCACGCCAGTCTGATCGGCGTGATTACCATAATCGGCGTCAGTGCCGGCGGCTCCGCCATCAAGTTCACCGAGCCGGGCCGGGCGCTCTGGAAGCTGCTGTCGGACAACCTGGAGTACACGTACAAGACCGACAATTTCGCCATCCACTACAACCGCGGCGCGCCGGCCGGCGTCCCCGAGGATTTCGCCTATCTGCTGTCTCAGCGCCGGAAGAGCGCGGCGCACCCGCTGTACGTGATGGACATCGGCCGCTACCTGGAGGAGGCGCGGCTGAACCTGCCGTCGGTCAGACTGAAAGTCTCCCGGCCGCTCATGATTCGGTATGACGTCTTTCTTGTGCCCATGACCGAATTCGGCTCGTCGGAGCTGGGCGGCCCCATCCTGCTGGACAACGACTTCAGCTTCGGCGGCAGCGCGGTGTCGTCGCACCTGGAGTACCAGATGCGGGCGACCACCGCCCACGAGCTGATCCACGTGGCCCAGGACGACTACTTCAACATCAGCAACGCCGGCGGGTACCGCTGGTGGCTGGAAGTGACGGCCGAGTACCTATCCCACCGGCTCATGTGGCTGAAGGATCGCACCAATGCCGAAGCCGACTATTACATCCGCAGCGAGCCGGAGCTGCTGGCCACCCCGCTGAACCGGGCGGAGAACCTCCAGCCGTATGCCTACGCCCACTTCTTCAAATATATGGAGAACCGAGCGGTCAACGTCGCGGCGGCGATCGAGGAGGTGAACGGCACCGGCGCACCCGACCTGCCGACGCTGAGCCGGGCCTTCTATTCGTTCCGGGGGGCCACGCTGCTGGAGCTGTTCACGGAATACGCCCGGGAGTTCTACCACCGGAACCTCTGGACCGGCGCCATCATCCCCGCCGCCGCCCTGGAGACGCATTACCGGAGCTCGGCCAACGCGTTCACGGTGCTGACACGACAGGATCCGCGCCAGCCGGCGGTCCGGCTTTACGTGCACGGGCAGACCGCCGTCCCGCTCCCGCCGCTGTCGGCGCAGCACTTCCTGTTCCGGGCGGAGGGCATGCCCGCCCGCCGCCCGGCCAAGCTGGTGGTCTGTCTCAGCGGCGCCCGGGCGGGGACCGGCCTGGAAGCGTCGGTGGGCGCCTTCCAGAGCGCCGGCGGTCCGTTGTTCGCCGGCGCGCCGGCGGCGCTCAAGTCCATCCCCATTTCCACCGGGCCCGAGACGGGCCACCTGGTGGAGCGCGTCGTCGCGCCCGCCGAGCGGACGGGCGACGTGAACCGCGTCTCCCTGCTGGTGGTGAACGCCTCCACCTATACGGAGCAGCGGCTGACCATCCGACGCTGGCTGCTGCTGCCGCCCGAGTTTGTCGCCAGCGAACGGCGCGACGACGGCGGCTACCGGCTCCAGTGGCACCGGGCGGAACTGAAGGACTCGGGCGGCGACGCCTTCAAGGGGTACAACGTCTACCGGCGCCGCCTGACGGACGCCCAGTTTCCGAAGCAACCGGTGAACGCCCAACCGGTGGAGGCCGAGGAGTTCGTCGACCAGCCGCCTGCCGGGGCGTTCTACGCCTACACGGTCACGGTGGTGGACCGCCTGGGCAACGAGAGCGAGCCGGCGCCGCTGGACGAGGGCGAGCTGTTCGTGGGCCTCTGGGAGGGCAAGTTCAGTCTGACCAAAGGCAAGATCTCCGACTTGGTGATCCGGACGCTGCGCCACCAGCTGGCCCAGTCGGGAGAAGCCGGCGCTTCGTCCGGCGTCGGCCCGCTGCTGGAGAAGGCCCGCCTGGTGCTGGAGAACATCGACCTGCTGCTCAAGGTGGGCATCCCCGTCACCATGGAGATCACCCGGTCGGGCGGGGCCTACCAGCTGGTGCCGCGCACCGCGTTCGGCCGGCCCATCAAGGACCCGAAGCCGCTGCCCCTGCAGCGCGCCGGACTGCACAGTCTGGCCTTCGTCCCCGACAAGCCCGGCGGCCGGGGCTTCGTCCTGAACCTGAAGCGGAAGGACGAGATCGACCGGATCATCGAACACGTGGAGGACGATCCGGACATCGGGCGGGTGGAACTGTCCGTGCGGCTGGCCCTGACCCGCACCAACCCGCCGCCGGTGCTCCTGGGCCCGGGCTATTGACGGCGCCGACCGGCGGAGGGAGATTCACCGCGGAGACGCTGAGGCGCGGAGGGGGAATAAGCTCGCGAAGGCGCCAAGACGCCAAGCGCTGCTTTTTGTCAATGGAATGGCGAGGGGAGGCGAAGCGGAGAGAAGAGAAGATTCACCACTGAGGCGCAAAGGGCACAAAGAAAACGTTGAGGGTTGAGGATTGAGAGTTGAGGGTTGGGAACGAGCCTCGAGTCCCGAGCCTCGATTACGATTACTCAGTTACTCCCGAAATCTTGCCAAAATTTGGCAAAATATTTCACCGGTTTCTTTCCCCCGGTCGCCCGTCCCAACATCGCCCGGCCCGATCCACGCTGTCACGACGAAAATAGCCAGGCGCAGCCCCGCGCACGCGGGGCAGCGCCTGGCTATTCTCTTTGCAACTGGAAGGACTTGCCTGAGACCCGGCATAACGGCACGGAGCTGGAGCGAATGATCATGCCGCTTTGGTTCCGGCTCCGCCGGCTTGGGAATTACGAGCACGAAATCCGATGTCCGAAGTCCGATATCCGACGTCCGCATGGCGAGCCCCGAACCCCGAACCGCGAGCTGCGAACCCCGATTACGAACACGATTACGAATTACGATCACGATTACGAATTACGATCACGATTACGAATTACGATTACGAGCACGAACTCTCAACCCTCAACTTGCAACTCTCAACGATCGACTCTCAACGATCAACCATCAACTTTCCCCTGGCCGCGCCGCTCGAGGAGCTCCAGGGTGAGGCGGCAGGCCTCGAGCATGCTCTCGGGGGAGGCGACGCCGCGGCCGGCAATGTCGAAGGCCGTGCCGTGGTCCACCGAGGCGCGCAGGAACGGCAGGCCCAGGGTCATGTTCACCGCCTTGCCGAAGGAGAGGAGCTTCACCGGGATCATGCCCTGGTCGTGGTAGTGGTTCACCACAATGTTGAAATCGCCCTGGAGCGCGCGCAGATAAATGGTGTCGGCGGGGAAGGGGCCCTTCACGGGCAGGCCCCGGGCGGCGCACTCGGCCACCGCCGGGACGATCTCCATCCCCTCCTCCATGCCGAACAGTCCCCCTTCGGCGCTGTGGGGATTGAGCGACGCCACGGCGATGGCCGGCTCGGCGACGTACGGCGCCAGCTCGCGGTGGGCCAGTTCCACGGTGTCCACGATCCGCTGCCGCTTCACCAGCCCCACCGCGTCGGCCAGCGGCACGTGGGTGCTCGTGAGCACGCTCCAGAAATTGCAGGCGTGGAACGACATGGCGAAGCGCCGCGTGTTCGTCAGCGCGGCGAGGAACTCGGTGTGGCCGGGGAAATCGTAACCGGCCAGGTGGATGGATTGCTTGTTGATGGGAGCGGTGATCAGCGCGTCGAGGCGACCGGCCATGCAGCCGAAGACCGCCTCCTCGATGTACTCCATGGACGCCCGCCCGTAGTCGCTCCGCTCGACGCCGAACTGGAGCCGGCCGTGAACGTTGGCGAAGTCCACCAGGCACGTTTCCCCCGGCGCCTGCCGCCGGAACGCCGCCAGCGGGATGACCGGCAGTTCGAACGGCTGCCCCACCGCCCGGCAGTGCTCCATGAGCGCGTTGCCGTCGCCGAAGACGTAAAACGCGGCGGGCGGTTCGGACGGGCGCTCACGCAGCGCCTTCAGGACGACCTCCGCGCCGATGCCGGCGGGGTCACCCATGGTGATGGCGATGGTCCGAGGGAGAGCCATGGCGGGGAGCTAGCCCCGGTTGCCGTCCGGAAGCTGGTCGTCGGACCGGTCGTCCCGGTCCGGGTAACGGCGGTGGCGCGGGCGCCGGTTGCTGTCCTCGTCGCCGTCGTCCTCGCCCTGCTTGTACATATAGAGGATGCTGGTCTTGTAGATCAACAGGTTCGGGGCGCCCTCGCGGTTGAACTTGATGCAGTCCCGGTCGTACCACTCGATGTAGCCCTGGAGGTCCTCGCCGTTGGTCAGGCGGACGACCATGGGCGTCTTGTTGTTCATCTGCTTGACGTAATAAAAATTCTCGGCGTGGGTCTGATCGGGCGGCACGCGCTTGTAACCCGGTCCGTGGAATTTGGGCGTGGAGGGAGACATTTCAGAAATGGAAGGCCGGATCAGCTTTCGATTGACCATGATGCCTCCTGGGTTACCGTTCTGAAGCGATCGGTTTCCGAGCCAAATCTGAAGGTTTCAAATTCCGGCGGAAGATGCTTCGATTTGGCTGAATATTAGACTAACTGTCGTGAAAACTCAAGTTAAATTTGGGTCCGGCGTTCAGAAGGAGCGCTCGTCCGGCGGGTTTTCCGTCCAGGTCTCGCCGCCGTTTTCGGCGCCGTTTTCGCCGTTGTCGGCGGCATCGGCGGGCGCGCCGGCGGGACGCGCTTCGGCGCGGCCGCCCTTGTCCTTTTCGTACATCAGGCAGCACATGAGCCGGCCGCAGACGCCCGACAGGCGCGACGGGTTCAGGTTGAGGCACTGCTGTTTGGCCACCTTGATGGACACCGGGTAGAACTTCTGGATCCAGGTGTGGCAGCACAGGGGCAGGCCGCAGCACCCGACGCCACCCAGGAGCTTGGCCTCGTCGCGGACGCCGATCTGGCGCATCTCGATGCGGGTCTTGAGCTGGGAGGCCAGGTCCTTGACCAGGGCGCGGAAATCCACCCGGCCGTCGGCGGTGTAGTAGAACACCACCTTGGAGCCGTCGAGAATGTACTCCACCCGGATCAGTTTCATGACCAGCTTGTGCTTCTCGATGAGCTTGAGATACGCTTCGCGGGCGCGCTCCTCGCGGGCGCGCTTCTTGCCGAACTGGACGATGTCGCGCTGGTCGGCCTTGCGCAGGATCCGGCGCTGGCCGTTGACGCCGGCGGGCGGCGCGTCGACGGGCTGGACGTGGACGACGGTGCCGAGCTCGGTGCCGCGCTCGGTCTGGATGATGCAGGCGTCGCCCTTCAGCAGGGTGAGCTCGTCGTTGAGATATGGATCGGTCCGGCAGCAGTCCTCGATCCGGACGTGGACCAGTTGGGTCATGCCTCGATTCTCCGGAGCAGCAAGGCCCGGGTCCGCAGGATGGCGTTCTGGATATAGGTGTCCAGCCTCAGGTTGAGGTGGCGCTTCCGGTAGAGCTCCTCGACCTCGCGCAGGAGGTATTCGACGACGGGGGGGCTGAAGGACGCGCGCAGGGTTTTCAAAGTCTCCATCCGGTCGTTGTGCATCACGTGGTCCCGGTCCTGAAAAAAATCCATTATAACCAAATCGCGCAGAATGGAAATCAGAATCTGGAGCATGAGCTCGGGATTCTTGTTCGACGGGAAAGCGTCCGCCAGGTGTTTGAAGAGTGCGGCGTCGTTGGGATGGGCCATGAGGGTGAGGAGTTCGAAGGCGGATTCCTGCATGGCCGCGACCGCCTCCATGTCCAGCGACAGGGCCAGCCCCAGGCTCCCGCCGGACAGGCGCGCGGCGGCGGCGGCCTGGAGCGCCGGCAGCCCGGCGTGCTCGCGCAGGTACGCTTCCAGCTCGCGCACGGGGATGGGTTGGAACTTGAGAACCTGGGTGCGGGAGCGGATGGTGGGCAGGAGCGCGTAGAGGTTGGCCGTGATCAGGATCAGCGTGCTGCTCTCGGGCGGCTCCTCGAGGGTCTTGAGCAGGGAATTGGCCGCCTCCTCGTTCATCCGATCGGCGTCGTCGAGGATGAAGACGCGGCGCCGTCCCTCGAAGGGGAGGTAATAGACCTCCTGGATCAGCGCCCGGACCTGATCGATCTTGAACACTTTCGTTTCGGGGGCGATGACCTGGACGTCGGGGTGGCTGCCGGAATCCACCTTGCGGCAGGAGACGCACGCGTCGCAGGCGTCGAGCCCGGCGGGCGCGGTGGCGCAGTTCAGGCTCTTGGCCAGCTGGAGCGCGAGGCGCTTCTTGCCGACGCCATCGAGGCCGGCGAAGGCGTAGGCGTGGTGGAGGGTGTCGCGCCGGCGGCACTCGGCCAGTAGACGGCCGATGGCGGTGTTGCCGATGAACGGGGGCACGGCTTAGTCCTCCCGGCGCCGGCCGGCCAGCAGGACGTCGGTGCGGGCGGCGATGTCGGCGAAGATGGGGTCGGGCGCACGGTCGGCGTCGATGACGGCGAACCGCTCCGGTTCCTGCCGTGCCAACTCCAGGTAGCCGGCGCGGACGGCGCGGTGGAACGCCAGCGTCTCGCCCTCGAAGCGGCTTTCGGCGGCGCCTTCGGCGGTGGCGGCGTTGCGGGCGATGGCGCGCGCCAGCGACCGCTCCGGGTCGATGTCGAGGAGGAACGTGAGGTCGGGGGGCAGGATGTCCAGCGCGGCGGCCAGGCGGTCGATGACGGAGCGGGCGATGCCGCGGGCGGCGCCCTGGTACGCGAGCGTGGCGTCGTGGTAGCGGTCGCACAGCACCACGTGCCCGGCGCCCAGGGCGGGGCGGATGCACTGGGCCAGGTCCTGGCAGCGGTCGGCCAGGTACAGGAGCAGCTCGCCGGCCGGCTCGCGGGGCGGCCCGGCGGGGTCCAGCAGCACGCGGCGCACGGCCTGGCCGAACGGGGTGCCGCCGGGTTCGCGGGTGAGCGTCACCGGCAGGCCCCGCGCCCGGAGCCGATCGGCCAGGCGCAGGATCTGGGTGGTCTTACCGCAGCCCTCCACGCCCTCGAACGTGATGAAGTGTCCCGGTGTCGGTGCAGCCATCGGCGCTCCTCTCGCGCCGGCCATCTTAGCATACTTTGCGGCCGGTTCGGGACGCCGCCTTTACAACGGTTCGGGCGCGGCTCTATAATCGGGGCATGGACATCATCCCGACGAGGCGGCCATGAGCGGAGTGGCGGAGCGGTACCGGGAGGTGATGGCGCGGATCGACCGCGCGGCCCGCGCCGCGGGGCGCGCGCCGGAATCGGTCACGCTGGTGGCGGTGTCGAAGACCGTCGCTGCCGATGCCGTCCGCGGGCTCGCGGCGCTGGGTCCGGTCATCCTCGGCGAAAACCGCGTTCAGGAGGCGGCCGAAAAGATCCCGCAACTGGCGGCGGCGGGCGACTTCCAGTGGCATCTGGTGGGGCACCTGCAGGGGAACAAGGCGCGGCGGGCGGTGGAGCTGTTCGCGATGATCCACTCGGTGGACAGCGTCGCGCTCCTGCACCGCCTCGAGACGTGCGGCCGAGAGGCGGGGCGCACGCTGACCGTCCTGATCGAAGTGAACCTGGCCGGCGAGGCCGCCAAGTCGGGCTGCCGCCCCGGAGAGCTCCCCGCGCTCGTCGAGGCGGCGGGCGACCTGGTGCACGTGCGCGTAGCGGGGCTCATGGCGGTGCCGCCGTTCCTCGACGACCCGGAGGCGGTGCGGCCCTTCTTCCGGGAGCTGCGCCGGTTGCGCGACGAGTGGGCGGGGCGCTGCCGGGGAACGGCGCGGTTGGATGAGTTGTCCATGGGGATGACGAACGACTTCGAGGCGGCCATCGCCGAGGGGGCGACCTACGTCCGCGTGGGCACGGCGATTTTCGGCCCGCGGCACTGAGCCTTGTTCACCACAAAGGCACGAAGAGCACAAAGGGCTCATCCCATTGATCATTTTTCATTGATCAATTGTCATTGGTCATTTCGGACGGTGAATCGGTGAGTCGGTGAGTCGGTGAATCGGGGGCGGGGAGGCAGTTCACGATTCGGGTTCAGAACATAAAAAGCCTCTGCGTCCTCTGTGCCTCGGCGGTGAATCCAGGGTGCCCGATGTCCGATGTCCGAACAATCGGTCCGCCTTTGTGTCCTTCGTGACTTTGTGGTGAATTATCTCGCCCGGTCGGCGCAGGCGTCGCGGAAACGGCGGAAGAGCTCGGCGGAGAGCGGGTCGTCGCGCCAGCACGATTCGGGATGCCACTGCACGCCCACGAGGAACGGTCCGGCCGGGTCGCCGTGGACGCCCTCCACGAGGCCGTCGGGCGACCAGGCGAACGCCGTCAGCCCGTCGCCCAGGCGCCGGATGGCCTGATGGTGGGAGCTGTTCACCCGGTAATCGCCCGGCGTAAATCCGTCGAGATACGGGACCGCGTCGGCCAGCCGGACGGCGTGGTGGCTCCACTCGCCCGGCGCCGGGCGGCGGTGATCCACGGCGTTGAAGCCGGCGGCGGCGAGGTCCTGGTGGAGACTGCCGCCGCAGAAGACGTTCAGCGCCTGGACACCGTAGCAAATGGCCAGCAGTGGCAGCCGCTCGCGCCGCGCCGCCTCCAGCAGGATCCGGTCGGTGGCGTCACGGAGCGGCTGCACCGGCCCCAGCTCCGGCGCGGGCGCCTCGTCGTACAGGGCGGGATCCACGTCGGAGTTGGAACCCGAGAGCAGAAGACCCTCCACGGCGCCGGCCAGGCGGTTCAGGTAGGCCGGATCGGGGATGAGGGGAACATAGACGGGATCGAGTCCCGAGGCGTGGAGCGCGGTGGCGTAATCGCGGCCGAGGTAGAGATCGTCCGAGCCCAGGTTCTGGCGCAGGGGAACGAGGACGCGCGGATGCGGCATGGCGGTCAGGCCGACCGGGCGCCGGCGGGGCGGGGGATCGGCTTGCGGTGGCGGCGGAACCACGGCACGCCCGTGCCGAAGCGCGTGGCCACGGTGATCCCGAGACTGAACACGAGCGCCGCCAGGCTCACCACCAGAGACAGGCCCGGCAGGAACTTGATCGCCGTCCAGAGCAGTGTCGCCGTCACGAGCGACGCCAGCGGCGACGGGGCGGTGCGGCGCAGCAGCCGCAGGAGCTTGTCCCCCGCCGCGTAGAAAAGGATCACCATGCCGAAGGCCCAGGCGGCGAACAGGCCCAGCAGCAGCAGCACCACAATGGGGATTCCGATGAAGATGACGGACAGCGCCAGCGCCACCATGAGCAGCACGGCGCCGCCGGCGACGGTGACCACGCCCAGCCCCGCGGTGTAGCCCGGGTCGGTTTTGAGGCGGGTGATGGCGAAGCTCACGTGGGCCGGGAACAGCTTGGCCAGAGTGATGGCCAGCAGGAACCAGAACAGGAGGAAGAACACCCGCTTGGCGATGAAGCCGAAGTCGTACTGGACCGACAGCAGGTAGCCCGCCGGATTGGAGAACATGGCCTGGGCTTCCCCACCGAGGAACGGCATGGTGAAGATCTTCCCCTCGATCTGACACGACGGATCGACTTCGGACGTGCTGCCCACCAGGAACACCTTGCCTCGCACGCGGCCGCCGGCGGGAATGACGAGGCGGCCGCCCATCACCGCCACGTCGCCCTCGACCGTGCCGTTGACGGTGAGATCGGCGCCGGCGACGAAGACGCCGTTGGCGGCGGTGCCGTCGATGACCACGGGCGTCGAGAAGGAGACGACGATGTCCGGTGCGGTCTCGCCCGGCGGAACGGTGATGGGCTTTGGCGCGTCCGCGGCGCCGACGGCGGCGGCGAGCAGCAGGAGGGCGGCCAGCGTGAGGATGAGGCGGCGTACCGTCATCGGCGCCCAACCGCGACGGACTTCAGGGCGCGCGGACGGTGCTTCCAGTAGGTCCACCCGGCCGTCAGCCCGAACACCGCCAGGACGGCGACGAAGAGCCCGAGGCCCTGGGGCGAGAACAGGAGCAGCCGGCCCAGCGCCTCCAGGCCGAAGACGAATCCTTCCGCGAGGAACAACAGGATCGACAGCGCGATCCGGGTCAGGTGCAGCACGAGCAGGAATGTGTCTGCCAGCAGGCTGAAACTCTGGGTGAAGATCCGGTTCCACCACGGGAGCGACAGCAGCCCGTCCAGGTTCGGCGCGGCCTGTCCGGCCAGGTAGGAGAAGACGCCGGCAACCGTCAGCGTGATCGCGGCGGCGGCCACGAGGATCTTCTCCCGGGCCGTGGTCAGGAAGCGGTGGAACGGCGAGGGAAGTTCGGCCATGACCCGGGCGGTGAACTCGGCGGGCACCGCCACCTCGGAGGCGCGGATCAGCGTGAGCCGCACCAGCCGGTGTTCGCGCAGGAGCCGGCGGCACGCCGCGCAGCGGGCCAGGTGTTGCTCCGTGCGCAGCATCTCCGCCTCGGGGAGCTCCCGTTCGATATACAGGATGATGTTGAGTTCCGAACAGACCGGGTTCATAGGACCTTGCCCTCCAGTTTCTTGCGGATCAGCTCCCGCCCCCGGAAGATCCGGTTCTTGACGGTGCCGATCGGGATGTCGCAGATATCGGCGATCTCCAGGTACGAACAGTGGTTGATGTGGCGCAGCGTGATCACCTCGCGGTATTCGTCCGGGAGCGACTGGACCGCGTCGTGAAACAGCCGGACGAACTCCCGGTTGCAGATCATCTGCTCGGGGGTGTCGTCCTCGGTCGGGACCTGCAGCGCCACCTCCTTGTCCTTGTAGGTCCTGGACTCATCCAAAGAGCGGGTGTTCAACTGCTTCTTGCGAAGCCAGTCGATGGCCGTGTTCCGGGCGATCCGGTACAGCCAGGTCGAGAAGCGAAACGCATTGTTGTACGAGTCCAACGCGTAGTATGCCTTGACAAAGACCTCCTGGGCGATGTCGAGAGCCTCTTCGTAGTTGATGATGTAGCGGTAGATGTAGTTGACGATCGATTTCTCGTACCGCTTGACCAGGTCCTCATAAGCCGAGCTGTCGCCGTTGAGGACCCGGTTGATCGCGTGCTGCTCGAACTCCTGCATGTCGCTCTCGACTCAACCCATTTTACGGGTCCGGGGCACCCGGGTTTCAATTAATATGATAGCGGACCTCGCCGTCGACGATGGTGGCCCGCACCGCGCCCCGCAGCCGCCACCCCTCGAAAGGGGTGTTGCGGGAGCGGGAGGCGAATCCGTCCCTGGCGATGACCGTCGGCCGGTCGGGGTCGATCAGCGTCAGGTGCGCGGCGGCGCCCGGCTGGAGCGAACGCGCGGGCGCGCCCAGGATCCGGGCCGGGTGAACGGCGCAGGCCAGAACGATCTGTCCGATGCGCATCCGGCCGCCGTGGTAGAGCCGGTCCATGATCAGGGGGACGGCGGTCTCGAGACCGATCACGCCGGGGGGCGCGTCCTGGAAGCCGCGGGCCTTCTCGGCGTCGGTGTGGGGGGCGTGGTCGGTGGCGATGGCATCGATGTCGCCGGCGGCCAATCCTTCCATTAATGCGTCGCGGTCGGCCGGCGGCCGGAGCGGCGGGTTCATCTTGAAATTCGGGTCGGGGCCCGGCATGTCGGCGGTGGAGAGGCAGAAGTGGTGCGGCGCCGCTTCGGCCGTCACCGCCACGCCCCGCCGCCGCGCCCATCGCACCAGCTCCAGCCCGCGGGCCGTGGACAGGTGGGCGATGTGCAGCCGGCAACCTGCGTCTTCGGCCAGGAGCACGTCGCGGGCGATGTGCACCTCCTCGGCCAGCGGGCTCTGGCCGGTGACGCCCCACCGCTCGGCTTCGGGGCCGGCGTGCATCGCCCCGCCCCGCGACAGCGATTTGTCCTCGCAGTGGTCGATGACGACGCCGCCGAGGCGCCGCACGGCGTCCATCGCCCGAAGCATGGTGCCGGCGTCCTCGACCGGCTGCCCGTCGTTGGAGAAGGCGCGGCAGCCGAGCGCCGCCAGCCGGGCCAGGTCGGCCAGCTCCGTGCCGCGGCTCCCGGTGGTGATGGCGGCGATTGGGTGCACGTGCGCGAGACGGACGGCGGCGGCGCGATCCAGCACCAGTTTGTACACCTGGGGCGAGTCGCAGACGGGCTGCGTGTTGGGCATGGGCGCCACGGCGGTGAAGCCGCCGCGGACGGCGGCCAGCAGGCCGGTGGCGATGGTCTCCTTATGCTCGAAACCCGGCTCGCGCAGGTGGACGTGCATGTCCACGAAACCGGGGCAGACGAACGCGCCGGCAGCGTCGATGACGCGGTCGGCGGCGGCGCCGCGCGGATCGATCGCGGCGATCACCCCGTCCCGCACCAGCAGATGCCCGGGGCGCTCAAGGCCGGCGGTCGGATCCA
>Ga0209269_1000151_pt1:52500-105013 | contig 105013 bp, 79 predicted proteins | sample MTBAKMMethaMetaG_FD_187455 | JGI IMG/M metagenome (GOLD analysis project Ga0209269, IMG submission 187455) | Enrichment culture microbial communities from Arthur Kill intertidal strait, New Jersey, USA, that are MTBE-degrading - MTBE-AKM (Arthur... | ecosystem: Environmental >...
CAACAAGGTTACCGAATCCAATCAAACTCCGAATGCCGGACATTGTATTCCGGGAGTCAGACTGCGAGTGCTAAGATCCGTAGTCAAAAGGGAAACAGCCCAGATCACCAGCTAAGGTCCCCAAATACAAGCTAAGTGGGAAAGGATGTGGAGACGCTCAGACAACCAGGAGGTTGGCTTAGAAGCAGCCACCCTTCAAAGAAAGCGTAATAGCTCACTGGTCAAGCGGCTCTGTGCCAACAATTCAACGGGGCTCAAGCTTGTTACCGAAGCTGTGGATTGCCGCGCAAGCGGCAGTGGTAGGGGAGCATTCCAATCGGAGCGAAGTCAGACTGTGAGGTCTGGTGGACCGTTTGGAAGAGACTCTGCCGGCACGAGTAGCGATAAAGTCCGTGAGAGGCGGACTCGCCGTAAGTCTAAGGGTTCCTTGGGAAGGTTAATCCGCCAAGGGTTAGTCGGTTCCTAAGCCGAGGCCGAGAGGCGTAGGCGATGGGAAACAGGTTAATATTCCTGTACCACCCAAAAGACGTTATTACCGATGGGGTGACGCAGAAGGATAGACCACGCCAGGTGATGGATGTCCTGGTCCAAGCCTGTAGGAGGGTCTGCCAGGCAAATCCGGCAGACCATTACTCTGAGAGGTGATGGGGTGGCCGCAAGGCCGGAACCGGTCGATTCCATGCTGCCAAGAAAAACCTCTAGGGAGACTTTTGGGTGACCGTACCGCAAACCGACACAGGTAGACGAGTAGAATATACTCAGGCGCTTGAGAGAACTCTCACTCAGGAACTAGGCAATCTAACTCCGTAACTTCGGGAGAAGGAGTGCCCACGTTAGATGGCGGGGTTCGCCCCCAAAGTTGAAGTGGGTCGCAGAGAAATGGCCCAGGCGACTGTTTACTAAAAACACAGGACTCTGCTAAGTCGAAAACGACGTATAGGGTCTGACGCCTGCCCGGTGCCGGAAGGTTAAAGGGAGGTGTTATTCCGCCTTGTGCGGGAGAAGCTCCGAACTGAAGCCCCGGTAAACGGCGGCCGTAACTATAACGGTCCTAAGGTAGCGAAATTCCTTGTCGGGTAAGTTCCGACCTGCACGAATGGCGTAACGATCTGGGCGCTGTCTTGGTGAGAGACTCAGTGAAACTGAAATACCGGTGAAGATGCCGGTTACCCGCAGCTAGACAGAAAGACCCCGTGCACCTTTACTACACCTTGGCAATGGATTTTGGTGCGTTATGTGCAGCATAGGTGGGAGGCTGTGAACTGTGGGCGTCAGCCTGCAGGGAGCCAACAGTGAGATACCACCCTTAACGTTCTGACATTCTAACCTAGGGTCGTCATCCGGCCCAGGGACATTGCCAGGCGGGTAGTTTGACTGGGGCGGTCGCCTCCTAAATTGTAACGGAGGCGTTCTAAGGTGTGCTCAGGCTGTTTGGAAATCAGCCGTAGAGTGTAAAGGCACAAGCACGCTTGACTGCGAGACAGACAAGTCAAGCAGGTGGGAAACCAGGACTTAGTGATCCGGTGGTTCCGTGTGGAAGGGCCATCGCTCAACGGATAAAAGGTACGCCGGGGATAACAGGCTGATCTTGCCCAAGAGTCCACATCGACGGCAAGGTTTGGCACCTCGATGTCGGCTCGTCGCATCCTGGGGCTGGAGAAGGTCCCAAGGGTTGGGCTGTTCGCCCATTAAAGCGGCACGTGAGCTGGGTTTAGAACGTCGCGAGACAGTTCGGTCCTTATCTGCTGTGGGCGTAGGAAATTTGAGGGGAGCTGTCCTTAGTACGAAAGGACCGGGATGGACGAACCTCTAGTGTACCAGTTGTCCCGCCAGGGGCATGGCTGGGTAGCTAGGTTCGGATGGGATAAACGCTGAAGGCATCTAAGTGTGAAGCCCACCCCAAGACAAGATTTCCCTGCCGTAAGGCACTAAAGGCCCCTGATAGACCATCAGGTTGATAGGCTGGGAGTGGAAGCGTGGCAACACGTGGAGCTGACCAGTACTAATCGGTCCGTGTGGCTTGACCATATTTTATTTCTCCATCATCTCTCTTTGTCTTTTTTGCCATCATAGATTTGTTCGGTGGCTATAGCGGTGGGGAAACACCCGATCCCATCCCGAACTCGGCAGTTAAGCCCACCCGCGCCGATGATACTGCTGTTTTAACAGTGGGAAAGTAGGTCGCTGCCGAGCATTATTTTTCAAAGCCCGGACCTCGTGTCCGGGCTTTTTTTTTCCCCGCCCGCCTCGTTCGTCAAACGCACGCCACTTCCGGAGTACCTCGCGCTACTGCCGTGCGCGAGTTCGGCCACGGCACGATCATCCGATTTGCCTCTTTATCCATCGCCGGTCAGGAGAATCTCTCCAAATCATTCACCAGGAGAGCGCGAGTAAATAGTGTTGCGCAATCCCTGGGCCTTGCGAGGAAGGCTTGACGCCGGGTGCTCCCACTCGCGGCATCTCCTGCGCGGCCGTTGATCCCGGGCGGTGAACCCTCGGCGACCGCGCCATCGTATACCTTCCGGCTCGATGCGTCTTGACATTCAATCGTTCGAATGGAGGTTCTGATGGCGAATCGGTCGGGACGGGGTTGGTGGTGGGCCGCGGCAACGCTGGTCCTGCTCGGCTGGGGCTGGTCCCCGGCCCAGGCGCCCGGCGGCGAGGATGTGCGCCCCGCGGGCGCGGATGTTTCCGCCGCCCTGGCCCAGATGTATGCCTACGATTCCAGCCGGCCTCTCGATGCGGCGGTGGTGGAAAACCGCAAGTTGGCCGACTCCCGGCGGGAGAAGGTGGTGTTTCGCGGGCCCGACGGCGAATTCGTGCCCGCCTACGTGGCGGTGCCGGCCCAGGGGGCGGGACCGTTCCCGTGCGTGGTGCTGATGCACGGACTGGGGAGCTCCAAGGAGGTCTGGTGGGATCCGGCCACGTCGGTCAAGTACCAGGAGCTGACCCGGCTGCTGGTGGCGGCGGGTTTCGCCGTGGCGGCGACGGACGCCGTGTACCACGGCGAGCGGATGGCCGGTAACGGCTTCGAGCCGCCGGTGGCCCTCATGTTCCGGCACGGCTGGCCGGTGAGCAGCCGGGAAATGATCCGCCGGACGGTGCTGGACGTCAGGCGCCTGTTGGACTACTTGGTCACCCGCCCCGACATCGACGCGACCCGGATCGGCGTGCTCGGCTACAGCATGGGCGGGATGATGAGTTACATCGTCACCGGGGTGGACACCCGGGTTCGGGCGGCCGTGTCGTGCGTGGGACCGCCCCTGACCGCGACGATGCTGCGGGTTACCGCCATCCCGCCCGCGGCGCTGGACTCGATGATGGTGGTGGCGCCGCAGGTGTTCGCGCCGGCGGTGGGCGCCCGCCCGTTCCTGCTGCTCATGGGACGCGTTGATCCCATCTACACCGAAAAACAGGCGAGCCAGCTGTTCCAGCTGCTCCCGGGATCCAACAAAGAGCTGGTCTGGTTCGACTGCGGCCACCAACTCCCGCCGGAGTTCGCGCCCCGGGCGGCGGACTGGCTGCGACAGCGCCTGAATCCCGCGGCGGCTCCGGAGTGAGGCTGGGAAACCATTTCATCGTCCCCGGCGGATGCCACGCCGAAGAATTTCCTCCCGTCTCAGGTCGATGGGTAAACCCATCGAAGGCCTTTCGGCGATCGGGGAGCGTTATGGCACCGGGCGATCGGGACACTCATCATCAACTCCAATCGATGGCTGTCCTGATTTGAAAATTGTGGACAGCCATTGAATATCCAAGTCACAACTTGTGCCCCTCCCCGTTTCTGTCGCCGCTGTGCGGCTCGGACACATCCCCAATCCGTTATGCACCCGGGCCTGTCGGCCCGGGCTACACGCCGCGGCCGCTGGTGCGGCCGGGTTACGGGCGGGAGTGATAGGCGGGAGAAAGAGGACACCCATATTCTCCCCAGATTGATGGCTGTCCCGAATTGCGATGGCTGTCCCGAATTGTGCGGAAGAGGACACCCACATTCTCCCCAAATCAATGGCTGTCCAAAACTGAGAATTGACAAATGAGGACATCCATTTTTTCCCACCAAATCCATGGCTGTCCCAAACTGACAAATGAGGACATCCATTTTCTCACTCCAATCCATGGCTGTCCCTAAAATGAGAATTGGACACCCATCATTTGCTCCGAACAATAATGAGAATTGGACACCCATCATTTGCTCCGAACAATGGCTGTCCAAAAATCAAATGGGGACTGCCATTTATTCCCCATTTCACCGCCTGTGCGCCATTTTTATCGCTGCTACGCGGCTCAATCACATTCTAATCGCCAGCTCACCCGGGCCTGTCGGCCCGGGCTACACGCCGCGGCCGCTGGTGCGGCCGGGTTACGGGCGGGAATGGAAAAACGGGACATCCATTTTCCCTCAATTTATGGCTGTCCCAAATTGCGAAAGAGGACACCCATATTCTCCCCAGCTCGATGGCTGTCCCGAACTGAATTACACGTCCTTGACGTACATAAATGGAAAAACGGGACATCCATTTTCCCTCAATTAATGGCTGTCCCAAATTGCGAAAGAGGACACCCATATTCTCTCCAAATTGCTGGATGTTTCGAATTGATTATCTTGCAAAACGGAACATCCACTTTTGCTGAGATATTGGCTCCATAATTCTGTCGCCGCAGCGCGGCTACGACACAACCATAATTCGCCGTGCACCCGGGCCTGTCGGCCCGGGCTACACGCCGCGGCCGCCGGCGCGGCCGGGTCACGGGCGGGCAAGCGGAGGTGGGAGGCGATCGAAGGATATGTTCAGTACCTTTTGCGTGTCAATATTCCTGACACCAACCACTCATTACGAACTTCGCTGAATCCCTCACTCAAAACACTCATTGAATTATGCTCGAACCGTTCGACAGCCCTCCCTCGCCGAGTGGAACCCAATTCCTGTTCACCGCGGCCTCGACGACACCCGGCGCCGGTTCGACATGGCGGGTTGGCCGAGATCCAGCCGCCTGCGGCGGCGGCGGAATGTAGCCCGGACCGACAGGTCCGGGTAAGCCGGGGAGGTGGAGACTCGGAGCTCCGCAGGAGCGACAGGAGAGGGAAAGACGATTGAGCTCCCCCTCTCGACTCCAATTGATGGCTGTCCCGATCTGCCTCCGCATGGCGGCAACGAACCTCGAGCTCCGAACCTTAAGCCCTGAGTTCATCGGCATCATCGAGCGGCGGGCACCAGGGAGGTACCGCGAGCACGGATTTTCAGATACCCGAAGGACTTTTCAGCTATCTCGTGCGAGGCAACGTATAATTTATGAAATGATTGATGTTGAATGAGTGACTCTCATCCTGATCCGGACCAAGGAGCCACGATGGCGCGCAACGCCGATTTGATCGTGAAGACGCACACAGCGCCCGGCGGGGACGTCCGGTACTTCCGCGCGGCGGCGGCGCCGGGGCGGCGGGAGGCGCTGTTCATCCACGGCCTGGGGGTGGACAAGAGCTGGTTCGCGGTCCACCACGCCCGCCGCCGGACGGATTTCGCCGGCTGGGTAGTCCCTGATCTACCCGGCCACGGTGAGTCGGACCGGCCGGCAGATCCCAACGGGCTCACCATGGCGGGGATGGCGGCGGCGCTGGCTGGCCTGCTGGCGCAGGAAGGAATCCGCGAGGCGGTGCTCGTCGGCCACTCCATGGGGGGCGCGGTGGCCCTAGCGCTGGCCCGGCAGCTACGCGAGACAGGCGCCGTCCGGGTGGCCGGGCTGGTCCTGGCCGAAGGAAACCTCGACGCCGGTGACGCCTTCCTGTCGGCGCGCGTCGCCGCCCAAAGCCGGGAAGATTTTCTGGCCCACGGCTGGGACGCGCTGCTGACGGAGCTGGCCGCCCAACGTGGGATGGCCGGTTACCTGCGCACGCTCCGGCGCGCCGGCGCCGAGACACTCCACGCCTGCAGCGTCAGCCTGGTGGCCATGTCTCGGGCCGAGGTGACGGTGCCGCTGGTGGAGGCGGTGGACGCGCCCCGGCTGTTCGTCTTCGGTGAGCGCAACCGCGGCCGGTTCACCTCGGAGGCCCTCGCCCGGCGCCTGGGACCGGTGGCGTTCGTCCCCCGGGCCGGCCACGCCATGTACGCCGACAACCCGGCCGTCTTCTGGTCCATGATCCGGGAGTTCCTGGCGGGCTTGTGACCAGGTCCGGGCTCTCATCTGCCATCGTGTGCTGATGCTAAGGTTCGTGATAAAAAATCCATGAGAGGTGTTGCATGTGGCAAGGGTGGAAGTGGTTGGTCCTGGGACTTCTGTTGCTGGGCTGCTCGCGGCACCCGGACCGGGCGGCAATGACGGCGGAAATCCTGCAGCTGCATCAAACCCTCATCGACGCCCACATTCAGCAAAAGCCCGACGTGCTGTTCGACACCATCGCCGAAGACTACGTCGCCGTCGCCAACGGGGACGTCCAATTTCGCCAAAAGGACGAGTTCCGCGCCGCGCTGGGCGAGTACATCCAGTCCACCCACTTCACCGAGTACCGGGACCTGCGGGAGCCCATCGTCGGCTTCTCCGACGACGGCTCCCTCGCCTGGTCCATCGTGCAGGTCAAAGTGGCCGGCAGGCGGGCGGCGGCCGACGGCTCGGAGCGGGTGCTGGACTTCACCTGCGCCTGGATCACCCTCTACCGCCGCACAGACGGCGGTTGGGAGCGGTTCGCGGAGGCCTCGAGCTTCAAATAGGCGGATCGAACGGATCCCTTGGACCCAGTTGGGGCATCCAACGGTCAGCATATTCGAAAACGCGGACGGAGTGACCGACCCCGTGGCTTGGAGGTCCGCATGATGAAAGTCACCGTTCTATACGGCCACCCCGCCGACGCCGGGGCCTTTGAGGACTACTATACGAGCACGCACATACCGCTGGCGGCACGGATACCGGGCGTCGACCGGAAGGAGCTCACGATGTTCCTGACCGGACCCGACGGTGGCCGCCCCGCCTACTACCGGATGGCGGAACTGTATTTCGCTTCGGAGGCCCACCTGCACGCCGCCCTGGGCTTGCCGGAGGCGCAGGCCGCCATCGCCGACATTTCCAACTTCGCCACCGGCGGCGTTACGATGATCGTCGGCGCGATCCATGGGTAGCTGGTAACGGCTGGTGCGGTGTACACCGTTCGTGTTGCTGCTGATTTGAGCGGAGGCGTTTGATGTCAACGCAACAAGATTCCCGAGAACGGTTGCTTCACGCGGATGGCCGTTTCACCCTGGAGACGGCGGATTTCTGCACGGTGCCGGGCTACCTGATCCTGCGGATGACCGACGGGACCACGCGCCTCGGGGACCTGGCGCCGGAGACGGCCCGGGCGCTGGGCGAGGCGCTGGCGCGGGCGTCCGCCGCCATCGAGGCGACGACTGGAGCCGAACGGGTATACGTCCTCTCGTTCTGCGAGGTGGACCGCCGGCTCCATTTCCATCTCTTCCCCCGCACCGCCTGGCTGCTCGAGGCGTTTCGCGCGGCCACCGGCGCCAGTCCGGCCGATGCGGTGGATGGTCCGGCGCTGTTCGGCTGGGCCCGCGCCGCCTGCATCCCCGGTCGGTCGCTCCCTGCCGGTGCGCCGGCGCCGGCGGCCGTGGCGGCGGCGCTCCGTACCGAACTCGGCGAACGAACCGGATGATTTCACCTTTGGTCCTGTCAACCGATCGAATCGCTCGTTGCCGACGACAGTCGGTCCAACGCGGCACTGGTCTATAATGGGGATGCAGCCGAAGCGCGGCTCCGGTTGCAGCCGGGAGTGACTCCGGCCTCAGAGACCGCGACTTTCGGTGGAGGTCCACCCATGGTCGAGATGGCACGCGAGCTGCAGCAGTTGAACGAATTCCACGAACAGTTGGCGACCTTGGAGCCGGTGGCGCAGGCCAGCCTGCTCCGGAACGGATTTCTCCCCGAAACAACCGCGGTGCTGGCCGAGGCGGGGATCCGGTGCCTTCCTCTCATCGAGAGCGGCAACGCCGACATCACCGACGGCGCCGTGGACCGCCTCGAGGCGCTCCTGTTCAAGCTCCGACTGGCGTCGGATGCGGAGGGCATCCGCAAGACGCTGAACGAGCTCGAGGCGGTGCTGCAGAAGCGGCGCCGGCTGGAAAAGTGCGACTTGCGATTCAACCTCGCCTTCTTCGCCGGCATGGGACTGGCGGTGGCGGTGCTGGCGATCATCGTCCTGTATCTCCTGCTGCGCTAAGCGGCCGGGGCGGGCCAGGAGCGCACCCTGCGGAACATGAGGTGACATTCGCCCGGGAGGCGTCGGGGACATGCGATGCGCGAAGTGCGGACTCGAACTCGATGACCGAAAACCCGGGGCGCGGGTGGCGTCCATCTCAGGCGGAATCATGGGAGACGAGTACATCGACACCTGGTACCTGTGCCCGGCGTGCGATCACTACACCGTCGACGATTACTACGACGCGTTTCTGGGCGAGAGCGTCATACGGGTGCGGGGGCCGTTTTCGCGAGCGGAGGGCGACGCCCGGGTGGCCCTGATCCGGGGCTGCGAGCGGCCCTGGGACAAGAAGTGCCGCTGCCCCGCCCACAGGGAGTATTTCAACGATGCGTTGGATTAAAACGGTGAATTGGTGAATGGGTGAATCGGTGAACCGGGAGAAGGGAGGCAAGATCGACGACTATCACGATTAGCCATTGACCATCAACCATCAACAGTTCCAGAACCTGCGAACCTTCAAACCTTCAAACTGTCAAACTCCGCCTCACCGCTCTCGTAAACACCCTCGGAGGTGAACCATGCTCAAAGTCATCAACCTGGATGCCTACTTCGCCAAGTTCCACGACACCTTTTCGCCGAAGATCGTGGCCGAGCTCAACGGCCAACACGTGAAGCTGGTCCGCCTGGAGGGGGACAAGGTCCCGTGGCACACCCACGACGGCGAGGACGAACTGTTCCTGGTGCTCGTGGGGGCGCTCGACGTCCTGGAACGCGGATCGGGGGTCACCCTGAAAGCCGGTGAGTTCACCGTCGTGCCGCGGGGTGTGGAGCATCGGGTGGTGCCCCATGGGCAGGTGAAGTTGCTCCTGTTCGAACCGGCCGGCATCGCCCACACCGGCGCGGTCAGGGCCGAGATCACCAAGGACCGGTTCGACCGGCTGGATGTCTAATGGGAGACGGTGAATCGGTGAGTCGGTGAATGGGTGAGTCGGTGAATGGGTTAATCGGTGAATCGGTGAGTCGGTAAATCGGGAGACGGAGACAAGAGAAGTTAGACGAAAAGAACGAACGATCAACCATCAACCATCAACTATCAACTATCAACTGATTGCGAACCTGCGAACGGTTCGATTACGAGTACAATTTCGATTGCGATTAATCAGTTACTCCCGACATTTTGCAAAAAAGTTGCCAGGATTTTCTTCACCCTCATCGGACCTGTTCCATCACCGCACCCCCAGCCGGCCGCCGCCCGCCCAGGCCCGGCTGCGCAGCAGCCGCGGAGTGTAGCCCGGACCGACAGGTCCGGGTGCAACGGGTTAATCCGCAACCCGAGCCGCGCGAGCGGCGGGGGAGGCTCGGGCGTGAATAGCGGCTTGCGCGATCATCCATTTCCCCCGCTCCTGCGGAGCTCCACTGGCTGGGACCACCACGCCTACCCGGACCTGTCGGTCCGGGCTACATGCCGCTGCCGCTGGCGCGGCAGGATGCTGACCGCGGATCGATTGGTTCCGGCTCCGCCGGGTTACGATGACGATTATGAGCACGATGAATATCACCGTTCACTGTTCACTCCTAACTCCTCACTCTCCTTCATTCTGCTATCGAGATGTGATTTAATGCTGACGGGCTGGTCCCCGATTGACCGCTATCGACGGACGGGCCTTCGCGATCCCGGCGGTAACAGGAGCCGCGCCATGAGCAACGACATCCGGGTCACCTCCTGGGCGCAGGTCCAGGACGAGCTGTTCTACGCGTCGTGGGATCCCGCCATCCGGCGGTTCCGCTCGCCGTACGTGTTCCGCGGCCTGTCCGACGCCGGCTACGCGCTGGAGTCGTCGTTGATCCGGCTCCGCGGTCCCTTCGCGCAGATGGAGCGGCACCTGCTGCGCAACTTCCGCAAATACGCCCAGGGGCTGTTCGGCGACTTCACCTCGTTCTGGCACCTGCTGGCGGTGGCCCAGCACCACGGCCTCCCCACCCGGCTGCTGGACTGGACCTACTCGCCGGCGGCCGCGCTCCACTTCGCCACCGCCAACATCGAGCGGTTCGACCTCGACGGCGTCGTCTGGATGGTGAACCTGCACCAGGTGCATGCGCTCCTGCCCCAGACTCTGGGCGAGCCCCTCCGGGCGGAGGGCGCCGACGTGTTCACCGTGGAACTGCTCTCCCAGCTCACCAAGGCCGCCGACGCCGCCGGCCACGGCCAGGCGGACGAGGGGAGCTCCTTCCAGCACCTGATCCGGTCTTTAGAGGACTTCGACGCGCTGGCCGCGGGCGGCGAGTTCCTGCTCTTCCTGGAGCCGCCGTCCATCGACGAGCGCATCGTCAACCAGTTCGCACTCTTTTCGGTGATGCCCAACCCGTCCCGCCGGATCGACGACTGGCTGGACCGACGTCCGGAGCTGTGCCGCCGCCTCATCATCCCGGCGGAGCTCAAGTGGGAGGTCCGCGACAAGCTGGACCAGAGCAACGTCACCGAGCGCGTGCTGTTCCCCGGCCTGGACGGCCTGTGCGACTGGCTCAAGCGCCACTACAGCCAGAAAACCTGATGGATGAGCGGCGCGTCGGATAATTGGCTCTTCCCAGGCGTCTCCATTCTTCCTACAATCGGCGCATCTCCGGGCGACACCCGGACGGGAGCGGTGCGGTGACCACGGATCGTTTCAACCTGGCACGCGGCTACCCGCTGGCGCTGGCCAGCGCGGCCATCCTCTCCACGACGGCGATCTTCATCCGCTATCTCACCGTCCATCACGCGCTGGCGCCGTTGGCGCTGGCGTTCTGGCGGGACCTGTTCGCGGTGATCACGCTGCTGGCGGTGCTGGCCCTCCGGACCCCGGGCCGGTTCCGCGTCGGGCGCGCCGATTGGCCGTTCCTGGCCGCATGGGGGACGGTGCTCGCGGCCTTCAACGCGTTCTGGACCGTGTCGGTCGCCGTGAACGGGGCCGCGGTGGCCACGGTGCTGGTGTACTCGTCGGCGGGTTTCACGGTGCTGCTGGGGTGGCTGCTGCTGGGGGAGCGCCTCGACTGGGCCCGGCTGGCGGCGGTGGCCGTCAGTCTTGTCGGCTGCGCCATGGTGTCCGGCGCGACGGACGCATCCGCTTGGCGGACCCAGTTTCCGGGTGTCCTCATCGGCATCCTGTCGGGCCTCGGTTACGCGGCCCACAGCCTGATGGGGCGGTCGTCGTCGCGGCGGAACCTGGATCCGTGGACGGCGCTGCTGTACATCTTCGCCTTCGCCACCGGCGTTCTTCTGGCGATCAACCTGATGCCCGGTGCGGCGGCGATCGGAGGGGCGGCCCGACCCGCCGACCTGTTTGCGCTGGGCGACGCCTGGACCGGCTGGGCGGTGCTGGCGCTGCTGGCCGCCGGGCCCACCGTGGCCGGCTTCGGGCTCTACAACATGAGTTTGGCCTGTCTGCCGTCGGGGATCGTGAACCTGATCGCCACGCTGGAGCCGCCCTTCACCGCCGCAATCGCCTACGTCCTGCTGGGCGAGCGTCTCACGCTCCTGCAGGCGGCGGGCGGCGCGCTGGTGGTGGCGGGCGTGGCGGGTCTGCGGGTCTGGGAGGGATGGCTAGCCGGCCGGGACCGGCCGGTCGTGCCGTGTCCCTCCGATGCGACGGCCGTCGAATGAGCTGCGGCGCAGCGCCCGGCAGACGAACACCGGGATGCCCGCTGGAGCGGGCATCCCGGTGAGTGGGACAACGCGATGATCGGTAACTGGATCCCGCCGGCGGATCATTCCACCAGGACATGCATGCGGTAGAACATGTCCCGGCCCCAGCCGACGCTGTTGCTGTTGCCGCTGATGAAATAGGTCCCGGAGGTCGGCGCCGTGTAGTGCAGGAACGGGTGGGCACCGGTCACCGGCGTTCCGGCCGGGTTGTAGATGACGATGAGCCCGTCGAGGGGGGACCCGATCATCTCGGTCAGCAGGACCACGTAAACGGTCTGGCCGGCGGTCAGATCGATGGCGAAGAAATCCTCGTCGGCTGTATCGGAAGGTTCGTTCGAGGTGCCGTAAATCTCAACGGGGGCGGTGATGTGCTGGGGACTCGTGCGGTCGTTGTTCTCGATGTCGTAGAAGATATTGGTGCGGAAAACGGATTCGGGCTGGACCGCCACGGTGCTGTACACGTCGGAGAGGGTGTTCCAGATGTGCTTGAGCGCCAGCACCGTGATGTTCACGTTGCTGGACAAGCGCACCGTGCCGTGAAAGCTGTTCCCCCAGGCCACGTCGTTGAACAACTCCGACAGGAAGCGGGAGTAGTGGCCGCCCGCCGGCACCTCGATGGTCTTGGTGCTCACCGCGGCGCCACCGGCGGCCGGAAACAGCGTGGCGGTGATGTCGGCATCCGCGGCGCCCGGGTTGACGATAGCGAACCCCATGTCCACTTTGGTGTCGCTGACAATATCGTCCACCGGTGACACGTTGGCGGCGAAGGCGAACTGCGTGGCCACGGGCGACGGCAGGACGCCGGCCGACCATTTCACGGTAGGAGGGGTTGAATAGAAATCGTAGAACGAAAAACTGGCTGAGACGTTGACAGGCTGTGAGGTCTCGGCCATGGCCCAGCCCACTTTCAGCGGATTGATGGCCCCGGAGTAGAAAAATTTGGCGCTGAAAGGTTGGATGGTGAAGGTGAAGGTGCTCTTTTGACCGCCGCCGCCCTCGGAGCCGCGCAGATCGATGATCCAGGGGTCGCCGGCCTCGTCGTAGAAATTCAACGTGACATCGGTGGGTGTTGCCTGGACGTTGTTGAACCAGAACTCGGTGCCGAACAGAAAGCTGCCGTCCGCGACGTGGGGGAAATAATAAACGGAATTCTGGGCGCTCGCGGCGACGCCCATCGCGATCACCAGGCTGAAAACCAGCACCACATTCAACGAAAGTTGCTTGGTCATGCCGTCCTCCTCATTATGCATTGCAGAATTTGACGGCCAGACTGACATGATTTCGGAGTTATTTTCGAACTGTGTCTGGGCCGGCGGCAACAGGCCCGTGCGGTCACGGTCGCCGTTCCCGCCGTCGATCGATACGGGACCACCGAAATCGAGCCAACCAGTTACCTGATGAGCAGGACGTGGTGGTGGAAAACCGGGATGCCCGGCAGCCGGGCATCCCGTGATGTGAGTAGCGATCAGTCGAACGCCGGGCGCGGCCGGCGGCTCACCGGACTTCGACGAACATCCGGTAGAACGATTCGCGGCTGAACGTGGCGTCGGCGCTGGCGCACTGGATACGGTGCGTGCCCGTGGTCGTGGCCGTGTACGTGAAACGGGGGTCCAGCAGGCCGGTGGTGTCGGTCATGAGCACGACAAAATCCGTCGGGTCGTACAGCAACATTCCGGTTTCGAGCGGCGAGCCCAGGGCATTGGCCAGGTACGTCACGTAGAGGGTTTCGCCGGCGTTCATGTGGACGGCGAAGAAGTCGAGGTCGGGCCCGTCCACGGCCGAATTCAGCGTGCCGATGATTTCCACCGGCGGGGTGATGGGTTGCGCTTCCGCCAGGGAGTTGTTGTATTCCAGGTCGTAGTAGGTGTTGTACCGGAAGGTGGATTCGGGCTGGACCGCCACGGTGCTGTACACGTCGGAGTTGGCGTTCCAGATGTGCTTGAGCGCCAGCACCGTGATGTTCACGTTGCTGCTGAGTCGGACGATGCCGTGGAACCGGGTGCCCCACGCCACGTCGTCGAACAGCTCCGACAGGAACCGCGAGTAGTGGTCGCCCACCTTCACCGTGATGGTCTTGGTGCTCACCGGCGCGCCGCCGGCGGTCGGGATCAGTGTGGCGGTGATGGTGGCGTCGGCGTCCTCGACGTCCGTGATGCTCGGATTGACGATGGCGAAGCCCATGTCCACCTGGGTATCGTAGACGGCATCCTCCTCTGACACATTGGCGGCGAAGGCGAACTGGGTGGCCACCGGCGATGGCAGGACGCCGGCCGACCATTTCACCGTGTTTGGATCGGTAAGGAAATCATAAAATGAGAAGGTGGCGGACGTGTTGATCGGCTGGGAGGAAACCGCCTTGGCCCAACCCACCTTCAGCGGATCGGTGCACCCGGTGAAGAAATACTTGGAGCGGTACGGTTGCAGCGTGAAGGTGAACGTGTGATTGGTGGCGTTGCCTCCGATGCTGAGCAGTTCCAGGGTCCAGGGGGCGCCGGTCTCGTCGAAGAAACTCAAGGTGATCTGAGTCGGCGTGGCCTGGACATTATTGAACCAGAACTCGCTGCCAAAGATGAAACCGCCGTCGACGACGTGGGGGAAATAGTAGACGGAATTCTGGGCGCCGGCGGCGACGCCCATCCCGACGGCCAGGACGCCGACCAGGATCAGATGCATCAGGAAGCGAGCGTTCATGTCATCCTCCTTGGGTGTGAGTGAATCTGTCAACGGGTCGAATGATACTCAAACTATCCTTCAATTGTGAGCTGTCTGCCATCGCGAAAGTAGTCCGGGGAGTTCCGGTGGCCGGGCAGTGTTCGCCACCGGCCGGTTGAACCGGAACGTGCCGGTCACCAGGCGAAGGTGAACTCCAATGGTTCCACGGACTGCAAGACGCCAACGGGCGGCACCAGGCGAATGTACAGGGGGATGCTCCCGTCCGGGGCGGCTGCGGCGGCCTTCACCGACAGCTCCGCCGGGGCGCCCCCGCCGGCGGCGGCGAACAGCAGGGCCAGCGCGTCGGCCACCTCGTCCGCGACCGCCTCGGATGGCAGCGTGCCGGCGGCTTCGTGAAGCTGGATCAGGAACGCCACCACGCGGTTCAGGTAGAGCGCGGGTTCCAGCCGCTGGCCGCTCACGGTGACGGCGTGGGGCAGGAACGCCTCGGCCCGGCCCGGCTCCACCGCCAGCGGCGAGATTCCCGCCGCCTTGAACTGCTGCAGCCGCTCGCGGGGGAAGGCGGTTGCAGTGGGGATCGGGCGGTCGCCGGTGTCGATGCCGGGCAGCCCGTGGAGGGCGACCTGGCGCCACTCGGCCAGGTGGGTGGGCCAGCCGAATCGGGCCACGCTCTGGGCGGCCAGGGCGCCGACGGCCCAGGCGGGGCTCAGCCAGAGCGGTTCCGTTTCATCGCAGGCGGCGAGCACGTGTCCCAGTTCCGATCGGTGGGGCTCCCGTCCGGCGAACGGGTTGCAGGTGGCGGCCAGCCAGGCGCCGCCAGGGTGATCCGGCAGTCGCCGCCACTTGGCGAACGCCGCGTCCTCCAGGTAGTTGGGCAGGTGGGGGAGCCGGGCAATATCGGGCCAGGCCGGCAGGTGGAAGAAGGCCGGGGCCAGTTCCACGACGAGCGGCGCCTGCAGGGAATCGGCGCAGGCGGCCGCCTGCTCCAGCAGCGCCAGGCTGCGGGGCGAGCTGTCGAAGGGCAGCGCCACCAGGATCAGGTTGGGCGGCGCCGCGGCCAGTTCGCGGCCCAGCAGGTCCAGCGCGTCGGCCAGGGAGTCGGCGCTGGCCGGCACGATCCGGAAGCGGAGGCCGTCACCCAGCGGGAACGGTCCCTGGCGGGTGAGGGTGGCCAGTCCGCGCCAGGCGGCTTCGGACGTCCGGAAATCCGGATCGGCAAACACGGCGGAGAGGATGCGGCCGAGCAGCACGTCCAGCTGGTCCGGCCAGGTGGAGGCGCGGTTGTCCGTTGGTGACGGCGCGGCGGGCGCCGCCGCCTCGCCGGGAAGGGCGACCATGGAGAAGATGTCATCGATGGACTCGGACCGGGCGCGGGCAACCGCCGTCTCGCCGCTGGGTGGCGGCGGGGGGATGGGCACATCAGGCCAGCGGACGGCGGCCTCGGCGTACACGTCCTGCGGCTCGGTGCGCCGGGCCAGCGCCTTTCGGATGAACTGGGCGACCTCCCGGTAGGCGGTGAGCGCCGGCACGTTCCGGACGATCTGGTCGGGCCGGAAGTCTCGCAGTTGGCGGACGGGCGCCTCGATCCGGGCGGGCGGGAACAGCTCCCGGGCAACGGGCGCGGTGAGGCGGATGTCAAGATCCGCCATGGCCGCGTCGAGCTCGTCAGTGGCGTAGAGCCGACTCACCGCCGGCGCGTTGGCGGACAACGGTGAAAATGGCGCGATGGCCACTACCTGGTACGGCATGGGAGGAATCCGTTGCATGGCGATGTCCTTTACGTTGATTTGCTTCTATTTTACAACAATCGGGTTCGGATTTTGTCTTCGTGCTCGTAATCGTCATCGTAATCGTAATCGTAATCGAGGCTCGAGACTAGAGGCTCGTTCCCAACCGACGGACATCGGACATCGGACATCGGATTTCGTGATCGAAATTTGTAATCGTGATCGTAATCGTAATCGAGGCTCGAGACTAGAGGCTCGTTCCCAACTGACGGACTTCGGAAATCGGACTTCGGATTTCGTGATCGTAATTCGTAATCGTCATCGTAATCGATCGGTTTGAAGGTTTGCAGTCTCTCGTCTCTCTTCTCCCGTCTCTCTTCTCTCGTCTCTCGTCTCCCGATCCACCGATTCACCGATTCACCGATTCACCGCTCATCTTTGTGTCCTTCGTGCTTCAGTGGTGATTGATGGACTTCGGACTTCTGTCCCGGGGGCGGCGGCACAAAATATTCTTGCGCTCTATCGTTCTCAAAATACAAACGATCGGTATTGCCGAGATCCTTTTTGGACAGAAACCGCCGAACACTTTGACGCGGATCCGTTTGTATAGTTAAGACCACTATGGGGAGGTTGCCATGGGAGATGATGAAAAGATCCGGATCGCGGCGCTGGCGCAGGCGCTGTGGAAGGAGTTCCGCACGGTGGTGGAACTGCCCGAAGCCGTGCCGGAGGCGATGCGGCTGCAACTGATGGAAGAAGCGTATGCGGAAGTCCAGCTCGAGGGGAACGATCCCTTCGACGACGACTGCCCCATCTGCCGGATGCTCGCGGCTGAGGGGAACTGGACGAGGCATTACGACTTCTGCTCCGGGTGGTGCCCCGGCTGCCGGATCGTCGACTGGTGCGAGACGGCTAACCGCCAGCACTCGAAGGAGGAAATCGCCTGGATGAAGGCGCACGGCGACTATCCACCCGACTGGAGTCCGGCGGACGAGCTGACCCGCCATCACCTGGTGCAGGACGCGGAACCGGTGGACGGCTCAGCTGGAAACTGAGGCGGGGAAGCGCCGCGGTCAGTCGCAGAGGGCGACGAGATCGATTTCCACGGCGCCGTCCAGGGGCAGCCGGGCCACCTGCACGGTGCTGCGGGCAGGTTTGGCGGTGCCCAGGTACTCGCCGTAGACGGCGTTGAATGCCTTGAAATCGTTCATGTCGCGCAGGTAGCACGTGGCCTTCACCACCCGCTCCAGGGAGCTGCCGGCGGCGGCCAGCACGGCCTTCAGATTGGCGAAAACCTGGTGGGTCTGGACGGAGATATCACCGGTGAGGAGCTGGCCGGTTTTCGGGTCGATAGCCAGCTGGCCGGAGGTGAACACGTACGCACCGGCCTTGACGGCCTGGGAGTAGGGGCCGATGGCCGCCGGAGCGTCCGAGGTGTGCACGGTGGTTCTGGACATGGGCTTCTCCTAGGTGTTGGATTGTACCGGCCCGTCGGAGTCGGGCCGCGGTTCCGCCGGGTGTCCGTTGCCGGACGGCGCCGGCGCGGGCGGGTCATCGCCTTTCGCTTTCTTGCCGTTGGTCTGGGCGGACGGCGCCGGCGTGGGCGGGTCTTCACGTTTTGCTTTCTTGCCGTTGGCGTGGACGGGCGGTGTCGCGGCTTGTCCGTTGGCGGACGGCGCGGCCGGGGCCGCATCCTCGCGCTTGCCCTTCTTGCCGTTGGCCGGTTTGGCGGCCGGCGCGGGCGTGTCCGCGGCCACGGGCGGCACAGCCTCAAGGTCCCGGACGGCGTCGGGGATGACCAGCTTGTCGGTGTCGGCGCCGATAAGCTCGCCGGCGGCCTCGGCGACGGGTTGCGCCGGCTGGACGCCGAACTGCGAATCGATGCCCGTCTGGGCCGGGTAGTCGATGCGCCGGTGGGTGGCCGTGGCCAGCGCCTTGGTCAAAACGGTGGTGATCCGGCGCAGTTCGGAGAGGGTGAGCGGCGATTCGTCGAGCTGGGTCTGGGTGAGCTTGTGATTGACGATCTTTTCGATGGCCTTGCGGACGGTCTCCTCGGAGTGGTCGGTGAGCACCCGCGACGCCGCCTCCACCGAATCGACGACCATCAGGATCGAGGCCTCGCGGGAGCGCGGCCGCGGACCCGGGTAGGCGAAATAGCTGCCGGAGATGCCGGCCGTTTCCGGGTTGTTCTTGGCCTTCTCAAAAAAATAATCCATCACGGTGGTGCCGTGGTGTTGGGGGATGAAGTCGAGGATCTTGCGGGGCAGCTTGAACTTGCGGCCGAGTTCCACGCCCAGGATGATGTGCGATTTCAGGATCTTGGAGCTGGCGTACGGCGAGATCTTGTCATGGGGATTGTCACCCTGCAGGTTGATGTTCTCCACGAAGTAGGTGGGGCGGAGCATCTTGCCGATGTCGTGGTAGTAGGCGCCCACCCGGAGGAGCAGGGCGTTGGCGCCAATCTCGTTCGCCGCGATCTCGGCCAGATTGGCCACGGCCAGCGAATGGTGGTAGGACCCCGGCGCCTTCAGGTACAGCTCGCGAAGCAGGGCGGAATCCAGGTCGGCCAGCTCCATCAGCCGGAAGGGCGAGACGTGGCCGAACACCTTCTCGAACACGGGGATCAGGAGCAGGGTCAGGATGCTGGAGAGCGGGCCGTTCAGAAACGCGCCAACGGCGTCCTGCTGGACGATGGCCGAGAGCAGCCGTTCCCCGGTCATGGGCACGATGGCGAGGTAAATGACCAGGTTGGTGATCCCGACGGCCAGGCCGGTGGAGAAGACCTGGGAGCGCTTTTTCACGTTCTGCAGCCAGAACAGGGTGACGATGCCGCCGCTGAAGAGCACCAGCATGAGCTGGGAGTCGAAATTGGACAGGATGGCCACGAAGATGGTGGTGAAGATCACCAGCGACGGCACGATCTTGTTGAAAATGAGGATGTTGACCAGCATCGCCAGCATGGCCACCGGCACGTAATACACGGAGATGATGCCGGTGAGACTGGCGAACTTGGCCACCAGCAGCACGAGGAGTATGACGAGGAAGACGAACACCAGATTCTTGTTTTCGTCCTCCCGGCTCTCCGAGGAGAACTGCCCGAACCAGAAGACCAGGATCAGGATCAGGAGCTGGTACACCACGTAGTAGCCAGCCAGAGCGTAGAGGGACGGCAGTTGGCGGTTGGCCCGGTATGCCTTGACCAGCTCCAGGTCGTCGGGCGTGACGATCTTGTTCCGGGCCAGGAGGGGCGAGTCCTGGGGCGAGTAGTGGATTTTCTTGAACGAAAACGGGTAGGAGATCTTCAGGTTGATGGGGTACGCCTTGCCCGGCACCGGCTCGGGGAAGTAGTCCACCCAGAATTCGAACGTGGTGAGCAGCACCAGCAGCAGGGCGAAGAAGACGCTGATGATCCACTTGAAGCCGGAGATGCGGTAGAAGCGGTACTGGTGGCTCCGAATCTCCTTGATCTCGGACTCGGTGTCCAGTTCCTCTTCGGGCACGTCGAAGGAGGTCAGGATCGAGGTGACCCGCTTGCGCTCCCGGGTGGACTGGCGGGCGAGCAGAAAAACGGTGGTCGCCACGGCGACGAAGGCGATGAGGGCGAGGCCGAAGATCAGCAGCTGTGAGTCCATGAGGCGCCTGAAACCGTGTAATGCCGGAGAGCAAAACGGCCCAATTATAGCACAGCCGGCATGTCAAGGGGGATTTGGCGGCCGCTCCCGCCGCCCGTCCGGCCGGGTCCGCCGGCGCTCCGGCGACGGCGCTTTTGGCAACCGCCGGCCATTTCGGGTACAATAGGGACAGCAGATACTTCGCATGCGCGCGCGGACGGCAAGACACCCCGGCGGAGCTCCCGGCCCGCCGGCTCCAGGAGGCGGCGGATGAAAATCATCAAGAACATCCTGTACCCCATGCAATTCAAGGACTACTCGCTGGACATGCTGGAGTACGTCATCCTGACGGCGCGGTCGCTGCGGGCGCGGCTGCACCTGCTCCACGTGATCACGGGGACCGAGACGTCCAGCTTCGACGAGCTCAACGACTTCTTCTACGCGGTCGTCAGCGACTCGGACGCCCGGCTGGCCCGCCAGCGCCCGGATCCGCTGGACCTGGTCAAGGTGCACGTGAAGGCTGACGCGATCTGGAACGGCATCGTCACGTACGCCCGGGAGCAGGCGGTGGACCTCGTCCTGATGGCCGCCCACGCGGCGCCCGGCGAGCGGGCCGCCGATCTCGGCGAGAACATTCCAAAGGTGCTGGAACTCAGCCACTGCCCGGTGCTGGTCATGTGGGACGCCCGCGTCCAGAAAAAGCACCAGAGTCGGGAGGAGCTCACCCTGACCGAAATCCGGAAGGAGATCGCCGCGAAAAAGAAATGACGCGCCCGCGCCGGCGCCCGGTTATCAAAACCCGCCGGCCGAAACAGAATTGTCCCGTCTGCGGTTTTAAGATAGAATGGCCGCACGTCGCGGCGGATGGATGAGCGCATGATCGAAAAAATCAACTTTCCGGCGGACCTGAAAAAGCTCTCCTTCGAAGAGCTGGACGTGTTGGCCGAGGAGATCCGAACCCTGCTCATCCAGGTGGTGTCCAAGAACGGCGGCCACCTCGCCTCCAACCTCGGCGTGGTGGAACTGACCCTGGCGCTGCACTACGTGTTCAACGCGCCCAGCGACAAGATCGTCTGGGACGTCTCCCATCAGTGCTACACCCACAAGATCCTCACCGGCCGGCGCGACCGTTTCCCGACATTGCGCCTGTATGAAGGGCTCAGCGGCTTCTGCAAGCGCGAGGAGAGCGAATACGACGCGTTCAACGCCGGGCACTCCTCCACCTCCATCAGCGCCGCGCTGGGCCTGGCCATGGGGCGGGACATGGCGGGCCGGAACAACCACGTCATCGCCGTGATCGGCGACGGAGCGCTCACCGGCGGCATGGCCATGGAGGCGATCAACCAGGCCGGCCATCTGGCCCGGAACCTGATCATCATCCTGAACGACAACGAGATGTCCATCTCCCCCAACGTGGGGGCCTGGTCGGGCTATCTCAAGCGCATCATCGACGGCCAGGCTTACACCCTGTTCGTCCGCGACGTCCAGGCCGTCCTCAAGGGCATCCCGGGCATCGGCGACCAGGTCCTCAAGGCGACGCGCAATCTGGCCGACGCGGTCAAGACGTTTTTCGTGCCGGGCAAGCTGCTCGAGGAGCTGGGCCTCCAGTATGTGGGGCCGATCAACGGCCACAGCATCCCCATCCTCGTGGCGGCGCTGGAAGAGGTGAAGAAGAAATCCGGCCCGGTGCTGGTGCATGTGGTCACCCGCAAGGGGAAGGGTTACGCGCCGGCGGAGAAGGAGCCGGACAAGTGGCACGGCGCCGCCCCGTTCGTCATCGAGACGGGCCTGGGCGTTGCGGCGACCGGCACTCCGTCGTACACCTCGATCTTCGCCCAGACGCTCACGGAGTTGGGCCGGTCGGACCCGAAGATTCTGGCCATCAGCGCGGCCATGCTGTCGGGGACCGGCCTGGATATCTTCAAGGAGGCGTTTCCGGACCGTTGCTTCGACGTGGGCATCGCCGAGCAGCACGCCGTCACCTTCGCCGCCGGAATGGCGACGGAAGGGTTCCGGCCGGTGGTGGCCGTCTACTCCACCTTTCTGCAGCGGGCGTACGACCAGGTGTTCCACGACGTCTGCCTCATGAACCTGCCGGTGGTGTTCGTCCTGGACCGGGCCGGGATCGTGGGCGACGACGGCCCCACCCACCACGGCCTCTACGACCTGGCGTACATGCGAATCCTGCCCAACATGACCGTCATGGCGCCGAAGGACGAGGGCGAGCTGCGCCACATGCTCAAGACGGCGGTGGCGCACAACGGCCCGGTGGTGATCCGCTTCCCCCGCGGCAGCGCGCTGGGCGTGCCGCTGGATGAGCCCCACCTGCTGCCCATCGGCAAGGGCGAGGTGCTGCGGCCGGACGGTCCGGTGGCTCTGGTGGCCATCGGCCACATGGTGCACCCGGCGCTCCAGGCGGCCGAGCTGCTGGAGCGCAAGGGGATCGGCTGCGGCGTGATCAACGCCCGCTTCGTCAAGCCGCTGGACGTGGAGCTGTTCAAGCACGCCCTGGCCAGTCGGGTGGTGGTCACCCTGGAGGAGGGCGTGCTCCAGGGCGGGTTCGGCAGCGCGATCCTGGAGCTGCTCCGCGAGGAGAACGTGCCGCACCGTGACGTGCTCCGCATCGGCCTGCCCGACCGCCTGATCACCCACGGCTCCCAGAAAATCCTGCGCGCCCGCTACAAGCTGGATTCCGAGGGGATCGCCGAGACCGTCGAGGAATTCCTGGAGCAGCGCGGATGGCTAAAGAACGAATCGACCGGCTCCTTGTTGCCCGGGGTCTGGTCGAGACCCGCCAAAAAGCCCAAGCCCTGATCATGGCCGGCGCCGTGCTGGCGGACAACCAGAAGGTGACCAAACCGGGCGCCACGGTGGCCGCCGACGCCGCGATCCGCCTGTTGGATGACGGGTGTCCGTACGTCAGCCGCGGCGGGATCAAGCTCGCCCACGCCCTGGACGCCTTCGGGGTGTCGCCCGCCGGGCGGACCTGCCTCGACCTCGGCTGCTCCACCGGCGGCTTCACCGACTGCCTCCTCCAGCGCGGCGCGGCGCGGGTCCACGGCGTGGACGTGGGCCGCGGCCTTCTCCACGCCAGGCTGCGCGCCGATCCGCGGGTGACGCTCTCGGAGCGGTGCAACGCCCGGAACATCCGGCCGGAGGACTTTCCCGGCGCGGCCTTCGACCTGGTGGTCATGGACCTGTCGTTCATCTCGCTGCGGCTGGTGCTGCCCGCTGTGGCCGGGCTGCTCCGCGCCGGCGGCCGGCCGGCGGATGTGGTGGCGCTGGTTAAGCCCCAGTTCGAGGCCGGCCGGGGCGAGGTGGGCAAGGGCGGGATCGTTCGGGATGCGGCGGTGCGGCGGCGGGCGGTGGACGCGGTGGCCCGCGCGGCGACGGACGCGGGCTTCGAAGTGGCCGGCGAAACCGAGTCGCCCATCACGGGCGCCGATGGCAACGTCGAATACTGCCTCCACCTGCGCTTCGGCACCGGCGGGGTTTCGCCTGCCGGTGAAAACGTACCATGACCCGTCCGGCTTTCCGATCGGATCGCCGGGACTCGCGCTGACGCTCGTCCACCGGAACAAACTAATATATTTGTGATCTGGGTCACATTTTCAGTGTATATTTAGGATTAGAACAGTTGTGTAAAAATCATAACCCCTCCTTTTATATCGGGCAGCCTCGGGCTGCCTTTTTTCTTTGTGGTCCGCCAGAGCTGGTTTGAATCTGTTGATAGTTGATAGTTGTGGAGAGAGTTGTGGAAAGGGCGGCGCCGGGCGGGTGACGGTTCCTGCCATTCGGTATTTGCATCGGGCCCAGGGTATTCATTTATAATACCGCGTATGATGTCTCAGCGGAACATGGGGAGGGAACGGCGGCGCCGCCGCGGAGAAGACGGCGGCGGTTGTCGAGGCGCATCCGGTCCGGCGGTCCGGCCGATTTTGATGCTGGCCATCGGCTGCCTGATGATCGGGGTGCTGCCGGCGCTCGACCCGGCGTGGCAGTTGACGCAATACGGCTTGAAGAGCTGGGGGCCGGCGGACGGCCTGTCCACGGGGGCGGTCCGGGCACTGGCCCAGACTGCCGACGGCTGGCTGTGGGTGGGGACTGACGACGGCTTGTACCGCTTCGACGGCAATCGGTTCGAACAGATCGCGGGGGCGCCGGGCGCGGGCGTGACGCCGGGCGCAGTGACGGCGCTCCAGGCCGGGCGCGAGAGCGAGCTCTGGATCGGCACCCGGAACGACGGACTGCTCCGGTGGTGGGATGGCCGGCTGACGCGCCCGCCGTTCGCCCTGGGCCGGGGGAATCCGGAAATCTCCGCGCTGGTTGTGGACCCCGGCGGCTCCCTGTGGGTGGGCACGCGCGACCGGGGCGTCGTCCGGTGGCGGGACGGCCGGCTGACCCCGTTCACCACGGCCGACGGGCTCCCCTCCAACATGGTCGCGGGAATGGGCGCCGACTCGCGAGCCGGCGTCTGGGTGAGCACCGCGGACGGCCGGCTCACGCGGCTCGGCGACGGCGCGCCGGAGCCGCTGACGCCGCCGGGACCGGGCGCGGCGCGCAGCCTGCGCATGGCGCTCCGCGACCGCCGGGGCGGCCTGTGGCTGGGTGTCGCGGGCGCCGAGGTGGATGGCGCTTCCGGCGAGCTTGTCGATACAGTCCTGATCCAGAGCCCCGACGGCGCCTGCTACGAGATGTCCACCGCCAGCCCGGGCTATCACGACCGGGACCGGATGCCGCCGCCCATCCTGGAGGACCGGTACGGCTCGGTCTGGTTCGGCACCCGCAAGGGCGTGTTCCGCGTGAGCGGCGGACGCATGGAGATTCTCGACGCCGCAAACGGCCTGCCCGACGACCGGGTGACCTGCCTCCTGACGGACCGGGAGGACAACCTGTGGGTGGGCACTGCGCTGGGGCTGGCGCGACTCCGGGAGGAGGCCGTCGTCACCTTCGGCCGGACCCAGGGCCTGCGCAGCGACCGGGTGCTCGCCGTGGCGGAGGGGAAAAACCGGCACATCTGGGCCGGCACCGACAACGGCCTGAACAAGATCACGGGCGGCCGCGTGACGGCGTTCAAGGCACAGGAGCTGTCCGGCGCGTGGGTGTACGACATCCTGCCGGCGCCTGACGGCGGGCTCTGGCTGGCCACGCGGCAGGGGTTGATCCGGGCCCGGGATGAGGGGCTGGCCGGCGTCCGGCTGGCCGACGGCCGTCCGACGGGGGTCGTCCACGCGGTGTGCGTCGAACCGGACGGCGCCGTCTGGGCCGGTACCGCCGGCCATGGCGTCGTCCGGGTGCAGCGCGGCGTGTTGACGGCGCATCGCGGCCCTGTCGGTTCGCCGCTCAACCAGGTGTTCGACCTGGCGGCGACGCCGGGCGGCGTCTGGGCGGCGACGCGGGGCGGGGTGGCCCGAGTGCGGGACGGCGCCCTTCAACCGGCGGGATCGGACGACGTGGAAACGGTGTGCCTGCACGCCGATGCCGACGGCACCGTCTGGGCCGGCACCGCGGGCGCCGGACTGCTCCGGCTGCGGGACGGCCGGATTCGGTCCGTGACGAAGCACCAGGGACTCTGGCACGACACCGTGCTCGGCATCCTCGAAGACGGCGCCGGCAACCTCTGGATGGCCAGCCCCCAGGGCATCTTCCGGGCGCCGAAGCGGCAGCTCCATGCCGCGGCCGACGGTGCGGCATCGCGGGTGGTATGTGTCCATTACGGAATCGACGACGGCATGCGCAGCCTGGAATGCCTGCCCGGCGGCTGCCGGTCGTCCGACGGGCGCCTCTGGTTCTGCACCACCCGGGGACTGGGTGTGGTGCAGCCGAACCGGCTGCTGGAACCGTCGGCGCCGCCCCCCGTGCATCTGCTCGGAATCATGGCTGACAACCAGGTCATGCCGCCCGGCGAGCGGACGGTGACGCCCGGCGTGCGCGACCTGGCATTTCATTTCGCCGCCTTGAACTACCGGGACCCGGAAAAGATCCGGTTCCGCTGCCGCCTGGACGGATTCCACCCCGAATGGTCCGCGCCGTTCGCCGACCGGCAGGTGCGCTACGCCGCGCTGCCGCCGGGCGACTACACGTTCCGGCTCCAGGCCCGGCTGCGGGACGGTGCGTGGGGGCCGGACGCGCTGGTGGTCCCGTTCACGGTCCGGGCGCCGCTGTGGCGGACCACCTGGTTCCAGGTCGTGGCCCTGCTGGTGCTGGCGGCCGCCGTGCTCGCCGGGCGCGTGGCCGTGCAGAGCATCCGCCGGTTGCTGCGGGAGTGGCGCGCCGGCCACCATGTGGGTCCCTACCGTCTCGTGGAGCGAATCGGCCGGGGCGGCATGGGAACGGTCTGGCGCGCCGTCCACCGGCAGACCGGACAGGAGGCGGCGGTCAAGATACTCGAACCCGCCTCCGACGATGACGAATCGCGCCGGCGGTTCATCCGCGAGGGGCTGGCCTGTGAGCGCATCGACCACCCGGCGGTGGTGCGGGTGTTCGGGCGCGGCGAGGACCAGGGCCGCCTCTGGTTCGCCATGGAGTTTTGCCGGGGCCGGAGCCTCCGCGCATCCATCCCGCCGGAGGGCCTGCCGCCGCGGCGCGCGGTGGCCGTCTTCCGCCAACTGCTCGCGGCGGTGGAGGCGATCCACGCCGCGGGAGTGATGCACCGCGATCTCAAGCCGGACAACATCTTCCTGGTGCCCACGCCGCAAGCCGACGACGGGGCGGCGAATGGCGCGGAGCGCGTCCGGGTCCTCGACTTCGGGCTGGCGCGGCCGGCGGACCAGCTCACCCGGACGGGCCTCGGCATGCCGGCGGGAACCATTGCCTACCTGCCGCCGGAATACCTGGGGAGCGGCGGCCGCGAAGACGTCGGGGTGGACGCCTACGCGCTGGGCGTGATCCTGTACGAGATGCTCACGGGTGCCCCGCCGTTCGCCGGCGCCGCCGACGATCCGGCGGGTATGCTGTACGCCGTGCTCAGCGAGGAGCCGGTGCCGCCTGTCGAGGTCACCCCCGACATCCCGGCGGAGCTGTCCGACCTGGCGCTGGCGATGATCGCCCGGGAACCGGCGCGCCGCCTGACGGACCCCGTCGCCATCCGGACGCGGCTGGACCGGATCGAATCCGACGCGAGCGAGGCGCCATGCCGCGATACCTGACCCGCACCCTGAACATGGCCCGGTTCCTGTCGCGCCAGTTCTTCCTGCACGGGCGCGACGCCTTCCAGGCCGAGCTGGACACCTGCGTCGCGTTTCTGGTGGAGCAGTTCGCGCCGCGTCCCGCCGAACTCACCACACACCTGGACGCCCTGCTTGACTCGCTCCTGCACGGTTTCGGCGACGGCAACCCCGACCGGATCGCCCGCTGGAAGGCCGAGCTGGCGGGCGGGTGGCGGGGCGAGGTGCCTCCGGAGCCGCGGCTGCGGGCCTTCCGGGCGGACGTCGACACCCTGCTGCGCCGCCTGGAAGCCCAACTGGCCAGCGAGGGGCTGGGCGAGCGCGTCGTCCAACACATCAAGACCTGCCCCGACGCGGCGCTTCGCCGGCTGACCCTGGAGTCGCTGGCCGACGCCTTCGGATACAGCCGCACCCATTTCGCCGAGCGGTTCCGCGGCGAGCGCGGCATCACCGTCCACGACGCCCTGACCCACGAGAAGATGCATCGGGCGTTCCGCCTGCTCACCGAGGGCGATCCACCGCCCACGGTACGCGCGCTCACCGAGCGGCTGGGATTTTCCGACCCCGTCTACTTCAGCCGGGTGTTCCGCAAGATCTACGGCCGGCTCCCGTCCCGGATCCGCCGGAAGTGATCCGCGCCCGGGCGGCGGACATTCTTATCACTCCGCTCCATAACGAAACCGGTGGAACTCGTCGGTAATCCACTGAAAATCTTCAAGATGACGTCATTCCGTGCCGGTGTCGTGCCGCAAGCGGATCCGGCGCGAAATCCGACATAGTTGCCGGTTCCCGCTGTTTTCATTCCGCTCTAGACTGCAAGCAGTAGGGCCGGTGTGCGCCGTTTGCGACAGGTGCCGGCCGCCGGGTGTCAGAGATGACAGACAACGGGAGCGAGCGAGGAGACCGACATGGTAACGCGAATCGCGATGCGCCGGGTGACCGCACTGGGTGTGTGGCTCTGGGTGGGCGTCTGGACCGCCGGGAGCGCCGGTGACTGGTCCGCCGGCATCGGGGGACGGGTGACAGACCCGGCGGGCCGCGGCATCGCCGGGGTGACGGTGACCGTCACCCGCCTGGACACCGGCGCGGCGCGCACCGCCGTCACCGGCGGCGACGGCGCGTACCGGTGCGCGGAACTGGCCCCCGGGCATTACGACCTGTCGGCCGAAAAGGACGGCTTTCACCCCTGCGCCGTTGCGGGGCTCTGGCTCCGCCCCGGCGAGCGGATGCGGCTGGACCTGGCGATGGCCCCGGAGGCAGCCGCGGCGTTTCGATGGCGCACGCACCCGCCGCGGCCGGGCGGGTGATATCATTCGGGCGAGGTGACATCATGAACGAACGACATGCGGGCAATTCATGGGTGATCGGGCTGGCGGGCGTCGTGGCCGCCCTGCTGGCGCTCATGGCGCCGGCGGCGGCGCAGGCGCCGCGGCTGGTGGCGCGGGAGGATGGCCAGCCGAAGGCCATGGTCCTGGACGAGCTGGCGGTGGACGTGGCGATCGTGGGGTACATCGCCGAAACGCGGCTGACCCTGACGTTCCGCAATCCCCACAGCCGGGTGCTGGAAGGGGAGTTGATCTTCCCGCTGCCGGAGGGCGCCACGGTGAGCGGCTACGCCCTCGACGTGGACGGCCACATGGTGGACGGCGTGGTGGTGGAGAAGGCGAAGGCGCAGCGGGTGTTCGAGACGGTGGTCCGGCGGGGAGTGGATCCCGGCCTGGTGGAATGGGTCAAGGGGAACAACTTCCGCACCCGGGTCTATCCGTTGCCGGCCAGGGGGAAGCGGACGGTCATGGTCCGCTACCTGACGGAGCTGGAGATCGGGGGGCGGGCGCTCGCCTACCGCCTGCCCCTGGCGTTCGACGAGAAGGTGTCCGCGTTCCGGCTCAAGATGTCGGTCCGGCAGGCCGGCGCCGCGCCGGCCATCGTCGCCGCCGGTCCGGCCCGGCTGATGTTCCGGGAGGGGCCGGCGGAGCGCACGGCGGAGTACCGGGCGTCCAATGTCCGGCTGGCAGAGGACCTGGTCGTGGAGATCCCCCGCGCCGACAGCCAACGCGTGGTGGTGGAGCAGTCGGCCGACGGCTGGCACTACTTCTGCATCCTCGACGAGCCGGGCGGCGGGGCGGTCGGGGCAGAACCGGCGGCGGTGCCCGATCGCGTGGTCATTTTCTGGGACGCCTCCGGCTCCCGGGCCCGCGCCGACCGTTCGCGGGATCTGGAGTTGCTGCGGGCGTACTTCGGCCGGTTCAAGAAGCGGAGCGTGGCCGTGGAGTTAGTGGCGTTCCGCAACGTCCAGGCGCCGCCGCAGGCGGTCTCCGTCACCAACGGGGACACCCGGGCGCTGGAAGCGGCGCTGGCGGCGGTGGCCTATGACGGCGGGACGCAATTGGGATGCCTGGCCGTGCCGCCGGCCGCGCGGAAGCCCTCGGTCATCCTGTTGTGCAGCGACGGGAACTCCAACTTCGGCGCGGAGATGCCCGGCGCGTTCGCCGCCCCGGTGTACGCGGTCACGGCGGACCCGGCGGCCAACCATCCCCTGCTGCGTCACGTGGCGGAAAGCAGCGGCGGCGAGTACCTCCACCTGGCCGCGTTGAATCCGGCGGCGGCGGCGGAGCGCATCGGGCGGGCGCCCCTGACGCTGCGGCGCGCGGCGTTCGATCCGGCGCAGGTGGATCAGCTGCTTCCGGGGGCCGGCGGCCCCGTGGCCGGACCCGTGATCCTGGCGGGCCGCCTGCTGGGCCGCCAGGCGGAGGTGGCGCTCCAGTACGGGCGGGGCCGCTCGGAAACGCGCTCGGTGCGGTTCCGGGTCAACCGCGACGGCGCCCCGGCGGGGGAACTGCTCCGCACGTACTGGGCCCAGCGGAAAGTCCGGGAGCTGATGCCCTTCCCGGAGCGGAACCGGGCGGAGCTGGTGGATCTGGGCCGGCGGCACGGCCTGGTGACCCCCGGCACGTCGTTGCTGGTGCTGGAGCGGCTGGACCAGTACATCGAGTTCGAGGTGGAGCCGCCGGCGTGCTTCCCCGAGTGGCGCGAGGAATACGCTCAGCGCATGCAGGCCCGGCGGAAGGAGCGGGCGGACGCGGAGCAACGCAAGATCGCCCAACTCATCAACGATTGGTCGGAGCGCGTCGCCTGGTGGCAGAAGGAGTTCAAGAACGAGCCGAGATCCGCACAGGGAGAGGCGGCGGGCGCGCGGATCGCGCCGACTCAATCCTCAGACATCTCCGCGCCTCCCGCCGCCACGCCGAGACCGCCCGCGTCCCGACTCCCCGAAGTGCGCGGAGGCGGCACGGTACGTGGTGTCGTGACCGATGCGGAAGGTTTCCATATCCCGGGGGTCACCGTGACCATCACCTCCGGGAATCGCCAACGTTTCACAATCACCGGAGAATCCGGCGAATTCCGCTTCATCCTGCTGCCGACCGGAGAGTACATGCTCCAGGCGGTTCTGGAGGGATTCAAACCCTATGCGATGGGAACTTTTCGCGTCGAAGCGGGGACTACCCGAAATTTCGATGTGACATTGATGCTGGCCGAAATCAAAGAAGAAATATTGATCATTGCCTCCGCGAACACTGTCGAAACAACGACCACAACCGTTGGAGTCGTCGTTTCGAGCGATGTGATGACCGATGCGATAAATTACGAACGGGCCGGTGGAGCGGTGGCCAATGTCATCTCGAAAAGCGGCGGCGGCCCGGATGACAACGGGGAAGAATCAGTATCGGCGGACGGCCGCGGCGGTGAGGTGGCGCTCCGCGAGTGGGCGCCGGACCTGCCGTACGTCCGCGCCCTGCGTGCCGCCGAACCGGCGGCGATAGACGCCGTCTACCTGGAGCACCGGGCGGCGTACGCTGACGTGCCGGGTTTCTACGTCGACTGCGCCGACATCTTCTACGCCAGGGGGCTGCGGGAGCAGGGGCTCCGGGTCCTGTCCAACCTGGCCGAGCTCACCCTCGAAAACGCCCGGCTGCTGCGGGTGCTGGCCCGCCGCCTGGAGCAGGCCGACGAGCTGGACCGGGCCCGGGAGATCCTGGAGCGCGTGGCGGCGCTCCGGCCCGAGGAGCCGCAGTCGTTCCGGGACCTGGCCCTGGTGCAGGCCCGACGCGGGGAGCACGTCGAGGCGCTCCGGCTCCTCAACCGGGTGATCATGGGCGACTGGGACCGGTTCGCGGGGATCGAGCTGATCGTCCTGATGGAAGCTAACGCCCTGATCCCGGCGGCGCGGGCGGCCGGCGATTTGGACATCCCCATCGCGCCGGAGCTGGTGCAGTTGCTGGACGCGGACCTGCGCATCGTTCTCACCTGGGACTGCGACATCACCGACATCGACCTCCACGTGACCGAGCCGGGCGGGGAGACGGTTTGCTTCAACCACAGCCGGTCGGCCGCCGGCGGCCGGATCTCCCGGGACTTCACCGACGGGTACGGCCCGGAGGAATACCTGATCCGGAAGGCGCGTCCCGGCGTCTACACCATCGCCGCTCATTACTTCGGCACCGACCGGCCGATGATTGAGGCGCCGGTGACGCTCCAGGTGGACATCTACACCGACTTCGGCCGGTCCACGGAGCGCCGCCGCTCCATCACCCTTCGCCTGTCGGACGAGGACGAGACGGTGACGGTGGGCGATGTGAAGTTCGACCGGTGATGGAGTCCGGAGTACCTCGCGGCCTGGCGGCCGCGAGTTCGGACAGCACGATTGTGGGTATGCGTTGCCGGTCTGGAGTGCGCAAACGTGTCGGCGCACTCCAGACCGGCATGCTGTTGCACGATGGATGGCGGCGAAGCAGCGGGCCGCGTTCGTCGAACGCGGCGGACGGGGGAAGCCAAAGCGGCGTCGAGCCCAAGCTCCCGACCCGCCGGGCGGGTCGAATTTTGGTAGCCCCCGGGCGCGAGCCCGGGGTCGGTGCCGCCGACCATCGCCAGGGCGCGACCCGCAAGGCGGGTCGAATGTTATCCAGACCTCGATGAAAATGACAGAGTACCATGGACGGCTGGCCTGAGAGCTTTGGGACCACTCATGCCCCCCTACGCGCCCGAATCATATTCGACCCGCTTCGCGGGTCGTCCCGGCTCACGACGTGGCGGAATAATCCCCGGGTTTCACCCGGGGCTACCCATGTTCGACCCGCGTCCCGCGGGTCGCCGGAGGGCTGCAATGACAAATGAAAAATGATCGATGCCCAATGACAAATGACAGCTGTCAAATGACAGATGACAAATGGAAATGTCTCTTTGTGTCCTTTGTGACTTCGTGGTGAATGTCCGCTTCCCCCGAAGTCCGATTTCCGATGTCCGATGTCCGATGTCCGTCGGTTGGGAACGAGCCTCGAGCCTCGAGACTCGATTATGAATTACGATTACGATTACGAATTACGATTACGAGCACGAACCATCAACCCGCAACTCCCAGCCGCATCGGCGGGCGGCGGCCGTAGGTGAGCCAGCGCCAGAGCCACTCGGCCGGGCCGAAGCGGAAGCGCTTCAGCCAGAGCGGGCTGTACCAGAGCTGCACCGCCCAGATCGCGACGACGAAGCCCATGAGGGGGAAGCGGGAGACGGCGCCGAAGAGCCCGAAACCGTAGCCGTAAAAAATGGTGGTGGCGATGACGGTCTGGGCCAGGTAGTTGGTGAGCGCCATCCGGCCCACGGCGGCCAGTCTCGCTTGGAGCGCCGGCCAGACGCCGGCCTGGTACAGTTGCATGATGAGCGCCACGTGCCCCAGCGCCACGAGCAGGCTGCCCACCTCGTTGAAATGTCCCGACACGATGATGCTGTGAACGAACTCGAAGCGGGTGCGGAACAGGTCCCACATTCCCACCCCGACCAGGGGAAAACCCAGGCCGTAGCCGACCAGCATCAGCCGTCGGTAGAAGGCGGGGGAGCGGCGGGCGCTGAACACCTCCAGCTTCATCAGGGCCATGCCGATGAGCATGATGCCGCCCAGGCGCCAGAGGAGATACGACAGGGTCATGAACGTTTGCATCTGGAAGACGTGGGACGCCCGATCGCGGACGATGCCGCCGTAAGCGCCGCGGTGGACCTGGATATCCCGCCGGAGCTCGGCGGGGGACGGTTCGAACTGCCGGCGGATTTCCGGCCAGGTCTTCTCCATTTCCTCCTGAAACTTCGTCAGGGGGCGGCCGGCGGCGCGGGCCGCCGCGGCTTCGGCGGCGGTGGCGCGGGCCAGGGTGAAAAAGCCGCCCATCCCTGTCCACGCGAGCGCGGCCACGACGATCAGCCCCACGCCCGTCGCGATGAGCCAGCGCGGCCGCACGCGGCGGAACAGGAACAGCAGCAGGCCGCAGACGGCGTAATTGTACAGGATGTCGCCCATCCAGAGCAGGTAACCGTGCAGCAGGCCGAACGCCAGCAGCACCAGGATCCGGCGGTAGAACACGCCGCCGAGCTTCGCGCCCCGGGCGGCGGAGCGCTGGTCCAGGAGCACCAGGCCGGCGCCGAAGAGCATGGAGAAGATGGTCATCATCTTCTCATCGAACAGCACGTGGGTGACGATCCACGTCCAGATGTCGGCGCCGGTGTTGCCGCCCCAGACCAGCGGGTTCATGTACGCCGCCATGGGCAGGGCGAAGGCGTAGATGTTCATCGCCAGGATGCCCAGCACGGCCACGCCGCGCAGCACGTCCACCGCGGCCAGGCGCTCGGGCGCGGCCACCGGGCCCAGCGTGGGCGTGGGTGCCGGTGCGGGCTCGACCGGAGCCGGCTCAAGTGGCGCCGGCGGCGCCCCATCCACAGGATTGGCGGGTTCACTCATGCTCAACCTCCCCGGTATTTCGGCATGCCGTGCGAATCCTGTTTGCGGAGCGGCGGATATCTTTCAGCGAAGCTGTGCCGGCTGCCGAGGAGGACCCGGTCGGCGTCGGGTGTCTCGAAGCCGGCGATGAGACGGAGCCAAGTGTTCGTGCCGCAGCCGCTGGGCCCAAGGAGGGAAAAGAACTCGCCGCGGTCCACGGTGAGCGAGACGCCGTCCATGGCCCGGACGCGACCGAAGGCCTTGGCGACGTCCTGGAGCTCCAGGAGGGCACTCAATCCACACCTGCCGGCGGGAGGAACAATCGCATGGCGCGATTGTAGGGCCGGCGCGGGATAGATTCAAAGCGATTTTCGCGGAGGCGGATATCGGATATCGGCCTTCGTGCTCGTACGATTACGAATTACGAGCACGAAGTCCGATGTCCGCATTATGGAACGAGCCTCGAGTCTCGAGCCCCGACTTTCCATCTCCGCTGTCCGAACCCAGGTCCCAGCCCCCAGGTCCCAGGTCCCAAAACAAAAATTTCCTTTGTGCACTTTGTGCCTTCGTGGTGACACGAGTCTGACCCCGATCGATCGGCGCGCGATAATTCCGATATCGGCATCAGCGGGCGATCCGTGCGATAATCAGCCCGACCGTTCCCCATCTCCCAGGAGTACCGCATGAGCGACACCGACGCCCCGACGCCCGATGCCGCTGACGAGCATGCCGCGATACCGGGGCCTGCCGCCGGGCTGGCGGAACGCGTCCGCCAGGCCAGGGCCAAATTTCTCGCCATGGCCACCACGTACGGGCTGGGCGTGTTCAACGACAACTTCTTCAAGCAGGCGGCCATGCTGCTGGCGGTGGGCGCCGGGCAGACCCACCTGCAGGGTTACTCGCTGGTGATCTACACCCTGCCCTTCATCGTGTTCGCCGCGCCCGCCGGGTGGCTGGCCGACCGCTTCGCCAAGCGGCGGGTGGTCATCGGGTCGAAGGCGCTGGAGCTGGCGGCCATGCTGGCCGGCGCCGCCGGGATCATCACGGGCACCTGGTGGCTCATCTTCACCATGCTGGCCCTGATGGGGCTCCAGTCCACCCTGTTCAGCCCGGCGCTCAACGGCTCCATCCCCGAACTCTACCCCGCGGAGTACGTGACCCGGGCTAACGCCATCCTGCGGTTCTTCGTCACCGCGGCCATCCTGGCCGGCGTGGCCACGGCGGGACTGTCCCTGGATCTGGCCGGCACCGGACCCGGGAACTTCGCCATGGGGCGGCTCGCCGTGGGCGGCGTCGTGGTGGGCGTGGCGCTCATCGGGCTCCTGATCAGCTTCGGCGTGCCGTCGCGGCCCGCCGCCGATCCGCGGGTCACGTTTCCATGGGCCGGCCCGCTCATCAGCATCCGCAACCTGCGCGACGCGGCGCGGGACCCGCTGCTGGGGACGACCATCGCCGCGAGCGTCTTCATCTGGTTCCTCGGCTCGCTGCAGATCCTGCTCATCAATCCCATGGGCCTGCAGCAGTTCGGCCTGGGCACCGCCGTCACCAGCTACCTCATCGCCGCGCAGCTCATCGGCATCGGCGTAGGCGGCTTCATTGCCGCCCGGGTGGCGAAGGGCCCCCGCTGGCACCGCGTCATCGGTCCGGCCGGAGTGCTCGTGGCGGCGTTCATGTTCGCCGTCGCAGCCGTCCCGGCCCTGCCGGCGGGCGCGCAGGTCGCGGCGCTGTTCGCGCTGGTGGGCGGCGTGGGCGTCGCCGGCGGCGCGTTCCTGATCCCGGTGGAAAGCTTCATCCAGGTGCGCCCGCCGGCGGCGCGCAAGGGGGCGGTGTGGGCCGCCACCAATTGCGGCGTGTTCACCGGGATCCTGCTGTCGGGCCTGGTGTCCAACGCGCTGCTCGCCGTGGCGCTCCCCACCGCCGGCTTCGGGCTGGCCGCCGTCGCGACGCTGCTCGCCACCGCCGTGCTCGCGGCCGCCTACCGTCGGGCGGAGGGACGGCCAACCTTCCTCACCCGGGCGCTCACCCAGCTCGGCCGCGGTCTGCTGCGCCTGCGCTACCGGATCCGCGTCGAGGGACTCGAGGCGGTGGCCGCGCGGGGCGGCGGCCCCATCCTGTTCCTGCCAAACCACCCGGCGCTCATCGATCCGGTGATCGTCATGCTGGAGCTGTTCCCCCGTTTCGCGCCGCGCTCGCTGGCCGATCGCGACCAGGTGGACCGCTTCCTCGTCCGCCGGCTGGCGGACCGCTTCGGCGTCCGGCCCATGGCCGACCCCGGCCGGTACGGCGCCGCGGCCCGCGACGACGTGGCCGCCGCCCTGGCCGCCTGCGCCGCCGACCTGCACGCGGGGCGGCATCTCATCCTGTACCCCGCCGGCCGGATCTACCGCAGCCGCCACGAGGACCTGGGCGGCACCAGCGCGCTGGAAACCCTGCTCGGTCAGGCGCCCGACGTCCGGATCGTCCTGGTGCGCACCCGCGGCCTGTGGGGCAGCCGCTTCAGCCGCGCGCCGGGCCGCCACCCCGACATGGCCGCCGGCATGCTCCACGGACTGAAGGTGCTGCTGGCCAACCTGGTGCTGTTCGCGCCGCGGCGCCCCGTCACCCTCGAGCTCCACGAACCGGCGGACGTGCCCCGCGCCGCCGACCGGACCGTCCTGAACCGCTATCTCGAGACCTTTTACAACGCCGACGCCCCGCCCAACACTTACGTGCCGTACTACCGGTGGGAGCGGGGCGGCGTCCGGGTGCTGCCCGAACCGGTGCCGCCCCGGATCTCCGGCGCGGTGGCGGACGCACCCGCCGCCACGCGCGACATCGTCCTGCGGCACCTGCAGGAGGCAAGCGGCGTCGCGGCCGTGGAGCCCGGCCACCTGCTGGCGCGCGACCTCGGCCTGGACAGTCTGGCCCAGGTGGACCTGACGGTCTGGCTGGAGCGGGAGTTCGGCTGCGCCGTGGAGCAGGCCGACGCCCTGCGCACCGCCGGCGACGTGATCCTGGCCGCCTGCGGCCAGGTGGTCGCCGCCGGGCCGGCGGAGCTGGCGCCCATCGCCGCCGGCTGGTTCGCCGGCGCCGACGGCGCCGAGCGGGTTGCCGTCCCGCCCGCCGCCCACATCGGCGAACTGTTCCTGGCCCAGGCGCGCCGCACGCCGGGACGGGTGATCGTCGCCGACCAGACCAGCGGGGCCAAGACCTACCGCGACCTCGTCACCGCCGTGCTGGTCCTGCGACCCGTCGTCGCCGCGCTGCCGGGCGAAGCGGTGGGCATTATGCTCCCGGCCTCGGTGGGCGCGGTGGTGTTGTACCTGTCCGCGCTGTTTGCCGGAAAGACGCCGGTCATGGTGAACTGGACCGCGGGCCCGCGCCAGATGGCCCACGCGCTGGAGCTGGCCGGAGTCCAGCGGGTGCTCACCGCGGGCCGGCTGGTCCAGCGTCTCCAGGCCCAGGGAATGGACCTGTCGACGATCCAGGACCGCCTGGTCCTGCTGGAGGACGTGGGCCGGGCCATTCCGCTGCGCGCCAAACTGGCGGCGGCGCTACGGGCGCGGCTGGGCCGGCACGGCCTGGACCGCGTGACGCCGCGGGACCCGGCGGTGATCCTCTTCACCAGCGGCTCGGAGAGCCTGCCCAAGGCCGTGCCGCTCACCCACGCCAACATCCTCACCAACGCCCGCGACGTGGCGGCCAACTTCGGCCTGTACCCCGACGACCGGGCGCTGGGCATCCTGCCGCCGTTCCACTCCTTCGGGCTGACGGTGACCACGCTGCTGCCGCTCCTGACCGGACTGCGGGTGGTATACCATCCGAACCCCACCGAGGGGGCCGTTTTGGCCCGGTTCATCGCCGCCTACGGCGTCACCCTGCTGGTGGGCACCCCCACCTTCCTGCGGGGGATCGTCCGCGCCGCCGACGACGCCCAGCTCGCCACGCTGCGGGCAGTGATCTCGGGCGCGGAACGGTGCCCCGACGAGCTGTTCGACGAAGTGGGCCGCCGCTGGCCGAAGCTGATCATCGTCGAGGGATACGGCATCACCGAGTGCTCGCCCGTGGTGGCGGCCAACAACGAGCACGCCCCGCGGCGCGGCGCCATCGGCAAGCCCATGCGTTCGGTGGAGCACGCGGTGGTGGACCTGGACACGAACACCCGCGTCCCGCCCGGCAGCGGCCGCGCCGGCATGCTGCTGGTGCGCGGGCCCAGCGTCTTCGGCGGCTACCTCGGCGCCGACGTCCCCTCGCCGTTCGTGGAGTTCGAGGGACGGAGCTGGTACCGCACCGGCGACCTCGTGACCGAGGACGCCGACGGCGTGCTCGCGTTCCGCGGCCGCCTCAAGCGCTTCGCCAAGCTGGGCGGCGAGATGATCTCGCTGCCCGCCGTCGAGGAGGCGCTGGCCCGGGCGCTGGCGCCGGCGGCCGACGAGCCGGTGCTGGCGGTGGAGTGCACCCCCGTCGACACCAACCCGGAGCTGGTGCTCTTCACCACGCTGGACGTGGACCGCGAGGCGGCCAACCGGTGCATCCGCGACGCGGGGCTGTCGCCGCTGCACAACGTGCGGCGCGTGGTGCGCCTGGAGGCCATCCCGCTGCTCGGCACCGGCAAGACCGACTACCGCGCGCTCCGGGAGATGCTCCGTTCGTAATCGTCATCGTCATCGTAATCGTAATTCGTAATCGAGGCTCGAGACTCGAGGCTCGAGACTCGTTCCCGATCAACGGACATCGGAAATCGGACATCGGACTTCGGATATCGGACCTGGGACCTGGGTTCTGGGACCTGGGACCTGGGTTCTGGGACCTGGGTCGCAGAACCCATATCCTAATATCCATTCACCTATTCACCGATTCACCGACTCACCGATTCACCCATTCACCAATTCCCCAATTCACCGATTCATCAATGAATCGAACCACAGCCGGCTCTGAATCAGGCAGGGCTGGCCACGCCTGCATCATGCTCTGGCCCGGGCCGCCGCGGCCGCAGGCGCCGTGAGCGCCGGCCGGCGCAAAGGATGCGGTCGTTTGAGCGGCTGGCTTCTTCAAAAACCCACCGGCTTGCGTTACAATGAGCCCAGGAATGGAGATCAACAACGGAGCGAACTGGTGGACTACGATCTGACCCTGGCGGTGCTGCGGGAGCTGGAGCGGGAGGGCGTCCGATACGTGGTCATCGGAGGAGTGGCCCTCAACCTCCTGGGGCTGCCCCGGGCCACCCTGGACCTGGACTTGTTCGTCGAGCCGGACGCGGAGAACGTGGAGCGCCTGAAAGCGGCCCTCCGCCGCGTGTTCCACGACCCGTGCATCGACGGGATCACCACCGAAGACCTTTTGGGAGAATACCCGGCCATTCAGTACGTGCCGCCCGACGGCGCCTTCAGCCTCGACATCCTGACCCGGCTTGGCGAGGCGTTCGCGTACGGCGACATCGAAAGTCAACGCCTTCCGTTCGAGGACCTCACCGTCACCGTCGCCACGCCCCGCATGCTGTACCGCATGAAGCGGGAGACCGTCCGCCCCAGGGACCGGGACGACGCCCTGGCCCTCCGGCGGCGGTTCGATCTGGAGGAGGAGTGATGCCGGTCTTCAAGTACCGCGACGTGTCCGAGATGCCCGGCCACCACTGGCTGACGCCGGGCGCGCCCGTCCTGTTCCTGGCCATGGCCCGGGTCTGGCGCTTCGCCGCCCGGACCTGCCCAGTGCGGTTCCCGCCTGGGGTCCACCGCCACCGGTCAGCCGCGGCGGCGCGACGCCGGCGCGACGAATGGGCTGCAGCCTCATCCGCGGGCCTGCGTCCGTCCACTCCGCCAGAGGGAAGACTGAACGCTGAATGAAGGATTTCTGGAACAGCCGCACCCGCGGTTCTTGCGCACCACGGATAGAATGCTTGAGAAACTAAACAGTGCTTCCTGGTGGCGCGCCGGGGTGGCGGTTTTTCTCATGGACATCACCTGCATCATGCTCTGGCCCAGCAGCAGCGGCGAATCAGCGAGTCGGTGAATCAATGATCCGGACCCAGGTCCCAGAACCCAGGACCCAGGTCCGTTATTCGATTTCCGAAGTCCGATTTCCGATGTCCGATGATCAGGAACGAGTCTCGAGCCTCGATTACGATTACGATTACGAGGCGGAACGGACCACTTCGCCCAGGATCGCCACCGCCGCCTCGAGCTGGCGGTCACTCAGGTACGGCGCGGGCCCCAGGCGCAGCGCGTCGCCGCGGGAATCGGTCCAGACGCCGGCCGCCTTGAGGCGGCGGCAGATGTCGGCGGCCGCCGGGGCGCGGAGCACCAGGAAGCCGCCCAGGGCCTCGAGCGGCACGGCGCGGTCGCGGGCGATGACCGCCGGATCCAGCGCCAGCGCGTCGAACCGCTCCGCGAGCAGGCCCACCTGATGTCGACTCACCGCTCGGAGCAGCGCCGGGGTCAGTCCCTCGCGTTCGAAAAAAACGAACACCGCCGCGGCGCGGTAGTGGCTCACGGGATCGTAGGTGGAGCCGGCGAAGCGCGCCGCCCCTTCGCCGTAGCCCACGCCGCCGGCGGGCGCCCGGTCCAGGGCGGCGAACTCGGCGAACCAGCCGGTGACCACCGGCCGCAGGCGGCATCCGGGGGGCAGGCGCAGGAAGCAGTTCCCTTCGCCGAGCTGGCAGTACTTGTAGCCGCCGCCCACGACGTAGGCGTCCGCCAGCCCTTCGGCGCGCACCGAGAACGGGACCACGTTCAAACTGTGATAGGCGTCCACGAGCAGCGCAGCGCCCACTTGGCGGCACCGCTCGGCGAGAACCCCCAGCCCCGGCACGATCCGGCCCGAGCCGAAGAACACCGACGAGACGAGCGCCGCCGCGGTGCGGTCGTCGACGGCGGCGGCCAGCCGCGCCGCCGCAGCGTCGGCCGGCTCGGCGGGCACCCGGACCACCTCGATCTCCTCCTCCGCCAGGCGGTCGAGCTGGCGGCGGATGGTGTGGAACTCGCCGTCGGTGGTCACCAGCCGCGGCCGACGCGCCAGCGGCAGGGCGGAGAGAAAGCGGAGCAGGAGTTCGTGCGTGCTGGCGCCGAGCGCGATGTCGCCACCGGGGTCGTCCAGCAGCCGGGCGAAGCCGCGCCGGACCGCGTCGGCCTGCTCGAAGGCGCGCGTCCACTTGTCGTCCACCCACTCGGCGGCGTCGAGCCAGGCCTGGCGCTGCCCCGCGAAGCCGCAGTCGGGCCACGCCTGGTGGGAATGGCCCGTGAGCAGCAGCCGCTCCCCCACGCGGAAGCGGCGGTAGTGCGCGGCCAGCGGATTGGGATGGCGGGCGAGCGCCTCCGGCGTGTGACCCATCAGTCGATGCGGATCGTCGCCGGGTCGAAGTCGGGTTGCGGATACTTCATCTTCAGTTTCTTCAGCGTGCCCACCAGGGTCTCGGCGATGAGGAGGTCGCGGAACCACTTCCGGTCGGCCGGCACCACGTACCAGGGCGCGTGGTCGGTGGATGTCCGGGAGATCGCGTCCTCGTAGGCGCGCATGTACTCCGGCCAGCGGGCGCGCTCCTTCAGGTCGTTCGGGTTGAACTTCCAGATCTTGGTGGGATCGGCGAGGCGCTCCTCGAAGCCGACCTTCTGCTCCTCCAGGCTGATGTGGAGGAAGAACTTCAGGATGGTGGTCCCCTCCTCGGCCAGGAGCCGCTCGAAATCGGCGATCTGGTCGTAGCGCCGGCGCCAGACCGGCTTGGGCACCAGCCCGTGGACCCGCACGATGAGCACGTCCTCGTAGTGGCTGCGGTTGAAGATCACGATCTCGCCCCGCCCCGGGACCTGCTGGTGGACGCGCCACAGGTAGTCGCGGGCCAGCTCCGCCGACGTGGGCGTCTTGAACGACACGACGCGGACCCCCTGGGGATTCACCCCCTGGAAGATGCGGCGGATGACGCCGTCCTTGCCCGAGGTGTCCATGCCTTGGAGGACGATGAGCAGGCGGTGGCGCCCCTCGGCGTAGAGCACTTCCTGCAGCTCCACCAGGTCGTCGCGCAGCTTGGCCAGCCGCTGCTCGGCTTCCGCCTTGCCGTGCTTGAAGCCCCGCTTGTCGGAGGGATCCCAGTCGGCGAGCCGCACCCGCTTCCCCGGCTTGATCCGGTATCGGTCCATGTCGCCTCCTTCTCGCGCCCGGAGACGGCCGGGCGGCGGTGATGGTGTCGGTCGGGGTGTGTTCCGGATTGATTATAGGGGGGCGCGGCGGCCGGCGCAACGCCTTTCGGCCGCGGGCCGCCGCGCGGCGGGACCGGCGGGTCGGGGATCGCCGCCGGATTCGCTCAGCTCGGCTTGCGCCGCGTGCCGGCGATCACCTTCTGGAGCGCGTCCAGGTGGGGGATGACATCGTCACCCGTCTTCCAGGCGCTGACGATGGCGTCGAGGCCGCCGGCCAGCTCGCGGACGATCACCTCCACCGCCGCCAGCTGCTGGGTGAGGCGCAGCACCTGCTCCGCCGAGCGCGCCAGCTCCTCCTGCAACTGGCGGTTTTCCTCGCGCAGCCGGCCGATTTCCGACGGCCGGGACTTTCCGCGGCGTGATTCGCTCATGAGCGCCTCGCTGTGGGATGACGCGCACTCGCGCCGGCAGCCGGATCCGGCCGCCGGCGCGGTGTTATTTCTTGCCCGCGTACGGCTTCAGGACCGCCAGCAGCGGTTGGGCCGAGGCCGGATACGGCTTGCTGTGACGACTCACAAGCACCTTGCCGTTGAGGAGCTTGCCATAGTAGGCGGTGTTGGCGTCGTCGTCCACGGTGATCCCTGCGCCTTCCAACGAGATGCCGGCGAACAGGCCCTTGCTGCGGGAATAGGAATAGATGTCCGCCTTGAGGGTGGCGTCGGTGGCGGCGCTTGTCTCCCGCCCCACCGGCCCGGCGGCCACGCTGGCCTGGCCGCCCAGCTTGAAGTTGTTCCCCATCAGCGCCTGGAAGCCGCGCTCGTTGTTCACCACCAGGAGCAGGTCGGTGGCCTGGCCGCCGATCTGGAAGCCGATGCTGCCGCCGGTGATGGTGCAGAAGCAGGGGTCGCTCCAGCCGCCGCCAGGCAGCCGGTGCAGGATGATCCCGTGGCCGCGGTTGCCGCCCACGATGAAGCCGGCCTTGATCATGTGGGGAATGATGATGAGCCCGGTGCACTTGTTCAGCAGCGTCTTCGGCACACCGCCTTCGGGGATGTTGAGGATCTCCTTGAGAACTTCGATGCTGCTCAGCATGCGTTTCTCCACATCCTCTTTCGAGGGCCCGGCCGCCGCCGTGACGGCCAGCGGGCCGATGAGCAGGGCCACGGTCAATCCGACGCCCAGCAGGCGTACAAAGCAAGGGTGCATGGTTCGTTGCCTCCTTGAGATAATCGCGTCTCTTCCAAACAAGGATGCCGGAAGGCGCTCCCGGTTTCAGCCGCGCGCGGGCGGCACCGGCCGACGCCGGCACGCCGCGGTACGGCCGGCGGGAAACGGGATTGCCTGGGGAGCCGTGCCCGCGTAGAATAGCACTCCGGCCGTCCCTCTGCCAACCGCTTTTCGGAACGGTGAAGATGCCCATGACCGACCTGCGCCCCGCCCGCACCTACTGGGAGACTTCCCGAAGCTGGACCTACAGCCTGATCCTGGTGGTGCCGTTGTTGATCATCTACGAGGCGGGCATCCTGGCGGTGCAGTTGCAGCACCCGGTGCGCAACGGCGCCGACGCGCTGATCAAGGGCCTGCTGCAGGTGGCCGGCGTCTGGAGCGCGGTGGGCTTCGGCGTGCTGCTCGCCGCGGCGCTGGGCGCCCGGGTGTGGTACGAGCGGAAACGGCACGGCGGGGCCGTCCGGCGGGAGTACCTGCTGTTCATGGCGGGCGAGAGCGTGCTCTACGCCCTGCTGCTGGCGCCGGTGGTGGGCCGGCTCACCCAGGCGGTGCTCCCCGGCCTGTCGGTGCCGGCCGCGATCGCCGCTTCGCCGGGCGGAGAGTTCGGCCTCGGCGCCATGATCATTCTGTCTCTCGGGGCGGGCATCTACGAGGAGCTGCTGTTCCGGGTGCTACTCATGTCGGGCCTGCTGCTGGCGCTCCGCAAGCTCTTCCCCGCCTGGGCGCCCTGGGTTGGCTACACCGTCGCCGCGGTGGCGGCCGCGCTGCTTTTCAGCGCGTTCCACTACGTGGGAGCGTACGGCGACCCGTTCACGATCACGTCGTTCACCTTCCGGTTCGTGGCCGGGCTGGTGCTCAACGCGCTCTACGCCGCCCGCGGCTACGGCATCGCGGTGTGGACCCACGCGCTGTATGACATCTTCCTGGCGGTGACCGTGGGGTGGTAAAAGACGAGACTCGAGATTCGCGGCTAGTTTCCATTCATTGAGGGTTGAGGATTGAGGGTTGAGGATTGAGGGTTGAGGGTTGAGGGTTCGTGCTCGTAATTCGTAATCGTGATCGTAATCGTGATCGCAATCGTAATCGAGCCGTTTGAAGGTTTGAAAGTTCGCAGGTTCGAAGGTTCGCGGATTCAGCCAGTTGATGGTTGATTCGTCTCTCGTCTCCCGATTCACCCATTCACCGCTCATCTTTGTGTCCTTCGTGCCTGGTGACTCATCGCACATCGGACTTCGGAAATCGGACATCGGCGGCAACGCGCGCTACCGAATCCGCCAAGTGTTATAATTTCTCCAGCTCCATTCTCTCAAACAGTCCCCGAGGAGGCACTCATGACAAAGCGCACGTGTTTTCTGGCCACGCTGTGGATCGCCGCCGCCGGCTCGCTGGTGCTGGCCGGCTGGCCGTCTCACGTGACCCCGGTGACCATCGAGAAAGGGAAAACCGTCACCGTCGCCGGCTCGCTGGAAAAGGGCGTGGCGATGCCGGACCTCGCCTGGGCATCCCGCAGCACCACGGCCTGCTTCCCGGCGACCCAGAATCTGAAATTCAACGGCCGGCACGTGCTCTACGCCACCGTGCTGCCCGTCCGCTCGATCCTGACCATCAAGGTCATCCCCGACGATCCCTCCGTCGACCTGAGCATCTACGCCTACTCCATCGGAGTGGACAACTACAGCGTGGTTCCAGCCCTCGGCTCCTGCGTGTCGTGCGAGGCCGAGCACAAGTGGGACCGGCCCAAACGCGGCAAGACCCAGGATCACACCCGGGCCGTCAAGCTCAACGCCGTCGGGGCGCCCTACAACGTGGTCGTCGGCGTGGCCGGCGCCAACGGGCGGACCAGCGGCTCGTTCAAGCTCGAATTCACGCTGGAATAATCCTCCGGCCCCGGTCACCGATCCCGGCGAACCCCGAACGTCCGCCGGCGCACCCGCCCGCCCGGCGGCTTTCGGACCTCGGGCTGTGGACATCGGACTGGTGAGGAACAATGAATCCAGGTTTTTTAAAGCGCGCCACCCGTTTCGACCGGAGATGTCGCTTCGCCCGGCCGGTCCTCGCCCTGTTCCTGGCATGGGCCGCCTGCCTGCCGGCGTCCGCCAACGGGACGGGAGCCGCCGCCGGCGGGGCGCCGCCGCCGGTGGTGGCGGACCTGGCCGCGGACTACCTCCGGGCGTGGCGCGCGTTCTATCCCAGCCAGGCCCTGGCCCAGGGTGACGCTTCGGCCGCCGCCCGGTTCGAAGATTTCGCTTCGGAGCGGACGGACGCCTGGATCACGCGCAACCGCCGGCTGCTCGAGGCGCTCGGCGAGGACCGCGCCGGCTGGTCGCTGGACGACCGGATCGACGCCCGGCTGCTGCGCCTCCAGGCCCGCCAGGAGCTGGAGCTGTGGGTGGGCGACGCGGCGCCGCGGCACGCGCCCGGATTCTACGCCCGGTACGTCGCCGGCGCTTTCACCCATCTTCTCGTGCGCGACAACATCACCCCGGCCGATAAAGCCGTGGCGGCCACGGCCCGGCTCGACGGCCTCCGCCGGCTCTGCGCCGTCGCCCGCGAGCGCCTTGCGGACGGCCGCCCGGCGGACACCGCCGGCGCCATCCGCACCCTGGAAGCCACGTCGGCGTTCCTGGAGGGCGGCTTCACCGACGCGGCGGGCTCCTGGTTCGCCGGGTCACAGCGACCCGGCTTCAACCGGTCCGTCGTCGAAACCGCGGCCACCGTCCGCGAACTGGCCGACCACCTCCGCACCCGCCTGCTGCCGCGGCTCACCCTGACGGATGCCTACGGCCGGGACGTGTTCGTCCGGAAAATGCACCTGGAGCTGGATCCCGACCTGACGCCGGAGGAACTGCTCCGTCTGGCCGAGGTGGAAATCCGCACGGTCCGCGGCGAGCTGGCCGTCGTGGCCGAGCGCCACTGGCGGGCTCGTTATCCGGCCGAAACGCCGCCGGCTGATTTCAACCCGCTCGTCCGGCGGGCCCTCGACGACATGGAGGCGGACCGCGCGGCGGACCAGCAGGAGTTTCTCCGTCAATTCCTGGACTTGATCGATCGCGCCGAAGCGTTCGTGCGGGAGCGGGGTCTGGCGACGCTCCCCGCCCGGCGGACGCTCTACACGGCGCTATCCCCGGCCCACTTCGCCGGCGCCGCGGTGGGCGGCGTTTACAGCGCCGGTCCGTTCGACCCGGAGGCGGCCACCCTGTTCTACCTGCCCACCATCCCCGACGACGCGCCGGCGGCGGCTCGCGATGGCTTCTACCGGTCGTTCAACACCTACTTCAACACCATGATCATCACCCACGAGATCTGCCCCGGGCATTATCTGCAGCTCAAGCTCGCCGCCCAAGGCGCGCGTCCGGTGCGGGCGCTGTTCAGCTCGACGGTGTTCGTCGAGGGATGGGCCTCCTTTTGCGAGGAGATGACCCTGAACGCCGGCTGGGACGGCGACCGTCCCCTGACGCGGCTGGCCCACCTGCGCAAGCGGCTGGAAAACGCGGTTCGGGCCTATGTCAGCGTCTAGGTGCACTGTCATGGCTGGGACCGCGGGCGGCTCACCCGCTTCGCCGTGGACACGGGGCTGTTGCCGCCGCAATTCGCCGAAAACCTCTGGGGCCGGGTGCTGGAGTCCCCGCTGCAACTGCCGTCCTATTTTCTGGGCTACCGCGGCTTCAGCGAGCTGTACCGCGCCGAGCGGCGGCGGCTCGGCGACCGGTTCAGCCTCCGGGCGTTCAACGACGCCGTGCTGCGCTCGGGCGGCGTCCCCATGGACCTCCTGCCGGAGGTGCTGGCGGGAAAACCGTAAGGTTCCGCTCCTGCTCGTAATCGTAATTCGTAATCGAGGCTAGAGGCTCGAGGCTAGAGGCTCGTTTCCAATCGTCGGACATCGGACTTCGGACAGCCTGGATTCACCACAGAGGACGCAGAGGACACAGAGTTTTTAATGTTCTGAACTCGGACCGCAATCTGTCCTCACACCTCCGATTCATCGACTCACCCGTTCATCGACTCACCCGTTCACCGTTTACCGACTCACCGTTCACTGACTCACCGATTCACCGACTCACCATTGAACTATCCGTGGCACGATCTGCCGGCGGGCACAGCGGAGGTACCGCGAGCGGCAGCGAGCGGCGCGAAAGCCCACTCGCCACGCCTTGCCCCAGGCGCCCAACCACTCTGTCTGTGCGGCTTGAATGCCCTTCCGGTCAAAGGGCAACCCATCGCCGCGGGGTCGGCAACGACACACCAGGTCGCATGACATGCACTGCCGCCGCCGTGATGGAATGGTGTCGCGGCGTCGGGACATCGCGGCGGTTGGCCTCTCGCGCCGCTCGCTGCCGCTCGCGGTACCTCCCGCCTGCCGGCTGTTTGATCGTGCTCATGTTCATGGCGTCAGTCAAAAAAATTTAGCAAAAAATTGGCAGAAAAGCGGGAGTAACTGAGTAATCGTGATGGTAATTCGTAATCGAGGCTTGAGGCTCGAGGCTGGAGACTTGGGACTCGAGGCTCGAGGCTCGTTCCCGCCATGCGGACATTGGACATCGGAAATCGGACTTCGGGGGAAGCGGACATTCACCACGAAGTCATAAAGGGCACAAAGAGACATTTCCATTTGTCATCTGTCATTTGACAGCTGTCATTTGTCATTGGTCATTGATCATTTTTCATTTGTCATTGCAACCCTCTGGCGACCCGCAGCACGCGGGTCGAACATGGGTAGCCCCGGGTGAAACTCGGGGATTATTCCGCCACGTCGTGAGCCGGGACGACCCGCGAAGCGGGTCGCGCCTTGGCGATGGTCGGCGGCACCAACCCCGGGCTCACGCCTGGGGCTAACAACATTCGACCCGCCCGGCGGGTCGGGGGGTTGAGCATAACTGAAAAAAGTGGCTCGTCGCCAAATCGCCAATAAAATATAAGCAATCATCAATAACCAATAATATAATCGGATCTCCGGGCGGTCACGACCGACGCGGGCTGTCAACGCACGGCCCTGCCAGAGCGGCGGCGCCGCCGGATCCCACGAAAGGCAGGACACACCATGGCGCGGAAACTGTACACCCCCTTCCACCTGGCCGGCGAGGAGATCGTCATCGACCGGGAACTGGCCGAGGCCGCCGACCTGACGGCGTGGGCCGCGCGCTTCCAGCTCGGCACCGCCGGCTACCGCGACCTGGCCGACACCGCCGACCTTTTCAACCTCGGGGTGCCGTTCAACCCGCTGACCATGGCCATCATGACCGAGGCCTCCTGCCGGCTCTTCGAGCCGGGCGCCACCGTCCACCTGGGCGGCGAGGTCCGCGCCTGGACCCAGGAGCATATCGACCTGGCCGCCCGCATCTACGCCGCCCACGGGATCGCCACCCGGCTTCGCGGCGACCGCGACGCCGACGGCCCCATCCGCACCACGCCCATCTGGCTCTCCTCGTTCGGCGTGTTCTACGAGGAGCTGGCCGGCGGCGAGAACTTCACCGCCAGCCACTCCCAGAGCTTCAAGGGCGGCCGCAAGCCCATGGACGGGCGCGGCATGCAACTGCTTGACGCCGCGGCCGCCATCGAACAGGGCGTGCGCGACATCGTCGCCACGGTGCGGCGCGACGGCCGCTACGTGATCAAGCTGGCGCCGTCGCTCTCGCCCCTGATCCGGTCCGACTTCGACGTGGTGGAGCCGTACACCCGCTACCTCCAGACCATCGTGGACCGCGAGGCGCTGGCCGCGGTGGCCGCCGCCGGCGCGGCCGGCTTCCGGGTGGCCGTCTCCACCCAGGGCGGGTCCATGGGGCGCACGTCGCGACAGATCTTCGACCGGCTCGGCATTCCCACCGGACCCGGCGGCATCGTGGAGTACCTCCATTTCGCCGAAAGCCCCACCTACCACGGCATCGGCGTGGTGCAGGGCGTCAATCACGGGGTGGACCCGGGCAAGTGGCAAATCTACAAAAACATCGGCGCCCAGGACCTCCTCCTCAGCCGGCGCGCCGGCGTGGTGTTCATCTGGGACCCCGACGGCGACCGCTTCAACATGGTCACCGTCGCCGACCCGGACACCGCCGCCCGGGCGCAGGCCAACGGCCTGGAGGTGGAGGCCGGCGACGCCGCCCGGAGCATCGTCTATTTCAAGCCCAACCAGATTTATCTCATGCTGCTGGCGTTCCGGCTGGAAAACGCCCGGCGGCAGGGCCTGCTGGACCGGCGCCCCTGGCTCCTCATGGAGACCTACCCGACCAGCCGCTCACTGGCGGAGCTGGCGGCGCGGTTCGACGTCCCCACGTTCTTCACGCCGGTGGGCTTCAAGCACTTCGGCAACGCCTGCGCCCGCCTCGAGGAGCAGGAGCTGGCCGGCGCGGCGGAGCCGGCGCTCACCGACTCGCGCGGCCGCCGGCACGCGTTCCGGCCCGGTACGCGGATCCTGCTCATGGCCGAGGAGAGCGGCGGCGCCGCCCTGGGCGGCGCCGAGATGCTGCACAGCCGGAGCGGGGTGCGGTCCATGCTGGCGCTGAAAGAGAAGGATGCCTTCCAGGTAGGCGTCACCGCCATGGCGCTCGCCGCCCGGTTGCACCTCGACGGCTCCAGCTTCGCCCGTTACTACCTGGAGGTGCTGGAGCGGTACGCCATCCGCCACCGCTTCTACGAGCGCCAGGACGTGACCCTGTTCGACGAGTCGCTCGTCGGCGCCGCCCGCGGGGCGGCGATGGCCGAGGGGAACCGGAAGAAGGAGCAGACGGTGCGCTTCTTCCGCTCCCTGGCGGAACGCCTCAACCGCGGCGAGCTCAACCCCGGCGCCTGCACCCGGATCCTGCAGGAGCGCGGGCCGGCGGGATTCGTGTTCCCCCCGGTCCAGGACGCCTACTGGGCCGGCGACGGGACGCTGATCGAATTCGACGGCCTCTGGTGGCAGCTCCGCGCCTCGGGCACCGACGCGGTGCTCCGCTACTACGCCGAGGGGAAGCTCCGCGAGGAAGTCCGCTGGCTCAACGACGCCCTGATGCGCCTCGACGTGTCGGAGTAGGGAGGCCGCCCCCCGTCCATGCTGGTCAAACTGGAAAACATCGGGCGCTACTTTCCCGAGGTGGATCTCTTCGCCGGCGTCAGCCTCCAGCTCAACGACGGCGACCGCGTCGGGCTGGTGGGACCCAACGGCTCGGGCAAGAGCCAGCTTCTGGCCATCATCGCCGGCGAGGTACCCCCCGACGAGGGCCGCGTGGAGCGCCGGTCGCGCCTGAGCATCGGCCGCCTGGCCCAAGAGGTGCGGGTGGACGGCGAGCGCAGTATCCGCGACGCGGCGCTGGAGGTGTTCCGTCCGCTGATGGAGCTGGAGGCGGAGATTCGCCGGCTGGAGGAGGCGCTGACCCACGCCGCGCCGGACGATTTGCCGGAGCTCATGACGCGCTACGGCGCGGCCAAAGAAACCTACGAGCGCGGCGACGGTTACGCCTTCCGCGCCCGCGCCGTGGCCGTGCTCCACGGGCTCGGCTTCGGCGACGCCGACCTGGACATGCCGTGCGCGCGGCTGTCCGGCGGCCAGCTGAACCGTCTCGGCCTGGCCCAGCTCCTGCTGCAGAAGCCCGACCTCATGCTCCTGGACGAGCCCACCAACCACCTGGACCTGCCGGCCATCCGGTGGCTGGAGGAGTACTTGCAGGCGTGGGACCGCGGCTTCATCGTGGTCTCCCACGACCGCTACTTCCTCGACCGCGTGGTGAACCAGGTGTGGGAGATCGCCAACCGCCGGATCTCCGGCTGGCCGGGCAATTACACCCGCTTCCAGCGCGACCGCCACAAGCAGCTCGAGCAGCAACGCCGCGAGTACCAGCGCCAGCAGGAGTTCATCGACAAGACCGAGGATTTCATCCGGCGCAACATCTACGGCCAGAAGACGAAGCAGGCCCAGAGCCGCCGGAAGATGCTGTCCAAACTCGATGTCATCGAGCGTCCCTCCGTGGACACGCGACGGATCCACCTGGACCTGTCCGGCGTGAGCCGCAGCTCCGAGACCGTCCTGGTGCTGGACCGCCTCGCGGTGGGCTACGGCCGGCCGCTGGTGGAGTTCCCTTTCGAGATGACGGTGCTCGCCGGCGAGCGTCTCGGCATCATCGGCGAGAACGGCACCGGCAAGACCACCTTCTTCCGGACCATCCTGGGCCGGCTGCCGCCCGCCGGCGGCAGCTTCGCCTGGGGCCGCAACATCTCAGTGGGCTACTTCGACCAGAAGATGGAGTCGCTTTCCGGCTCGCCCATCCAGGAGATCCGGCTGCTGGACCCGCTGGCGGCCGAGGGCGACCTGCGCACCTTCCTGGCTCGGTTCGGCTTCCACGATGACGACGTCTTCAAGCCGCTGGAGGTGCTCAGCGGCGGCGAGAAGAACCGCCTGCTGCTGGCGCGGCTCATCTACGGCCGGCACAACGTGCTCGTGCTGGACGAGCCCACCAACCACCTGGACATCCCCGCTCGCGAGCAGCTCGAGGAGGCCCTCGAGGACTACCCGGGCACGCTGGTGGTCATCACCCACGACCGCTACTTCCTGGACCGGATCATCCAGAAGATCATCCGCCTCGGGGCCGGCACGGCCGAGCTGTTCCACGGCAACTACTCGGAGCTCGAGGCGTGGCAGGCGCGGCGCGCGGCGGCGCCCGCGGCCGACGCGGCCGGACGGCCGTCGCCGGCCGCCCGGTCCCGCGAGCCGGAGGAGCGCGCCCGCCCCGCGGGGCTGTCGAAGAACGAGCGCGTCCGGCTGGAGCGGCTGCTGGCCGAACTCGAACGGCGCATCGAGGCGGCCGAGGCGCGGCGGACGGAGATCGAGCGGATCCTCACCGAGCCGCCCTCCGGCATGGGCGGCGCCGAGCTGGCGCGACTGGGCCACGAATTCGAGACCGTGGGGCAGGACATCGAGGCGCTGCTGCGGGAGTGGGAAGCAGTCGCCGAGCGGCTCGCCTGAATGAGGTTGGGAAGGTTGAAAGTTGAGGGTTGAGGGTTCGTGCTCGTAATCGTAATTCGTAATCGTGATCGTAATCGTGATCGTAATCGTAATTCGTGATCGAGGCTCGAGGCTAGTTCCCGTCATGCGAACGCCGGACATCAGCCTTCGGAAATCGGACGTCGGATATCGGACCTGGGACATGAGTTCTGGATCCTGGTTCCCAAACCCCAGAGCCCTGCCCCAGCCCCCAGGTCCCCCAATTCCACCATTCACCCATGCACCCATTCACCGATTCCCGATTAACCGGTATAGCTGGCAAAATCAATCGGCCGGCACAGCGGAGGTACCGCGAGCGGCAGAGGCTGTCTCAAAACCCGGTATTTCGACTCGTAGTTACCCAGGGAACAGCGGGTGCCTCAAAATCGTGTAAATATCTTTATAATGAGTAAGATAAGTGGTACAATGC
>Ga0209269_1000152_pt1 | contig 104375 bp, 76 predicted proteins | sample MTBAKMMethaMetaG_FD_187455 | JGI IMG/M metagenome (GOLD analysis project Ga0209269, IMG submission 187455) | Enrichment culture microbial communities from Arthur Kill intertidal strait, New Jersey, USA, that are MTBE-degrading - MTBE-AKM (Arthur... | ecosystem: Environmental > Aquatic > Marine...
CCAAAGGATTCCCGATCACATCGGATAAGATCAGGGATACCAGGGGAGTCGCGTGCGCAAAGCGGGCAATTCCACCGCCTTTTACCTGGTCCAGATGCTTTCGCAAGGCGTTGATCTCCTGAATTTCCGCCCCGCTGGCCAACAGGAATCTGGTTAATTCCTGAATTTCTGGCAGTGAAATGGTCTCCACTGGAAGGGTCATTAAAGCGGATCCACCTCCGGAAATGAGACACAGGATCAGGTCTTCGCTTTTGGCGGAACTCACAAACTCAGCTGCTTTTTTGCCAGCGATGATACTTGATTGACTTGGAATGGGATGTCCGCCTTCCATAATCTCAAAATGGTTCGGCAATTCAACGGATGGATCAATATGCTTGCAGATGACCAGCCCTTGAATATCTTTATCTACGCCTTTCAATGCCAAGAATGCCCCGGCTGCCATACGCTGGGCAGCTTTCCCAAGCGCGAAAACCTTGATGGAGGAAATAGAGCTTACCGGAATTTGCTTGTTCGTGATCCAAATGGAATGGCCTTGCAGCTTGATCGATCTTGCGACGCACTCAGCTGGGGAGACTGCATCTAACGCAACTGACAAAATCTGATTGATATCAGCTTGTACTGATTCCGAAATTTCGAATGCGCTGATTTTGGGAAGGATTTTTTGGATCAAGGGGTCACATTCTTTCAGTAGATATACAAAATTGGCTCATCCGGATTTTTCAAAGATCCGAATTATTTTCCTGATGGTCCGTTTTTAATTGTGTATATTTTGATCTCCGTCCAATTGGCCGATGCAAACCTGCTGCCATCATAATTGAATGCCAGCGCGTTGGAAGATTCGTTGATGGTATAAACCGTTGACCAATCGATCGTTCTTCTGAACCGAATGATCGGGTCATTGTTACCTGAACCGGTCACCATCAGCTGGCCATCAGCAGAAAAAGTCACTGTTTCCGCCAGGTCTGGGAAGATTTGCAATATACTCCAATCGGAGGTGCGCCAAACCACAACGCCGCCTTTAGTACAGCCGCTTGTCCCCACTTCATCGCAAAAGGTGGAGGCCAATAATTCACCACCGGGAGAGAAGGCGAGATTGTTTGCCTGGCGGGCATAAAAGAGCGTTTGCACCAACGAGCCATTTTTGGGATTCCAAACGCGAATTTTTCCATCTGTACCCGCTGAGATAAGCATATTGCCATCCGGTGAATACTCAAGCGCAAGTACATTTTGCCCTTGCGCATCTAACTTATCCAAAGGGGTCCAGGTATTCACCTCGTAGAGCCAGATTTCTCCTTCAGGCCAGGTGTTAATTCCGCCCACTGCGAGGACACTGCCATCCGGTGAAAAAGCAACGCTATTCGGTCCGATGGGCTGCTTCAACCAGGTTGCCAGGCTGTTGTTCATCAAATTCCATACAGTTATGGTTTTTTCACTCTGGCTGTTGGAAGCTGTCACCAGCCACAAATCGTCTTTGGAGATATCCAGGCCCCAGACTATTCCATCATAAGGTTGATAGGTTTGAGTAATTTCTCCAGATACTGTGTTTACAAGGTATGCGCCAAAATTTTCTTGATTCCCGGAAGTAACTCCGAGGTCCTCTCCATTTTCTAAAAATTTTATCTCTCTTATATCCTTGATCGGTAAACGATATATTTCGCTCAAATCGCTTAATTTACCCGGAGTAATGGGAGACGGAGGAGGGGGAACGGGGGTGTTCGTCGGCGCTGAAGTTGGCGTTGCAGATGGTAATGCGGTGGGTTGAAGGGTGGGAAGCTGAGAGGTTTCTGTATTTAAAGATTGAACGGCTTGCGTTGGATTGGGGCTTGTGCAGGCAGCTAATATCAAAGTTAATGTCAGCATCCAAAATCGTTTCATTTTTTAACCTTTCCGCATTGCAAGTAGAAATACAGACTTATTGTAGCATCTCAGGGTTGTTTTTTGAACAAAGTTAGCGGGAATGAAATAAAAAATGTCGTTCGGGGCACAAGATTATTTCCGCGAACGACATTAATAACAGATTGTGTTATAAATCTTAGAATCAGGTCGCAGTTTCTGGTGAAGGAAAGCGGTAGGTCGGCTTTGGCGCTTTGGGATGAAAAGCGGAGGGATTGATGATGCTGGCTTCTCTTGCATGGGTGGTGATGACGCTGTTGATCAGCGCCTTTAACTCTTCGACCGGCATTTCGACGCGCGCGTTGAGCAGAATGGTTACCTTTCCATCTGTGGACTCAGGAATCCGGGCTTGCCAACCTGGTTGTTCAAAAGCAGGAAAACTGATTTTTTCTGCACCAAGATTTGTGCGAACGAGTACCTTGAGATGGCCAATTCCGACTTTATGCTGAGACAGGCGATTAAGAATTTCCTGGATTATATTGGAGATTTCGATTCTGGTATTCTGCGGAGGGAATTCAAGCAGTATTTCTTCGTCCACCCAGGCCAGTAGTGCTTCGCCATCTCCATATTTTTTATAATTGATGTCCATCGAATTTTTAGGAGTTGAATCACCCTTTACTTCGATTAAATCTAACCAGTTATTGATATTCTCACTGTCCAAAGAGTTTTGCAGAATGCAGAGTTTGTCAGGATAAACTTGCTGGAAAGATTCAAGTAGATGAACCTGGTTTTCGGGGGAAAGCAAATCTTTTTTGTTCAGGATCACCAATCCAGCTTCCTCGATCTGTTTGTCAAAGATGTAGACTACATCGTCACTGAACGGCATCGGCTCGTCCAGCAACCTAACCCGCAACAGCCGGCTGTCGACAAACACCGAAAACGAAGTGTTTTGGGGGTCGACCTTGCGAAGCTGCTGCAAAGGACGAACGACAGTAGCGACCAGATCTGCACATGAACCAACAGATTCAGCAAAAATTACGTCTGGTTGGACTGATTCAATCAGGTTTTCCAATTGATCATCCAGTTGATGGTAATTGCAGCAGAAACAACCACCGGTAACTTCCACGGCCGGGATCTGATTCAGGCTAAAAAAGGCGGTATCAACCAGGTATTTTCCCTGATCATTGGTGATAATGCCTGCCCGTTTTCCTTGCTGGATATATTTTTTTGCCGCGTTCATGATCGCGGTTGTTTTTCCACTGCCCAAAAAACCACCGACAAGATGAATTTTCATGATCTACCTATTGAATATACGATTTGATTGTATCAATCAGTTCCTGGTGTGCGGGGATTAATGAACTGAATCGTAATTCGCCGTTAATGACAATCGCGGGAAGATTCTTAATCCCTAACTTCATCATTCTGGCGATGTTCTCAGGTCGGGTAATTTTGTATTCCACCATATCTACCTGTCCCTCGAGTGAATCAACAGCCCGGGTGGCAGCAGCCATCATATACCCGCAGGCTGCGCAAGAGGCAGAGTCAAGTGTGAACACTTCCATGAGGGGTTTTGGAAGCTGGTGATAAACCGGTAGTTCGATCGAGTCCAGATCATAAGTTTGGGCTTCATAGTGAGAGAGAATTTGTCTGGCTTGTTGGGGATCACGAATGGCTTCTGCGGCGCCAATTACATTTTCGTGCGGGGTTGCAAAGGGCATATCACAACCGGGTGAAATAATCAGATTGTGGTGATCGAGGGTATCAATCAAATTAACGATGTATTGCATGTTATCTTGTTGGGTGCCCAACAGCATACATGAAGTCAACGGGATGTTGCCTTCTAAGGTGATATTGTAATTTTGGGTGATCTTCTGCGCGGCGGCCATATTGACATTTTCGTCCACGGCAATACAATCCGGTCCAGTTTGGCACATTGGTTCAATGTTCTTGGTCGCATCACCGCAAACAAAAAATGCAGAAAACGTGTTCATTGACCGAATGTAGTCAAATAATTGGGTAAATGGCTCGGTCATAAATTTCTTGAAATGCCGTGGTGAAATCTGCGAAATCACTGGATCGACCACCGCGATCACATCCATCCCGGCATCTATGTAGTATTCAGTCATTTTTTTCGCGACCTGAACGCAATATTGCATCAGTTCTTGAACATAATCGGGCTGGTCAACCATATCCATAAACAAGTCTGTGCCGCGAAGGTGGGAAGCGAGGGTGAAGGGACCGGTGATAAGTCCATAAAGCGCTGTTTTCTCACCCACAGCAGATTTCATCTTGCGCATAACTTCCAAAATCAAAGGAATCCGGCCATCTGTTACTTCCGGCAACTTGTTCGGGATGGATAAATTATCCGCCAATGGGTGGGTAGCCACGGAAGGCGGGGAATCTTCCGCCCACACCAATTTGCAGCCCAGAATTTCAGCTTCAACCTGAAGGTCAAAGACCACTGGTTGACCATCGGGGGCATATAAGCGGTTTGCCTCCAGTAAAGAATCAATCAGCTTATTGGCATCTGTAAGAACATCTCTGGCTGAATAGCCCTTCAGTGAACCAACATGGACACCCGCGAAAGGTACCCAGGGAATTGTGTCGATTGGTTGGTGAGATAACGCCTTGGTAATAATTTCTTTTCCAGTTAAACGATTTCTTAGGGTTGCGTCCATTGGGTAATTTCGCTCCTTACATATAGAATGGGTCTGAAAAATTTATAACAAAACCTGACAACGTTGTCAATAATGAAATCGAAAATCGGGAGATTTATACCTGAAAAAGGGCTTGAACCCAAAGAAATGACAGAAAAAAACTGAAATGGCGCTTGAAATTGTGAGATATAATCGTTTATAATGATAAACGTTAAGACAACGTTGTCTGAATGGAAACTGAATGAACACCAACACCAAAGCCGCCACAATTAAGGATGTTGCCCGCCTGGCAGGGTGCTCAATAAAAACTGTCTCAAGAGTTATCAACGATGAACCTTATGTCACCGAAGAAACTCGGCTTAAAGTGCGTGAGGCAATTAAACAACTCGGTTACGCGCCCAATATTTCTGCACGGAGGTTGGTTCAGCAGCGTTCTTATGTCATTTGCATTTTGCTTCATTCAGCCGGGTTTTATCAATCGGCAGTTTTGTCCAAAGTTTTGGAGATCGGGTATGAGCAGAACTATGATATTCTGATTCAGAATTATTACCCTTCTCACGGTAAATCAAAGAAGAAATTAGAGAGTTTGATCCACGAACGGCGTATTGATGGACTTGTTACCACACCTCCTTGTGATGTTGATGAGTTTATTATTGATTTGTTGTCCACATCCAATATTCCGTTAGTCCAGATCACTCCTTTCAACCGCACTGGCAATACGCCTTTTGTTACCGGTGATGATTATCAGGGTGCAATGATGATTACCGAAAAATTGATCGAGTTTGGACACAAGAGAATATTCTTTTTGTCAGGTCCGCGTAATCATCGCACCAGTATTGACCGGCAATACGGCTATCGGGCTGCAATGGATTCCCATCAACTTAAAATCGAGGATGATTGGATCCTGGAATCAGAATTCAATTTCGATGGGGGGTACACTGCGGCGAAAATTGCTATGAGTCGCTCCATAACACCCACAGCATTTTTTGCGGGTAGTGATGAAGCGGCTTTGGGTGCGTTATATGCATTACAGGAATTAAAAATTAAAGTACCTCAAGAAGTTTCCGTATGTGGCTTTGATGATACCGTTCATTCGAAACACACCTGGCCGGGTTTAACAACGGTACATCACCCGATTGATCAGATTGTTGATAAGGCTACATATTTGTTATTGGATATTTTAGATGGAAAGCAGCCTGACCAAATGCAGGTTGTTGTCCCATCTCGCATGATCCTTCGGGGATCGATTGGTGAAGCTATCACTCGAGTATGAAATTATTAGAATCTGTTTGAAAGGAAACCGATAAGAATGGAACCCGTACTGGAAAGCTTAAATGAATCAATTTTAGAAGGTGATCGCGCTGTTGCAAAAGAAAAGGTCACGCAAGCATTGAATGATGGTGTCAATCCCTTGAACGTTTTGGAAACCATGATTAATGCGATGAGTGAAGTAGGTCGTTTGTTTGAAGAAGGCGAATATTTTGTGCCTGAAATGTTGATTTCTGCTCGCGCGATGCAGGAAGGCATGGAGATTCTCAAACCATACCTGCTTGAAGCCGATGTGAAACCTTCCGGAAAGATTATTGCCGGTACGGTAAAAGGTGATTTGCATGATATCGGAAAGAACTTGGTGTGCATGATGCTCGAAGGCGCGGGCTTCCAGGTGATTGATCTTGGAACTGATGTGAGCGCGGATAAATTTGTGGCCGCCGTTCAGGAGTATAAACCCGAAATTGTGGCCATGTCGGCACTGCTCACCACGACAATGCCCAGCATGAAGGATACTATTGAGGCAATCAATTCGTCAGGTTTGCGCGATCAGGTTAAGATCATGATCGGCGGGGCGCCCGTCACCAGCGAATATGCCCGTCAAATTGGCGCTGATGGCTATTCAGAAGATGCCAGCCGCGCGGTGAAACTGGCAAAGTCGTTGGTAGCCTGATCTTCCTAGCAATACAAAATCCGATTAGCCCAGCAGGCAGTAAAGCTTGTTGGGCTGTTTTTAATTGTGGCTGTTGATGATGCAGGACCATAGATTTATAATCAAAGAGGGGATAACTGAGTCATTGTTTAAGATTCTTTGTCAATAAGTAGGTTGGCTTTCGATGTGGCTTTGATAAGTTGTCTGTAATATAAGGAGTTTGAGTTGAAAAACGACCGTTTCCTAATAGGCATTCTGATTGGTATTGTTTTGATCATTGTAGCTGCTTTAGGCGCCTTTTTTTTGCGACAAAATGCAAACACCTATTTACCTGAGGATACTCCGAACGGCATTGTTAATAATTACATTTTGGCTTTATATGATCAGGATTATGAAAAGGCTTATTCTTACCTTGCTGAAGGTGAACTTAAGCCTTCTTTTGATACTTTCAGGCAGGCATTTGTTTCCGGAAGCCTGTATTTGGGAAATGTAAGTTTTAAAATCAGTGAGACTAGCGAAAGCCAAAAGCAGGCAACTGTATATTTGACCTATATTTACTCAGCAAGCGGACCATTCAATGAACCATACCGGGAATCACAAATGGCAACTTTAGTCCTCGAAAATGGCATTTGGAAAATAACCAATATGCCTTACCCATTGTGGAATTGGGACTGGTATCAGGAAGTCCCCCAGAAGTAAACTGCCTGATTGGCAAGATGTAAACCGGAGATTAAAATGCGTATAGTTAGAAGGTTTTATTTCTACCTGGTCGCCTTCATCAGCCTCGAAGTGGTTATCTGGGGTTTGGTTACACTGGTTTCCAGCTTTATCAATGCTCCGATTGGCGGGGGATTGGCGAATTTACTGGCACAAGGGTTATCTCAGGTGATTGTGGGGCTGCCGATTTTTTGGCTGCATTGGCGGGTTATCATAAATGATAACCACAAGGTGGAGGATGAGCGGCATACCCGAATCCGAGCATTATTCCTTTATGGATTAAAATTCGCCACCCTGGGTCCAATCCTCATTAACTTACTGGCAGTGGTGCGTCGGCTATTGACCAGTTGGATGAATATTAATAGTGTGTTCCCGCCGTTCCTGGCCAGCCAACAAATCAGTGATAATTTGATTTCCATTGGTATCAATATTGTGATCTGGTATTATGCCGAAAAGTTACTTGAAAAAGATTGGACTTTGGATCCGCTGGCGTCCAGCTTGCGTGATACGCGCAGGATTTACCGATATCTCTGGTTAGTTATTTCGATAGGGAGTCTGGTGATTGGTGTCGAGCAAGTATTAGCATACTTGCTCAATTTTGAAGGTGGGATTGGGAATACGGGAGCAGAGAGCCTGATTACCGGGATTGCTTTATCTCTAATCGCCGCTCCCTTATGGGTGTGGACCAGCCGGCTTATTCAAAGGTCGTTGGATCAGGCGGATGAATTATATTCAAATCTACGCCTGGTGGTCCTTTTTATTTTATCTCTGTCAGGTATAGCTTTCTCATTATCGATTTTTGGGATGTTGTTCAGCAGCCTGATGCGTTGGTTGATAGGAGAAGCCAATACCTGGATTGAGTGGATAAACCGGTACAATAGTTCGATAGCGCTCCTAATCCCGTTTTCCATCCTCTGGGGATATTATGGGCGCGGCTTAAGGGATCAAATTTCGAAAGAATTAGATGTTTTTCGAAAAGCAGGGATCTCGCGCTTGTATAGATCGATTGTGGCATTGGGGGGCAATGCGGTTGTCTTTACTGGGTTGATCATTTTACTCAATCTGTCCATGAAAATCGTGGTTGGGGAATTTCTGGTGGTCGATTCATTTCGCAATGAATTATCTGGGGGGTTAGCCTGTCTGGTGGTTGGTTTGCCCCTTTGGATAATTAATTGGCTTTCAGTTCAGAAAGAAGCAAATCTGGAAAATGATTTGGGCGATCATGCCCGACAATCTGTCATTCGTAAAGGTTATTTGTATTTGTCCATTTTTGCTTTAGTGGTTGGCTTAATGTCAATGGCGGGATATCTGGCATTTCGTTTGTTAAACGCCTTACTTGGCAATCCATTTGAGGGATTATTGCTTTTTTCTCTACAAAAAATTGGCCAACTGGCTATAATCACACTTTGGCTTGTGTATCATTTGCGTGTGTTACGCCTGGATGGTAAATTCTCTCAGAGAAATTTGAAAAAAAGGCATGCGGATTTCACCACGCTTTTGATTGTGAAAAATCAGGCTGATCCCTTAATTAATCTATTTTCTGAACAAATAAACCGGCAGTTGCCCGATTTAACATTTCTTCCAATCCTGATTGATAATGGCACACCCGTAGAATCATTAAAAAACGCCTCCGCGTTGGTGGTAGCGGCTGAGCAAATGGAGTCTTTACCGAGTGAAATGCGAACATGGTTTAACGAATTCACCGGTCAGATTGTTGTTCTACCGATTTCCGCCCGGAAATATAATTGGGTAGGAATGCCGGACCGCAATGAAAGAGATTTGGTGCATGACGCAATCCGCGTACTCCGCCAATTGGCGGAAGGTCAGCAGGTAAAATCTGGAACAATGACCAGCGCGTGGGCTATTGCCAGTAATATTTTGGCTGTGTTGTTTCTGCTGCAATTTGTGCTATTAATTACCTCCTTTCTATTTTCTATGATATTGAATTGAGCGCACACAATGATTGTTTGTGGATAAGTAAATGAGTGCGTTTACGGATCGATGAGTAAAGAAAAAGTTCAAATCTACAGCCGCCTGGAGTGGCGAAATTGGTTGGTGTTAAATCACACCAGAAAACAAGGGGTGTGGCTGGTTACAATTAAAAAGCACCATGATAATTATGTATCCTATGAAGATATTGTTGAAGAAGCGCTTTGTTTTGGCTGGGTGGACAGCCTTCCCCGCAGACTTGATGATGACCGAACGATGCTGTGGTTAGCGCCACGAAAACCGGGCAGCAACTGGTCTAAACCTAACAAAGAACGGGTTGAAAGGCTAATTAGAGCTGGACTGATGACCTTGGCTGGTTTAGAAAAGGTGGAATTGGCCAAGCAAAACGGAAGCTGGACAGCCTTGGATGCTGTTGAGGACCTTCAAATCCCACAGGACTTAGAGGCTGCTCTCAGGTCTTCCCCTCCTGCAGAAGAAAACTTTGGGGCTTTCCCTCGCTCGGTTAAGCGCGGTATTTTGGAATGGATAACAAATGCCAAACGACCAGAGACCCGTGCTAGAAGGATTGAAGAAACTGCCCGTTTGGCGAAAGAAAACATCCGCGCAAATCAATGGCGAAAATAACCGACAAAGGCATGGAACTAGGTCATGAAAAGAAAAATTATCGAGCAATTCATTCGAGACATTTCAACACCATTAATTGGTCCACAGGCATCTTCTAAAGAATTGATTTTGGGGTGGGGGACCGCCATTCTTTTTGCAGCAGGACAATTATTGTGGGCATTTGTTGGTTCAAATTGGGCTTGGTGGCAAATACTGATCGCGGTTGTTTTTGCTTTTGATATCGGCGGCGGCGTGGTGGTGAATGCAACCCGATCAGGAAGGCAATACTGGCACAGACCGGAATTAACCACGCGAGATCACATACTTTTTTATGCCGCGCATGTGCATCCATTTGTGGTGGCTTTTTTCTGGCCCGAATATTCCTGGTTGCAGGCTGGTTTCACTTATGTCGGCATGGGAATCTTCGCTTATATTGTGTTCATTTTGCCCGCTGAATTAAAACGGCCAGCAGCATTTGGGCTGGCTGCGATTGCGATTGTGGCCGGGATTACCTTGCTGGAAATGCCGGCTGGATTAATCTGGTTTGTTCCAATGTATTTTATGAAATTAATTTTGGCGCACGCGGTGCCAGAAGTTTAATTTATTTAATGTGAGTTTTTAAATATAAAATCCCTCAAGATTCACATTGAGGGATTTTACAGTCTACCAATAAGCTACTATTAATTGTGCCTTCCATCTGCCTTAGGGGATGTTCGGGCGGATGGCAAAGAGGTACTTAAATCAAGAGATTAGACGGGTTAAATCACGCACACGGTCCACATCCGTTTTTGAGCGAATATTGCCGCCTTCTTTGAAATAGGATCCTACAATTACGCCGTCACAAATATTCAATATCTGTTTAAGCGTGGATGGATTTACCCCACTGCCAGCCAGGAGCGGAATTCCAATTTTTTGTTTTACCGACTCCAGATCTTCTAAAGATGCAGATTTGCCAGTACCCGCGCCAGTAACAATTATTGCGTCCGCCAGACCACGTGTTTCAGCGTCCATTGCGGACTCTACAATCTCCCGCTTCCACATAACCTGAGTATTTTTCCCGTGGACATCTGCTAAAATGGCGATTTCATCTCCGTTCAGCGCTGATCTTTCCCGGACCATACTGGCACAACTGGCTGGGATTAATCCGGTTTCAGAAATCGCCGGATCGATGAATACCTCGGCGCGAATAAATGCGGCGTTGACTGCGCGAGCGATAGCCAGTTCAGCCCGGAAATCGTTATAAAGCACATTGATTCCAACCGGAATGCTGGCATGTTCAACAATCACTCCTGCTAATGAAGCCATCGCTGCCACAGTGATTGTATCCACACGATCTGGGTAATAAGGCAAATCCCAGAAATTTTCTACAATAACAGCGTCTACTCCACCGGTTTGCAGTGTGTTAAGTTCATTCAGCGCATAATTTCGTAATTCAGAAAACTTAGAAGTTTTCCCGTTGGCAGTACCTGGCAAGGACGGCAAATGAATCATGCCGATAATGAATTTGCTTTTCTGAAAAACTGTTGTCAGGTTAATCAAATTTCACCTTCCCAATCCATAATCCCCACCATGCCAATCATAAATTGACTGAGGATGGCTTTATTGTTGGTGGCATTATACAAGGATACATTTCCGCCAATAACCGGTAAATCGAAATCCCTACAGGCATCTGCCATGCCACGCAAGCCTTCGATAATCTCATAAGCTGTTTGGGGATCATCTGGATCACCACTGTTAATACAATCACTTATGGCGATTGGTTGGGCGCCTTGAGCTTGAAGATCCAGGTAAGCTTGCTTAATTACTTGATATACGCTTTGATATGGATCTGCAAGGATATCTGTACCGTTTGCCAAAGTACGCAGTAAAATGGCTTTCTTGATGTCGGGTAAGCCAATAAAAGAACAGGGGCCAAATTTTTGATCTATGCTTTCAAATTTTAATGCACTGGCATTCAAGAGTTGTTGATTTTCAATGGTTCTCACTACAATACTGGCGTTGCCATCTACCTCAGCAATAAGCTTTGCATCAGGATCTACTTCTACTTGAGTTGGTTTTCCGTTTATCTGGTAGCGAATGTATCCATCTGCTACCGATTCGATTGGCAAATCAACCACTACTTGCCCGTATTGCGTGATAATGGCTTTCTTCTCTTCCGTAATTTGCCCGATTACCCGAGATGAAAGAAGCGGAAATTCTGATAATATCCGCAACACTGCCGGGACATTTTCTGGATCAACCGATGCCAACATGCGTTCTTGGGTCTCTGAAAGCATCAATTCGTACCCGCTAATGTTTTCATCGGTTTTGGGCAGATTGTCCAGGTGCATTTCGAAACCACAATCGGCTTTATGCGCCATTTCGAAAGATGAGGAGGTCAATCCAGCCGCCCCCATATCTTGCAGTCCAACGATCAGCCCGCTTTCAATCAAGCGCAATGTCGCTTCCATTAAATCTTTACCAAGTTGTGCATCTCCCGCGGGCGGATTGGCTTTGGTATCTTCGTCGATCCCTTGTGATGCAAAAGATGCCCCATTGACTCCATCGGTCCCGGTCGGCCGGCCAAAATATACAAACTGATTGCCCGGTTTCCCGGCACTGCTCTGCATCAACGCGTCTGATTTGGCAATGCCCAGAACAATCACATTAACGAGTGGGTTGGTTGTATAGCTTTTGTGGGTAAAAATTTCTTCTCCGAGCCGAGCAACGTCGCAACCATTGGCATAATCTGTGGCACCCTTGCGGATTTCACTGACCAGTTTGGCTGTCGCTGGATAAGAAGTGTCTCCAAAGCGGAGCAAGGCTTTCACACCGAGCGGACGGGCTCCCATGGCCATAATATCTCTTAACAAACCGCCTACACCGGTAGCAGCACCATCATAGGGAGCAATATAACTTGGGTGGTTGTGAGATTCGATCTTAAAGACCAGGTTCCAATCCTTATTAATCGCAATGACTCCCGCGTTTTCACCAGGACCTTGAACAACGCGATCGGATTGCGTGGGAAGTTGCTTGAGTAAGGGCTTGGTATGTTTGTAACTGCAATGCTCGGACCACATCGCCGAATAGATACCCATTTCGATATGGTTGGGTTCTCTGCCTAAGTCACGCAAAATCACAGCAAATTCTTCTTCGGTAATTCCGTAATCTATTGGGTTTGGCATGTATATTTACCTCATAATAAAAAAATTATTGCAAGACAATTTTCGATAAATTTATTTCAGTAGATTGCATGAATTGTTGGATTTCTGCAAAGTGTGCTGGAACTCCCGAAGTGGCTCCAATCGACATAGCGGTTAAAGCACCAACTGCGTTTGCTAATTGTAAGGTCGCCGAGATTTCATAATTTCGTAATACACCAAAGATGAAACCGGCATTGAAGGCATCTCCCGCACCTGTTGAATCAACCGCATCAATTTTATACGCGTTCTGGATGATGGGTTCGAATCCTTTTCGGAATAAGACACATCCATCCGCCTGATGTTTCAAGACGATCCAATTCGCACCTTTCTGATGCAGGTAATTTGCTCGTTCGATATAATTGTGGCCTACTGATAATTTTTGAAATTCAACTTCGTTCAAGAACAATACATCAGTATCTGCCAGAAGGTCGTCAATTTCATGTTCTTCAATTAAGATGGAACCGGGGTCCATGCTGGTACAGATTTTCCCGGCGTGCGCTCTCTTTAAAAGATCTGCCGCAAGGTGATATTCAGGGCCATTTAAATGCAGCCAGTTAACCGAGGATATGGCTTCATCGGGAATATCCGAAGAAAAAAGGTTCAGGTTTGCACCGCGATAGCAAAACAATCTGCGGATTCCGCTTGGCTCAATTGCGCCGAATACCAGCCCCGAAGCAATTTCATCTACAAATTTGATATTCTGGGTCGATACGCCGTTTTCTTCTACCAGTTGAATCAGGCTTTTACCCAGCGTATCATTTCCAACAGCCGAGAAAAAGGAAACATTTAAACCCAACCGGGTCGCAATTACAGAAAAATTGGCTCCAGACCCCCCAAGATAGCTATCCAAAGGATCTATGGCAACTTCTTCGTCTGGGGCAGGAAAGAATGGTACCATACCCAGGTAATCAATATTCAAGTCGCCGATGACCAGAATTTCAGATTTATTGGATCTTTCCATAATTCTCCAGAAGCCCCATAAAGATAATTTCAATTACCTTTATGGGGCATTTGTTAAAGGAAACAGTTATTCAGCTACAAACTGATTGGTAAACAATTCTTCAACCGGTGCGGTTTCTTCGATCAAGCCAATTTCTTTCATGAAATCTTGAACTTCCGTCCAGAGGGCAGGATCCTGATAACCATATTTATCGGTCTTGAATACCGGGACAGTCGCTTCCCAGGAGGCTTTAGCGTATTCTTCGCTCAGAGCTTCGGGGTAAATTTTCATGAAGATTTTCAGAGCTTCTTCTGGATTGTCCACAGAGTATTGCAGACCCTTCAAAGTCGCGCGCATGAATTTCTCAGCGGTTTCAGGATGCTCGGCAAGGAACTGGTTTGAAGAGGCGAACACGTAAACGTACACATCCGGCACACCAAAATCGCGGCCCATGAAGATGTTGGTTTCTTCGCCACCGGTGATTAATACTTCCGTTTGTTCAGCATTGGTAATACCGCCGATAGCATCTACTTTTCCAGCGAGGAAGAGCGGGACAGTATCAGAGGTGGAGGGGAGGATATTGACGGTGGAAGGATCCAAACCCTGATTCGCCATCATGGCGTTGAAACAGGCATGGTCCCAGGTGTTTTCGTAGAGACTTAATGTTTTAATATCCTTCAATTCTTTAATGGCGCTGTCTTTGGGATAGATAATACCCCAGTTGTTATAGCGGAAGACAGCAGCCGTGCTGACGATCGGAATTCCAGCCGCGCGCCCAAGAATGACATCCAATTGGGTGGTGTAGGCGAAATCTGCTTTGCCCAAAGCCACGTATTTTGGCGGATCCGCGACGGTGGCAGGCAGAATGGTTTCAACAGTTAAGCCTTCTTCAGCATAGAAACCTTTTTCTTGCGCAACGAGCCAGGGAATAAAGCCCACCCATGGGGTTGGCCAATCCGCAACGATGGTTACTTTTTCAAGCTCACCTGAGGAGGCGGCTGGCGCCTCGGCGGGGGCAGCCTGGCAGCCAGTTAATAGAATGGATGCCAGAATCAAGATCGAAAAAACGGCGTAAATACTTTTCTTCATTTATAAACTTCCTTTCACCCTCTCACTAAAGATCATTATTTTAGATTGATAAAAGTAGTCAAGATGAGGTGGCAATTCTTTTTCTTTTTTGTTTACCTCCTTTTTGCCAGGGAATTAAAAGATTTTCTGCTAATTGAGCGATAAAGAACATCAGGATACCCATTAGGGAGGTGATAAGGATGGCTGCGAACATCTGCGGTGTGCGGATCTGCGCGTTCGATTGCAAAATATAGGCTCCCAATCCTTTGTCTGACCCGATCCACTCTGCGACAACCGCACCAATTACAGAGTAAGTGATGGCCACTTTTGTTGCCGAGGTAATAAAAGGCAGCGCATTCATTTGCTGAACCTTGGTGAAGATCTGCCATTTACTGGCTCCCATCGATTTCAACAGGGTGATCAAATCGGGATCGCACGAAACCAACCCGTCGAAGGTGTTGACTGTGACCGGGAAGAATACAATCAATGCCACAATGATGATTTTGGGCCAGATATTGTAGCCAAGCCAGATCACCAGGATGGGGCCCAGCGCAATAACCGGAACAGTCTGGGAGATCACCACAATCGGATTGAGCGCTTTTCGAAGCGTTTCGGAGAAGAACATCAGTAACGCCAGAATATATCCGACCACGAATCCAACCAGAAAGCCCAGTAAAACTTCCTCTAGAGTTACCAGTAAATGGCCATACAAGGAAGCCCGTTTAAGCCAGCTGATGGATACAATTTGTGACGGTCTGGGCAACAAGTAATCCGGGATCTTAAACCAGATGGATGCCAGTTCCCAAAAAATAAGAATAGCCAGAATTAACAGGATGGGTGGAAGGTTCTCTTTAAATCTATTTTTCTTAATTTCCATTGTTTAAAATCCTTAAAAATGATTGGACTCTGATGTGACCAATGCTTCTTTTCCGCCAAGCGATTTCTGGCTTTCTTGACGGATAATCTTGAACAGCTCGGTGCGTAATCGAATAATCTCAGGTTCCCCCATCATTTCGTAAGTCCGTTTTTCCGGTAACGGAATGGAGACATATTCCAGAATGGTACTGGGACGGTGACTCAGAACCAACACTTTTTCGGCCAGGAAGATGGCTTCATCAACATCGTGGGTAATAAAAATGATGGTTTTCTTGCTGTCGCGCCATACCTCGTGAAGCCATTCTTGCATGGATAGCCTGGTCTGGGCGTCTAATGCGCCAAAGGGTTCGTCCAGGAGCATGACTTTATTGTCCAGCATCATCGTTCGCAGGAAAGCGGCTCGTTGACGCATACCGCCGGAAAGGAATTTTGGATAATAATCTTCAAATCCTGCCAGACCATACTTCTCAATTAATTCTTGCGCTTTTGCAGCACTCTCGGCCATGTTCTTTTTCTGAATCTCGGCTCCCAGATAAATATTCTCAATAATCGACCGCCAGGGGAGCAGTAAATCTTTCTGGAACATATAGCCTACCAGACCCGTTTTGCCGTTAATGGATTGCCCATCTAAATAAATATTGCCAGTAGTAGGAGAAATAAGTCCGGCAATCACATTAAAGAGGGTGCTTTTCCCACAACCACTGGGACCAAGAATGCAAACAAAACTACCTTCATCGGCTTCAAAATCAATATCTTTTAAAACATTCACTTTCTGCTGGCCGCCCATTTCATAGGTAACGCCTAAATGGTCGACTTTTATTTTTGGAAATTTATTTGGTTCTTGCATGGCAGCTCCAGATCGTACGATAAGGTTCTTTAAAAGCAATTCTTCAGAATTAACGTTTTTAATAATTCAACAAGCATATGAACATCTAACAGGTTGGCGGTTTCAATCGCAGTGTGATGGTAACGAATGGGTATTGATAAAGCCGCAGTTCGGACACCCAGTGAATGATATGGGACCGGGGTAATCGCTGTGGTTAAGCCGGTCATGACTTCTTGTTGTAAGGGTATCATTTCAGCCTCAGCGGTCTTCCGGATCTGGCGGGAAATCCTCAGGTCAGGAACATAGCATGCTGATTTTCCTCGGATCGCGTCCATCCATTTGAGCACCGGTCCCTTACCCAAACCGATCGAACTTTGGCCATTCAGTAAATCAGGTGTGTCAAAGCACAAAGTCCCATCGACACCGATTGCGATATCTGGTTTGATGCGCTCGACCACCGGTAAACTGCCATTCAACATGGTTTCTTCTTGAACGCTGAAAGCCAGTGTCAGGTCAAAGGGGCTATTTTGGGTAACAAGGTGATCGGCGAGCATGATCAAAGCGAAACACCCCAATCGATCATCCAGCGCTTTACTGCTGATAAGGTTGTTATCCAGGTGGCTGAATTCGGAATGCCAGGTCAATACATCTCCAATTTGCACACCCATTTGACTGGCTTCATGATCTGAGTTGGCGCCAATGTCGATGTAGCAATCGGAAAGTTTTGTTGTCTCACCTGAATCCAGGTGCCCTGGCAAAATCCCTACTTGAGCGGAGATTTTGCCGGTTTCTGTCCATAAGTCCATTTTTGAACCTGGAAGCGCGCGAACGCTTATTCCACCGATGCGTTCTACCCTAATAAAGCCGTTCGGAAGAATCTGTTGAACGATCAACCCCACTTCATCCATATGTGTGAGAAGAAGAAGTTTTGGTCCAATGCCGGGCAGATGCGCGGTGAGGTTGCCAAGCGGATCCGTGTGGCAATCAAATCCTGCTGGCAGATTGCGTTGAATCAGGCCGGCTACGGCTTCTTCCCTGCCGGAAACCCCCGGCGTACCGGTCAGCTCTTTCAACAGCGTCAAATCAAAGGACTGTTCAGGCATGGTGGTTATTGGACCTCAATTGAAGCATGTGTTCGGTTTTTTGAATTAACGTCGTTTCGGTACCAATATCTTTGCGATGCCGCAATACAGGGGGTTCAATCCTTTCCAATAATTTTTCCAATTTTTCGGAAATTTCTCCGGGGGTTGGTCCTTTTCCAATAATCGCGAGAGTCCGTGAGCCTAAGGTGTTGAAAACCGGATCGCATTTTTCCACCGAAGCAAAACGGACCTTGAACCCGGCATGTTGGACTAAACTTTCATCGAATTGAAACGTCAGATCTTTTTGCGTTTTTTCCGGGTAACCAACGGGAACCAGATACTTGCACAAAGTAGCCTGCTTTTCGAATTGAGCCCCTTCCGGGTTTAAAGCGCCTTTTGCTGCCTGATGGAACAATTCAGCCACATCGCACTTGAATAAGGACATTACATTGATTGCTTCTGGATCCCCCAGGCGAACATTGAACTCGATGATGGTTACGCCTGAACGGGTGGCCATGAATTGTCCATATAGAAATCCCCGATAAGGATTGCCGCTCAATTTCTCCAATGCGGCCACCACTTCCGCCATTAATTTATCCGCTTGTTGCAGGTCGCTTTCCTGTAAAAAAGGCATACTGCCGTTGGCCATGGTGTATGATCCCATTCCGCCAGTCATGCCCCCTTTGTCTCCTTCATACGCGTATTTGAAGTCCTGGGCGATTGGCATGGGGATGATGGTTCCGTCGGAAATCAGCGCGATTCTGGAGAATTCCTCGCCAATCAGGCGTTCTTCCAATAATACTTCTCCATCCACTCGCAGAATTTGTTCAACAAGACTCAGGGCTTCGTCGATGGAATTGAGGTGTTCTCCCATCACTTGAACACCTTTCCCGCCGGTAAGCCCGATTGGTTTAATTACCGCCTGACCCACCTCGGAAATGAATTCACGTGCCTCTTCAATGCCAGTCACCTTCTGCCAACGTAAACTACCCCAACCAACCTGAGCTTGCATCAGGTTCCGCATGAACGTTTTGCTCCCTTCCAGTTGGGCCTGGAAGCGGTTGGGACCCAAAGCGGGAATGTTGACAGCGCGCAGCGCATCGGCGGCGCCATTAATTAGCGGTAATTCTGGGCCGATGACCACGTAGTCTGCTTGATTCTCTTGGAAAAAAGCGATTATGGCGTCATTGTCGGTTAAAGATCCTTTGTGATACACACTGGCAATGCGCTGGATACCAACATTCTCGCTGTTTCCATAAACAATCAAGCGATCCCGTTGAGGATTCTGTAACAATGCGTCTGCGATGGCATGTTCGCGACCGCCACTACCAATCAAACCAATATTCATCGTGCTCTCCTGGCTTTATTTACGTCTGGATATTACAGAAAGCTCGTATAAATCACTTCTGTAAATCAGGCGATTTGCTTCAATAGGGGTATTGTCTTCTAAATAGGTAATGCCTTCAGTTTCAATCAGGGGCAACCCTGGCGTGATTGAAAGCAGTTCAGCTTCATACTCGGTCGAGATTAATGGATTGATGATTTGTTTTTGCCAGCTGATTTGAGTCTGATACTCTTTTTCGAGTACAGCAAAAAGGGATTCGGTTGAGAAATCAAAGCGGATTAAATCCGGGAAAAGGGCCTGCGGTAAATAGGAGGTTTCATGCATCATTGGCTGGCCGTCGGCAAGACGTAACCGCTCCAGTTTGTAAACGGCCGCGTCATTTTCAATCTCAAGCTTTTGCGCGATCGGTTTTCCGGCTTTTTCTATGGAAAACGAAATGATTTTTGAACTGGGAACCTTGCCTTTAATCCGCGTTGCTTCGCTAAAGCTCACCAGACTCTGTAAGCCAATATTCACCCGCCAGTCACTTACAAATGTACCCTTGCCTTGAATCCGGGTGAGCAGCCCGTTTTTTACCAGCTCATCAATGGCGCTTTGGGCGGTATTGCGGCTGACATCAAATTTGTCCATAATTTCCCGCTCGGACCAAACCCGGTCGTTTTCACATAACTCGCCATTATGGATTGCTTCACGGATGATGTCGCTGATCTGGATATACATTGGCAGGTAGCTGGATCGGACGATCTTTTTCATTTTCACTCCGTTAATGGGTATATGGGTTGACCCATCCAGTTAAAATAATACAGACAATAAATCTGCTTGTCAACCACGAATTGGATATTTCTTTAAAAATGGATAAACTGATGTTAAACTTGTAGAGAAAACGGTCAATCAGGAGAGGGTATGAATCACATACAAAAGCGAATGGACGGTCGGAGCTTTGATCAATTACGCCAGATTACTTTCACTCCCGATTTTGTGGATTATCCACAAGGTTCGGTTCTGGTTGAGATGGGTAAAACCCGCGTGCTGTGTAATGTGTGCGTGGAAGATAAAGTTCCGGAATGGATGGTTGGCAGGGGTGTGGGCTGGCTGACGGCTGAATATTCCATGCTGCCGCAATCCACGCAGAAGCGCAATCCCCGTGAGACCAACGGTCTAAAAGGCCGCACCCAGGAAATTCGCCGGCTAATTGGCCGTTCGTTAAGAGCGGCGGTCGATCTGAGTCTGCTGGGTGAGCGCACATTATTGATTGACTGTGATGTCATTCAAGCCGATGGCGGTACGCGCACAGCCTCAATTAACGGCAGCTATGTAGCAGTGGCGATCGCCTTGAAGAAGCTGGTTGCCAGTGGGCTCATATCCGAAGGTGTATTGCTTTCTCCGGTGGCAGCGGTCAGTGTTGGGATGGTCTCTGGGCAGCCCTGCCTTGACCTGAATTATGCGGAAGATTCATCTGCCGAAGTGGACCTGAACGTGGTAATGACCGCGGAGGGTAAGTTCATTGAAGTACAGGGCACTGCGGAAAAAGAGCCGTACGACCGCCAGAGTCTTAATCAAATGTTAGACCTGGCAGAAGCCGGTATTCAAGAGATCATTCGCAAGCAAAACACCGCAATGAAAAAGTAGTTGTTTGATGTTCAAAAAATCTGAAAAAATAGGCAGCCTTCAAAGGCTGCTTTTTTTGCACAACTTCCACGATGTTTGCTATGAACCCTCACAATTCCTTCACAATCTTTTTATATGATAGCGACAATCAAATATTTAACAGGAGGTTGTGATGTTTTACCATCGATTTTTTGGACGTTTTGTGAGCATGATACTGGTGTTGGTACTGATTTTTGCTGGAGGGAACCTGGCGTTCCGGAGTGGTTGGATGCAGGGTTACGCGGCCAGTCAGGGGCAGGTGGTTGCTCCAGTGCCGGTGCAGGTGGATTTTCAGAATTGGATCCCGGCCGTGTTGATCATCGGCGGAATCTTGCTGGTCCTCTCCATTGGAAGTGCAATTACCCGCTATTATTTCTGGAAGAAGATGGGCGGTCCTGAAATGTTCGCAAAGTTCCGTCAGGCTGGTTTTTATGGGCACAGGCCAATGCAGCCCATGTTTCATCACCGCCGCTGGTGCTGCTATCCTTACGCGCCAGAGGAACGGGAGAATGCATCCAATGTTCACGATGAAAAATAATTCTTCGTCCCAATTGAATTTCTTATCCAGGCAGACGGCTGCCTGGATAAGTAACTTCTCCTTGAAAGGAACTGATTTTGTTCTTCTCGCACTTCCTGAAGACCAGCATTTGGTAGAATTATTAAAGAAGCAAGAAGTATGGGATGCAGAATTCATTGACGACAATATGATCCTTTACCGCCGGATTTCGAAGGCAAGTGAATTTCGAGAGAATTGATTTTCTTATGAATGAAACCATCCTCATCGTAGATGATGAACCCAAAATAGTGGAGTTAGCCAGGAGCTACCTTGAAAATAGCGGGTTCCGAGTACAGGCAACAGGTGACGGGCAGACGGCATTGATCTTGGCGCGAACGATTAAACCTGACCTGGTTGTGCTGGATTTAAATCTTCCCGTCATGGAGGGTCTGGATGTGTGCCGTGGGTTGCGGCGTGAATCGGATGTGCCCATCATCATGCTCACAGCGCGAGTGGAGGAAACCGACCGGTTGATTGGTCTGGAATTGGGCGCGGATGATTACATCACCAAACCTTTTTCGCCACGGGAACTGGTCGCCAGGGTGAGAGCGTTACTCCGTCGGGCAAAGGGTGAGATTTTGCAGGTGAATATTGTTCGTATTCATGACTTTGAAATTGATCTGGAGGGTCACACTGTAAAAAAAGCGGGGGTTCCATTGCATTTTTCCCCCAACGAATTTAAGCTTCTGGCTATTCTTGCGCAGCATCCCGGTCAGACCATGACCCGTGAGCTGCTGATGGATCATCTGCATGGTGTGGTAATTTCGGGTTTTGATCGCAGCATTGATGCGCATATAAAAAATATTCGCAAGAAAATTGAGCCCAACCCAAACGAACCCGAATATATTCTTACAGTCTATGGCATAGGCTATAAATTCAATGATCAAGTTAACCTGTGAGTACGAGTAATGTGGGATAGATCGACTCGAAAAGAATTTCGCAAATACGCCCGAAGGCATTGGAAATCAGACTGGCACAGTCATCGCCGGGGATGGTTCTTCGTGCGCATGTTATTTTTGTTTGGCTTTTTAACTTTATTGGGTTTGATTGGTTTTTCCATTGTTACATTTTTAGTCTCAGCATTCGTCGAACGAGGTGCAGCGCTGGATGCGCTGACCTGGTTGGGCGGGCTGTTGGTACTGATACTGGTGATTTCAGCGTTTGGTTGGGTAGGGAAAAGAGCTTATACTGGCCTGGCTTCGCCCTTATCGGATTTAGTAGAAGCTTCTCGAGAGGTCGCAAAAGGCAACTTTTCCACCCGGATTGGGACACCCAGCGCGGGTGAACTTCGCAACCTGGTCAACGCGTTTAATCAGATGGCCGAGCAGTTACAAATTGCCGATCAGCAGCGCAAAAACATGAGTGCAGATATCGCCCATGAGCTGCGCAATCCGATTCATATCATGCAAGGGAATCTGGAAGGGATGCTGGATGGAGTATTGGAGATTAACCATGATCGAATTGAAGCGCTGTTGGATGAAACCCAATTGTTAAATCGCCTGGTTGAGGATTTACGCACCTTAACCCTGGCTGAGAGCGGGCAACTTAACCTGGTCTATGAATCGGTTAATTTATTCGAATTGATGACCGATATTCTGATTAATTTCTCTGGTCAGGCAGAACAAGCCGGGGTAGATCTGTCGCTATGGGTCAAAGAAAGTTCGAAAGAAGGATTTGTTCGTTATGAGGCTGATGGAAATCAGTTTCCAATCCTTCAATTGCGCATAGATATTGACCGGTTTCAACAGGCCATACATAATCTAATCGCCAACGCGCTGCGCTATACGTCCACAGGCGGGATGATCATTCTCCGCGCGTATTCTATAGGTGATCATCGAGCCTGTGTTGAGGTAGAGGACAATGGCGCCGGTATAGATGAAAATGATTTGCCTTATATTTTTGATCGATTCTGGAAAGGGGATTCGGCCAGAACCCATGCCCAGGGAGTGGGCAGCGGCCTGGGGCTGGCGATTACGCGCCAATTGATTGAAGCGCATGGGGGAATTATAGAAGTAAACAGCCGATTAGGTGAAGGAACGCGATTTTTAATCGAAATCCCGATTGGAAATTGAAGTTATTTGACTTAATCATTTGTGGAAATGCAAATTGGGAGCTGCCGTAATTTGAGGGGTAATCGGCCTGAAATGGGTCAAGGTTTTAACACCCACATCCTTGCTCAAATTAATCTAAGAATACAAATAATGTGCAATTAAACGCGGGGATTCCACAAAGTGGGTCAATTCTTTATATTTCCTATTAAGAATAAATACCTCGGTTGTTGAGCACATTCCTTTATGCCGGCTGTCTAAGCCATATTGAAGCATGGCTATCACTGCAATATTGTTCAAGGTCAAGATTTCTCATTTAACATCAAAATCCACAACTTCAAATCATCATTTAACTTATGAATCTTCACTAATCGAATCCATTCTTAAGTTGATAATATGCGGTTAATGAGCATTCCCTTGCGTATCCAAGTTAATGGTTAATTTTTGGAAAGTGATTGACTTTGTGTTCGAAAAATGTTATTATATACACATAATTAACAATAAACGAACAGTTTTGTACAAAAATGTTAGAAAATTGAGATAATTAAGAGAGATCTATGTCATTCGAACGAAAAAAACGAATTAATACCATCACTCATTTGCTACAACAAAAAAAAGAGATTTCGGTGAGAGAAATCTCTGAATTGATGCGGGTATCTGAAATGACGATCCGGCGGGATCTGGATGCCCTTGAGAAACAGGGAGTTGTCTCAAGAACTCACGGCGGAGCTGTACTGTTGGATCCGAATACGAGCGTAAGGTACCCGTATATTCTTGGGGAGCAAATCACTAAGAATACACGTGAAAAAAACTTGATTGGGATCAAGGCGGCTTCCCTGGTCAATCCGAACGAGACGATATTTCTGGATTCGGGCACCACGACCCCATTTATCGCAAAGAATCTTAGCCCAGAACTTCCAATCACAGTCCTTTGTTATACATTCACAAATGCTATGGAGTTATATCCGCGGAATAACACCAACTTGATACTCTTGGGAGGATTATTCCACAGGGACTCGAATATATTCCACAGTGTAGATAACTATGGACTTATTCGCACCACCCGGGCTGATAAAGCATTTATTTCTACCGGCGGCTTTGATCCTGAAATGGGTTTGACAACCTTTTTTGATTATGAGGCAGCGATCAAACGGGAGATGATCCGTTCGGCCAGACACATCATTCTGGTAGCTGACTCAACTAAGTTTGGAAAAATCAGTGTCGCTCATTTTGCCGAACTAGACGAAGTTGATACGATCATTACCGATGAAGGTATATCTGAGGAGTATCGAAAGATACTCATGGATAGGGGCATCGAACTGATTATCGCTAGCTAAGTCGATAACCAATAGTTTTCATAGGAGCAAAATTCATGAATCTGGATTTCAAAGGGAAAACAGTGATTGTAACTGGTGGCAGCCGTGGAATTGGTGCGGCCATCAGTTATTTATTTGCGGCTAATGGTGCAAATGTAATGATTGACTATCTGCCGTTTGATAAAGATATTGAAGGTCTTAAGCAGGTGGAAAGAGAAATTCGAGATATTGGTGGGATTGTGGATTCCTTTGCCGCAGATGTAGCCTCTCCGGTGGAAATGGAAAATTTATGTTTGAAAACGCTGGAGCGCTTTGGCGGTTTAGACATTCTGGTTAACAGTGCAGGATTTACCAGACCGGCGACAGTTGAAGATCTTACCCCGGATATATGGCGGAGTGGAATCGAAGTCAATCTAAGCGGTGCTTTCTACGTTACTCAAGCCGCCAGCCAACATATGATCAAGCAAGGGTTAGGTAGGATCATTTTTATCGGATCGGCAGGCTCGATCACAGGTGGTGGAGGATCGGTTGCCTATTCTGCAGCAAAAGCAGGGATTAATGGAATGGTCCGAGCTCTATCAAAAGAGTTGGCGCCTAAGGGCATCACAGTGAACGCAGTTCTACCGGCACTCATTGAAACTGACCTGTTAAGGGACAAAGAACCGGATGTGGAAAAGCGGAATAAATACATCAACCGAATACCAGTTGGGCGCTTTGGCACACCAGAAGACGTAGCCTATATGGTGCTATTTTTGGCGTCGGAGTATTCGAGTTTCATCACCGGACAGAACATTATTGTTGATGGTGGATCCACCTATAAGTAAGTAGGCCTAGATAGGATCGGATTATTTTTTAGCATGATTAACCATATTAGTAAGGAGACAAAAAATGAATAAAGTGGAAATTTTAGAAAAAGCATATCAGTTGGGATTTCAGGGTGAGCACGATGTTCGCGGGTGCGCTCAATGTACCATTGCTGCGGTTCAGGACGCACTTGGCATTCAAAATGATATTGTTTACAAATCAGCGAGCGGCTTGGCTGGAGGAGCTGGAGAGTGTATTGACGGCAACTGCGGAGGCGTTTCTGGTGGGATCATCGCTATGAGCATGTTCTTCGGACGCACCCGGGAAGAAGAAGCCAGTAAAAAAGGCCGGGCAGACAAATATGTTTCCTTCCGGATGGCTGCAGCCTTACATGACAAATATGTAGAGAAATATGGAACAGTTATCTGTGGTGAAATCCATAAGAAGATCTATGGCCGTGCTTTTAATTTACGCAACGATGAAGATAAACAAGCATTTAGAGACGCTGGCGCTCATGAACGTGAAGATGGCTGCTGCGCCGCGGTTGGGGATGGAGCCCGCTGGGCAGCTGAGTTAATCCTGGAAGAAATTGAAGCGCAAGGTCTGACCTTGGAAGATTTTAAATATTTGATCGACACAGTTAAATAAATTAAAAAACCGATAGCAGTGATCAGATAAATTCGATGAGTAAATTTTTATAGGAGTAAAGAGGTTATGCCTGAAGCAGATCATGAGGGTAAGAACTATTATGAGGATATCCCCCAGCAGGGGAAGCTGTTTTTCTTGAAAGGATCCTCTGAGTTGGATTGGGGGATGAAGAACCGCTTGGCGCGGATCTTTAATCCCAATGATGGACGTACCGTAATGCTGGCAATTGACCATGGCTATTTTCAGGGTCCAACATCTGGATTGGAGCGGGTTGATGTGAACATTCTGCCGCTGATGCCTGAAGCCGATGTGCTGATGTGTACCCGGGGTATCTTGCGGACAGTTGTACCGCCGTCATTCACACTACCGGTAGTCATTCGGGCATCGGGCGGACCAAGCATTCTTAAAGAATTGTCTGATGAGCAGATTGCCATGGACATGGAAGATTGCATCCGCTTGGGTGTGTGTGCAACGGCTATCCAGGTGTTTATTGGTGGTGAGTTTGAATCACGTTCGGTAGTGAATATGACCCGGCTTGTGGATGCGGGTTTACGATATGGGATTCCCACTCTGGCAGTTACCGCGGTGGGAAAGGACCTGGAACGGAATGCCAAGTATTTCCGTCTGGCTACCCGTATTTGTGCCGAGCTGGGTGCCCAATATGTTAAGACTTATTATGTAGAAGAAGAATTTGAAACAGTGACTGCGTCTTGTCCAGTACCGATCGTAATTGCAGGTGGAAAGAAACGACCCGAGCTGGATGCACTGAAGATGGCCTACAACGCCATTAGTCAGGGAGCTGCCGGCGTGGATATGGGCCGCAACATCTTCCAATCTGATTCCCCGATAGGAATGATGAAAGCAGTCAATGCGATCGTTCACGGAAATGAAACACCGGAAAAAGCCTACGATTTATATCAGACAATCAAGAATGACGGGAGATAATCGAACCTCATGAGCTACTTACAAAAATACTCGAATGAGGTCCGTGATTTCCTTAAAGTTTGCAAGAGTTTGGCGGACCGGATGTACGTAACCAGTCAGGGGGGTAACCTCTCTGTCAAGTTAGAAGAGAACCTGGTATTAATCACCCCTACCTGTGTAACCAAATGCGATGTTACTGAATCGGATGTTGTCTTCATCGATTTGGAAGGGAATATCGTTGAGGGTACGCGCAAACCAACCGGAGAAGTGCCGATGTATCTGAACTTCTACCGGGATCGTCCAGACATCAAATCGGTGATTCACTGCCATCCACCTTACACCAACACTTTCACCATTCTCAAAGGAACTAACTGGTTGATGAGACCCATCTATCCTGAGACAGTGGCGGAGGTAGGACCAGTTCCGGTTGTGCCTTATGGTGAACCACTGACCCAGAAGTTGGCTGACAACTTCGCTCCCTTTATAAAGAAGTACAACGCCTTTCTCATGGAAAACCATGGTCTGACAATTCTGAGCTCCGCCGACATCGTTAGGACATTGCAATTGGTGGACATTCTGGAAGTCAGCTCTATTTCAATATTGCAGGCGTTGGCAATAGGGGAGCTTAAGGAGTTGACCAGGGAGGATGTTCAAAATCTCGAGAATACAATGAAAACAAGAAACCTGCCCATGATCGGCTTACCAGGATTAAACACATCTATGGTTGATCTTTACTTTCCTGAAAAGAAATAAGTCACTTATTATTCCCCTCTTTTCAGAAATCAGAAATATAAAAAAAACAGCGTAGAAAGTGAGGTGAAATTCTAATAAATCGGATCTTAAGCCTGAAAAATAATATTAATTGAACAAAAAGTAGAGTAGGAGTGGAGGATTAAATGAAAAGGTCGATTATCTTTGTTTTGTTAATCACACTATTGGTTGTGATGTCCGGGTGTTCGCCTGTTGCTACTAATGAAGCCCCCGCCGCTGGAGAAGCAGCTGCTGCCGGTGAAGCGCCTGCCGCCGAAGCCGCGCCTGAAAAAGATGTTACGATTGGCTTCATTCCGATGACTCTGGATAACGAATACTTCATCACGATGGTCAATGCCGCGCAGCAGGAAGCCGACAAACTGGGTGTTACGCTGCAGGTTCAGGCTGGGACTTCGCACGGTAGTGCTGAGGAACAACTGCAGATCGTAGAGACCATGATCACGAACAAAGTTGATGCCATCTGCATCGTTCCGAGCAGCTCGGTGGGTTTGATGACCGCTCTCAAGAAAGCTGAAGAAGCTGGCATTCCTGTAATCAATCTGGATACGGCTCTGGATGCTGAACTGGTAAAGAGCAATGGTCTGAAACCGGTTCCGTTCATTGGAACGAACAACTACGATGGTGCGAAATTAGCTGGTGAATATGCCCTTGAGATTACTGGTGGCACGGGTAAAGTTGCTATCCTGACCGGTATCGCTGGACAGCAGAACGCAGCCGACCGCCGCAACGGTTTCTTTGATGTAGTAAATGGCAAACTCGAAGTTGTGGCAGAAGCCTCCGCGGACTGGGAAGTAGAGAAAGGTTACAACGCTGCCCAGAACATGATCCAGGCCAATCCCGATCTGGTACTGATCTTCGCAAGCAATGACAACATGGCGCTCGGCGCTATCCGCGCCGCGAAAGAAGCCGGCAAAGACATCAAAGTGATTGGTTATGATGCGATTGGTGAAGCATTGAACTCAGTCAAAGCGGGTGAAATGGCGTCCACAATTGCGCAATTCCCGGCTGAGATGGGTATTCAGGGCGTCCAGGCTGCAATGACTTTGCTGGGTGGCGGAAGCATGCCGGATTACACCTACACCGAAACCCGCCCGATCACGTCTGATAACGTCGATGATTTCATGGCCTATCTTGCTAAATTCAAGTCAGCAGAAGCTGTGGAAGAACCTGCCGCTGAAGCTGCGCCTGCAAAAGACGTCACGATTGGCTTCATTCCGATGACTCTGGACAACGAGTACTTCATCACGATGGTGAATGCTGCGCAGCAGGAAGCCGACAAACTGGGTGTTACGCTGCAGGTTCAGGCTGGGACTTCGCACGGTAGTGCTGAGGAACAACTGCAGATCGTGGAGACCATGATCACGAACAAAGTTGATGCCATCTGCATCGTTCCGAGCAGCTCGGTGGGTTTGATGACCGCTCTCAAGAAAGCTGAAGAAGCTGGCATTCCTGTAATCAACCTGGATACGGCTCTGGATGCTGAACTGGTAAAGAGCAGTGGTCTGAAACCGGTTCCGTTCATTGGAACGAACAACTACGATGGTGCGAAATTAGCTGGTGAATATGCCCTTGAGATTACTGGTGGCACGGGTAAAGTTGCTATCCTGACCGGTATCGCTGGACAGCAGAACGCAGCCGACCGCCGCAACGGTTTCTTTGATGTAGTAAATGGCAAACTCGAAGTTGTGGCAGAAGCCTCCGCGGACTGGGAAGTAGAGAAAGGTTACAACGCTGCCCAGAACATGATCCAGGCCAATCCCGATCTGGTACTGATCTTCGCAAGCAATGACAACATGGCGCTCGGCGCTATCCGCGCCGCGAAAGAAGCCGGCAAAGACATCAAAGTGATTGGTTATGATGCGATTGGTGAAGCATTGAACTCAGTCAAAGCGGGTGAAATGGCGTCCACAATTGCGCAATTCCCGGCTGAGATGGGTATTCAGGGCGTCCAAGCTGCAATGACTTTGTTAGATGGTGGAAGCATGCCGGATTACACCTACACCGAAACCCGCCCGATCACGGCTGATAACGTCGATGATTTCATGACCTATTTGAATCAATTCAAATAAACGTATAGGGCAAAATTTGTAGCATGTATTCAATTTAGTTTCAATAGATCTTTTTTCAAATCTTAGACCTGGAATCCAAATTCCAGGTCTAAGAAACAAATTAATTGGTTTTTTTGCTACAATATAACATAATAAATTTATCCGTGCGGAGCGCAAACCAATAAGGAGGTAAAAATGAATAGGCGTATAAATACTCTTCGAGAACGTTATTTCGATACTACCCCGGAAGTGTGTCCCGAAAGAGCGAGGTATTTCACCCAATCAATGAAAGAAACTGAAGGTGAATATATTGCTTTAAGACGCGCAAAAGCATTTGCAAATGTCCTTGACAATATGACCATATTTGTTGCGGATGATGAACTCATTGTTGGTAACTTGGCTAGTAAGCCGCGCTCTGCTCCTGTATATCCCGAGTACTCAATCGATTGGATTGTCAACGAATTTGCTGGTAAACCGTATCCGCTTGATGACCGCCCGGGAGATAAATTCATTTGTACCGATGAAACCAAGCAAGAAATCCTTGAATTATTGGATTATTGGAGAGGGAAAACAGTTTTCGAAAATTTGCGAAAGAATCTCCCTGTTGAGTGTAACCAGGCGTGGGATATGGCAGTCATTGATGATACCTGGGTATCGTCAGCCGCCCTTGGCAACCACCTGGTTGACTTCGAATGGGTCTTAAAGGAAGGCCTTACGGGAGTCATAAAACATGCCAAGAATTACCTTGAGAAGCTTGATCTAACCCAACCGGATGCAATTAAGAAATCCTGGTTCCTGCAGTCAGTTATCATTGCCAATGAAGCGGCTATCCGCTTCTCAAAACGATTTTCTGATGAGTGTAAACGTCTGGCTGAATCACAGAAGGACCCGATAAGAAAAGCCGAGTTGGAAAAACTTGCCGAAGTTACTCTGAACGTGCCAGCCAACCCTGCCCGATCATTCTGGGAAGGGGTTCAATCAGTTTGGTTTACATTACTGCTTATTCATATTGAATCAAATGGGCACGCCAACTCAATCGGGCGGTTCGACCAGTTTTTATATGACCTTTATGAGACTGACCTTAATAAAAAGAAATTGACTCGAGAAGGCGCGCTTGAGCTCATCGAGGCATTCATTATTAAGTGTAATGAATTAAACAAGCTTCGCTCCTGGCCCGACACTTCAATGTTCCTTGGCTATCATATGGCTATCAACCTGGCAATTGGTGGGCAGACCGAAGATGGCAAGGACGCTGTTAATGATCTTTCCTACCTCGTCCTGGAGGCGTGCGGCGATGTGAAATTGTTCACTCCTTCGATTTCCGTTAAATGGTTTGAGGGAACGGATGACAAGTTCATGGAAAAAGCACTTGAAGTGGTTCAGGTGCATAAAGGTGGAATGCCCGCTTTTTACAACGACAAGGCGTTTATTCGAACACTGCTGGAAATGGGTATTGATAAAAAAGATGCCTGGAATTGGGCGCCTGTTGGCTGCATCGAGGCATCCATTCCCGGAAAATGGGATTTTGCTGCAAAAGGATCCTGGTTAAGTGTTGCAAAAGTGCTTGAGATCACCCTGAACAATGGCAAAGATCCTGCGACTGGTATTACCCTCCTCCCTGGTGATGGCGATCTGACCACTTTTAATTCGACCGATGAAATCTTCAAGGCATTCAAGAAGCAATTGCACTACTTCATGGAGCTCCAGGTCATCACGGAGCATATCAATGATGAAATGCATAAAGTGATCGATATTAACGCTTTCACTTCCTCTTTGGTACATGATTGTATTGAGCGAGGTCTGTCATTGATAGAAGGCGGTTCGGTTTATTCTGCTGATGGCGGTCCAACCTGCGGAACGATCACAGCGGGTGATTCTCTGTCGGCGATAGAATACGCGGTGTTCGAAAAGAAATTAATCAGTGGTGAACAATTATTACATGCCTTGAGAACCAATTTTGAAGACCAAACCACAACGCCATCAGGTGAAGAGATCCGTCAATTGATGCTCAATAAAACGCCAAAATTTGGCAATGATGATGACAAAGCTGATAAATGGTCGATGAAAGTAGCTGATTTTATTGGCTCCTCTTACCGGAATGATTTCAAAAACTCAAGGTTCGGGAAGGGACCGGTACCGTGCTGCTATTCGTACAGCCAAAGTCCAGTAACCGGAAATGTCGCCTTTGGATCTGCAGTGGGCGCAACCCCCAACGGTAGGAAAGCTGGAAAACCCGTGAATAATGGCATGTCGCCATGCAATGGAGCAGAAAAAACTGGCGCGACTGCTGCCATTAACTCAGTCGGTAAAATGCCCAGCATCTGGTTCCAGAAAGGCGCCATTCTTAACATGCGGCTGGGAAATGGTATCCTGACATCAGAAGAAGGCCGTGCCAGAGTGAACGGTTTGATTAAGGTGTTGTTCGAGAAATACGGAGAGCAGGTTCAGTTTAATGTTGTGGACAACGAAGTGCTGATCGACGCGAAAGCTCACCCGGAAAACTATCGAGACCTTCTTGTCAGAGTCTCAGGGTACAGCTGTTTGTTCACCCCCCTGGATCCCCGCTGTCAGGATGATCTGATTGAAAGAATGGAACTCGATGTATGATCGGAGTTGTCTTTAGCATTGAACGTTATGCGCTTCAAGACGGCCCCGGAATTAGGACACTGGTTTTCTTAAAAGGTTGCCCTTTAAATTGTCAATGGTGCGCTAACCCGGAATCGCAGAGTTGCGCACCAGAAATCCTTTACTTTCACAACAAGTGCGCGTCTTGTGGGCGTTGTATCAGCAACTGCCCACAAGGTGCCATCAAAATTGATGATGAGTTTGGATTGATCACGGATCCAGATAGGTGCACCCTGTGTGGTTTGTGTGTGGAAAACTGTTATTACGGAGCTCGAGAACTAAGCGGAGAAGAAATGGAAGTCTGCGACGTTCTTAACATCATAGAGCGCGACAAAATGTTCTACGATGCCACCCAAGGTGGTGTAACCATATCAGGCGGTGAGCCATTACTGCAGACTGCTTTTGTGCGCGAGTTAACGCGTGAATGTAAGGAACTTGGAATTCACACAGCGATTGAAACGACACTCTTCGCTGATAAAGAAGTCGTGAAGAGAGCCTTGGAATACATTGATCTGGTGTTTGTTGATGTGAAGCATTTCGATACTTACAGGCATGCAGAATATACCGGTGTGCGAAACGATCTGATTATTAATAACATTGAGATGATCGATAACCTGGGAAAACAGTTCATCATTCGCATTCCATTTATTCCTGGGGTTAATGACGATGATGAGACACAGAAGCAGATCTATCAATGGGCTTCCAGGCTAAAGAACTTAAAATGGATTGAGGTCCTTCCATATCACCGGCTTGGCATGACAAAATACCGCGGCCTTGGAAGAGCATATCCAATGGATGACATCCCCCCCGTTTCAAAGCAATCCCTTGCGTATCTCAAAGATCTGGGCGAACAAATCGGTGTACAAGTCCGGATCGGCGCGCATTAAAATCTCTTATAGAGGATTGATAATGACATCTCTACCAAAACCTATTAATTGCGTAGCTTTTGATTGTGGTAATTCTTCCTTTCGCACTGTTCTAGGTACCTTTGATGGCACCCGTACGAATATGGAAGTTGTTTTACAGGTCTCGCATAATACAATCGAGATCAATGGCTTATACTATTGGGATATCTTGCATGTATATGAAGGATTGAAGCAAGGATTAAAGGAAGCCTTTCTCAGAGCAGGGCATATCGATTCCATCGGAATATGTACCTGGGGTGTTGATTTTGGTTTTCTTGATGATAATGGTTTCTTGCTTGCCAATCCGCTATGTTACAGAAATCCAATTGGCGAGGAACAGCTCTCAGGTCTTTCAGCAGAGGAAAAGCGTTGGGTATTTGATAAAACCGGAATTCAGAATAACCGGATCAATTCTTTATACCAGTTGACAGGCATCAAGGGGTTAATGCCTGACCTTTTCGGGATCGCCAGCCATATGTTGATGATTCCAGACCTTCTCAGCTATTTCTTCACAGGGGAGAAATTTACAGAGTTTTCAATAGCGAGCACAACGCAATTATTTGATGTGAAAAGTATGCAGTATGCTGAAGATGTGTTTGATCGTTTCGCTATTCCTATGAAGATGTTTAAACCCCTCAAACAACACGGAGAGGTAATCGGGATGCTGAAGCAATCCATTGCAGATGAGTTACGTATCCCAGTTTGTCCGGTGATCTGTGTGCCTTCGCATGACACTGCTTGCGCGGTGGCAGCAGTTCCGGCGATGGAGGAAGATTTCCTTTTTATCAGCTCGGGGACCTGGTCCTTAATTGGAACAGAATTGCAGACTCCAGAAATCACCCAGGAAGTGTATCAACGCGATTTTGCCAACGAGGGCGGGGTATTCAACACGATCACACTTTTGAAAAATTCTGCGGGAATGCATATTCTGCAGTGCATTCGCAGAGATCTTGAATTAGATGGCAAGAAATTCACCTGGGATGAGATTGTAAGATTGGCGCAAAATTACCAGGGCGCGCCTGGCCTGTTTGACCCCAATTCTTATGAACTTTTTAATCCAAAAAACATGATTTCAGCCATTCGTGGGTTGATGAAAGATGATAACGCGACGATTGAGAAAGTCCTCGCATCTACCTACACATCGCTCGCCTACACCTATAGGAGAACGGTTGAACAGATTCAAGAAGTGACCGGCAAGGATTATTCTTCTATATATATCGTCGGCGGTGGATCCCAAAATGCATATCTAAACCAATTAACCGCTGATTTGACTGGTAAAAAAGTATTTTCGGGTCCTAAAGAAGCCACCTCATTGGGTAACATTGGTGTTCAGTTGGTTTCCCACATAAGCGGTTTTGGATTATCAGATATTCGCGAGATGGTAAGGAATTCTGAGCCAATCTCACCTTTCCACCCTGATCCTCAACGAGATCGACAGCTAATTGACGTCCGTTACAGGGATTTTTATGAAAACCAATAATGGGTTTGGATTGACCTTCCCGCCAGCTTTTTCTTATTAGTTGTACAAATACCTGTTTATTGGAGAGGGAACATGAATGATTGCTTGTTAGAGATGAAAAATATATCCAAAGAGTTTTCTGGTGTGTGGGTCCTTCAAAATGTGAACTTGTCATTAAAGAGGGGAGAAGTTCACGTTTTGCTTGGGGAGAATGGGGCAGGTAAATCTACTTTAATCAAGATTTTATCTGGCGCATACACCAAAACCAGCGGGGATGTCATTATCAACGGGGAGATAGCTGAAATTAAAAATCCTTCCGATGCGTTTGGTTATAAAATTGGAGTTATATATCAGGAATTCAATTTAAATCCATATATGTCCATTTATGAGAACCTATTCCTGGGGAAAGAATATACCAATGCGCTAGGAGTAATTGACAAGACAAGATGTATCAAAGAAGCAAAACAAGTACTCGAGCGCGTAGGATTGGTAATTTCACCAGGAACATTGGTAAAAGATCTCTCTGTTGCACAAATGCAGTTGGTAGAAATCGCAAAAGCGATCATGTCTCAGGTGCAAATTCTGGTTTTTGACGAACCCACAGCAACATTAACAGAGAGAGAGACTGAAAAGCTATTCCAAATTATTTCTGAGTTACGAACTGATGGTGTTGGCATCATCTATATCTCTCATCGCATGAAGGAGTTGAAACAAATTGGCGATCGATGCACTGTCTTGAGAGATGGGAACTATATCGCCACAGTTAACCTTTCCGAAGTTGAGGATTGTGATTTGGTTCGGATGATGGTTGGACGAACCATTGAATTTGAGAAGAGGACGGAATCATTTATTGACGAGAGTGAGGATGTGCTTTCAGTAGAGGGACTAAGTTGTCGACATTTGATTGAGGACATAACTTTTTCGCTTAAGAAAGGTGAAATCCTTGGGGTTGCTGGTTTGGTGGGTTCGGGTCGAACCGAGATGGCAAAGTGCATCATTGGAGAATATAAAGCTACTAAAGGTGCAATTAACATCAAGGGTAAACAGGTCAGAATCGCAGAACCTTGTGACGCGATCAGTCAGGGGATTGTTTATCTTAGTGAAGATAGGAAGAATGAAGGGTTGATTGTCAAGCACGATGTCAAGACAAACGCTACATTAGCCGGTTTGGATAAGCTCATAAAGGGAGGGCTGATCAATACTGAAAAAGAGAAAGATTGCGCAAATGGATTGGTGAAGCAATTCAATATTAAAACTACCGGTATCAAGATGTTGATTAAGCACCTTAGTGGTGGAAATCAACAAAAAGTTGTGATTGCCAAATGGGTAAATTCCGGAGCGGATATCTACATATTTGATGAGCCAACACGCGGAATTGATGTTGGTGCGCGACAAGAAATTTATTCGATTATGGAAGATCTTTTACGAGCAGGCGCATCTATCATCATGATCAGTTCGGACCTGGTGGAAATTATCAAAATGTCAGATCGTGTACTCGTTATGCACCAGGGAAAAATTGGGGGAATTCTTAAGAACGATGATCATCTTTGCCAGGAAACAATCTTGAATTATGCTATTGGGAGACAATGCTAATGAATCCATCCAAATCAACACAGAATATCTTCGAAGTGCTCAAATCGTATAGTCTTTACCTAGCGTTCTTGATCATCTTCATTGCTTTTTCATTACTAAACGAGAATTTTCTCAGCATCAATAATGTTTTGAATATTATTGTTCAATCTGCGATTATTGCGATTATTGCAGTAGGGCAGACAATGGTTATTCTTACATCTGGGATTGATTTGAGTGTTGGTTCAATTGTCGGTGCAGTTGGAATTGGAATTGGGCTTCTCATGGTTTCTGGTGTTCCCATACCTGTAGCAGTTTTGTTGGGCGTGGTCATGGGAATAATTTTTGGTTTGATCAATGGTGTCATTATTAGCTACGGACGAGTACCAGCCTTCATCACTACACTGGGTATGATGGGAATCGCTCGCGGATTTGGTCTGGCGTTGAATGAAGGTAAACCAGTTGCGGGATTACCTCAAGCATTCGAGAAAATTGCATCTTCAAGTGTGGCTGGTATCCCAAGTTTCGTTTTTTACACGCTGATTATTTACGTGATAATGTTCTTTATTCTCGAAAGAACGAAATTTGGGCGACATGTCTATGCAATTGGTGGAAACAGAGATGCGGCTCGGCTTTCTGGCGTAAAGGTCAAGGTTGTTGAAATGATCGTTTATCTGTTTTCGGGATTATTCTCTGGTCTTGGCGCTGTCTTGCTCACAGCACGCTTGAATTACGCCACACCTGTTGCGGGAACTGGATATGAGTTGGATACCATTGCTGCTGTGGTAATTGGTGGAACAGCGTTATCAGGTGGTCAGGGGAGAATTGTTGGGACCCTTGTTGGAGCGCTTATGTTAGGTATCCTTCGAAATGGTTTAACGATTCTGAACGTTTCTTCTTTCTTCCAGCAAATCATCATTGGTGCCGTGATCATTATCGCAGTTTTCATGGATAAATTGAACGAAAAAAAGAATAATTAGGTAGATATTCTGTTTAAATAATCTGCAAGAAGGAGAATGGTGGGTAGATTACTACCATTCTCTTTTTATTTAAGATTGAGGAAATTTTACCAACAGAAGAAACGCAAAACCTTCCCATTATATGTAGATTTTTAATTGTCATACAATCTGGTTGAGGATTTGCGTACCTTTACCCTGACTGAGAGCGGGCAGCTTAACCTGGTTTACGAATCGGTTAATTTTTACGAACTGGTGACCAATAATCGTGCCTGTGTTGAGGTAGAGGACAATGGCGCCGGCATAGATGAAAAAGATTTGCCATATAAATTTGATCGATTCTGGAAAGTGGATGCAGCCAGACCACATGCCCAGGGAGTGGGTAGTGGCCTGGGTCTAGCGATTACGCGCCAATTGATTGAAGCGTATGGGGGAATTATAGAAGTAAACAGCCGATTAGGCGAAGGAACGCGATTTATAGTCGAAATACCGATTGGAAATTGAAATATTAATTATCTAGAATCCTATAAGAATAAAGAATTATTAAGTCAAGCCTTGCCAACAATGCCCAAAGATTTAATCCGGGCATTATTCCATTTTTATGATGGTTCAATTTGAGTTTGCTATTCCAGTATGATCAGTGTCGGATCCAATATCTCTTGACAATATAAAATGAACGGTTTTATAATCTATTTAGATAAATTTCTAAATAGGATACTACTTGCAATGGGATACGCTGAGACATTAAAGGCTTTGGCTGATCCGGTAAGGCGGGAAATTCTCGTCATGCTGAAATCAGGCAAAATGACTGCTGGAGAAATAGGAAAGCCCTTTGAAATGACAGGGGCAACGATTTCCTACCATCTCTCGCAATTAAAAAAGGCCGGTCTGGTATTTGAAAGCAAGTATAAAAATTATGTTTTTTATGAACTTAACACGTCTGTTTTGGAAGAGATCATGATTTGGCTGTCTCAATTTGGAGGAAACATATATGAAGACAAAGAATAATATCACATTGTTTGCCACCACCATTATCTGCCTGATACCGGTGATTTATGGTTTACTTGTTTTTGAACAACTGCCTTCGCAGATTCCGGTTCACTTTGATAATTCGGGAAATGCGGATAATTATTTACCTAAAACCATTGCGGTTTTTGGTTTGCCTGCTTTCATGGCTTTAATAAATTTGTACACTCATTTTCGGTTGAATAATGATCCGAAGGTCGAAAATGCATCCACAGTCATTAAACAAGCAGCAAAATGGGGAGCACCAGTAATTTCTGCAATAATGAATCCGTTTTTGTTGGTGAACGCTCAGGGGACAGATCTGCCGAAAAGCATGATTGCAACTGCTCTCATCGGAATAGTAATTGTGATTTGCGGGAACTATCTTCCGAAAAGCAGACAAAATTACACTGTGGGGATTAAGTTGCCATGGACTCTTCACAGCGAAACAAACTGGAATAAGACCCATCGTTTTGCGGGATTTTTATGGGTGGCTGGCGGATTGGTTATTTTAGTAAGCGCCTTTTTACCCGTAAAGAATATTCAATTGGTTGTTATCGCACTACTTGTTATTGCGCCCTTTCTTTATTCGTATTTTGAATACAAGAAAGAAACAAGAATTCGAGTCTCAGAATAGAGAAAATGGAACAGATACGACATAATGGATTTCTCTTTATTCTGTGAGAAATTCCTGGTCGCTAAAAAGAGTAAATGAAAGTGAAAAATATTCAATGAAACTAAAAAGAATCCTTTTTATTGTTGTAACATTTTCTGTCATTCTATCCGCTTGCACCTCCCCAAAGCTTGCTGATAGCTATGATGAAAATGCAGTAATTGACCGTGCCAAAGATGTCGTGAAGATGATCAACTCACAAAATTTTGACGCGGTAAATGCTGAATTGCGGGAGGATCTTCAAGATCAGCTTACATCAACGCAATTGAAAGACGCGATTGGGCAAAAAATGATTGATGCTGGTGCTTTTGTGGATTTTCAGACAATATCCACGTTGGGCCAGAAAAGCAAATCGACCGGCGAAGATTATGCGACGGTTGTCCTGGTTGCTGATTATGAAAGCAGCCCGATTGTATTCACCATCAGCATGGATTCAAATCTTGATATTGTTGGTCTCTATGTGAAATAGAGAAAATTGGATTGATGATTGCTGAGTTTATAAATATTAAAAAAGTCTGAATATCTCATCCTTGATAAAATCGGCCTATCATGTTGGTATGGCCGTTTTTTTATTTCAACTGATTAGGCAAATAAGAACCAAGTTCCGAGAACAAAATTCACTTGTAAATTTGTATTAATTCAAATCCTTGCCCAGTTTACCTAATTCATGCACCTCTATTAAGGTAATAATACATATCATTCCAACGAAGTTTCTCATAAAAATCTTCAATGTGTGTGTTCTCGTCAATGATAAGGAACTCGACCCCCGCCATTCTTGCAAAATCTTGTAAATGTTGAAGATTCACCGAGTTACTGAAACTCGTGTGATGTGCACCACCAGCATAAATCCAGGCTGTTGCAGCAGTTTTCAAGTTCGGTCGTGGCAACCAAAGAGCGCGTGCTACTGGCAGCTTGGGCATAGGGGCGTCGGTTGGAACAACATCAATTAAATTTGCGACAAGCCGAAAACGGTTGCCCATATCCATTATGGAAGCACAAATCGCTGGACCAGTTCTTGATTCAAAGATCAGGCGTAATGGGTCTGCTTTACCACCGATCGAGAGGGGTAAGATATCCAATTGGGGCTTGGTGTCAGGTTTTGAGATTGATTCGCAGATTTCGAGCATGTGAGCGCCAAGCACTTTATCGCCGCTATCACAGAAATGATAGGTGTAATCTTCCATAAATGAGACCCCGCCTGGTAAACCGACAGCCATTACCTTCATGGCGCGGACAAGGGCAGATGTCTTCCAATCGCCTTCGGCTCCAAAGCCGAAACCATCGCGCATCAGGCGTTGGACTGCCAATCCAGGTAGTTGAGCCAGCCCATGCAGATCTTCGAAAGTGGTTGTAAAAGCCTTAAAATTACCCGCTTCTAAGAAATTGCGCATTCCCACTTCAATGCGGGCCCCCTCTCGTAGAGAATCATAACTTTCGCCCCCGGGTTGTAACACCGGTACAACTTCGTACTCATCTAAGTACGCTTGCGTCATCTGATTAATTTCGGTTTCGCTGGCGTCATTGATTGCTTTGGCAAGATCACCAATACCGTACCCATAGACATCATAACCAAGTTTGATCTGTGCCTCAACCTTGTCACCTTCAGTTACAGCCACATCCCGCATATTGTCGCCAAAACGGGCGATTTTTGCTCCTTGCCAATCCGCCCATGCTGCTGCGGCGCGCGCCCATACACCTAATTCACATTGGACTTCGTCATTCTGCCAAAATCCAACTACAACTTTGCGTTCCAGGCGAAGACGACTGCTTATGAAGCCAAATTCACGGTCGCCGTGAGCAGCCTGATTAAGGTTCATGAAATCCATATCAATACTTGACCAGGGAATCTCCTGATTGTATTGGGTATGCAAATGAGCAAATGGCTTGATCAGCTGCTTCAGACCTGCAATCCACATCTTGGCTGGAGAGAATGTGTGCATCCACACTATGAGTCCGATACAATTTGTAGAAGAATTTGCTTCCAGGCACAGTGCCCGAATCGAATCGGATGTGGTTAGGATGGGCTTAAATTCTACTTTCACGGGAATGTACTTAGAGGCTCCAAGTGCTGCAGCGATTTCTTTGGAATGCTCGGTTACCTGCTCTAAAGTTTTGGAACCATACAAATGCTGACTTCCTGTTACGAACCAAATTTCATTTTGATTTAAATTAATCATGATCTATGTCTTTTTTAAATTTTTTGATTATATATGAATTATTTGTTTCAGCTGGAGCGAATTAAGCAGTTAGTGCAACTTAACCCTATTTGCAGCTGATATTTTATATTTATTGCCCATAATATGCGTTTGTTCCGTGCTTTCTTAGGTAGTGCTTATCCAATAATTCCTGCTGCATCGGTTGAATGGTCGGGTTGATCATCATGGTGTGGATATTCATGAAGGCGATTTCCTCCAAAACAACTGCATTGTAAACGGCATCCATAGCGCTTTTTCCCCAAGTAAATGGACCATGACTATGCACTAACACACCAGGAATGGTTTCGGGATTCTTGTTTTTGAAAGTTTCGATGATTACACGCCCAATTTCCCTTTCATATGCGCCTTGAATCTCATCTGTGGTCAACCTTCGTGTGCAGGGAATTTCTCCGTAGAAATAATCACCTTGAGTTGTCCCACTCGCAATAATTCCGCAGCCTGCTTGCGCAAAACTAGTCGCCCAACGGCTATGTGTATGAACAATACCTCCAATATTTGGAAAGGCTTTATACAATTCAAGATGAGTTGGCGTATCCGTAGATGGTTTCAGGATGCCATCTACGACTTTGTCTGTTTCCAAATCCAAAACCACCATATCTTTGGATTTCATTGACTCGTAAGTGACGCCAGATGGTTTAATCACGACCAAACCATTTTCCCGATCAATGCCTGAAACATTTCCCCATGTAAAGGTGATTAATCCGTGTTTTGGCAATAATTGATTGGCTTGAAATACCTGCTCTTTCAATTGTTCAATCATTTATTTTAATCCCTCAATAGCTGACATTTCGATTACCAATCCTGATTTATATCGCTCCATAAATCTAGCAAAGCCTTCCACATCCGGTAGATTTGGGTGTATTGTCGATGTTTCTTTACCTGCAAAGACTTGACTAGAGAGAAAATCTTCTAAGGTTTGATTGGTTTTTTTATTGAGCATATATGCCGCAAGTAATGCAATACCCCACGCACCACCTTCACCTGCAGTATCCATTACTGAAACTGGAACATTTATTGCCGCAGCCATCATTCGTTGACCAACTTCTTGAGTTTTGAAAAAACCGCCATGTCCAAGCAAGTGATCAAGTTTCACATTTTCTTGATCAATCAAAATATCTAAACCAATCTTCAATGCCCCAAGCGATGAATAGAGATGTGTTCGCATGAAGTTCGCCAGATTGAAATGACTCTCTGGTGTTCTTACAAACAATGGTCGTCCTTCTTGAATATGGGTAATATGTTCTCCCGATACATAGTTGTAAGCAAGTAGCCCGCCACCATCGGTATCGGCTACCAATGCTTGTTTATAAAGCAATTCGTACAAATTGACTTTACTTATATCCAAACCGAGAATGGAGGAAAGTTCTTGAAATATTGCGATCCACGCGTTTAAGTCAGAGGTGCAATTGTTGCTGTGGACCATCGCCACTGGTTTGCCTGTGGGCGTAGTGACCATATCAATTTCTGGGTGGAGTTTGGATAACTCCTTTTCAAGTACTACCATGGCAAAGATCGAAGTGCCCGCCGAAACATTTCCAGTTTGGGATGCGATACTATTTGTTGCTACCATACCTGTACCTGCATCTCCCTCAGGCGGACATAATGGAATTCCCGGCAAAAGTGTTTCACTCGGATCAAGTAATTTTGCCCCTTCTTCGGTCAAGATGCCTGCTGTATCACCAGCAGTGAGTACTTTGGGAAGGATCTCTTGCAAAGCCCAAGGGATTTCCTCAGATTTTATTAAATTATTGAACTGCCCAAGCATACGGGTATCAAAGGTATTGGTTGCACTGTCTATGGGCATCATGCCAGAAGCTTCACCCACGCCCAACACTTTCTGACCAGTAATTTTCCAATGGACATAACCTGCGAGTGTGGTTAAGTAGCTAATGTTCTTTACATGCGCTTCTTTATTTAAAATCGCCTGATATAAATGAGCGATGCTCCAGCGCTGCGGGATGTTAAATTGAAAAAGGTGGGTCAATTTTTCTGCGGCTTCTCCAGTGATGACATTGCGCCAGGTTCTGAAAGGTACAAGCAGATCTCCTTTCTCATCAAAAGCCAGATATCCATGCATCATGGCACTGATTCCAATTGCACCAATTGTTTTTAGAGGTAAATCATATTTCTTCAATATTTCTTTTGTGAGGTTGCAGTAACTAATCTGCAATCCTTTCCAAACCTCATCCAGGTTGTATGTCCACACACCGTTTTCAAATTTATTTTCCCAATCGTAGCTACCAGACGCGATGGGAGAATAATCTTCAGCTACAATCACTGCTTTTATTCTGGTTGAACCCAGTTCAATTCCCAGGGCAGTTCTTCCACTCTCAATTGCTTTTTGGATGTCACTTCTATCCATAATGAGGTCCTTTCCTTTGAAAATTGTTTTCAAGACTTGCAAAAATGGGAGTGAGATTTCATTGTTTTCGCTTTCTTGAACCACTACCCTGGAATAAATAATATTAATGTCGATAGAGTTTTAATGATTTTTAGAAATCTAACTAAAGATAAAAACTACCACAATCTTTTGCTCCTTTTCGCTCTCCCCTGTTTCTACAGGGGAGAGCGATTTATAAGGAGATGAGAGAGTGAAAAATTATGTTTTCATTCTGGCTTTGACATCCGACAATGTCCCTTTGAATGGTCCAAAGCTTTCCATTTTAATGGAAACCAAAGCCGCTGCAAAATCTAATGATTCCTGAATTGAATGTTCAGGTCGCCATGCAAGATAGGCTCCAAACGTTGTGTCACCTCGTCCAGTACGCCCGATAACACTACGATTGGTGAAAGAGCTGAAATATGCTTTTCCTTCTACCAACGCCAGCACACCGTAGGCATTTGTGATGACTACTTCTCCAGCACCCCATTCCGCAAATTGACGCGCAGCTTTTTCAAGATCACGCGTACCGGTCAAGATTTCAGCTTCTACCACATCCAGCTTGACATAATCCAGCAGGGAGACGATTTCGGCCTTATCCGCTACATTCCTGAAATGGATCTCGCCAGTTCCAGGGTCCCCCTGGCGTACAAAACCTTGCATATCAGCGGAAAGGCGCAGTCCGCGTGTTTTAAGCAAACGAATAAAAGGTAAGTCAAACTCCTGATCAGAGATTCCCGCAAGGTGGAAGACGCCAGCATGGACCATCGGAATATCTTCGGATTGAAAAACTCCAGCACTGCGCAAACGAATAATTTGGCGCACATCCACATCCGCAGATGGGTGGATCACTTGCATATAGGTGGTTGCTGACGCGGGCACAATTATCACCTCAACGCCCGCTGTGCGCATGGGCTCTACCATAGGTTCATCCGCCAGCGCCATCCGCGTCACCACCGCAACCCGGCGTCCTACCCGTGCTGCTGCTAATGCGCCGCATAAAACTGCGCTGCCAGTTCCCACTGTTACTTCCCCGTCGAAATGATGGACTTCATCAATTGCCATATGGCCGATAAATACAATATCATATGCGTTCATCACAACCTCACCTCAACACTTTGACCTGCTTTCACCTGATATTTATTCTCATGAATATAAAATTCCACAGATTGTTGGCTGTGATTCTCCAACTGGAAGTTTTTCGCTGAAACGGTCACGCGTAAGTCCTGGCCTTTCCAAATGAGCGGGAAAGAAATCCCCTGAATTTGCTCCGGCAGGCAAGGTTTAAATTCTAGTAAATCTTTATTTAATGCGCTTGCTAACCCGGAAAAACCAAATACCACTTGCTGCCACATCCCGCCGATATTGGCATAATGTAAACCATCGTTCGAGCGTGGCAGTTTACCAAAGTCGATGTCAATTGATCGCAGCCACGACTCATAAGCCACATCCGCCCAACCCAGGTCTGCTGCCACCATTTGACGGTGAGTCATTGAGTTGGAAGAATCGTGAATGGTAAAAGGTTCGTAATATTTGAAGGAAGCTGCTTTTTGTTCAGCTGTAAATTGGTAGGGAAAAACTCCCAACAAAGCCAATACATCTGCCTGCTTAATCACTTTCGAACGGTAACGTTTTTCCTGCGAAACATAAGATCCGAACAATCGCGTACGGTCTGTCCAAATTCTGGCAATATCAATTTCAGCATACGCGGTATCAAAATCATCGCATTGCCAGATGATCTGCCGTTCGTTGTCTACTGGAAGACTGATTTGCGCAGCTACTTGTTCAAAATCTGTCAACTCACTATCACGTAAATTGATTTTCGCACACAGGCGGTCATACTGATCAGGGTCATTTAATTTCAATTCAGCAGCCACTTCCACCGCCAATTGTAGATTCAAGCGCGCCACAAAATTGGTATATGCATTATTGTTGGTAATTGGCTTGTACTCATCGGGACCCATCGCACCTAGAATATGTAAACCCGGCCTGCCAGGCAGCCTATCTACCCGTTCCAACCAGTAACGCGCAGTTTCAATGCATATCTCAGCACCTTTTTCGTATAGGAATTTCTTATCGCCCGTCGCGCAGACATAGTGCCAGACGCCTATGACCACATCTGCCGAGATATGCACCTGATGGTCAGCGTACTGCCAGGGCACGCAGGTTTCATTTCCTGAATTATCGGATTGCCAGGGATATTTTGCCCCACCATAACCGTAATCCCGCGCTAACTTTCGAGCAGAATCCAATTTCGCATACCGGAAAGCAGGTGCTGTTCGAGCCAGGTCTGGATGCGTGTAAATAAAAAAGGGTAAAATGAAAATTTCGAAATCCCAAAAGATTGAGCCGTAGTACATTTCGGTTGTACTGCCTTTGGGACATAATAAAGCGCGATCTTCGAGTCCTTTGGCTTTTAACAGGTGAAAAATCGCGGAGCGAATAGCGAGCTGGCTATTGTAGCCGGGCGAATCATTTGCTTCAATTTGAATATCCGACTTGTGCCATAGATCTGCCCAAACAGCCTTATGACTTGCATAAAGAGTTTCAGCATCTACCTGACCACTTTTTTGGATGGTTTCGCGGGCAATTTCTAGCAGCCGATCTGATGGAAAATGAGCGTCGGTGGCCGTGAAAGAAATTTTGCGTACTTCTAATGTTTCTCCACCTCTCAGGCAGAACAAAGCGCTCCCAGTTGCGCGACGTTCTGATAAATTCACCTTCTGTTCTACTGGCAAGCTATACCAGCATTGACAAGCTGTGACGATGCGGTTTGAGAGATTGGTCTCTACATCAGAGTAAAGCAAATCTCCCTCAACACCCACCCCAAAGCGAGAGAATTTATCAAACCCATTGGTACGTACGTTGTTGTCCAGATAACTTTCAACCAGTACTTCGGCAGCCTGTTTGGCAGTAATTTGAACTTCCTGCACGCAAGCAAATCGTTCCTGCGGATTCATGTAGCGCCGCCAGGCAATTACCACCTGGTTGCCAGATTGGGTTTGCCAGGTAACTTTTCGATATAGTGTGCCTGATTGCAAATCCAGCCAACGGCAATAATCACTGACTTTGCTATGCTCTAAATCCAGTATCTCACCATCCACGGAAATGACCAATCCCAGATAGTATGGCAGGTTAACAATCCCTTGCCGCAATGTAGGATGATTGCCTTGAATGACAGGAATGAAGGTACCCCAACGACTCTTGGTTTCGCGTGTTTTTTCGAGCGTTGTATTATCCATACGACGTTCATATTCCACCGACTGGTCATCATCTTGAAAGCCTTCTTCGATACTTGCACGAGTGGTCATAAACCCAGTACCAAGCGAAAAGACAGATTCATAGTGGCGGTTTTTTACAATCTCGAAACAATTTTCGACAATACACCAATCGGGATGGATTTTGGGGAGTTGAAATGTCATTGAATACCTTCCGTTAATATAAGGGATTTCATTGTGTGGTTAAGTTGCAGGCACAAGCCGCAAAGTGATAATTTCAAACGGATGAATCTGTAATTTGATGTATTCCGCGTAATTTTCAACAGGTGTCAGGTTTTGCTCAAGCAGACTCGTCTGCCAGACCTGTGCCAATCGAAAACCAGCTTTAAGAAGAACAGTGCCGCGCTTTTGATGACTTTCAAACAGGCGGACAATCAACCCATTGCCATCCTCAGCAATTTTGATAGTTTCGATGATGACATTGTCGGCATCACTTGAAATCAAACAAAATTGTTTGGGGGTAGGGCATTTCTCTTGGAGAAAAACGATCAATGGATCATTCAGCGCGTAAGCTTGCGCATAGGTTTCTATTTCCCAATTGCCTTTGTGCGGTAAAAGGCTGTAAATAAAATGATGCTCACCCTGGTCTGCCTCTGGATCAGGAGAAGTACTGCCCCGCAACAGGCTGAGACGGAGCACATTCTCATGAACATCATGCCCATATTTGCAGTCATTAAGCAGGCTTACCCCGTACCCGCCTTCGCTTAGATCCACCCATTTTTGAGCACAGACTTCAAACTGCGCTTGCTCCCAACTGGTATTTCGGTGGGTGGGTCGCTGGATGCTGCCCCATTGGATTTCATACGTTGCCGCAGGTGAGAGAATATCCAGCGGAAAAGCCACTTTGAGTAGAACATGCCGTTCATGCCAATCAACGTATGTGTTAAAGTCAATCCGTGAGCTGTTGTATGAAAGTGAGATACGCTGAATAACCTGGCTATGCAGAAATTGGCGTTTAATTTCAACCATAGCGCGCAGAGGACCATTTTCAATTACACGAACCATTGCATTACCTGACAATGCCAAAGGTTTATCTTCATAAAATGAATCGATATCCCATGCATCGGAATCAACCGGACGGTCCTCATATGCCTGCAACTGATTGCCCACCTTATTCTCGGGGAGCACATCACGGCTGCAAGTTTTATCATAAAGGCGGGTAATTTCCCCACTAGAATTGAACTCCACTTGCAAAAAATCATTTTCAAGCGAGTGAGTTGTGGCAGACAAAGTAGTTTCAGGTTGAGATGGCAGGCCATCGGTAATGAGCAATGGGGTGATACTATAAGGTGGCAGCTCGCCAACAGCCAATAATGTGCCTTCCGGCGTAATCTGTACCCCAATTGGTGTACCATCCAGATGTTGAAGTGAGGATCCATCGGTAAGATGGTTTGGCAGGTAAGTCAAGTCATTTCTTTTAAAGCCAATCGGATTCGCGATTACTAAATCACCACCGATTTGGGCGGCAATTGAAGCCAGAGCTTGCTGGCAAATTTGGGTCCCAGATTGTTCTATTGCGCCATAATCTTGTCTGGCATCGGCGTAAACGTCACCGATGCTGCTGCCGGGCAAGATATCATGAAACTGGTTCAAGCAAACCAGTTTCCAGGCTTTACGCAATGCGTCTTTCGGGTATGAATAGGCGGAATCAAGCAGACTGGCTGTACTGGCGAGAAATTCCGCATCATGCAGAAGAAACTCACTTTTGCGATTGGCGCGCTTGATGTCTGAATGAGTTGTATACGTTCCGCGGTGTTTTTCCAGGTAGAGTTCGCCATTCCAACAGGGCAATTTTGCGGACGATTTTTCAAGTCGCTCAAAGAAATCCTTGGCCTTTCCAGCTCGGACTTCTGGTAAAGCCGGGAAATGATCCAACTCACGCTGATTTTCAAGCATTTCACATGTCGGCCCGCCGCCACCATCACCCCAACCATACAGTATGGCAATCTCGCGATAGGTACCTTTTTGAGGATATTTTTTCCATGCATTGAGAACATTTTCAGAAGAAAGGAAAACGTTGCATTCATTGCTGGCAAAATGGGTTAAGACTTTCGTGCCATCGAGACCCTGCCACCAGAAACTATCATAGGGCAGGCGGTTAGTCTGGTTCCAACCCATTTTGATTGTGAGAAAATAACGGATGCCAGCTTGTGCCATTAGTTGTGGCAAAGACGAAGGAAAACCGAAAGTGTCTGGTAACCAAAGCACCGGTGATTCCGCCTCTGAACCGAAATTTTCCTGGAAGTAAGTACGCCCAAGCAAGAACTGGCGCGCCAGGGCTTCTGCACCGCTTAAATTACAATCCGGCTCAACCCACATACCGCCCAATATTTCCCAACGCCCATTAGCCACTTCGCGTTGGATGTCGGTAAAAAGTTGTGGATAATCCTGTTGCACATATTCATAAAGTTGAGGCTGACTTTGGGTATATACCATTTCAGGATATTGGTCCATCAGATGCAACACAGTGTGAAATGTGCGACCAGCTTTGAGACGGGTTTGAGATAAAGTCCAAAGCCATGCCAAATCGATATGACTTTGCGCAATCGCGAAGATATGCGCATCCAGGCTGGTGCCTGCGCCTTGGATTTCGGATTGTAAATCTTCATATATATCAGGAATTGTTTCGTAGAAAGTGGACCCAAATGGCTCGGTCAAATCTAAACGATTGAAAGCTGAATCTAGCGCATTCAATAAATTCCAATATGTTGGGTTATCTGTATCCGTGTTTTTGGCTACATCAAGAGCAACCCGAGCCGTTGCAAGAAAATCGCGGGTAGGCTGATCTATTTGGACGAGTTCACAGGGACGCATAAAAAGACGGGTCCCTGGTTCTGATCCGTCCCAACGTTGCATGCCTGTCCATCCTTGAAGAATTAAGGTGTGAAATTTACCATCCAGATAATGCTTTGGCAGCAGGATTTCTTGATGATGACGGTCGCAGCCAGCCAATGGAATCCGGTCTACAATCACCAGCGCTTCAGGATGGCTGAAATCATTGGCTGTTCCAATTGGCAGAAACAAGGCGACATTGGCGTTGGCATCCCATTCAGTTGGGATACAAAAATTGCTACGCAGGATAAAATTCTGTTGCCAGGTTGCCCAATATGTATTCGGTTGTATGGTCTCTCCCGGAAAATTATCGGGTATCCCTGAAAAGTCAGCTTGAGCGATTTCCAGCGGGATATAGCAAAACGGAGCCAACTCAATGCGCCTGCGGTAGACGAGGGAGCCGATTAATTTAAGACGCTGTTCAATTTTTGGAATAGTGAGCTTGTTGTTCATATTCGTTATGGTCGAAAGCAAGCATATTTCTGCTTTGGTTGGCTGCAAGAATACGAAGAACCATTTAGGTAAAAAGAATTAGCCCTTAAGACCAGTGGTTGAGAAACCCTGGATGATGTACCGCTGGAGGAAAACATACAACAATAATGGTGGGATTGCAGCAATGAGGTAGGTGGCCATGGCAATATCTACTGTGGTCCAACTGCGTTGTCCCACTTGCGCCGCCGCCACAAGGCTGACCGTGAACATATCGGGTTTTGTCAGCACCACCAATGGCCAAATATAATTTGCCCAGGCATTTACAAAAGCCCACACTGTAACAGTTAGAATAGCATTGCCGGAAAGGGGCATGATGATCAGTCGATATGTTCCAAAATGAGAGGCGCCATCAATCTCACTGGCATCAATTAATTCGCGGGGAAGGCTTTCCATAAACTGGCGAAAGATGAATAAGGCTAATGCGGAAGCCATTCCCGGTACTGCCAACCCTTGAAAGGTATTTAGCCATTTAAGTTGAATGGTCACTTGAAAAAGCGGAATGAGGGTTACCACTGTTGGCATCATCAGTGAGGATAGCGCAAGAATAAAGAGAAAGTTCTTTCCAGGAAAATCGAATAATGCAAATTCATAGGCCGCAAGAGATGTCACTAATATCATGCCAATAACCTGTAAACCGGCATACAACAGGGTTACACCACTGGCCTTGAGAATATTTAAATTTGTCTGTGTAAATAATGCGTGGATTTTTTCAATCCCTGCAGTAATTGAGCTAGGAAAAAACTGCTGGGTCACAGGTACGCCGGGAGGTGAAAAAACTACACTAAAGGTGTACCAGAGCGGGAATACCGCAACTACAACCCAAATCAATGCTAACAGCCAACGGGTAATTCTCTGAGAGTATCGCAATATTTTCATGTTTACCACCCTTTCTCTAATTATTAAGGCGGTATTTGCGCCAAGTAAATTGAACAATCGTAATGACCAATGTAATCGCTAGCAATATCACCGCAAACGCTGAAGCACCACCAAAATCTTGCCGTCCCCAGGCAGCCATATAAATTTCCATGACAGGGAATAACATCCCATTGCGTGTGCCACCATAATTGACAAAGGTAGATAGGCTTAACAGCCAGGGGATATCAAAGGCTTGCAGTGCTCCAATAAATCCATTCACAACTACTAGAAATAGAACTGGCTCGAGTTGCGGAATGGTTATGTGAACGATCTCCTGCCAGCGATTTGCGCCATCAACTCGGGCAGCCTCGAAATATTCTCTGGGGATTGCCTTCAACCCGCCAAAAAGCAATAAAAAGTTAAATCCAATCGCTCGCCACATATCCACCAGTGCCACTGCCGGTACCATGTAAGTCGGATTACTTAACCAATTAATGTCTGTTATTCCCAAAGCAGTCAATGTGATGGGGATCAAGCCGACTTTTGGGGAAAGCAGGTATCGAAAAATCGCCGCCGATAAAAACATCGGAATGATGACAGGAAGGAAGTACATGCCCCTAAAAAATTTTTCCCAATGGGGTGTAAAGGTGTCTACAAGTAAAGCTAAGGCCAGCGCAATTGTGATTCCCACTGGCACAACAATTAATACAAACCGACCCAGGTTAAGCATGCTTACAGAAAAACGAGGTTGACTGACTATTCGAGCATAGTTCTGGACATCAACAAAAACCGGTGTGTGAATACCGTCCCATTTCATCAGGCTGATTACGAAGCTATAAACCAGCGGATATAGGTAAAATATGGCAAACAAGATAAAGAAAGGTAAAAGAAGTACATAATGTTTTAAGTAACGGCGGAAAAACTTGCTAATTGTTGTCATAGCTACCTGCCGGATAGAATTGGGATGAGCCTGATTAATAAAACTTTTGATTGATTGCGCCCCGTGCCCCTGTGGCACGGGGCGCTGATTTTTACCTTACAGAAGAGAAGAAAGGTAAATTAAGTTATTGTCCATTTGCTAAAATTGAATTAAGTGCTTCAATTGCGGCGTTGGCGGCAACGGCGGGATCTTCACCACCCCATACGGCAGCAGCTGCATCCTTGAAGGGGGTACGCGCATCAAGCGGCCAGAAGGTAAAGTAGGCAGCATCGGCAAAGCCATAGTTGGTCGCTTTTGCAGTCAACACGTTGAGATCATTCTTTTGTACTTCGGGGTCAGCCATGGCAACGTCGTTGAGTACGGTGCGGCCAAGAATAGCAGCAAAGCGGGTTGTCTGGGCGGAATCGGCCAGGAAAGCAGCCCACTTGAATGCAGCTTCAGAGCGCGGCCCGGAAGTCACTCCGATCCACTCACCACCATTTGTGCCACCAAACTGAGTATCAGTAGCGCCAGGAACGAGGCAGTAGTCATAATCAAATTCGGGGTTCGCATTTTTTGCCTCTACAAGACCCGGATTTGCCCATGGTCCCATGATGTAGAAAGCTACTTCATTCGTTGTGAATAAATCCACGTTTGCTTGGTCACCATTTCCGATTTCAGAAGAGTAAGGCTGCACTTTTTGGAAGAAGGTCATCGCCTGGGTTAGTGCGTCAGCTGATACTGTTGTCTTACCATCCTCAACGCCATTTTTTCCACCAGCAGCACCGACGAATCCCATTACAAACCAACCATCTACTGTCAGATCTCCAATAGGAGTCAGTCCAGCAGCCTGAACCTTCGACATCTGATCAAGCCAGTCGTTCCAGTCTTTTGGACAGACAGCCGTATCTACACCTGCTTTTTCAAGTACTGTCTTATTGCGGTATAGAACCTGAGCATATGCGGTGAAGGGGAGACCCCAGACATGCCCATCAGGTGAGAGAGCTTCCATCCAGCCCGCATTGAACTGGCTCTTATAATCCTCCGGCATGGCATTGAAATACGGTGCGACGTCTTCAACAATGCCGGTCTTGAGGAAAGTATCACCTTGATTGAAAGCCACTGTAAAGGCATCGGGATATACGCCTGAACCAGCCCCGGCAATGATAGATTGCTCAAGATCAGCCTTGGGAACGAAGTAGACTTTGATGCCCGGATTAGCGGCTTCGAATTCAGCAACAAAGGTCTTGAACAAATCTCCAGCATCACCTGTGCCCCAATCTGGGAAAGTCCAGAACTCAACAGTTACAGGTTCAGTTTCCGCGGGAGCGCTTTCTGCTGCGGCTTCAGTTGGGGCGGCAGGAGCTTCGGTAGCCGGTGTTTCAGGGTTACTCGCGGTCGTTGCACAGGCTGAAAGCATCATAGACAGAGCTAATAAAATTAATGTCACGGTGTAGAACAATTTGCGATTCATTTGACTTCTCCTTTATTATTGACTGTTTGAATGTGCCAATTGCAATTAACCAGAATATATTATTTGTAGAAGTGCCACCTCCTTATAGTTGGGAACACTAATCCACCGGGCTGGGTAAGTCCGTTTTCGTAAGTATTTTTTTGCGCTAACTTGCGCAGGTGATTAGACCGGAGCTAGGCCGGAGCTCTGACGAATAGTTAGTTTTGCTTTCAATAGTTTTTGGGTAGGTAAATCATTTTTCTGGCGGAGCGCCTTGATCAGAATTTCAACACCAGTTTTCCCCATCTCCTCAGTAGGGAAATCCATGGTGGTCAGAGTGGGCATCAGCCGTTCTGCGCGAAGGGGAGATGCCAGGGATACGATCGAGAAATCAGTTGGGATCGTTTTCCCTGCGTCTCGAATAGCCTGGTAAATACCGGGCAGACCGGCTTCGTTCGGAGTCACTAATGCAGTTAAGTCTGGATGATCCGCTAATAATATCTGCAGAAGTTCATATGCATCTTTTGTTGTTGTTTCACATCCAGCGGAAATTGAAAGCAGGTTATGCTTTTGTATCGCGTTTTGGTATCCTTCTCTGCAAAAAACGGCCGGTCCGTAACCAACCTTAGCCATTCCTTGTGGATAGTCGATGTAAGCAATTTTGGAATGACCCATTGCTACTAGATAATCAAAGGCTTCTTCAACTGCTCTAGCATGATCAAGGTCAACGAAACTTATGCCAGTATTATCTTCTGTGCGCCCAATCATGCTAAATGGGAAACCTGATTCGCGTAACCGCACCATCCAGGCATCCTTGATGCGTACTTCCATGAAAATTACGCCATCCACTAACCCTTGCTGGGTTAAGTTAATGAGTGCATCCACATCTTTTGGCGAGCGCCATAACAAAAGGGCGTAACCCTCTTTCTCGGCTGCGTCTATAGCGGCCGACACGAATTCAAACTGCATTTCTGAGAGTCCGGTGTGAAATTTTGGAAAAAATAAACCCAAAATCTTGCTCTCTTTATTCGCCAGACGGCGGGCTAATTCGTTTGGACGATACCCTAATTCATCAATTGCCTGCTGGATGCGGGCACGGGTTTCTTCGGAAATTGGCCGCTTCCCACTCAAGGCGTGAGAGACTGTGCTAAGTGTTACTCCAGCTTTATTTGCGACATCTTTCATGGTTGGCATAATGAAGTTCCTTAATCTATCAAAGCGCTTTGTCAAAGCGCTTTGATAATAGCATTAATTGCTATCGCTTGTCAATAGGCTTTGGAAAATGTGTCAGCTAAACTTTTGAATTGAGATGATTAATAATTGGGGACTAAAAAGTGATTTTGAGATTGAACGGGATAACCTTCGATAAGATTATTGAAATGCGAAATCCATGAAAGCCTGGCTTTCTTGCTCACTCTATTAGGCTGGCGTTCCCATTCTGAGGATGTGACCGTAATAAACTACTTCCTTTCTGGGAATAGGTGATGTGGTATAGTCCAGGTGGTGATGGGTGGTAAACCCCAGGTGATTAATGCGTAGTCAATTGAGGGTAAACATCAATTTTGTGATCCTACAAAGTTGAATAGAAAAATTTCCTGATCAGGGAATATTTTTACCTGATCAGGAGTAAAGTAATTGAAATTCATCTATGGAATTTAGGAATTGCAACTGCAGCAAAATTTTTAAATGAAGGGAGTCGGAATATCACCCGATAGGTGATTGTAAGTGTGCCAGGGGAAGTTATTGTAGCATCCGGCGATATCGAATTTGCTGCGGGCTGCCTGGAATAAATCGGGCAGGTCGTTGTAGCAGATTTCAGCGGCGAAGCGGGCAATTTTTGTGTAATGATCCATCCGGTTTTTAATTGGTTTAACTTGTTTGTGAATTAGGGAATGCAAAATCATCCCCGGCTTAAACCATAATCTTGTAAGAAAGTTCCATAGTTTTCCGCGCTTCCAGAATTTCCTCGGCTGACATTCCAGCAGCTTTCATGCCAAACAACACACCTCCAATAACTGGCGGAGCCGACAGACAAACAAACTTTGCGCTCGGCGCGACAGCATGAACGATCCTTTCCATCTCCAGTTGTATGATTGGGCTGCCACGATAAAAACTGCCTGCTAGAACAACTTCAAATTCAAGTTCGAACAGTTCAAGCTGGCGAATGATGCCAACCGCAAGGTCGCCTAGCTCTCGCCCAGCCCAGTGAATGAGTTCCTGTGCTACTTGATCTCCTTCTTGAGCCACCTTAAAAACGAGTGGGGCATCAGAAGGACCAACCTGATACTTGTTAAGTGAAATACCCTCGATTAAGTCAGCTTGACTGGCCGCGCCGGTAAGTTCCATAAATGCCTGGGTTAGGCGGGTTGGTTGGGAACGCTTCGACCAGGCTTTATTTACTTGCTGCAATGCTCTTTCAACCAGTTCATGGCTGCCAGCATATTCACCTAAAAATGAATAGCCAGACATACGTCCATAACGACCATCCGGGCCTATGCCCCAAGCATTACAACTGGTTCCAGCAACAACTGCTACTCCCCAGTCACGTGTAGCTCCAGCCATCAAGCCAATTAGTGAGTCGTTAACCAGTTCAATTGGGCAATGGAGTTTGAGCTTATTTATCGAGTTAAGCATGGCTTTTTCTTGGGAAGGCCAATCATATCCAGCCACCCCAAATCCAGCACCTGCAATCTGATTTCGTTCAATGCCAGATGATGATAAAGCCTGGGACAAAATTTCTTCAAGAATAACAGCAAAGCCATCTTGGCCAACCCAATCGGGATTGCCCGATCCTGATTGAGCAAAACCAACTGCCCGGCCTTTTTCGTCCGTAATTAAAGCATGACTCTTGGTGGCACCTGCATCGACACCCAGGAAGTAGTTTGGCATGGGCTTGTCCTTAAAATTGTGGCAGGTAAGCCTGGTTCGTGGAGAGCATGTCGTCAAGAACGGCTTGCACTTTATCAGCATCCGGTCCCAGTGGATGAACCAGAAGAGCCTGGTAAGCCGCCTGGCGGTCACCATTGACTGCGGCTTCGACAGTCAGCAATTCATAGGCTTTAACCGCCGATAGTAATCCAAAACAGACAGGCGGCAGTGGTTCAGCAGGCAGGGGATGAATGCCCTCAGCGTCCACCTTGCAGGGCATTTCCAGCACCCAATCTGCGGGCCAATCGGCGACAACTCCGGCATGGCAGGTGTTGACAATGTGAACCTCGCCTAGATTATTGTAGTGCGCGTTGAGTAACTGAGTGGCAACAGTGGAATAATGGGCGCCTCCGCGTTTCATCAACCCTTCAGGGGGCATAACGCGCTTCGGATCGGCGTATTGTGCCAATAACTCTTTTTCAACTTCCATAACCTGTTCGGCTCGTGAAGGCGGCCAGGCTTTTTGTAAATCCAACTTGCGTTGGGTATAGTAGTAATATTCAAAATAGCCGTTGGGAATCATATTCAGAGCGCGCAGGGTATTTGTATCCCATCGCTTGTCAGGTGCGTGTTGCAAGTAAATTTCCATGACCTGCGGCCACCAATCCTCACCCTGATATTCCAATCCCCGAAACCATGAGAGATGATTGAGACCAAGTACATTCAGCTTGGCTTGGGACGCATCCAGAGCATATCCCCCAAAATTATTCAGGTTTTGAATGATTTCCATCTTTCCCCAAAATGGACCATTACACACGCCGGCCGTTGGAATGTCAGGAGCATACTTGCTTAAGGCTTGAGTCACCAACCCAGATGGGTTGGTGAAGTTGACCAACAACGCACCAGGCGCTACCTCACGCATGATGGCCGAAATTTTTAACAATTCTGGGATTGTACGCAATGCCTTTGCCATACCACCCACCCCGGTGGTTTCCTGGCCAATCAAGCCGTGGCGCGCTCCCAAGAGTTCATCGTTTCGGCGTGCTTCCATTTGTCCAACCCGAAATTGGGTAGTGACATATTGCGCGCCAGTAATCGCTTCGCGCAGGTTGGACGTTAATTTAATATCAAAATTAGCGTTCTGGGCACGTACCATGCGTTGAGCAAAGCCGCCAACGATAGATAACCGTGCTTCGTCAATGTCCATCAGCCAAAGTTCTGTGAGCGGGAATTGCGTCTGCCGCTCCAGGAACCCCATGATCAATTCGGGTGTGTAGGACGACCCGCCACCAATAACGGCAACTTTCATTTCGCATCCTCCCGCAACTGAGCCATCACCTGATTAATAGAAAAAGACGCGCCAGCCAGGTATTTATCGGCTGCGCCATAGTAGACATAGACAGTATCGTCATCTATCTGGACAAAACCGGTACTGAAAACGACATTACTGAAATAACCATGCAATTCATAATCGGTTTCAGGTTTCAGAAGAGGCTGTGATGAACGCGCAAGTACTATTGAAGGGTCGTTCAAATCCAGAAGAATGGCACCAAGATAGTAATTTGTTCCATCTGAGCCGTGATAGATTTGCAACCAGCCCTCGTCAGTCTTAATCGGTTCTGCACCGCAACCAATCCGAGAAGAATCCCACATACCAGGTCGTCGGGTAGCAACAAGTTTATGATCACCCCAATGAACCATATCAGGGCTGTATGCTAACCATAAGTCATGTCCTCCAAAGTAAATTCCTGCAGGGCGATGCAGGCAAGCATAGCGCCCACCAATTTTTTCAGGGAACAGAGCTACATCTTTATTGTCTGGTGGAAAGATAATCCCCAGATTTTTAAAATTTACCCAATCGGCTGTTGTAACCAAACGCATCGTAATGCCCCAAAGACTGTTGGCGGTGAAAATGATTTTATATTCACCTTCCATAAACAAAACGCGCGGATCGTTAACACCTAAGTTTGCAAGTTCGTCATCGCCTTCCAGAATAGGGTGGTCATCTACTTTGAAGTGAATACCGTCATGGCTCCATGCCAACCGCAAATGATTCATAACAGCATCGTAAACCACATCAGCTTTGACAAAACGTGGATCAGAAATATCTACTTCATCTCGTTTCCAGGTTTTGACAACCAGTTTTTTGGTCCCGGTTGAAAAATCCCATAATGGAGCACCAACTCGATCAGGGTCATCCAGAACAGGGCACTCGATAACGCGTAGTAGCAATCCAATTTTGTCCTCATATCGAAATGCGCCAGCGTTATACGTTCCAAGTACTTTCCAGCCAGGAACACTTGGCTTTAAGTCTTGGGGAGATATTAAAGGGTTCTGTAAAAAACGTTTCATGTTTTGTACCTTTTTAACTTTTCACCGCACCGCCCATCATGCCGGTGACGATTTTTTCTTGGAAGAATATAAAGAGTAAATAGATGGGGATCATGCTTATAACAATCCCTGCAGAAACCAGGCCGTAATCAACAAGACGCTCGCTACGAAGCATCGGTATAACCATTTGAACGGTCCGCATATCACCTTCAAGTAAAAGCAAGGCGAAGAGGTATTCATTCCAACAGGCAATGAAGTTCATGACAACCACTGTCACAACTGCAGAAGATGAAAGTGGAAAGAATATATGCCATATAATCTGGTAACGATTGGCACCATCGATCATGGCTGCGTCTTCCAAATCAGATGGGATTTGGCGCATGTGTGTAGCTAAGAAAACCACGGTTAACGGTAAATGGGAAGCTGCATAGAAGATAACCAAAAAAACAGGGTTGTACAGTAAGCCGGTTTGAGCTGCCAGTAAAAACACTGGCACAATCACTGCAAAAACTGGAATAAGAAAACCAGCACCGAAAAAGGCTTCTATTAAGGTGGAAATTCTTAATCGCATTCGGGCGATTGCATATGCAGCAAAGAAACCCGTCGAAATGTTCAAAGCCAGTGTGGCAGATGTAATCAGCGCAGAAATACCCATAGCCCGCAAGATATTGACACGTTCCTGTGCTAAAAGATAATTACCAAACTGTGCAAGGGATGTGGGCAGCGCTAGTGGAGAGCCAAATATTTCCAAATTGCCCTTGAAAGATGAAATGATAACGAAGTAAATTGGGACGAAAATTGTCATTGCATACAACAATGCCAAAAAGTATGAAAGGCCTATTGATAGTCTTCCTTTTAATTTCGGGAAATTATGAGAAATCATAGGTAACCTTTTTTAAAAATTTTGTGCGGTCACGCGGCGGATTAGAAACATACCCATCAGTCCCGTGAAAAATACAAACACACCAATTGCCTGGCTATAGCCCAGCAAACGCACTTGAAAAGCTTGTTGATAAAGGTAATAGCCCAGAGTCAGTGAACTGGTTCCAGGACCTCCTCCGGTCAGCAGAAGGACAATTTGCGCAGATCCCAATAATAGATACATGAAGTGAAGCATGGCTGAAACTCCAACAAAATCGATAATGATTGGAAAAACGATTTTCCACATTATGCCCCACTCAGAAGCCCCATCCATTTTGGCTGCTTCAAACAATTCATTAGGAATACTCGATATAGCTACGAAGAATAAGACCGCGTAGAAACCAATCCCTGCCCAAAGGTCTGTGGCAATTATGGCGCCAAGCGATGTTTGAGGATCGGCCAGCCAAACTCTAGTAAGGTGATCTAAATTCAAAGCTCTTAGGGTGAAGTTGATAATACCCTCGGGCAGGTAAAGCCCCAGGAACAACATTGCAAGGGCCGGTCCTGATAGCATGGAGGGAGTGAAAAAAATTGTTCTCAACACACGATAACCTGGAAATCGTTTGTTGAGGAAATATCCCAACATAAAAGCTGGAAAAATTGTGAAAGGCAGGGCAATGCCAATATGGATGGCGGTATTACGCAATGCATCGTAGAATTTTTCTTGTTCAAACAGTCGAAAATAATTTTGTAGACCAACAAAAGTGCTTGGCTTGGCAAGCCCTCGCCAGTCAAGTGTGCTAACCAAAAACATGTTCACCAATGGCCAAACCATGATGACGCTAAATAGTAATATTGCTGGCGCAACCAATATCCAGAACGAGATGAGGTTTCGATTTGCAATCGAAGAACGACTGTGCTTGAGAAGCATAAGAGATACCTTTACATCATCAAAAGAATGAAAATGAAAATATTTTCAATTAACTGACCAGGATAGGCATTGAAATTATCCTGGTCAGTTCGGGAATGAAATTTACTTGTTCTCTTCGTAAACTTGATCCATTGCATCCAAAATTTCTTGGGCACTTAAGCCGTTCGGGATGAATGCATCATTCGCAACCTTATCCAGTAGTTCGATCGCTGAGCCAGGTATGATCGTCTCAGCCAACGTCACGAAGGTGGTTGTCGCGGGCAGGTCGAGTGATTTGACAAACAACGGATTCAAGACAGATTCATCCACATCCACTGAGTTATAGGGGGGAATCATTCCGCCTTGTTCGACAAACTTGGCAATGTTTTCCGGTTTCATGAGGAAGCGAACAAAGCGTTCCACGGCATCAATTTTCTGAACACCGTTGCGGGTAATATGAACGCCTTTAGCGGTGAAGCCAGCCCAGGCGGTTGGCTTGTCATATGCACCCAGGTCAGTCAATGGCAAACCACCGAGCATTACAGATTCTTGTAACTCCGCCGGCAACTCGGCATAGCTCCAGGATCCGCCATGAACCATGGCAGCTTTACTCGAGAAGAACAATTCGTTCATGCTGCTGAATTCCAGACCTTCAGCATTGTCGGCAAAAACACCACCATCCCGCCAGGCAACAAACGCTTCCATTGTTTTAAGAGCGTTAGCACTATTAGCAAATCCACCGTTTGCCAGCAACTCTTGTGCTTCAGCATCAGGGATTCCGCTGACCAAAAACATTTGCATCATGCGTGCGCCAGTCCAGTCAGAACCACCAATTGCAAATGGCTGGTATCCGGCGGCACGGATAGCGGTAGCAGCATTGAGCATTTCTTCAGAAGTAGTCGGAATAGCAACACCAGCTTCGTCGAAGATGGCTTTGTTGTACCAAATTGGCCAATTGAAGCCCTCGACTGGGAAGGCAGCGATTTGTCCATCACTGCGGGTATATTGCGCAAGCGCTGCATCAAGATAGTATTCATTTAGACCCCATGCTTCGATGTAGGATGTTACCGGTACGGTTACCCCATCATCCACCCAGGCCAAAGTAGGTCCAAAATAATTTTGGAAAACCAGATCAGGCTCTTTTCCCCCAACAAAAGCCACTTCGACTTTATTGACGATTTCTGTCTCGGGTATGATTTCCTGTTTGATAATGATGTCAGGGTTTTCCTGCATAAAGGCTTCCACAATTCCTTGAAGGATCGGACCTTTTGCATCATCCTCTCCCCAGTTGTGTAAAATGGAAAGCTCGACAGCTTGACCTGCTGCCGGTTCTTGGGCAGGTTGTTCTGTTGCAGGCTGCTCAGCAGCGGATTCTTCTGTCGCGGGTTGTTCAGCGCTGGAAGCCTGGGTGCTAGCGGGTTGAGGAGAGCTACAAGCGCTGAGCACTAAGATAAACACAACAAATAGCATGGTTACAGTTTGAAGCTTTTTTGTCAACATGTTATACTCCTCTAGGGTAAATGTTTTTGCCTAGCATGAAACATCAAATGCCGAACTGTAAGCCGCAGGTGAGCATATGTGTTTCATGCTTCTTTTAAAAGACATGCAAGTTCAGGTGAAATCCGGATTATTTTCTTATAAACCCGCCTCCTTTTTCAAAAGAACGATCAACAACCACATGAATGACGGAAAATGACCTCGGTAGGAAAAACTCTAGAGGATGCAGTTCCCTTTTCGATAAGTTCTAGTAATGTACGGACAGCCTCGCGACCAATTTCATCGAAAGGAACCCGTACAGTTGTTAATCTCGGATCAATATCTGGGGAGAAGTAATTATCATCGAAACCAACCACAGCAATGTCTTGGGGAATATGGAACCCCAACTCCTGCAGCTTCCGAATTGCTCCTATTGCTGCGATATCATCCCCTGCAAACACTGCATCGAATCTTACACCTTGACTGTGCAGTTGACCGATGGTCTGCCCTGCTATCTCCTTGGAAAAACCACCAAAAGCAATCAGAGTCGGATCAACAGCAATATTATTTTCCTTCAAAGCTTGAAAATACCCGGCTTCACGTTCTAATGAGTCTTGCTGATATTCTGGCCCTCGGAGAAGCAAAATTCGTCTGCGCCCATGCACCTGGATAAGGTGTTCAATTACTGAACGTGTTGCATTTCGGTTTTCCGCATTGATGGTTGGTATCTGTGTGTCTTTGGGTGAATTGCGATGTATCAGAACTACTGGAAAATCTTGCTGATAGAAGCGAACAAGTTGGGCATCACTAAAGCAATCCGCATAAGCCAGAATTCCATCAGTATTGTGCGGTCCCAAAGTAAGTGAACCAGCATTGTCAAATAAATGTCCAACTGCGGAAACCAATAAATTGTATCCACTAGCACGCGAACACTCGTCGATTCCAGCTAACAAAGGGGGGGTGAAGAGTGTGTGTAAATCGTTCAATACCAGCCCCAGGTTATTGGTGCGTTGATTAACCAATCCACGCGCTGATGCCTGAGGAACGTAATTTAATTTATCAATTGCATCTTGAACCCGCTTAACTGTCTCGGGAGAAATATAATCACGCGCATTCAGCACCCGGCTAACGGTTGATTTTGATACTCCTGCCAAGCGCGCTACATCAAAAATGGTTGCTTTACTCTGATTTTTTGACATTATTCAATCCATTTTCTGATAAACCTATTATGGGAACGTTCCCAGGAACGTTCCCATAATACAATTTTTTTATAGACTTGTCAATACCTTTTCACCGTTCGAAGACAGTCGTAAATATCCATAGAATCGAATAAGATTAGGAAAAGCGGTTGATGTACTATAACTTCAGCAAAATCTTGAACTTTAACAAAAGTGGTGAGTCAGAAGTATCCATAAGTGTCTACCATACAAAAGAAGGAGAACCACATAGCTCACCGAAATGATCGTACCTTTTCCCAAGAATCTCCGGCGAAAGGATTAGATGATATTCCTTAACTGCTCAAAGTATTGATTCGTGGTGGAAACAAAAGGTTGGATACGAAGTAATTCCTGAATTGGTATATATATTTTGGTAAAGATCAAGCAAAATCTACAAATTACTGAGAATCCCCACCGGAATTCTAAAGAAAAGGACTAAAATTGCTGAAAAGTGGTAAAAAAAAGCAAGACAGATTTAATGTGGATTGGGAACCACACCAGAATGATAAAGTGATCAATTAATCTTGGGTCATTGCCAGCCAGCCGTCCTGGTAGTAAAGCCCAATTCCTAAACTCAGACGCCCCTTAAATCTCTGAAATTTAAAATGGGGGCTGTCTGAAATATTTCAAGACAGCCCCCGGTTGTTGTTTTGATCAGCGTTTCTTGTTAATTATGAACAACAATGCTTCCACCTCCTAAAGCTTGCTGTGAGCCATTATCGTAGACAACTTCCTCTCCATTTGAAATCTTAATACGGAAAGTGTCTGGACTGTCATCATCTGCAAAAATCATGAATTGGTACGATCCCTGTCCGTTAATTGTTCCCTCGCCTTTGAGTTGGACCTTTTTTCCAGCAACAACCAACCACTCATAACTTGTGCTTTTGAAATTAAGGTCACCGGCTTTGAACTGGAACTCGGTATTACCTGAAGGAACATTAGCACCTTTTTGGTATTTCGCGACGAATCCAAATGTTGCTTTTCCACTCAAACTGGGATCTGCTTTATAGGCTCCAGCTGGGGAGTCTATCCAACCGCCACCTGTGACAAAACCGGCAGATGGATCGTAGATGGCTGCTAAGGTACAAATTTCAGGAGAATCAACATACCCATCATTTACAACAAGACAAACGTTGTAAACTCCCGTCGTAGAAAATTCGTGAGATGGTTCGGATGTTGAACCGGTTGAATCGTCGCCAAAATTCCATGTGTACGTCAGTGGATCACCGTCAGGATCTGAGGAATTCGTGCCATCAAATGTAATTGCAGTGTTTACTGCACCAAGATAAGGTCCACCTGGGTTAGCAATAGGGGCGGCATTTTCGAATTGATACAAAGAAACACACAATCCCCCAACATTGTTTTGAGCATAAACTTCATCTATTTGAAACTCGAACGAGACAGGGTTGCCGTCACCGGATTTAATGGTTGTGTAACGGTGAGAATCTGTATATGCTCCCCAATCAACAGAATTACTATCAACTTTGAGTTCAAGCAGAATTGGGCCATAACTTTCATAGTTTCGAAGCTGGTCAGTCCAACCCAGATTGTTATTGCGCTGATAAACATCCTGTGTATATTTCGCATCAGCGCGGATGTCGTATGTGCCCACGCCCCCTGCATAGTATACGCCACTCGCTTCAATTAAGTACTTTGCGGCCGGTTCCAACGAGGTCGATGTTACGACCGGAGTAGATGCTCCTGAACCAACCGATGAAACAAATTTTGTTTCCAGATAGGAATATCTATCATAGTTTGAGTGAGTACATTGGCTTACATTGGTTGTGAGGAGTGGATCGCCAATTTTCAGCGCAGCGGTATCAGTGACATTATGAAGTCCATCATTGACTGTGAGGGTTAGTGTGTAATTCCCGACCATTTGGCAAGTTAGCGTTGTATCCAGGGCATGAATATTTCCGAAAGCGCAATGGGGACTGTTAACTGTCCACGTTGTAGCCAATGCATCTCCATTTATATCGGTTGCGATACCTGAAATATACAAAGACTCGCCAACATTTCCGGCGTATGGTCCTTGCGCATCGGCAACAGGAGGCAAATTCTTGACTACCCAGATGCCATCAATTCCTTCATTTTGGCTTGCCCCTCCGGTAGTGTTGATCACAACCTTGGTAATGCCATTTGACGACTTAAATCCGACAAATTCGTTGGCGTTTGGGTTTGTGCCGAGTTCGGCATCAGAAAATACCTGTGAAGTATTATCTGAAAAGTAAAGAGTTATTGATTCGTTTGCTGCATAGTTGGTAATTAGACTAAAACCAACAGAAATCACAGGGTCAACAAAACTGATCGTGATTTCATAATCATCTTCACCGTTTACGCCAATTGTAGGAGATGTAGGCGTTGGATTAATATTTCCCAGGCCAGCATTCCAATCAGAGGTTAGAATGCATATGTAGGAAGTATTCAAGTAACCCTTAACCAGAATTTCTCCACCTGCTAATGAGATCCCTGTACTTCCTGGATTACAGCTGTATCCAGTTAATGATGAACTGAAAGGACGCAAGTCTTCACTGGTCTTATCGGGAATCGAAATTGTCTCTATTCCTGGAAGAGAAATGAATCCGGTCATATCCTGAACGATCTCAACTGTTGCCGCGGATGCGTTTCCCGCTGGTACGAATGCAAACAACAGAGCCAAAATGACTATCAGGCTCAAATATTTATGCGTTTTCATGTTTTTCCCCTTTTTCCATTTGAATTTGACTTGGTAAATGAATTTTCAGATAGCAACTACAATCCATTGATTAATCTCATTGGCCTCCTTGTGTACCCCAACACAAAAAAAACCGGCCACATTTGTGGACGGTTTCGCTATTAGCTCCCCAATAGAGTTCCCCCAATGATGATGAAATGTCTTGGAAGGGTAGAGCGACCATATTCCCCTAATGGTTCATCGCTTCCTATCTATTAGAATATCCTGTTTTGAGAATTAGTCAAGTAAAAAATGAAAATAATATTAAAAAAATCCATAGAATTGGTTTATAAAAGAGAATACGATTATCAATATCGAACTTGGCATAAAAAAAAGCCTTGGAAAAAAAAACAATCAACAGACACTTGATCTGGATTGGCTCTTTGGTTACAGCTGGAAAAAGGCCTTTTTATGTTAAATCACTTAACTAAAGCGAGTAATTGCCTTGCGCCTACGCTTCAAAATGGCTTACCAACCATGCTCTGAATTCATCAGCCAGTGTTTCTGGGATGGGCATGTCCTTTGAAGTGATTTCAATATCATATTCAAAGTCACCTTCTTCAAATTCACAGTCTTGCCGCATTTCCTCTATCATTTCCCAGAAGGTCTCTCGCGTTTCTGCTGAAAATTCCTCTTGACCTTTCAGCATGTCTTTGATGGTACCCCACCAGGGGACTTGCACCAGGCCTGCCATGAGCTCGTTGATTTGTGCTCGCGCCTCGTCCAGGCTGATTTGATCTTGCAGGTAAGCATCGATGATGCGGCCATTCTCCACTAGCAGATCCTCGTCGTATTCTCCGGTATAGGAGGGGAACATCCAGCAGACATAGCGCGCCATTTGCAGAAATTCCTCGCGGTCGTCGAACCACAAGAACGATCCCGCGCCGCTGCCGCACACGCCGTTGACGTCTAAATAGAAATACATTCCCAACGTATCCAGTTCGGGTTCCATGCTGGATGCTTTTTGCATCATTTCAATAATTTGCTCAGCGAGATCGGTCATTTCATTTTCTCCATTGTGGGTGGTCGTAATGATTAATCAGGTGTTGCTTGAGGTCTCAAGTATGATTATATTGGGGAGGCTGGTGCGTATTTGTGGGCTTGTTTTATGTTGATTGCCATAGATGAGAATTTTGGCAACAAAAAAGCCCGGAAATTTCCTCCGGGCATTTTGCATAGGAATTCGATTAGAATGCAATGTCTATTCTTTAATATCCCCGATTTCAATCGAATAGCCAAAAACGGCCTCATCCATGAAGCGGGTGCCGAGCATGACCATATCCATGGGTTCCAAATCCTGGCCAGGATCGAACACGATGGTGAAGATTTCATCGAGCTGACTATAGGTGCAATCTTCGACAAAAGGGTGCTGAGTGGCCAGGTCGATGAAAGCCTGGATTTCGCGCTCTTTCAATTTGACCGGCGCTTCCATTCTGAGGATGTTGCCGTCATATTCACCCTGGTATTTAACTTCTTTGTCTTTCATTATTTTCCTCCCTGGATTTATGTGATGTGGTAACGGTCAGGCGCTGATGGTTGGTAAATTCCTGGCGATCATGGGTGATAAGTACCGCGCGACTATTCCTGGTATGGATTGTTGAGAATTATTCTTGACCCCCTCCCTGCCCTCCCCCGGCAAGCCTGGGGAAGGAATACACACCAGAGCGGGCAAAATATGCCATTACCAGGCCAATATTAGAATGGAAACCGATTGAATAGATTTTTTACAAAACCCAAGCGCTGGAATCAGAATTGCTTTGCGAAGCGGGCATAGAGAGATTCTGAGCAAAACTATTTTTTAGGGTTTTGATATTTATCTTTTATGTAGATATACAGAAATATGATAACCACTCCAAGCAGTAAAAAGAAATCTGCCATTGTTACCCTCCTATCCATATGGCAATACCTGTTTCAATTCGATTTTTCTCCGAATGACTCTTTTTGGCCTACATAGATGATTTATCTTTACACGGGAAAAATGGTTTTCAAATACAATGAAACCGGTAAGTGTTTTAATATTTTCTCAACAGGGTTGACTTACAGGTGTTTGTATTCAGGGATTCTTGCCTTGTTTCGGCTTATTTTTCCCTCTTGTTTTCATCATTTTTCTTTTTCATGTCGTTAATGATTTCCTCAATGGCATCAACAAAATCATCGTCTGAAATTTCCCGGTCAAAGATATGAAAAACAGGTTTTTCCCCATCTTTTTCTTTTTTGATCTTGAAGTCCGGGTTTTTATTTTCGTCATATTCTTCCATATCCCAATCCTTTAATCGAATTTCTTGCCTATGACTAAAGCGAAAGAAGCTTTCTTGCTGGTCTTAATACCAACAAGGGAATTGAGGAGAGTTATAGGTGATTCTTGGTGCTGCTCATAAATATTGTACTCTAGAAAACCCAAACGTTAACCTCCCTCGTGAGGTACGGGAATTGGGGGAATCTGGCGGATCACCTCGACACCAACTCTATTTTTCCATGATCATCCAGGAAGCACAGCGTGGCTTTGGCGGGTTCTCCCAGCAAAGCATTGATGACTTGCGCGTACCGGTTCATTTGGGAGCTGTATTTTTCAGTCAGCTCGGATTTCTTTTCATCATTCCAAATCGCGTCCGTTTTAAAATCGATGATTTGCCAGCCTTCATTGGTTCTATACAGCAAATCGATGTATCCGGTTTCTGCAACTCCTTTTACATTTCGGGTATACGGTAGTTCGTGATAGCGTTCCGTGGTTGCTTCCACTTCAATTCGGAGCGGGTGATCATGAAACCGGTTCAATAAAACTTCAGCATGGCGAATGGCGGCTTCAAGTCGGGATGGTTGAGCAAGGCCGGCAGTTAGTGCTGTGGCTCTTAACACCGGGCGAAGACGAAAATCCTCTGGGAATAACCACAGCTCGATGGCCTTGTGCACCATTTTTCCAATCACCGCAGGGGGAATCGAATCAGCGGGACCGGTTGTACGATATGGGAGAACTTCGGGCAATTCATCTTCCCGCAAATCAGGCTGAATGGGTTCAGTTAACGGGGCATAAATCGGGACCATATCAGGTTCAGTCTCGATGGGTAATTGTGCGGTTTTTTCATTGGATGTCAAACCAGCGTTCGGATTCATCGCCCAGGCGCGCACGGGCTGCCCGGTTTTCGTATGGGTGATCACCGCGCTCCCAGCGTTTTGAATCAGGCTATCTACGTCAATCTGGGCAGCTTCGCATAAATCTTTAAGCCAGGCGGCTGTTTTCCCCCCACTATTTTTACTTGAAGTGGTATGACCACAAATGATCAGTTTTTCTTGCGCGCGCGTGAGTGCCACATATAGCCAACGCTGAACCTCGGCCTCTGTTTGCTTGTTATCCAGGTTTTTCGCAATGTTGTACAGGATAGGGGGCGGATCCAGCTTTACCGCTGTTCCCATTTTCGGCAGGAGATAAGCCATCTCAGTTTTATCATTTTGTTCGCGGCTGGCATCCGCCAGAACCACAATGGGGAATTGCAGCCCTTTCGATTTATGAATCGTCATCAGGCGCAGTGATCCTTGCGCATCGGCGGGAGCTTCCCCTTCGCGAGCACCGGCTTCATTGATGGTGGTGAGATGATCGAGAAAGTCTCGCACATTGATTTCCCCGCTAGATTGGGCGTCCGCGATCAATTTGTCCAGGTTTCTCCACAGCCGTCCCCCCGTTCCACTCTGGTCCGTGATGGCAAGAATGGCGCGATAATCAGTTGTGTCCACTAATTTTTTCAGCAGTTCAGCGACTGGAATTCGATCCACCAGCGGAATGAGTTCATGCAGAATAGATAACGCGCGTTTCGCACGCGGCTGTTCTTCAGGGGCAATGGTCGAGAGATCCCCTTGAAGCGCGGTCCAAAAGGGCATGGAATCGTTGTTTTGCCAGCGCAGTTGGTAAAGAGCGCTATCGGTAAATCCAAAGGCTGGCGAGCGCAGCATGCCTGCCATTGCCAGGTCATCGGTCGGGTCTGCCAGCGCTCGCAAGATATTGATCACATCGCGGATCTCTGGACGGTCGTAAAAACCGCGGCCGGCGACAGTTACAAAGGGGATTCCTGCTTCTTCAAACGCATTTTCATAATAAGGGAACGCATTTGCCGTTCGAAACAATAAAGCCACGTCATCCCAGGAGCGAATTTGTCCCTCTTGTTTCAGTTCCAGCAGGCGCGCGGCTAGGGCTTGCGCGGCAGCCGGTCTGCCAACTTCAGCGTTTTTACCAGCGCCGATCACAAATTCAATATGGGGTGAGACGATCCCTTCTCTCGGTTCCTGCCGGTGCGCGATGAGCGGTTGGTATGCCGCGTGGTATGGAGGGGGCGGATCTTCTTCGGAAATCATCACTGCGGATAACAAATCTTCCATCGCGTCTAACATCGGTTTGTGAGAGCGAAATGTCTCATCTAAATTGATGCCTACCCCGCCCTTTGCTTTGATGTTTTGCTGCACGGACCGGAACACGGTTACGTCTGCGCGGCGGAAGCGATAGATGCTTTGCTTGGCGTCTCCTACCACAAACAATTTACCCGGCGACCCGGCAAGGGCTTCTACAATTTGACGCTGCCGCTGGTTGGTGTCCTGAAATTCATCCACCAGCACAGCCGCGACTTGACTCTGCCAGTGCTCTTGAATTTCCGGTCTGGCTAATAATTGCGCGGCTCCATTTTCAAGATCATCAAAATCGAGTGCTGCCTGTTGACGCAGGGCTTCGCAATACGAAGCAACCATCATGGTAAAGGCGTGCTGGATCAAATCCAGAGCGATGATGAAATTCTCCTCTGCTTCTGCGCTTGGAGGAACGTCCTTGTTATCTTCGCCGCCGCAAATCGGATCCAAACATGATTTGTAGGCTTCTCTTAAATCCTTGACGGTTTCCTTTACAACACTGTTATTGTTGCCTGGCCGCTTGTCCATATAATTCCGCCTTGCCTGGAACAAATGCTGGCAGCAGGTAACATAATCGCCAGCCAAAAGGGCTTTTTCCGCCTTATCCCATAAGGGCAACAACGCCTGCACTTGCGCGGCTAATTTATCCCCCGCGTCCCTGCGAAGTTCCAAGGCTCCCGTTCCCCGTAGATACGATATGCAGTCAGCAATGGCCGGTTTCTTAAGATTGGATTCTAATGCCTGCTGGATGATCTGAGCGCCATCGAACCTTTGCGCAAATGCTTCCTGAGCATCCAGGCGGTTGTTGAGGAGAATGGTTAGCAGTTCGGATATGTCTTTTAAGTCCATTACCCGGAAAAGCGGGGCGAATTCTGCCATTCCGGCCATTCGGGACTTTGTGTCTTCCACTATTTGCGCTTTCAACGCAGCCGCGTTGTTTTCATCCATCACCTTGAATTTGGGATCGATTTTGGATTGCGCGGGATGGGCGCGTAGGATTTCTGAACATAAACTGTGAATGGTGCCAATGTGGGCTGAATCCATTTCTGCAATTCGATCTTTCCATAGTTGACGTTGGTCATCAGAAGTGGATTGATTCCAGATTTGCGTAAGGGTTTCGCGGACTCGCGAGCGCATTTCCAGCGCGGCTTTATCTGTGAAGGTGATCGCAAAAATACTGCGTGTAGGTAAACCATCGGCCAGTAAAGTAACATATCGGGCAACCAGCGTGTTGGTTTTCCCGCTACCTGCCCCCGCTGTAACAGCAATGTCGCGGCCGCGGGTGATGGCGGCCTCTTTTTGTTGGCTGGTGAGTTTGAAAGATTGTAGTATTTGTTCTCGAAGAAGATTATTCATGGTTTACCAACTCGATTCATATCGCCAGCACCATGCAGCTGCCGGGCAGTAAGAAGGGCAGCCTCCTGAGGGTGATGCGGGAGAAAATTCGGCAGCATGGATTCCTTTGATAATTCGGCGCAGGTGCTCGCGAACGATATCAATAGAGGCTTCCACGCCATCCATGTCTTTGTTGCCTAGATCCGAAAGTATCAGGGACCCAGCCTTGGCAGCCAGGATGTTCCAGTATTTTCCTTCTACCGGAATTCCGAGATTCAGCGCATCCCGCGCGGCCAGGGCGTAGATTGGAAGTTGCAGCCGGTACCCTTTTTCCAGATCGCTTTTTGCGAGGTGAGAACCGCCGCTTTTATAGTCAAGCACGCGCAGCTGCCCTTCTTTGTTTTGGTCGATACGATCGATGACTCCACGGATTTTAATTTTTTCCTCCCCCAAATCAATGATCAGGGGTTTCTTTCCATGAATGCCGAATTCTTCTTCGAAGGCAATCGGCGCCCAGGTTGTACTCTGTTTCGCCAATTCGCGCACGGTTTGTTTTAATTTTTCCAGGAGTTGCGCTTTTTCAACTTCCCATAGCAAAGAAGGCCGGAATCCGAAATCTCGGGGGGCGTTATGAAATACTTTCTCGGTTTCTTGTTCCAGTATCTTTAATACTTCTGATTCTTCATTCGTATTTCGCGCGTTTTTATACGTTTCTTCCAGGATTTTATGAAGCATCGAGCCTAATTGTCTGGCATCGAATCCCAGTTTGGGAAGCTCGCGCGGCTCAAGATCTAACGCGTTTCTTACAAAAAACTGGAAGGGACATGATCCATAATTTTCTAGTCTAGAGGCGCTCCAGATTGTAGAAGTTGAATACCTTTGGCTCAGGCTGGGCATAAGCGCGGGCACATACCCTTCATACGGGCCTTGAATTCCTTTGCTCCGCCTGGCTTTAAGGACCTCTTGCGTTTGTTGAAGATTCTGCCAACGTTCTGATAGAAAACGATATTTTCCAGGGAGGAGTTTTTGCTGCACGGCAGAGAACAGCAATTCCTGGGTGGATGCCGCGTCTGCCAATAGCTGCGGGTGATCTGGCTGAATGGTCTTCACCGCTGATTCATTGAATAGAGTCTTGACTGCGCTCCAGAAAATGGACGGTTCCCATCTCTCTCCATCGCCAGCCAGGTATGGGCGTGTGAGCAGTAAATATTGATCCGCGCGGGTAACGGCCTGGTAAAACACCCCGGCTTGTTCGCGCCGCAAGCGTGAATCCAGGCCCACTGCGGACCGAAAATCTTCATCCAGGAAAGGATCAGTCCGTTCAACGACAGGGAAAGATCCTTCGGATAACCCCATGATGACTACAGCCTTAAACCGTGTGCCGCGCGCTTCCGTCATTCGGCCAACAAGTAGGGCGGGTTGCTTAAACCGGCCGGATTCTCTTAACCCTTCGCCACGCAAGGTTCCCTGGATGTCTGCCAGAAATTGGGGATAACTCACTTGACGTTCTCCAGCTACCGATTCATTCAAAACCAATGAGCGCAGAACTTCGCGTAAGACCTCACATGCAGCCTGGTCACGTTCACTGCTGGCTTTCTCATAGAACTGTAATTGCTCTAATACGTCTTCGAGCCAGGTAATCCATTCTGTTTGCGAGAGAACCTGCTCAGGTGGGGTGAGGGTTTGAAATACTGATTTCAGCGTCTGGCATAACTGATCGGCTTCTGACCCACGTGGGAGCTTGGGTGAGTTACGCTCATCGTCCAGATCGTTTTGGTCTTGATGCGTGGATGAAGAAAGGCGGTCCCAGGCTTCCTGCCATTGTTCCCACCCTTCCACTATTTGTGCCACCCTGCTGATCATCTCAAGGGTGTTTATGGTTTCTTTGTCCAGAGAGAAATCAAAATAGGGAGAGCGGAGGATGTTCACCAGGTAGCGGGATGAAAAATTCTTGACTGGCAGCGAAAGTAAATTGATTAGTGCTGTTATTGAAGGAGAGCTATCCAATGACTCATCCAGGGTGAATTGGATGGGAATACCGAATTCTTCAGCACTGATTTTGAGAAAAGGGTGGTAGGTTGCGGGATCGGGAGTGAATATGGCGCAACTGGTGAGTGGCACGTTCTTTCGAACGACCAGCGTTTTAATCCACCGCAGGGCTTCGCGCGCTTCATCTGCTGGGGAGCGTGCTTCCAACAAGATGGGTTCGGAGACTGGCCGGGCCACTCCTTTTTGGGGCTCAAACAGACAACTCTCTATCCAACCCATTTCTGGTGTTAAAAACGGCGTGTTTTCCAGCGTGGTGATGATTGGGGAGAGGGCGCCAATCAGCTTTTTTATGTTTTCTGTAAAGCGGCGAAATGCGGGTCTTATTGAATCTTGCATTCCTGGGATTGTGATTAAGGTGTCACCACCTCGTTGGCTCAGTAATTTCAATACCTCAATTTGCGCGCTGTCGAATGAATCAAATCCATCGACAATTATGAGCCGAATGTCTTTTGCTATTGTTTTGTTCTGCTCCAAGGCAGTAATCGCAAGCCAGTTCAAGTCCTCCGTGTCTGCCCACTGCAACTCTCCCAAGCGAGATTGATACCGGGAAAATAACTCAGCCAGGTCTTTATAAGCAGGTGAATGATCTTGTGCATACTCGAAAAGCTGTGATGGATTGACCAGGGCACGCTTAAGCTCAGCAAAGGACTCGCGCAGGGATTGAATGAACCCAGGAAATGGCTGAAGCGGTGAGAAATGAGGTAATTTTCCGAGGGCTGTGGCGGAATCGACTGTGTCTTGAATGAACCGGTGCTGCAATGAAAAAGATGCTACTGGCAAAAGCGTCCCAGTATCTTCCAAAAGGCTGCGATTTAAGTCTTCGAAGCGCCCAATTTGGATGCCGATGGCCCCGCCGGACTCTGCCAATCTGCCGCGAAAGGCGGCTGCCTGTATCCGGTCTGGAACCACCACCCAAATCTTTTTCAGCGGGTTAGCGGCTTGATTATCCCGAATGCGTTGGATACAGGCTTCTGTTTTTCCGCTCGCGGCGGGGGCGATTAAGAGTTCAGCAGGCAACAAAGGCTCCTTGGTTGTGGAAAATTGATTTCATATCAATCCTGGTCATCGGGATCCACTCCGTCGATGTCTGCGTAATATGAATCTTCTTCCATGCGGTATTCTCCGTAATCGCCCTGGACATCCATGGTTATTTCACCATTTTTACATTCCAGCACGCCGCTGAAATCATTGGATCCTTCCTCATAACGATGGACGAAGGTTAGATCACAAAATAACTTTGACAACGCAATTGTGACAGGCAAAGGCGGCGACCATGCGGACAGGAAATACGCAACGACTTCGCCATCATCCATTGCGATCAATCCTGAATCCTTTTCGGTGTTCCATGAGGTGCCCCAGTTATTCATGCGCCATTCAAAACCACCCGCCCGAAATCCAGCACCAGACCCATCTGCGTCTAGTTTTGCGAATTCCTCCGGATAAGGAATCACTGCGTTGAAATCAAAAACAATATCATCCGTTTTTACCAGATTGAATAACCGCTGGAGGTTTTCGTTGTCTCCAGTGATGACAATTTCGTTGGAACACCAATTGGGCATAATTTCCTTTCTATGTTCTACTTAATAAAGTTGATTGAAGTCAAATTCATCTGTTTGAAATAATTTGGTTAATCACTGTCTTCATCTCCCTCAGCGTCAGAAGAAAAATCACCACCCATCATCTGGGAAAACAATTCTTCTAATGAAATTCCATCTCCATCATCTTCAAAGCCTGCAAAAGAGAATTTCACTTCCTTATCTTCCAGGTCTTCATCTTGCTCTCCCGGTATATAATCGAAGAGCTCATTCTCCCTGAGAGTAGACTTATTTTGACTTTTATCAGAAACGGTTCCCCTGAAGTTTTGATGAATTTTATTCCTGACAATGCTTGCCTTTGCCTCATCAATAATTTCAATGCCAATATTGTTGTCGTAGATCTCATTTAACTCAATCTGGGCAGTGGCTGAGTCACAGATAAGGATGCCTGACCTATCGTTGTTATATATTTTGTTACCTTTCAAAGTTAGTGAAGCGTTTTCGCCGATTTCAACTCCGCGGATTTCATTATCAAAAAATTCGTTTTCTTCCGCATTCGTTTGCGAAGCACCATAGGTTGCCAGACCATTGTTTTGATTTTCGTAGCTTTTATTTTTGCTTAACCTGCAGACAACATTATTGTCTATAAATATTCCATGCTGCTCGTTTCCAAAAACCTCGTTATTTTCCAAATTTGCTTTTACTTGATGCAATAAACCTATCCCGGCAGCATTATGGTGACTGGAATTTTCGGTAACGGTTACAGTGGACTGGTCATAGGCCATCAACCCATATCCTTCATTTGAACAAAATTCATTATTAAATATCTCGCCGGTGGAACGATCACGAAAGATTGCGCCATAACCATTACCCTCGAAGGTATTGCTTGTTAACGCTACAGTGGATTGGCCTTGGGCAGAAATTCCCAGAGTATTCTTCTTGAACACTGATTGGCGAATATCGGCCTTGCAATTTTCATTCAGCAATATACCCGCTCCGTGATCACATCTTTGAAATTGTGGGTCATTGCCACCTGAAATAACACAATCTTCCATATCCAATTCACCTGAAGAGATGATAATTACATTGGTTTGAAGACTGCTTTTCAGCACGAATTCGATGTTTTTTAATTCCAGGGTTCCATTCCCTTGAAAAGACAATAGATTGGGTAAATCTTCAGCGATAATTCTGACTTTGTCGATAAAGCTGCCATAGATTTTCAGGGGTTGATCAATCATTATAGGCTCGGAAACTTCATAATCGCCTTCCTCCAGACAGATTTCTTGATCTGGTTTTGATCTAGCAATCACCTCTTTGAAGCACACGATTTCTCCAGCGGATGGAGCTGAGATCGATATTTGACCTAAGGCTTCTGCATAATGAACTGGATTGGCCTGGGCTTTGGGCTCTTTATAATCGTCGAATTCAACGATTGCGCCCTCTTCAATTTGAACATTCCAATTGCCATTATTTTTGACAACATTCTTCGTAATTGTTCCTCGCGAGTTCGTTTTTGCCAAAACCCCATAACCCGAATTTCCAATAACCAGGTTGTTTGAGAAAGAAAATTTAACATTTTCAGAGAACTTAATTGCTGCGAAATTTTCATTGATCGTGTTTTCTTCTACTTGTGTTACTGACTTGGCTTTAAACAGAACCCCAAATTTTTCTTGATGTAAAAAGCGGTTTTTCGAGATTTGTGTATTTGATTGATCGTCACAAATAATCCCTTGCTCGTTGCTATTGATCAGGTTGTTGATGATTATTGCTTTGGTATTCTGAGAAGCCAATATGCCAATTTGGCAATTCGAAATCTCGTTCTCTTCGATTTTGCAGTCACAATTTTCTCCTGTTATGATGCTAACTTCGTTATCGGTGAACTTATTTTTGAATAGAATTGAATTTGAATTTCCCTTTAGCAAAGCGGCTGTGCGGTTCTCAGCAAAAGAGTTCTCTTGGATAATGCCAATGGAATTATTCTCAAATACAATCCCTAAATAGTTGTTTGTAAATTCGCAGTCAAAAATCCTTACTTGAGAATTTTCTATGGCGCCAATCCCAACATAATTATCTCGAAAAGTGGTTGTGTGGATATCACCTTTGCAATTGCCTTGAACCAGGATACCCATTTCGTGGTTTTGTTCGATCACGGAACCGGTTATTTTAAACGTGGCACCGCCAAGAATTTTTAACCCGGTCCCGGATATTTTTTCATCCCCCTTAGCCAATGAGAAGGCACAATCTTTAACCTGTAAATTGCCTCCGGATACGATTACCAGGGAATCCATGGAATTATTATGATTTACGAAAGAAATCCCTTCGAGTTCAATGGAATGGCTTCCCGTCGATTCAAGAAGGACATTCAAATTTTCACCTGATATAATCGTATTTCCGATTCCCTCACCAACGATGCGCACAGATTTATCTATTCTGATGGGTTGCATGATTTGATACTCACCGCTGGAGAATTTTAATGTAGTGCCTTCTGCCATCGTGCTAAGTGCTTGATCGAGTGAGTTATTGGCATTTTCACGGAAAGGTAAGACGTTGATTTCGTTTTGTGAATTTGAATTGTTGCTGCTCATAGTTATTTTCCTCTCCTAACAATGATTGGCTAAAAATTTTTCAGATGTGGATGGTTTTGTGTCTGCCATGTTTACTCTGATGTGAGAAATTCAGTTGACTCAATAGTTGCTTTTCGAACCTAATTTCTTCATTAACGCGTAAATTTGTTGGCCAAGTGAAGGAATCAATACTTTCTCTTCATGAGGCCAGGATTTCAAGGGAAAATTCCCTTGAAATTTTGAATAAATGTGGGTAAATAAACTGGTACCGATCTTCACATTCCCCCTGTGTTTAGATGTATGCATTCCCATAATGATGAATGCATGCTCATTATAGCGGGTTTGGTCGCGGGTGAATGATTTTTAATTTGGAATTTATCCATTTTTTATAATTACGCGTAATTGTAAACAGGAGACTGGCGCGTATTTGTGGGTTTGTTTTTTGTTGATTGCCATAAATGAGAATTTTGCCAACAAAAAAGCCCGGAAATTTCTCCGGGCATTGTTTATATTAACAGCCACTTTCAATCTGAGAATGCTATCTTTGCATTCGTTATTGATTTGGTTTTATTCCTCCATTTTCAGGTAGGTGATTTCAAACGTTTTACACCCACGATACTGCTGCAATCGATTAGCGAGGTCAAAAGCGTCATTCATCTCGTAATGCTGGTAAATATCCAGGCCGCGGTCCAGCAAGATTTTCCAACCCGTATCGGTGACAATATGCCGGGCGTGGATGGTACAGGTGTTGTCGTATTCCCAGGTAAATTGGATACCCGCGGGCGCCACGACCATCTGCATTTTTTCAAGAGACTCATCCTGACTTTCAGGGCGGTTTTCATCACTGGTGGTGATCAGGTGAACTTCAATTTCCTCTTCCTCGGGCTTCACTTCCACCAGCATCTCCAAAAACTCCATGAAGTTTCGCAACTGATGGAACAGGCGGATATAGGGATCGGTCACTACAATCTTTTGCGCGTCGCGTAAATGGGTGGAAAACAATTTATGGTATGTAACCCCGCGCTGGTTTTCCTGGAAGGTGATATGCCCAATTTCGGGTTGGTAAAGTACGGGAATTAATGGTTGGACAGGCAATGGCGGGTTCTGTTGATCGAGGGGCAAGGGGTCGCTATCAGCAATTCGGCGGAAGTGCTGCGGGTATTGTTCTTCTTCCAGGGTACGCACGCTGCGCGTTTCACCCAAAGCGGAATGCGTGTAGCTGAAACGAACAGCCGTATAAGTGGGGTCGATGCGTAAGAGTTGATCTTTGACCCGTTTCCTACCCTCCATGGCGAAGCGAAAGATGCTTTCAACCTCTTCTGGTGTAGCTTCGTCGTGGGGGAATAAGATTTTCATCAATCCCGAGAAGGTCTTATGAATGCCGTCGCGATCGCGGGTAGAAATTTCGTTGGAGAGTTCCAAATAGGGCTTATATTTCTGTGAGAAGTCGTCATTGCGGAAGTAGCGCAATATCTCAGCCAGGTAATCGACCACAAAGCCGTAGCCGTCGGAGAACATCTCGCCGCGGATGATGTCCACTTCCCAACCGGGAATATAGAAATGCAAGCGGTCGAGAAACGCGGAATCAAAGTATTGCTCGGGTAGATCGTCGAACAGGTTGGTGTGTTTAAGCATGAAGGGCAGGGTGTGCTGGGTGTTGCCGACAAATACCATCGAAGCCTCCGCGCCGAGGGTTTCGATGCCGCGCGAGAAGCTCTTGTTGGCCATATAGTTCTTGAGAATATCCACCAGGGCTTTGTCAGCGCGTTTTTTCTTGCCGGCGAATTCATCAAAAGCGATGGTATCCCAATAGCCCACCAGGCCAATGCGCCCGGTGGAGTTATTGACAAATAATTTGGGCACGGTGACTTCACCGCCCGAGATGAGGATGCCGTGGGGGGAGAATTCGGAATAGATATGCGATTTACCGGTGCCTTTGGGGCCCAGTTCGATCAGGTTGTAGTTGCGTTCGCAAAAGGGAATCAGACGCACTAGCTGGAGCAACTTGCTGCGTTGGCCAAACATTTCCGGGTTGAAGCCGATGCTTTGAATTAATAAGTCAATCCATTCTTCGGTGGTGAATTGCCTGCGCGCGGAAAGGTAATTCTCCAGGTCAAAGGAAGAAAGCTGGATGGGTTTGAGAGAATTCATCAACCAGGGGCAAATGCGTTTGTCATCTGAGTACTGGTATTCCAGATCGGCGATACACCACACACCACTGACCAGCAGCTTGGGGTGTTTTTTGACGGTATCAGGGTCAACAAGCACCTTATCAATGCCCAGGTTAGAGAAGGTGGCTTCGTAAGTGTCGGCTTTTTCGTTCAGCTCGACGCTGATTTTGTCGATCACGCGGTGACGTCCCTGCTCACGGATGATGGATTTGACCAGCCCGGATTCATTGCGGTGCACATAATGCTTACGCAAGATCTCTTTGACGGTTTCAATGCCGGTCTGAATGCTGTCTTCGTCCGAAGTTGCGCAGTATTGGCCCAATAAATATTCCAGCACGTAACTGGGAACGATGGCGTTGCCTTTTACTGTTTTTACCAGGTCTTTGCGCACAACCAGTCCGGGGAAGTGTTGATTGATCTTCTGGTCGAGTGAATTCATGGAGCGGCTCCTTGTTAGAAATCAAAATCAGTAGTAATGGATTTTTTCAACCGGTAGGGGGCGTGTTTATACAGCACATAATGACTGGTACCGGCGACCTGCTCTTCCAAACGTAATTCCACTTCTTCGTTGTTGTGGGATTCGGCCTGGCGGTTGAGCAGGAAGCGCACCTTTACCTCCCGCTCGGCCGGATTTTCAGCGGAGAGATCGAACACCAGTTCGTGCTGGTCTGAAAGCAATGTGCCATCCAAAGCGTAAATTCCCGCCCGCAGGGTTCTGGGCAACATTTTGGTCTCGATCGATTCTTTCTGATAGAAGGTAACCGAAATTTGCCCTGAAGTGATGGTAGACGTGGCCCCACGGATGATCTCCACGGTGACCAGGGGCGTCTCGCGGCCTTCAACTTTGTGCACACTGACCAGCGGAACCACGATTTCTTGCAGGCTGCTGCCCCCGTGGACAAAGCGGCTGCCGGATCCCTGCAAGCGCAGGCGATTGATCGATTTGGGAATGATGATTTCTACCTCCCCGTTCAGCCCCATTTGGGCGGGCTGGTAGCGGTTGGCGCTGGCGCTTTCTTTAACCTCATGCCCAAGGGCGAAGCGACGGTTTTTAAAGGTTACTTCGTCGCCACGCACGTCCTGGCTGGCATAATCACCTTCGTCCACTTCGCTTTCCTGATACAAAAATCCATGGTCAGCAGTGATGAAGATGTAGCTGGTGTTGGCGTTGGCAATTTTCTTGACCAGGGTGATCAGCTCTTGCTGAGCTTCTTCGACGGCGTTGAACACGCGTTGTTCGGTCTCGCGCTTGTCACCCACCGCGTCGATTTGATTATGATAAACATACACCAGCGTTTTCTGGCGGAAAAACTCGCGCAGTTCTTCGCGGCCCATGGCGAGAATTTCCTCCGCTTTAACCGCCGCCGCGGATGGACCGTGCGCCTGCTGCAAAATTTTGGCGCGGTTCTCCAGACCGGCGCTGGGCAGACCATCCACCCACACGCTGCCGTCGGCGCGGATTTCCAGGGTGTTGTTGGGCAGCAAGGCGGCCATGCCCATCTGGGTGTAGCTGGGCAGCGCGCCCAGCATGGCTTCCAGCTGGGTTTCGAAGCCTTTCAGCGCTTCGATCTGTTCGCTTAACTCGCTGGCGATTTCATAACGCAGCGCGTCAGAGATGATCACCGCCAGGCGGGTGTTCTTATCCAGGAAGGGCTGCACGCGGTCAAAGTGAAACTTGCGCTGCATGCGCACGCCCGGGATCTCCCATTGATCCAGCGCGTTGATATGCTGCTGCCATTGATCGTTAAGCGCCAGCACGTAGCGATTGGTGTACTGGCTTTCCAACTGCTCCAGTAGACCAGCCAGCAGGGTGAGCTGGCGGGACTGGCGGGCGTGGAAATGCGCTTTCCGGTACAAACGATCCAGCTGAAACCAGGTTTGCGTGTAGGCGTTAAAACCGGCAGCCGGGTCGCTGATTTGCAGTTTAATCTGCCCCTGCAAAGAGAAAAACTGGGCAGCGGATTGAATGGACAGGTAAATATGCTGGTAGCGGGAGAACCAGTGTGTTTTTCGCCGCTGCCAGACGATGTTCTGCACATCGCCGCCGGTGAGGGTGCGGCTGGTGACTGCTTCGATCAGGGCCTGGATCAGGCGTTGATCGATCAGCTCGAATAAATCCGCGTCCAGCAATTGCACCAGGTTGTATTCGCGGCGGGATTCTTCCACGCCTTGAATCACTGAAAGCGTGTGTTTTTGCAATTCCGCGTCCATGCCCAGAATGTGTGCGCACTGGTCGGCGAGGACTTCGAAGGCGGGTTGGAAGCGCGCGCTGTCTTTCCAGCGGCGCATGAACACCAGCGCCTCGGGTTTGAGGGCGGCTTCTTCGTTGACCTCCATTTTGTAACAGGCCTTGAACAGCGCCACACTGAAATCTTTGACGGTTAACAGATCAGAGGTATAGCCGAAGGTTTTTTCCACCTGCGCCCACAGATAGCTTTCCAGCCCAGCCGTTTGGATTTTGACCAGCAGGTTGGGCTCTCCGGCGGCTTCCTCTTCCATTAGGGCGGAGAGCACATCTTCCAGCAGGGCGAGGGTATTGAAATCCAGCAGCACCGAAAGGATGAGCTGCTCTTTGTGCTGGCGCGCGGCAGGGTTGGCCTGCAGTAAGGCGCGGAATTTCTCGCGATAAGGCCCAGACTTAAAGAATTCCACGTGCGCCTGCACGAATTCCCAGTCGTCAGGTTTAAGGCCCAGCTCACTGAGCCACAGCGAGATCTGGTCGGCGCGGAATTCGGCTTCGGCCAGCAGCACGTCCAGCAGCCAGTTTTCCTCATCCGCGGGGCGCGGGCCGTGATGGTAGAGCAGGAATTTCTGGTTTTGTTTCTCGCGCAAGATGGTGTGCTTCAACGCAAATTCGTTGCCGGCGATTTCCAGTTTTTCCACGCCGGGCAGCCACAACTCTTCGTATTGCTGGCGCAGCTCGCGGTTGGCGTCGTACCAGAAGACGATGCGGCGGCGTTCAAACAGTTTGAATAAGGCGGAATCAAGATTGGTCACGCTTCACCTGGTATTCTGAAAATTGTTCGCGCACCTGGTGATGCCCCACCAGTTCTCCGTATTTGGAATAATTACGCGTCTCCCAGCGCAAACGGCCGGCCAGAATCGCGGGAGATATCTCCAATTGGCCGGCGTGGTAGACGATTTGTGCTTTACTGAAGGTGTCTAAATTTGGCTGGCAGTGCGTTTGCCAGTAGACCGGCGGCACCAGGGCGTTCCGGGCAAACGTGTTGGCTTCCCGCTCGCGCTGATCCTGTTCTGCCGCGCCGTTGTGGATGGTTTCGTCAAAAAAAGCGATTTGCGTATCCCTTAAATGAAGGTAAACATGGGCCAGTTCGTGCATCAGGGTGAACCAGAAGTGATCCAGACGGTCGTGTCGCAGAGTCAGGCCGATCACCGGGCGGCTACTGCGGGTGAGGAAGGCCGCTCCGTCCAGATAGGTGCGCGGAAGGTGCGGATGAATGATGAAGTGAATGCCCTTCTTGTTGAGATGCTCTCTCACCAGCTGCGGGCCGCTATCATAATAAGAGAGGTGTACCAGCTTTTCCAAAAGATCATCATCCAGAGATTGGCGCTCAAAAGCGGGCAGCTGCTCACCCTCCACCAGCGCCAAGACCCGCGCCTGCCAGGCCAGCAAGGCGCTGGCGTTGATGGGCTGATCGGCGTGTTTGCAGTACAACAACTGCGGCGGCTGCCCGGCAAAGGGGGCCAGCAGCCCCCCCAACAACTCTTCGGCCTGTTCTTTGGCCTGGGCCAGACTGCCCCGAAAGGCGGGAAAGTAACCCTGGTGAAACATCTCTTGAAAGGGGAAATCTTGCCAGCGGCAGGCTGCACCCGGCAATGACCGCCCGCTCTCTTGCAGCAGCACCTCAGCGGGGATGCCCAGCTCGTTGTGCAGCTTGCGGACCATCGCCAGGCTGAGCGGGCGCTTGCCGCTCAACACCTCAGAGACTTTGCTCTGGCTGCCCAAATAACGGCGCATGTCTTTGCGGGTGAGTCCTTGCTGCTGCATGCGAAACGTGATGGCCGCGATCGGGTCGGGCAGGGGGATGGGGAAATGTTCTTTTTCAAAGGTTTCCACCAGCAGCGCGAACAACTCCAATTCGCGCTCCTGCTGCGAACCGGGAGCCGCGTCCATTAGCGATTCCAGATGAGCCAGCGCGGCTTCGTATTCAGCTTGATTTTGAATGACTTTGGGCTGCATCAGATCTGCTCCACGTTAAGCTTGTCGTATTCTTTGTGCGGGCCAAACCAGCGGATGAAGACGATGCCCTGGCTGGTCTGGCTGGCGTAGTGTACGCGCGCGATCAGGCGATAGTGGTTGCCTTTAATATTGAAGATCACATGCTGGCCGGTTGGAAAGTCGGCGTTGTTGTAACGCGCGCGGATGTCTTGCGGGCCGGTCCAATGGGCGTGCTCGGCTTCTTTCAGCCAGGCCAGCAACTGCTGTTCGGCATCCGGGTATTGGCGGCAATAGGCCAGCAGGGTGGGGCGTTTGATGACTCGCATTTACAGTATATCCTTAAATGGGAAGATTGTAAATGGATATATCCCAATTTGGGATGATTTTTGAGCATCCAACCCGCGCATGTCAGATCGCCTTTAGCGCCTTGCCAAATTTGGCGTAGTTGACCTTGACGCCGTCGTCCAGGTCGATGCTGAGCTGTTCGGCGGCCAGGGGGTAAATCACTTCGTTTTCGTAGTCGCGCAGCTCGGCCAGCACGCTTTCGATCTGGCGGATTTCTTTGAGCGCGGCGGTTTTGTCCTTTTTACTGGCGGCGGTGTCGCGTTCGATGGTCTCTAAAAAGCCGCGGCGGGCGCGCAGTTTGTTCTGGTATTCGCGCAGGTATTTGTTGAGCAGCACCGAGAGGGTATCGGGGCGGTAACGGTGCATGTAGATGAGGGCGTTGAAGCTGCCTTTGGGGCTGCTGAACAGCCAGTAGATGGGGCGCTGCTTGTAAGTCTGCAGGTGATCTTTGTAGAAGTCGCGGGTAAAGTAGGCGCGCAGGTCTTTGCCCAGCGCGGACTCGATGAAAGCCAGGTTTTCTTCGTAGTTTTTTGCGCCAAAGGTGACGCGCAAAAAGGCTTTGAAGCGGTTGGTGATGTCGTCGGGGAACCAGTCGCCTTCAAGGATGGGGATGATGTTGTCTTCGTCGGGGGGGAAGGCAATAACCCTCACCCCTAACCCCTCTCCCTCGGGGAGAGGGGATGGGGTGAGGGCTCTTTCATAATCTTCCACACTCTCGCCCTGGTTGGCGAGGATGAGGCCGGGTTTTTCCAGCGCGTAGCGGCCGAACATGCAGCCCACGGCGTAGGAGATGAACTCCTTCATTGTGTCTTCCAGCAGCAGGGCTTCGCGCTCGGCGGGGGTGTATTGCCTGCGGGCGTTGTCGGGGTAGCGGTAGTGCGGGTTGCAGGTGAGGGTGATCTCGGAGAGCGGCACATCGGGGGTGAGCTCGTCCTGCAGGCCGTAGGCCTCGATGAAGATGCGGTTGTTTTCTTCTTCCAGGCGTTGGGTTTCGTTCGTCATGCGCTGCCATTCGGCGCGCAGTTCGGCGTAACGCCGGGAGAGGGGCACGGCGGCGGGCGGCTGGCCGGGCGGCAGCAACGGAGAACGCTGGAAGTCCCAGGAGGTTTCGTAGGTGTCCCAGTCGGTTTTGGAGGTAAAAATTAGCCTATTGGTTATATCTACGACATTGCTAAGCAGGGTTTTATTAGGAATGATGATAGGTAATTTAGCAATATATCCAACTTCAAAACTAATTGTTGGAGTGAGAATTAATAATAGTTCAAATGTAATTTTTGTCGCCAGAAACGCCAAAATATACCGTAATAATGAGCTATCATCGCAAACAACGGGTTTTCCACTTATTGTAAAAACGAAACCAGATTCACAGAATCTCACACCAAGTTTTGAGGCGCTTACTCCGGTCCAAGTTATTGCTTCTTTAAAATTTGTGCTTGGATTTCGAATTGCTGAACTAGGAAATTGTTGAATTTCATAACCATTGTTTTTCCAATTTACTAGGTAATCATTATTTCCAAACCACTTTCGAAACTCTCCTCCTTTAGTTGCCGGATACCATTTCTTTTGAGATAACAAAGAATCGTTTTGGTTTCTACAACTAAAATTTATGAATGTTGAATTGACCTCAAACCACAATCTTAAAAATTTCTCGTTATCTCCCGTTGAGGTGCCTTGTCGTGGTTCCGCAATTTCGGATATTTTTTTATTATTTGAGAAAATGTTAATTATTGAATCACTCACCCAATATGCGATGGGCGCGCCGGGGATTTTCTTCAATGATTTTGAGTTCACATAATAGGCTGGATAATTCTCAGTATCAAAGAAATTTCTTGATATTGCTTCATTGGAATTCACTTCTCCTTGATTTATAAAAAGCTTTCGAAAATATCCAAATTGGTTTTCATTTCTCTTTTTCTCGAGAACAAAAGAGCATGAACCAAAATCTGATCCCCATACTCCGCGACCATTATGAATCAAGGATGAAATTGTTGTTTCCGACAAAATATTAAACCGAAAATCTTCAAAAGAGCTTAGGAACATCCAGTTTGGAATAGTAATCATACCTACAAATCCATGCTCTAGAATCATGGATAATGATCTTTCCATAAACATGGAATAAGTATCTGCTTTTGTAGTTGGGTAGTTTAATTTTGCAAATGCTTTTAAGCAATCATTCATATTATTGCTACCCATATACGGCGGGTTGGCGACCACTACCTGGTAGCGCGAGCTGAGGTATTCGGCCATTTCGAGCACTTTTTCCACTTTGCGGTTGGTCTCGTTGAGGAACAGGTCGGCGAAGACGCCCTGCTGGCGCATGCGCTCGCGTACGGCTTGCGGCTGGCGAATACGCGGGCGGATCAGCGCGCCGTAGGTGCTGGCCTGTTCAAACTGTTTCAGCCCTTCCCACAGGTCCTGGGTGAAGAGGTCTTCGCCCAGGCGTTGCATGTAGGTTTTGATCTCGGCGGCGCTGAAGGAGACGTCTTCCAAAACACAGATGTTGGGGGTTACGCCGCGGCGGGCGAAGCGGCGGTCTTTTTCAAAGGCTTTCATGTACAGGGCGAAGGCGGCCAGGCTGCCGGCGCGCTGGTCGATCTCGATGCCGTAGAGGTTGTGTTCAATGATCAGGGCGGGAATTTGGGCCGGGTCGTAGCCCGCCTCTTCGTAGATGGCGTAGAGCAGGTCGAAGGCGTAGGTGAGGATGTGTCCGCTGCCGCAGGCGGGGTCGCACAGGCGCAAGTCTTCGGGGGAGGAGACTTTGACAGCCCTCACCCCCGGCCCCTCTCCCTCTGGGAGAGGGGAGTGAGGGGTGAGGGTTTTATGGGTTGAATCAATATAATATTCCATTTTCTCAGCCAGGCGCGAGTGGGGGTGATTCAACAGCCACAGGCGGCCGAGCGAATTTTCGACCATGTAGCGCACGATCCAGTGCGGGGTGAAGAGCTGGGTCACGGCGGGAATGTCTTCGCTGGGCACCGCGCCCTTTTGCGCCATCACCTGGTCTTTTTTCTCGGAGATGTAAAACTGGTACAGCCAGCCGATCACTTCCACGTCCTGGCAGGCCTCTGGGGTAAGCGCCTGGCGCACGGCGTACAGAATGGAGGATTCGGAGAGCAGGTCTACCGGCATGAGCAGTTCGCTGTAATCTTCAATTGGCTCGAAGAGGAAGGGCATGCTTTCGGCGAGGTTATTGCAGACGGCCACCAGCAGCAGGCGGTAGGCCTCTTGCTGGGGGTTGTCGGCGGGCAGGCTGCCGCTGAGGTAGCCCTGCAGTTGCTTGCGCTTCACCGGCAGGGTTTCGTCCACATAGCCGGCTTTGGCCTCCTGCAAAATCTCGGGTTGGGTGGCGCCGCTGGCGGGTGACACCACACCGATGCGGTTGAAACCGTTCAGGTCCATGTAGCGCAGGGCGCACAGGCGGTTGAACCAGGTGTAGGCCACCTCTTCGATCACGCGGTCTTGCGAGGTGTCGCTGATGCGTTTCTTCAAATCCTCCAGGATGGCGGCTTTCTCATGCGCTTCCACGCTGTCGGTGAGCAGCAGTTGCTGCAGACGCGCGCCCACTTCTTTGCGCAGCTGGTTGCGGGCTTCTTGGGCAAATTTCTTCAATGCGTTGGTATCCATGGCTGCCTCCTAGAGCGAGATCTGGTTTCCGTTTTCAATTTCTTCCATAATGGCCCGTTTGAGCACCTGCAGGTAGGCGTCCACTTCGGCTTCGCTGCGCAGCAGCGGCTTTTCGAAGCTAGGGCGCAGGGTATAGACCGAGCGGGTCTGCAGGACGGGAGCGGGCGCCGCTGCCGGGGGTGTGTTTGTTGATCTGGCTGCATCATCCGCTGTAGCTTTCATGGATGGCTGCGGCGGGGGCGGGGGAGGGGGCGCGGCCATCCGGTCAATGCGGGTGAGCAAAGACGGGAAGACCTGTTCGCTGAAGTGACGTTGGCTGTCGCGCACCGAGGCGATCAACGTCAGGGTCTTAAGTGTGGCGAGGAACTGCTCCAGCTCACCCTCAATTTGCTGCTGCTGGGTGGGGCTGAGGCGCTGGAAGTTTTCCAGCCCGCGCAGGCTCTCACGGCGGGATTCAATCTCGCGGCACGCCTCTTGCTTCACCTGTTCGAGGGCGGTATGAAGGGCGGCCTGGATGGCGCGCATGGTGTCCCGCGCGCGCATCATCTTGTTGCCGTAATAGCATTGTGGGTCGTCCAGCAAGGCGCGTAGTTCGCTCACTTCGCTGCCCGGAAGCGCGCTGAAGTTGGCTTCTTCGCGCAGCAGAAAGCGGCGGCATTCGTCATAATGGCCGCGCTGGTCGCCGCCCATGAAGCGGCGGATGGGCGCGATCAGGCTCTCTTTCAGGTCAAGCAGCTCTTCGCTCTGTTCGCGCAGCTCGGTGAGGAAGTAGCTGTAAGGTTCTCTGGAGAGTTTTTCCAGGCGCTGGACGGGGGTGATCAGCGCGCTGAGGAAGGGGTATTGCTCTTTCTGGCGCGCCAAATCCTGCAAAGTGTTGGCCAGATTCTGGAAGAAGGTTTTGGTTTCATTGCCCAGGGCGCGGCCGTCACTGGCGGCGGGGGTGGCATCAAAAAAGTCGCTGAAAAAATTGCGCAATGCGTGCACCTGCTGCGGGGTGAATTCGATTTGCGGTTCCAGCACCACGCTGTTAAACCCGTGCGTGTTCTTCAAGGCTTCCAGCAGGGCGCGGCCTTCAAGGATATTGCTATCGGAGCGGATCTCCAATTTTCCCCGGTTGTGCAGCATGGCGATCACACATTGCAGCGCGGCCAGCGACCAACCGTAAGGTTTGCTGGAGAATTTATTAACCAGCGCGTATAAACTCACGCGGTGCTGTTTTTCATACTCAAGCCGGATGGCGCTTAACACTTCCCTTTGCGCTTCGTTGTATTCCACTTCGCTCTGGTCGAAAAGCTCATTCTGCGCGCGGCTTAAAAAGCCCCAGATCTGGCTTTCTTGATATTGAATACCGTGCAACAAGGACAGCTGCGAATAAGTCCGGGTGATTAACTCGTTAAAACCAGTGAGGATGTTGGTTTTGGCGTCCTGGCTGGAAATCTCCAGCAAACTGCCGTTCACATAGATCGCCGAGCGTCCGACCAGTTCGCTAACGGCGTCTTTCAGGCGGCTGTAGCGCTTCTGGTTTTGCAGGCGTTTTTCATTAATGATTTTATTGATGGATTCAGAGGCATTGTTCGTGGTGGTCTGCTGGATATAGCGTTCTGTTTTGCGATACAGATAGAGGTCTTGCAGCAGGTGGTTGTCGGCGGGCAGAGCGACCAGCAGCACTGGCAGGCCCATCGACATGGCCATTAACGCCTGGGGATTGTCGGCGTGTTCGTGTTCGGGGGAGATGATCTGGATGGTGAGTTCCTGCTCGCGGCCGTAGGTTTTGTGGTCCACCTTTTTGGTGTAATCGAAATCCTGGCCGGAATCGGCGTGGCGCAGGCGGCTGTTAACGATAATGCCATCGAAAATGATTTTCTTTAACTCGTCGAGCATCTCACCTGACTCGACCTCGGTATTTTTGATCTCCACCTCAACATCTTTTTCCTCGTCGGTGAGAAACTCGTATTCGTCGCCGTTGCGCTGGATGTAGGTTTGCTGCTCCAGCAACACCAGAGCTGATTCAATGCGCTGGCTTAGCTGGCTCAGGTTTTGGTCAAAGCTTTCGGTCATCAACACACGCAGGTTGTGCAGGTTGGCTTTAAAGTCGCGCACATATTTGACCAGAAACAGGACCTTCAGCAAACGCACCGCGAATTCATCGGTCAGATTCTGCTCGGCCAGCTGAATTGCCAGCTGATTTTGGGTTTTTAACATGCCGCGAATGCCGGTGAACATACAGTCAAAAGAAGCCAGGGTGCCCACGGGCCGTTCTTTGATCTCGACCGCCACGTATTGAAACACGCCCAGCATGGAACGTTCTCCGATGGCCGCGTGGCGTCCTTCAAAGGCGTTGTGGTCCGAAAGGCTGGCCAGCACCAGTTGGAACAAACCAAACTGGTAGGGGATGAAGGGGTACAGGTTAACGAAGTGTTGCTCGTGGCGATAATTTTGAAAGGTTCTGCCGCCGCTGGAAAAATCGAAGAAAGTACCCAGATTATTTTTTTGCTGGTGATAAAGGGGCGGAAGCACATTATCCGCCTGGGGGTTCTTCATCAGCAGGCGTTTGGCGATAACTTCATCCACATTGGCGCTGGTCAGCTTTAAACGCATTTTGAAGCGCGCCATAATTTTGGAAAAGTCGTATTGCTGCTGCTGGTTTACATTGCCCACCGCCTTTTCCATGTCTTCCTGCGCGGTGACCACAATCCACGAGCGGCCCTGGCAAATGGTGTTGAGGCTCTCTGCGATGGTCTGCAGATTGGTCATCAGGCGGGTATCATCAGCAATGTACTGGCCCACCTCGTCCACGAAGAAATTCAGGCGGAAGTTGGGACCTTGCGCATCAATATATTCCTTGACCATTTTGGCGAAATCTTCAATCGAGAGATTGAAATCTTCGCGGTATTCCTTGATAATGTCTTTGACATGTTCGTGATGGTTGCCGGTCACCTGAGAGTAAACTTTGGCAATCAGCGTACGTTTTCCCAGGGCAAGGTGGCGGTCGTCGACCCATTGTTTGCCAGTTTCACGCAAATACACCTCTTGGAATTGAGCATACAATCCCTGATCAACCAAATCGCGTTCAAACTGGGCAATATAGCCGACCTTGCCATAATACCCGCTCATTTCATTGAATACCTTCACAAACACTTCCAACAACGCGTAATCATCATCCGGATTCATCGAATCAGACTTCTGATCAATGTTAAACAGAATGCTGCGGGATGGGATCGCGGCGGCGTTGGTGAGGTTGGCTTTGAGAAATTCATCTTCTCCGCACTTAGGCAGGAAATATTCCAGCATGCTCTTGCCGTTGATCTGGCGGTTCTCCAGCAGGAAAGCCAGCATCTTCAGCAGGTGAGATTTACCGGATCCAAAGAAGCCGGACACCCAAGCGCCGTTGGCGGTTTTGTAATGGGTGTACTCTTCCAGAAAATCGTTTAAGTGCTTGCTGACCTCTCTGGTGAGCACATATTCTTCCACCTCAGACTGTAATCCACTTTCATCATTGGCTTTGATCACCCCTTCAATCGGGCGGTCAACGGGTTTGCTGAAGATTTCTTTAATGAGCATCGGTTTTGGTCCCCTTTAGACTTGGTATTTCAAAATATTAAACGCGCGGTAATACGGGCTGGCTTTTAAGCACTCAAATAGCACCAGCGCGGTGCTGGATTTTCCGGTTTCAACATACTTACCGGGGTAAAACATCACCATCGGGTGTTTCTTCACAATATTTTGCAGGTTATTCAACAAGGTATGCGAGCGCAAATAGGGGTAGATCTCCCCCACGCCGGTCAAGAACAATATATGGTGCTCCTGGTGCTTGATCTTATGGGCAATGGCGGGAATGAGAAATTCCTGCGGGTCGAGCATGGCTTGCAGAAGTTCCTTTAACTCATCTTTGGTATTTTCGTGTTCGAAGGCAATCACCATGTCCCAATTGTCATCCCGTTTGATGATATCGATACATAAATCATACAGATTGATATTCAGTACTTTAATCCCCTCGTTTGCCAGGGTATTATCCAATTGTTGGATCACTCTGACCATTTCATTGGTTTCATACGGGTGAAAGGGGCAAATAAAAAATGGGACTTCATTACCCAGTCCGCTCATTTCTAAAAAGCGAGGCGAACGCATCACACGCAGTAAATGGTCCTGTCGGTTTTTTATGGGTTGTTCCAATAGATCCGGGTACATGAAAATCCTCGATAAGTTAAGTCAGTTTGGCTGGAAAAATTGAAGTACTCCAGGGAGAGTCGCTGGACAACTGGTGAATTACAGCATCGGAAAGCGAGCAAGGCAGGATGCGGTTTTCCTCGCTGAGAAAATCCGCTTCGCGCAGCATGCGAAAGAGAACCGTGCGGATTTTGGTTTGTGTGCTTTGTTTGAGATCGCGTAATTCAAGGTGCCAATCGGCTTTGTTGTTGTAAAACACGTTGTAATCGAACTCTTCAATATCCGTGTAAAGTAAATTGTAACGTTCATGCAGGACTTCGATCGCGAAATCACGGATGAATTCATAGCGCTTGCAAATGGCATACCAGAGAATTTGCTTTTGCTCATTCACATCTGCTTCTTCCACCAGGAAGCGCAGTTGATCATCAGAAAGATCCATAAGACGCGGTTCAATCTCCTGGTAGACGCGCTGAACGCTGCTTTGCACACGGGATTGGATCAGATTCTCAGATTTCACCTTATCTCTGGTGGCTGCCCAATCTCTAAACGTTAAGTATTCATTTGCCACAATGAGTGATTCAGCCAATCCAAGGCTGACGGCGGTGAAAGATAATTTATACCGATTAATCATCTAACTTTACCTTCCAAATTCGTGGCTGTGGGTGGTGATTTCACCCAGTTATCCACATCAGTTTTCAGGAACATCCATTTCCTGCCAACTTTATGGGCGGGCATACCACGTTCTTTGATCCAATTATAAATGGTGTCATTGCTGACTCGTAAGTGGTCCGCAATCTCTTCAACTGTAAGCCAACGTTCATCCATTTTATCCCTCCTGGTATGGAAGTAACGATATAATTATAGACGATTTACCGGGAAAATACCGGAAGAAGGGGGAATTAGTGGGAAGGAAAAAAAGCTGACGATCAAGATTCCTGGTCGAAAATTCCTAACCAATTTTAAGACTAGTCGTTAGTTTTCATTGACAAATTGTAAGACAACATCTATCATTGATAAAGTATCCCACCCTCTACCGCTGTACAAGGGGGCGTAACAGTGTGAGGAACAATGGCTGGAAGAATCGTTAATCATTTCCGCATTCTCTTGGCGCAAAAAGCAACCAGACAACAACAGAATATCACGCTCATGGAGGTTCAACGCGAGACTGGTATCGCCTGGTCGACGCTCAATTCGTGGGCGAATAATCAGGTTACCCGCTATGACGCGCCGTTGATCCTGGCGATGTGTGAGTATTTCGATTGCCAGGTGGGGGATCTGCTGGTGTTTGAGAAAGAAAACGAGCACTTTACACCTCAAGATGAGCATCGTGGAAAAAGAAGTGAAAAAAAGTAACCCTCGTCAACGGCTATTATTGGGAGTTTATCCTAATTCAAATAACTTCTTATCATTGATAGAAAGATTTTGCCATACGCTCTGATGAAAACGAGTGACAAATGAAAATGATCTTGGCGCAAAAACATTACTCAACTAGCAAGCCATACTATCCCTGCATAAAGAGAATATGTAATGCTGGTTTGGGAATGCTGATTGCTCACAAGTACACTAAAAACTAGGGGGACAAATTGAACCTGATCGAGTTCTTGCGAAGCGCGAAAATGGAAGAGTTGGATTTACCAACCGAGATTGAACAGAAGCTGCAGAACCAAAACCAGATTGATTTTCAAAAGCTTTATTCTGCTATTCAGGCATATCGAACTTTTGGAAAATGCACACTGAAGAATTTTGAAGATGAGCAATTAAAAATTCTAGATCAGAAATTTACTTCCCTATTAATCCAAAAAGGATTAATAAAGGGAAAACCTTCAGGTAAACCCGCAAATAAACCTTTTGGAAACCCTGCCGCAGATTCTCCGAAACCTGCCCGGTCTATCGGGCACAGTCAGTCTGTGCAAAATCCGGCAAAGAATTCAAGACAAAAACCGGTTGCTGCACCCAAAGAAACCGCAAGAAAATTAACAGAAACGGGTACAAAACCAGACCGGTATGCAGCGCCACAAGAACCGAGGGGGGATGAATTATCAAATCCGCTGGGTGAATGGGAGAACCGCTTTCGAGCCCAAATTTGGAAAGTATCCTTAATCGGCGAGATTCCGATCACCAAGGAGGATTTAGATGAAATTTCAAATCATCTTTGTCGGTTATTCTATCGCGCAAATGAGGAATCAGTCCTTCGATTAATTGCCAGAAATTATCCGGCGACCTTTTTAGTATTTATGGTTGGGCAGGGGATTTTTGGATATGATGACCATAACTTTTGGCCTGCTTATGAGAAAGCGTTAAGGCGATCAATAGATGGTAGTGCATTTGGCAGGTTATTTGAAAAGCTTCTCAATCAATTTGGAAAACCATTATTCCGCGACCTGCAAGAACGGTCTTTGCGTTATGTCAGCCTGATTCTGGCTCATGGCGGAGTCCCTGTATACTGCTTGAAAGATTTTTTCAGCAACGTTGTCCTTAACACCGCAACCCGTTCAGAGCTAGTTGGGCTGGAAGGGGAGGAATTGGTTGAGGAAATCTTGAAGCATTCGGTATACACCCACAATACAGACAAGCCGGTTGTTTATTTTCTGGAATATGGCGGGCGTACGGCGGCAAATTTCTTAGATCGTTCTCGAAAGATGTTAATAGGTTGGCAACAAAGCCAAACAATTCCAATAGCTGAGGAAATCGGTTTACCACATCATATCGTCAAGTTTTTTGAAGATTGGGTCATGCAAAATCCTAATCTTCGTTTCGAACGTAGTTCTCGATCGCGATTAAAGCGTCCGCAATTAGCTCTCGATCCATGGGGTTTGGGAATTTTCCTCAAATTACCGGCTCAGCCAATCTCAGCGCTAGGTCATCGGGAAATCTTCTGGGTAGTCAATACCGGGAAAACGAATTGTGAGATTCCTGCTCATACCCAACGTAGGGGAGAGCAGGTAATGACCAGAGAAACCACAATAAGACTGAAGGAAATACCAGAGAATATTGAGATTCACTTTCATCATGGTGAAAGTGATTATGAATGGACTATCCAGGGGTATTCACCAGATCATTTAATCCTGGCTTTTGATCCGATAAGTGGTCATATCCAGAATCATATTTTCTCACGTGAAACCTGGTTGTTGTATCCAGGTCATTTGACGCTTTCCATAGTTTCTGGACAGGGAAATTTGCTTGAGGTGCTACCAGAATTACCCGGCGACTGGTCTGATTTTAAATTAGAATGTTGGGATTTATCACAAACGATTCGGTTGGGGTTGGCTGAAAATGGATTATTAGTTCGGGAAATATATGTCCGTAGCCAGGAAAAACTTGAACCGCCTTCCTTTGTGGGTGGGTGCATCGTTCCAACTGATTTGGATGAGAATCCGATTCCGGTATATGAAGGTAAGCCACCATCAATCCTTATTCCATTGGGGCGCTGTGATGACGTTCTCGCTGAATTGAGCCGGTGGCAAATCAGTGTGGAAAGTATTGGTTATGCTGAACCCGAACTATCTTTTAAGGCTGGATTTTCAGAGCTTTCAAGAGACATTGTTGAAGTTTCAGGCACTAACGTCTTAGTTGATCTATCGTCAAAAGAACTAATTAAACATCGACCAATCGGTACTTATCAAGTATCCATCAAAGGACCATTGGGTAAAGATACAGTTTTAAATATGAATGTAGTGCCTGAATGCAAAATACATGGTCTTAAAGATCTTTATGTACCTGATCGTATATTAGGCCCTGAAAATACGGCTTTTCAAGTTCATACCTCACTTTTGGACTCTTTGCATGTCTTAGGCGGGACACAAAACATTCAGGTGAAAAGTGAAAAACCGGGTGTACATACCGTAGATGTGTCGCCCGGAACAAGTTCATTTAGCCTTTTAATACGGCGGCAGACAATTGAAAGACAATTCATCTCTATGCCCGTTAACTTAAGGATTAATCGTTTGCGATGGCGATTTATTCGGGGTCAAGGAGAAATGGAAAGCTGGCTGTATAAGCATTCTGCATTGTCCATTCAAGAGTTGCTTCAGGAGGATTCGCCTCTTCTGATTATAGATTTTCCTGGAAATGAAAATTTAGAAAAATCTTTAAAGCTCAACCTATTAGATATAACTGGAAAAGTTATCCAGCAAGTAAAACCTGTTGATCGATCTAGTAAACGGCAACATCGGTTTTGGCGTTTTGATTTAGATAAGATAAAGAATTCTGTAGAGATGATCGATAGTCCCATTTTTCGCCTGGATCTTGAAGCAATAAGTCGGCATGACAATTCAATTATTTTTAGCTTGCCCGTTCTCGTATTAACAAGAAGAATACAGGTACAGAATTTATCCGCCGAGACCTATTCCTCTTTGGATTTGCACCATGTACTAGTCACATGGCAGGAGAAGCGGCATTTGCGTTCACGAGCTCTGGTATTATGGTCATTATTTCGTCCATGGCAAGCCCCCATTATTGAATACATTCCTGATTCAATATGTAATGAATATGAATTCGTAATACCAAATAAAGACCACGCAGAAGGGATTTACCACATGCGGATGGTGGTGATCGATCCTTGGATAACGTCAGATATTTCTTCATATCCTCCTGCAGATGGTATGGAAGAAGGATGTATTGTTGAATTATCCAATCCTAAATCTAGATTGATGGTGCTTGAGAGAGAAATAAGCGCAGCTACTTCTCGAAATTCAACTCAATTCAGTAATCGAATTGAAGCTGCGTTGATTCGTCAATATTTAGGAGATTTGGAACATAGTATTTATGATCTAGATATTTGTTGTCGAAACTTGACCCAAGCGACAATGAAAGAAATACTAACCCTTCGGTCCATTTTGAGAGATATAAATTCGAGAAATTTATGTGAAGAATTTAGTAAACAAATAATTGATCCAATTGTGGTTAATCGATTTCACGATGGAATTGTCTCTCAGAGTATTTCATTACAGGATTTTCTTTCAGTTTTTGAACTTTTCCCTAACTACAAAAAGTGGCCTGTAAATACTTGTGAAATCTTAATCCAAATTGATGATCCTAAAATTAGTTTAAGCGCATTGGCTCAACTAATAAGCATTGATATTGAAAAAGCTGTGAGTTGGGTAATTAAATTGATACAGCAATCCGTTTTGTCAATGGAAGATGCGGTAGAGATTTTATACGAACAAAAACCATTGGCAAAGGAACAATTATTGAAATTAGAAGAGCCGATTGCAATTATGTTAGTGGATTTACTTAATCGCTTTAATCCTTATTCAGGATTGCCAATTGTAAAAATAGGAAGCTGGGTGCAATCAAATGTGGGATGGGGGAAAATTGATGAAATTATTGATCCGCGTACGCGAACATCGGTGGATAGTTTCATAGAGGGGGAAGGAAGATTTATCCTTTCAGTAACCATGCACATACATGAAGATAAAGATATGGTGGGTGAAAAAGCAATTATTGATATGACTGTCGGAGAAATTTCTTTTCCGCGGGCAGCGCGCGTATTTTGTTGTCAAAATTGTAATTCTTTTGCCAGTTCAAGAAAGGAAATTTACCGCAGTCATTTAAACTACGCCCATGGGAACGTCACTACTAATCCTGCAATAATTAATAATCCTGTTCAAATCACTGAAATATATTTCAACATGAAACCACTTGAAGGTAAATTGGAATACTTATTATGAATAAACGTCTATCTATTAATCCCATTTCAACAACCGAGTTATGTAAAAATAGCTATTTACGGTACTTGAAAACCGCATATCCTTTTCAGGATGATGATCTGCGTAGTCAATTTTGGAAGGCATTAGCGCAGCCGGATTTATTAGTTAAGGGGCCACTACTGGAGGCAACCCCAGAATTTGTAAAAGGACAAAGTATCCAAGAACTCGTATCTGAAGGAATTTTGGATAATGGATTTCAAGATTTGTGTGGAAAAGGCTTGCCCTATCAAAGACCACTATATCTGCATCAAGAGCAGGCGATTAGAAAGCTATGTCATGCGAAACGAAATTTGGTAGTAACTACGGGTACTGGTTCGGGAAAAACCGAAACATTCTTAATTCCAATTCTTAACCACCTTTTGGAAGAAGAGAAAATTGGAACGATAGACCAGCCAGGTGTTAGGGCGTTATTATTATATCCAATGAACGCCCTAGCAAATGATCAGCTAAAACGATTGAGGAAGGTTTTAGAAGCTTTTCCATCGATTAAATTTGGCCGCTATATTGGCGATACAGAACAAAAATTTGAAAAAGCGCAAGAAAAATTCTTTCGCCAATTTTATGGAGAACCTCTTCTCAAGAATGAGTTGATCTGCCGCGATCAAATGCAGCAGTCACCTCCACATATATTGCTTACAAACTATGCGATGCTTGAATATTTGTTGCTTCGTCCGGCAGATAACATTTTTTTTGATGGAGTAACTGCTAAGAGTTGGAAGTTCATCGTATTGGATGAAGCTCATATATATAATGGAGCGATTGGCATTGAGATTGCGATGTTGCTTCGTAGGCTTAAAGATCGTGTGGTCCAAAGTCAAATTGGAAAATTACAGATGGTGGCCACTAGTGCAACTATTGGACGAGGAAAGAAAGATTTTCCTGACGTTGTGAATTTTGCGTCCAACTTGTTCGGTGAGAGTTTTGAGTGGGTAGAAGACGATCCTGATCGACAGGATGTAGTTCAGGCAACACGGATACAGCAGGCTAATGTTGAGGATCAATTATATGAGATTAGTTCAGAATTTTTTTTACAACTTCATGATGTTCTTAAGGCTCAGAGTGAAGTTGATTATGAAGGTATGAATGCTTTATGTAAATACTATGGCATTCCATCTTTGGTAATTGAAGCAGCGAATAGACATATTCAAGATATTGGAGAAGAGCAAAAACTATCAAGTTTTCTTTATTACATCCTGATGAATGCACGAGCCCTTCATCAACTTCAATCACAATTATCAAATTCGCCAAAATTATTATCAGAGATTGCTTCTGAAATATTTATTGAGGACGATGCTGCTGGTGAAAAGCTCGTGCCACTGGTGGATTTGGCTGTGCGTGCACGAAAAGATGAAGAGAGCGCATCACTATTACCTGCGCGATACCATGTATTTATAAGAGCGCTTGAAGGAGCGTTCATATGTCTTAATGAGAAAGGACATTCTCCAAATCAACCAAGAATATTCTTGAATAGACGTGAGATTTGTCCTCATTGTGGTTCGAAGGTTTGGGAATTGCGTACTTGTTACCGATGTGGGACAGGGTATTTGACTGGACACTTCGAGGGAGAACAAACAATTTCTTACTTTTCCTCCGATTCTGCACCAGATCAAAACCTGCATTATGAATCAGTTGGTTTCACATTATCAAAACAAGTTGTTGCAATGGATGAAGATGAAGCAGTCATTGATGGTACACCTTTGGAAGATATTTCCGATGCTTTTATTGACCCTTGGACACTTTGCTTGACTTGTGGAGCGGTCTCGCAAGGAACCGGCACCGAAACCAGGTGTAAATGCGGGTCCAATGCCCCCAAAGCAGTCATTAACCGTTTGGTTGATGAGTTAATTGAAGGTCATGGTTCTTTTCCAATGATTAAACAATGTGTGTCCTGCGGGGGTAGAAACAACCAGGGTATTGTATTGCCGTTTCTCACCGGTCAAGATGCGCCAGTAAGCGTGTTGGCAACATCGCTTTATCAAAATTTACCGCCAGCTGATGAAGAAGATATGTCATTTCTGCCTGGACAAGGCCGCAAATTGCTGGTCTTTTCGGATAGTCGTCAAGATGCCGCGTTTTTTGCTCCTTATCTTGAACGCACTTACCAGCAAATATTACGTAGGAGATTAATTCTTCAAACCTTGTTGGAAGATAAAGACGCTCGTCAAGGTGATTTGAGAATTGATGATATGGTTAGTCGGGTAAGAGTCTTTGCTGAAAGAATTGGATTCTTTCTGCCCTCGGATAGCCGAGACAAGAAAAATCGGGTTGTTACAAAGTGGCTGATGCAAGAGTTTGTGGGTTTAGATAAGAGGATAAGTCTTGAAGGATTAGGTTTGATTCAATTTAATCTTGTAAAGCCACAAGGTTGGCGTCCACCGTCACCCTTATTAAGTGATCCTTGGAATCTATCACCTGAAGAAATTTGGAAATTGACCGCTATCCTATTTGATACTCTCCGAACTCAAGGGTGCATTCGTTTTCCTGAAAATGTGGATCCAAGAGATGAGGATTTTTTACCGAGAAATCTAATAATCCACATAACTGATAGATCACCAGATCCGAAAAGTCATATATTCTCTTGGCTTCCTGAACGTGGAAAAAATCGGCGATCCGATTTTCTTGCTCGTTTAATCTCTCAATGCAACCAAGAGTTGGATCAAAAAGATCAAGATCAAAATATCAAAGACCTGATGGAAGGATTATGGAGAGGGTTCACAAAGGATCCTTCTTGGAAATACCATTTGTTACCAGAAACAATACCCGGTAAAGGCCTTGTTTACCAGGCAAATCATGAAATGTGGGAGATTTCTCCGATTAATAAAGGAACAGAGGTTTTCCAATGTTCGCGGTGTAAAGCCATCTCCACTATAAATTTAAGAAATATATGCCCAAATTATCAATGTGATGGATTTTTAGAGCCAATTAATTTCAATTCTGATATTTGGCAAGAAAACCATTACCGAAGACTATATCAATCGGTGAACCCGATTCCACTTTCCGCAGAAGAACACACTGCCCAATGGTCAGCTGATTCAGCATTAGAAAAACAGCAAAGTTTTGTGAATGGTGAAATAAATGTTTTAAGTTGCTCCACCACATTTGAACTTGGTGTGGATGTGGGGGAATTACAGGCTGTCCTGATGAGAAACATGCCACCATCCACCGCGAATTATGTACAGAGGGCTGGCCGCGCTGGTCGGCGAACCGATTCCGCAGCTTTTGCACTCACTTTTGCTCAACGTAGATCGCATGATCTTTCATATTTTTCTAAACCAGAGAAAATGGTGGCAGGGATGATTCGACCACCAATGATCAGCTTGCAAAATGACAAGATTATCCGGCGTCATGTTCATTCAGTACTTTTTGCGAGTTTCTTTCGTTGGGCAAAAGAACAATATGGTGAGATTTACAAGACCGGAGGAGCGTTTTTTACCAAGGATGGAAAAATTAAAAGTGGCACAGAGTTATTGAGAGAATACATTCATCTTAAACCTAATGAAGTACAAGAATCGCTTTTACGGATTTTACCCAAAGAGGTATTAGATACTTTTGAAATTTGCGATTGGGGGTGGGTAAATCAATTGACTGGTTTAACTGAAAATGGTTATGAAGATCAGGAAGAACCAGTAATGGATCGGGCGGAAGCAGAGATTAATGGGGATTTGGATGAAATCGAAAGGGTCATTCAAGAAGTTATTGCTGGCGATTCTCGTTATCGATATGCGCAGGCAGATCGTCTACGGCAAATGGGTGAAACAATTAGTAAAAGAGAATTGTTAGGCTTGCTGGGAAACTATAATATCCTGCCAAAGTATGGCTTTCCAACTGATGTGGTTGAACTACGAACAAGTCACTTGCATATACCAGAAGCCAAACAGGTTGAACTTCAGCGAGATTTGCGTGTTGCAATTACTGAATTTGCGCCTGGAGCAGAAGTAGTAGCAGCGAAACGAGTTTGGGTGAGTGGTGGATTGCATAAACCACCTTCGAAACAATGGCCTGTGTATTCCTATTCAATTTGCTCAGATTGCAATGGCATATTTACCACTTTGGGAAATGAAATTGAAACGTGCCCAAGATGTGGAAAAAATCTTAAAGGAGCAAGATCAAACCGCACTCTAAAAGAATTTATCGAACCAGAGTTCGGGTTTGTGGTAAAAAATCAAGAACCGCGTGCCTCTGGGGAAAATCGACCAATTCGAATCTACGGTTCTAAAGTTTACTTTGCGGAATATCGAATTCCTGGTAAAGATGGCCAGCCTGTTCAAGGTTTTGAAACTTTAAAAAATCTCATTTCAGCAAAAATCAAGATAAGTCAAAGATATTCACGTTATGGATGGCTGATTGTGATTAATGAGGGAAAATTAAAAAATGGATTTAGAATTTGTCATACCTGTGGTGCAGCTGAATCGACCCCTATCCCTTCGGAAAATAAAAAGAAAAGTAAACCTGGTCCACATTCAAATCCAATAACTGGTAGACAGTGTAATGGGTTTCTAAAATCCTACGCATTAGGTCATAAATTTATGACCGATGTCGTAGAATTACGCTTTGATGGCGTATTGGCAAACCAAGCGTCCGGAAATACCTGGCGATCTCTTCTCTATGCTATTTTGGAAGGAGCAAGTGAGGCCATAGGTATTCGGCGAGAAGATTTAGATGGAACTCTTTACTACAATCAAGGGAGCTCTAATCCTTCACTAATACTTTATGATGATGTTCCTGGTGGAGCGGGGCATGTAAAACGAATACTAAATTACCTGCCTGATATTATTGTTGCTGCCAGAGATAGAGTGAGTATGGACTGCTGTGGACCAGAAACCAGTTGCACAGAGTGCTTGCGCAATTTCCGAAATCAACCGTATCATGATGAATTGAAACGAGGATTAGCCAAAAATTTTCTGGATGAGATTGTTAAAAGCTTTGAAAAAGCAAGCTCCACAACATGAGTTTGCAGGTAAACCAATTAATTTGCTTTTTGTTTCAAATATTTTCTAATTCACTCCTTTGTTAGCAAATGGACGATATTGTTTTCTTCAAGGCAATCCACTATCATGAATATTTGGAAGGGCAAAAAAGATCATTTGATCCAAAATTATCAAGCTGAAAATAATTAATAGAATAAGTATTTCTCGCCAATTCCACTTTCCACTAGTGGGATTGGCAATTTTTTCATTTTATATTTTCCGAAGCAAAACTTGCGTGTTTACCAGAGCCATTGGCCAAAGTTTTCCCCAAACGTAAGGGGTAAATCTGTCACCCTACATCCTTCCTAAAAAACCACCGCCTCTCAATACAATCCCCAGAACAGAACCATCCCTACTAACAGCCCCGCGAAGGCGATCAACGCCACTTTCCATCCGATTTTCACAAAATCGCTAAACTTATAGCCACCCGGCCCCATCATCAGCAGATTGACGGGATGGGCCATTGGGGTGAGAAATGAGTTTGAACAGCCAATCGCAACTGCCAGTGCGACGGCCTGGGGATTGATGCCGTACTGGATCGCCGCGCTAATGGCGATTGGACCGGTCACCAGCATCTCGAATTGCCCGCCCATGATTTGTGAAAGCGCGGAGGCAATCAAGAATGATCCTCCAGCCAGCCCCAACGGACCAAAGAACTCGGTCAGGTGCACTAAAACAGCTCCAGCTTTTTCAGCGAGCCCGCTTTCCACCAAAGCAATAGTCATACTGTACATACTGCCCACCGCGATGATCACCTGCCATTCAATCGCTTTATAAGCTTCCTGCATGCTGATCATCCTGGTCGCAATTGCCAGCAATGCCGCGATAAGCACCGCAATATAAACGGGAACTCCCGCTACCGCTGCAACCACCGCCGCGAGCAGCAGACCGAGGCTAATGGTGGTTTCTTTAATTCTGGGGGGCTTGTCTGAAGTGCTGGGCTCGAGGAGGAGAAAATCTCTTTCTGAGAGAACGTTTTCTTTTCGCGCGCTTTCACCAATTACCAGAAGAGAATCACCAGATAAGAGCCGTTGCTTACCGACATCCGTTTTGTAAGAACTGTTTCCGCGCTGGAGCGCGATGACTGACCAACCAAACCGGTTACGAAAATCAATATCTTTCAGTGTTTTCCCGATTACGCTGGAATGGGGTAAAACCAGTAATTCAAATATATCCAGGCCGCGTTTACTCAAACCAGCCTGCTCATCTTCGGGTTCGATATGTAAACTGATCGGTTCTGATTCCAGCTCACGCACCCGCTCTTCACGGCCAATGATTAACCACTGGTTGCCTGCTTTTACAACGTAATCTGAACCTGGTGAAAGGGTAAAACCGTTTTCACTGTGCACGGCTGCCAGAGTGATCCCGTAATTTTTTCCAAGACCAATTTCACTCAATTCTTTTCCAATCAGAAATGAATCTTTTGGAATAATCACTTTCCAGGTGCGTTCCGAGAGTCCGTAAGCTTCTTCAAGTTCGCTTTCAGTGGGTTTTGAATCGAGATATACAGCGGCTTGTTTGCGGTCCGGCAACAATTTGGGACCAAAGATAGTCAAAAATGCAATTCCGCTAATGGCGATCAGTCC